>Tephra_p2__coassemble_2168_pt1 | contig 27800 bp, 21 predicted proteins | sample Tephra_p2__metabat2_low_PE_021 | metagenome-assembled genome bin Tephra_p2
GGCGAGAATGCTGCACACCTGCGCGAGATCGATGGAATCAGTGCCTGCGGCAATCCAAGCAATGCCCTTGCTGTCGAGATAGTCGGCGTATGCCTGCGGCGCCTGCCCGCTCATGGCGATCAGGAGGTGGCGATCCCCTGAGTGCGCGCCGTTCCACAGCAGAGTGCCATGCGTATCCATGATCACTTCGTATGCGCCACCGTTTTCTGCAGCATTCGCAGGCACTGCGGAGTGGCACGGGTGACCGATCGGAGTCTTGTCGCCGTCGAATACGCCGGATGCCATTTCGTCTTGCGCGGTCACGCGGCCGCTCACGCGAGTGGGTGCGTCGAGCGCGGCGAGTGAGTCGTAATAGACGTCGTTGCCGGCGAGCTGCGCGGTCATGCCGCAGTCGATGCGGCCGTCGACTGATGACATCATGTGGCAGATTATGTAGGGTCTTGGCATCGTGAGTCCTTTTCTAGAAAGTGCTTATGTCGGTTTCTGGGAATCATTGTAAGATCCACACAATTACTTAGACATAAGTATGACGCGAAAAGATCGGCGCTGTTCAACCTCAACAATAAGTACAGAGATGCGTTCTGATAATCATCAAAAACTTACTAGTTCCCGAACGGAACATAGGGACCATCAGAACGCAACCGTCAATCTGCAACACTGTAATATTGAACCGTCGGTTTAATCTGCTGAGCATCGCACTGGCTATAGGCCTCAAAGCGCACTGTCTCACCAGGAGCCCAAGAATTTACATTGGCATATGCTTCTTGCTTCACACCATCTTTGTCATACAGGTTCAAGACCACAGAAACATTCTCAAATGAATACTCTGTAGTATTCTCAACTATCGCAGTGTAAGTGTAATTGTCATAGCCTTCATCATTCTTCTTAAATTCAGCAGACGAAATCAGCTTGTTGATCGCTTCTTTCTCCTCTTTTTCTTTCGCCGCAGAAGTACCATTAGCAACTAGATCTTTAAGCGTGTTCTCATATTGCGCGCTTACCTTCAGACCATAATCATCTACAAAAGTTTTGAGAATCTGTGTTCTCTTGTCATAAACTTCTGTCCATTTTTCTACATACTCAGTGGACTCATAGGAGTATTTGTCAATCACGCCAAGGGACTCTTCAAGAACATTAATGTAACCAATAACCTGTTCCTGCAGTTTCGAATTTTCGTACTGACGATCTTTTAAAGGCTTATCAGTATTCAACTCCGTGTTAACTGCTTCGCGCACTGTTTTCGCACCAGAATTATCATCAGAATCTTGTTGATCAACTATCGCAAAGCGTTTTTCCAACCCTTGGGAAATGACAGACATCGCCTCATCATCCGAATAGTCAGGACCAGATTCTTTCTGACCAGAACACGCAGCAAAAGTAACAATTAAACCAAAACAAGTCAATATAACAAAGATTTTACTCATTATTGATTTTCTCATCTGCACTCCTTATTTTTCTCTACTCTTCAACAGCGCAACATAGGTGCAATAGATATTTAAGATTTGCTATCAACCTATATTTTTTAACGCTGATTGTGAATTATCATAACGAATTCCACACAATGTTTAAACAAAGTACGATTATTTGAACACAACATGCACTTTCATGCATTGATAAGACATTGCAATTAATGAGATGAATCGATCTTTTTGCATCCTGAATTTTTTATTAGGACCACAATGCGACTACATAGGTAGACAATATCAAGAATATTCGCATCAGAAAACGACTGAGCATAAGCTGCACACAGGTGAAAAGCTGCTCTGCTTTCCTATAGGCTCATTGTTATGCTGTTGCTTACAGATCCCCTGTGAAACGGGATCTCCAGATCGCCGGGGTGCTCCCTCGGCATTTTCTTCAGCACGACTGTTTGCCACGTGAATAGTGCTGCGGAGCCGACAACAAGCGACATCCAATTGCCAGCTCCGCGCGACGGTGAGATCGAACTTCACCCTTCAATAATCAGTAAGTAGAAAGTATGGTGATGAGATTTGGATTGGGAGCTGGGGTCTGTACCATGACGCCCAATTTGGGGTCTTTTCCATAGTGAGCAACGATAAGATTCAATAATTCGTCTGTCTGCTCTTGCGTCACGGTATTAGCATGGAATGTGACAGAAACCACTTTGACTGGTTTTGATTCAGAGTCTTCTTCGTTGGAATCCAACACGAGTGTGGCTGGAGTAGATTCGATAATTGCATCAGCAATGGATTCCATCGACGCATTGTCATCATAAGGCAGGAATTCGGCATTCAGGATGAAATCTTGCGACATGCAGGTAATGTAGGGATCATTGGAGTCATCGTAATTGTCGTCGTCTTCCCACTCTGATCTGGCTTCCCATACTGCCTCGTCAATAGCGTCGATTTTCTCTTGGTCCGCCTCCGCAGGAGGCGTCATTCCTTGAATGAGTGCAAGCTCTTGCGCAGTAATAAGATTGAGTCCCTTCATGATCATCACTCCATACTCGTATTTTTAAACAAAATATATGGGTTAGTCTATATCGTTGCTTGTTGCGACGCGCTCTATGAGAACCAATGACATGCATGCACCTGCATGCCGTAATACTTATATTTTTACGACTGCTTTCGGCGCGTACAATACAACTACACCGATAATGAAGGCAGGATCGACGATGGCAACTGGCGTACTTTATGTGATGTCTTCTGCAGTAAAAGGACTTATAAAGATAGGCAAGACCGAAACCAGAAATTTCCCCGAACGCATGCGTAAATTGGAGACTGACGGCTATCGCAATGTCACGAGCTTCAAACGTCGATTTGCGATTGAAGTTGAAGACTACGATGAGAAAGAGCGAATGCTCGATGAAATCTTCTCTAAGGCACGCGTCAGCGAATCCGAGTTATTCGCACTCGATATAGATCTGGCAGTCAAACTACTCTCGTCGTTCGAAGGACGACAGATCTACCCAGAAGCAGAGCCCAAGGAACAGGTGTTTGCCGAAGCGACCAAACAGCACCGCGAGCACACCGATGTGCTGAAAATTCCTAACGGCACGTATTACCTTGTCAGGAAGAAGCCGCCACTTCATGTTCAGATGATCGTAGAGGATGGTGAGCTGACCATTCCAGCCGGACAACGTGTATCAACAACTGAAGGAGCCAGCATAGATCCACACACCCGAATCGGTGCGCAACGGCGGGAATGTGTCGACCAAGCCGGCGTAGTGATCAAGGACATGCATTTTGACACACCATCTGCCGCTGGAGTCTTTGCAATCGGACGGGCATGCAACGGCTGGAAAGAGTGGAAGACGGAAGATGGACGTGTGATTGGCAGTTTTCGATGAGATGATACTTGCAATTACCCTTATCCCTTCCACCACCAAGCATCTTGTCCTTGGGTTACTCGTCCACCTCCGGATCGGTAATGAAAATCAGCTCCCTTCGCACGTAACCCATTCATAAACTCTTTCAATTCTTCATAACCACCAATAACCCAAAGACTGCCACCCTTATCTCGATAATCAAAATATGGTATATGTGCTTTTTCAATCATTGCAACGATCGGATCGTTTGTCTCCTCGTTTGCGATAGAAATCACACCTTTTACCGTACGGAATGGGGAACCACTGCAATAATGGTAAATTGTTTTTGCATTGAGCGAATATTCATCAACAAGCTCATCTATAAGTTGTTTTTGATCTATCGCCCCGCCATAAGCTTGAATTTTGTCATATATCACTTGGCGAATAGAGACATATGGTTTCATATCCCATTCACGTAGGCCCCAATCATCTTTATTGACTCGTACAGTTTCAGGATTTGCAGATAGCATATTGCTTACATTTACAATATTTGTACCCAATTGAATGGCAGCAGCTATTTCCTCCGCACTCATAGGCTTATGCTCAATTGAGAGAATGGCCATAGACATACGCGTTTTCGTTGGCTGCAAAATCACATGGCCTTTATAGAAGGCGGCAGCGGAATACTGCAACCAATTTTTAGTAATTTCTATAGAGCCTTCCTTATTTTTATCACGAAAAACATATTTTGCGAGGCTATCCTCGGGCAGCACACCATATTTATTAGCAAACCGCTCAAGTGAATTGTCAAAGAAAGTTTGCGCATCTTTAATTGTTGGCGCTGCGACCCATCCATCTTTAATTTCCAATTGAATCTGATGGTTATACTGAGACAAGATAATGTTAGCCAGGGGAGCATTCAGCCCAGGCAATACGTCATTGAGTTCTGGGAAGCGCAGAGTTGCTTGTTCACAGGTCAAGAAAGGTATACCCTGATCAAAAAGATTGGTGAGTTTTGACCAGATTTTAAATCTTTTGAATACTGGAGCTAACCGTTTACGAATCTCTGCTTCTAGCTGACGGATGCGTTCCCGACTGATCCCATAATCATCACCTATTGAACTCAAGGAATCGGGAATTGTTTTTGTGAAACGCCTTACAAAAATATCAAAATCTCGTTCATCAAATCCAGAAAGTACTTGACTAAGATTGTCAGAGAAGCAATCCGCTTTGTCTGTTGGAGCTTCTTTAATCGCAAGAACTACATCTTCTTGCGATTCGCCACCAATAAGAAAGTCTCTCGCGGTGAGACTATTAAGCTGCTGCGTAATACCTCTAATATCCGATGGAGCATTCTCACTAACGGATAGGGCAAATGGATGCGACTCACTTTGCTCATGCTCACACAGCCATGTAGCAACTTTCAGGAAATCAGACAGTAAAACAAACGAGGGAAGATCCGTGACTTCTTCATCAGAGCGGAACGTATCATCGTCAACAGGCCAGTCATTATCGATCAGCATGTTGGATATAATACCGCAATAACAATGGTATTGTATAACAGTTTATCTTTTACACCCTAAAGGATCTAAACACAGTTTGGTCTAAAGAGCACTGGCCAGCCCATTAGGACTATGTCAAGTATATAAGAATCTTCATCTTTGCCAATAGATGCCGAGATTGAAAATGACGCTCTTGATGCTTAATCCGCATAACAATCACCATTAGCAGACTGCTCACAAGTATAGGTTTTGCCGTACCGCTTATCGTATACTCAATGGCCAGAGATAAATGAAAGAGGGCGGAGAATACGGTTTCAACGAGAAGTTGAAGATCCGCATCGACGTCAACACCGCAAAGCGTCTGCCCTCATGTGCAAAGCCGTTACTAAATCAAATCATTTCTTAACGTTTTTTATAACAGTTTGAAGAACCTTCGGACCGTACTTTTTGACTGCCATACCACCCAGCGCGACGACACCTGCGATTCCGAATCCTGTCTCTGCGCGCTTCATGTCACAGCGATAGCAGTAATCGCTCTTTCTCTTCAACGAGATTCGCTTACCACACGAAGCGCATTTTCGGCTTTTAGTCGTTTGTGCTTCTGTGGTCTCAATCTCTTGCGCGTCATCGTTATTGTCTTTATTCTTCTTCTGGAACATCAGCAGAAACTTCCTTTTCATCTTCAATCTGCTTCGAATCAGTATCCTGAACACTAGCAGTAATGGCATCTGCCGTATCTCCGGCCTCCAGCTCAGAATGCAGTTGCTTCGTCCGCTTTATAATCTGCTGGAATTGTTCAATCAGTTTCTGCCCGCCTACCTCTACGTCAAGAGGTCCGTTGAGATCTAGCAGCGTATTCTCATCATCGAGCCTTCGATCTTCAACAAATTCAGCGAACTCCAGAAGACTCTCTTGAGCAGCGTCTACCTGGTTGAGCAGTATGTGACCCTGGCATTCCACCTGTACCATGTTCGCTATGGCCACAAGGTCTTGCATAGCGTCCGACGCAGCTTTTTCTGCAAGGTCAGCGTTCCCTGTCACCACATTCTTTGCAATGGCGAAAATGCCACTGTCATTCCCCTCAATCACACGCTGACGTTCAACAAAGTTTCTCATCAGTGTGCGCTTTGCATCTGTAGCCGTGGAGAGTGCTACACGGACATATTCATCGCGAGCGCGACCCTCTGGAATCATCTGAGCCTGCCGCAACTTGTCCCATGCGCTATCTGCAATCGCCAAGCGATCGTTCTGTAGATCCTTGCTCAGCGATTCAATCATTTCACCCATGTGCTCTATCTGCGCGGCAACCATCGCGATTGCAGCTTGGGTCTCCAAATGCCGCAACGAATGCAACAGCTCCGGATTAGAGGCCACCTCTTTGAGGCGCACCTGCTTGGCGAAATGGCCTTTCTCATCGAAGAGAACAGGCAGCAGGCCACCTTCGCTCTCTTTCAGAACAAGCTTTCCTTCATCGATAAGCTTGCAGTAATAAGCAGGAAGATCGGCAACCCACCGAGTTTCCGTTTCATTCATCGCCATAGCACGAATAGCTTCCGCAAGCGCGGGAAGCGCCACTACAAGCCGATCCCAGCTGCCCAGCAATCTGCCGAGTCTCTTACTGTCAGCGGGAGCCAGATCTACAAGCTCGATTTCTGACATCTCTTCCTCATCCTCTTCCTGAGCATTGAGAGGATCCCAACGGGTGATTGCCATCTTCACCGACAGCGCAGGTAGATACTCGTCTTGCGTTGCGATGGACCGTGTATTATCTTCGCTTTCAAAACCGCAGTACGGGCAACGTTTTGCACGGTCGGAGATATTAGTTCCGCATTCGGGGCAACGGATCATCGCCATATGATTCTCCTGTGAACAGCAACAGCAATGTATTCCAGTATATTCGTAAGCTTTCGAAAGATGTATGTAGGAGCCAGAACATGAACAAAAGAGTTGCAAGTCACCGGCACTTTTCATCGAGCATCCGATTACATTCCTCATCCACCAACGTGCACCGAATATACCTCTCACTTACGAGGCGACATTATCCGAGATATCAGCCGCTATAGCGGCCGGAAAACCGCTATATTGACCCATGCATACAGAGTAGTATGCCCACTAATGTCACCTTGTAAGCAAAATTACCGCGAAATGCCTGCGAAAATCACTCGTCAGAGTCTGCGCTATCTTCAAGCTGCTCGCTGTGCGACTTCCAGATGTCGAGCACGGTCATTCCCAACCAGCCCAACGCGAGCGCGCAGAACATGCGCGAGCGTCCCTTGGCTCCCGAACGACTGTATGCAGACGACGCGGAACTGCACGCCGACGCCGCAGCGATGTACGGCAGCGTCCTATCAGTGATCCAATCCGTAAGCTTCATGATTCCTCCTCGATCATGGCAAATATTTAGCCAAACTAAACCAACGCCTTCCATTGTAAATACACTTACGCACACCAGTTATAGAACGAGTCCGCATCGCTTATCATCCTGAAGTATCATCCTCAAGGTTGAGAGGGCGGCAAGAGCGCGCGTAGATTCATCCGCAAGCCCGATTCAAACAACGGACGAGCCCACATACAGTAAGAACCATCAAGCAAACAACAGGCCAACAAGCAGAAAGGAAACGGCCATGAGCATGATGGATATGATGATGGGCATCGGACTGGCAACCAGCGGCATCCCAACCACAACGACTGCCTCGGCCACTACCTTGATGATGATGACCGACGCCGAAACCGCCCGCAACAACAACTGATCTTCCAAAAACAAACCTATTGGCTGGCAGGAGAAAAACTCAGGGGTCGGAGCGGCCCGTCGTTTCGCGCAACACGATCGTTGGCTCCAACGACTCATGCAAAGCGCCAACATGCACATCAGTCGGAATGGGCTTTCCCAGTAGCTGCAACACTTTTGCGGCAGCCATGCGCCCTAGCTCCACGGGGTCTTGGTGAATGGTGGTCAGGTCTGCGGCAACGGCGATGTTGGCGTCATCGAAGCCGATCACCGAAACGTCTTCCGGCACGCGTAAATGCTGGCGTCGAAGCTCTTTGACCAGCGCGATCGCCACTGCATCGGTTTCCGCGCACACCGCCGTGGGATGCCTCTGCGACGACAGCAGTTGCGCCACCAATTGCGAAGCGAGCTCCGAAAGCGGCAAGGGGCGCTCGTGAGGCTCGGCAGACACGATGTCGATATGGTCTTCGTCGTATCCGTTCTGCTCTGCGGCCTCCAGGAACGCCTCCGTGCGCTGGCTCGTGCTGTACACCATGTTCGTCGGAATGTAGTCAACGGCAAACGCGATGCTGCGATGCCCCAACGATTTGAGCAGGCGCACAGCCTTCTCCATGCCGCCGAAGTTGTCGGCCTCCACTGACGCATCGCAGAACGACGCCGACGGAATGTTGACGCCAACCGAGGGCATATCGATCCCCTTGAGCTGTTGCTGCAGCGTTCCGTCGAGTTGGAACGACGAAACAATGATCGCATCGGCATTGCGGTTCTTCGGCAGTTGTGCGAAATACGCGTCCGCCTCCTCTTTGCCGAGAATCACCGCAGGCGAGACGTCGTATCCCTCCGGATCGAGCACCTCATACACACCTTCGAGCACGTTGGCGTCAAACCAGTCATTAAGCTTGCCTGAGCTCAGCAGAATCACCCGCATAGTTTTGCCCGACGCCAGCGATGACGCGTTCTTCGACAGCGTGAAGTTGAGCTGATCCGCCGCCTGCTCGACCTTCTGCCGTGTGCGCTCCGTCACGTTGTCGGCTCCGCGCAACGCGCGCGACACCGTGGCTTGCGAGACGCCCGCCAGCTTCGCCACATCGGCAATAGTCGATCGTGCCATGCGCCGCTTCCCCCAAATCTACTGTGATTCTCGCTATGATTCTTCGCTGAATTTGCCGAGAGCATTCTCGCAGATTCGCTACAAAATCATGATTATGATCATCGCTTCCATATTTGCTAATCGTTGATTTTACAAGCAAACACTCCGAAGACACTCCCGATTTGCAACCTCAAAATGTAAGCGTTATCATTCTAAGCAACAACTCAGTCAACGAAGACACAATCTCTGATTACTGAAGAAGTTGCCAAAGAAGAGAATATAACTGAATATATAGTTAACTATACAAATTCAGTCAAAATGTAAGCGCTGTCATAGATGACACGCACACGAGAGGGAGACGACGATGACACAGCAGACAAGCTCACCGCTGCACAGTGCAGACGCGCAGTGGTGGAAGCAGGCCGTTGTATATCAGGTCTACCCGCGTTCGTTCAAAGACACGAGCGGCTCCGGCCTCGGCGACATCGCCGGCGTGACCGAACAAGTGCCGTATTTGAAAAAGCTCGGCGTAGATGCCATCTGGCTGAGCCCGTTCTACCCGTCACAGCTGGCAGACGGCGGTTACGACGTCGACGATTACCGCAATGTGGACCCGAACTTGGGCACAATGGACGACTTCGACGAACTCGCACGCGCCGCACATGAAGCCGGCCTCAAACTCGTCGTCGACATCGTGCCGAACCATTCGTCGAATAGGCACGAGTGGTTCAAGGCTGCGGTAGCGGCAGGCCCCGGCTCCCCCGCGCGCGACCGCTACATTTTCCGCGATGGCCGCGGCGAGCATGGCGAACTGCCGCCAACAAATTGGATCGCCAGTTTCGGCGGCTCGGCATGGACTCGCGTGCCGGACGGCCAGTGGTATTTGCACATGTTCACCGCCGAGCAACCGGACTGGAACTGGAAGAACGCCGACGTGCACGAAGACTTCAAGAAGACGTTGCGTTTCTGGCTCGATCACGGCGCAGACGGCTTCCGCATTGACGTGGCGCACGGTTTGGCGAAAGATCTCGACCGCGACGATCTCGACGATTTCAAGATCATCGGCGACGAAACAAGAATCACCGACGGCACACATCCGCTCTACGACCGCAACGAAGTGCACGACATCTACCGCGAATGGCGCACGGTGTTCAATGAATACGATCCGCCAGCATTCGCCGTGGCAGAGGCCTGGTGCCCGCCGAACCGCCAATATCTGTATGCTTCTCCAGACGAGCTCGGCCAAGTGTTCAACTTCGAATTCGCCAAAGCCGACTGGATTCGCGACAGCTTCCACACCGCCATCGAAGAGGGTCTTGCAGCCGCCGAGCGCTCAGGATCCACATCAACATGGGTGATGAGCAACCACGATGTTCCCCGTCACGCCACGCGTTACGGGCTTCCCCAAGTCCCCTCGGCGGCACACCACCAATTCGTCAAGGATTGGCTGCTGCGCGACGGCACGAGCTACACGGAAGATCGCGAACTCGGCGCACGCCGCGCACGTGCCGCGATTCTGATGGAGCTCGCACTGCCCGGCTCTGCCTACATCTACCAGGGTGAGGAGCTTGGCTTGCCCGAAGTCGCCGATATTCCTTGGGATCAGCTCGAAGATCCGACCGCGTTCCACCGCGTTCGCGCGCAGTCCGAAAAGGGTCGCGACGGCTGCCGCGTGCCGCTTCCTTGGACTGCGGACGGCACTTCGTTCGGCTTCTCTCCGGAAACCAAGCGCGCCGGAGTCGGCGTCTCGGCTGACGAGATCGGCACTGCGGCTGAGAAGCCACATCTTCCGCAACCCGCTTGGTTCGCACACTACGCAGCCAGCGAGCAAGACGATGACCCCGATTCCATGCTCAACCTATATCGCGAAGCCCTGGCACTGCGCCACGAGCTCATGCCCGCAGACACGTCGCTGACCTGGCTTCGCGAAGATCGTTCCTCCGGCAACGCAGACGGAGCGAACGGCCAACTCGGCGGAACGATTGCGTTCCGCCGAGCCAATGGCTGGGTGAGCATAACCAACTTCGGCGCCGAGCCAGTCGATCTGCCCGACGGCGCAGTGGTGCTGATGTCCGCGCCGCTCACCGACGACGGCAGATTACCGCAAGACACCACAGCGTGGCTGATGCAGTAAATAAAAGAATTATAATAATTTATTTTTTATAATAACGAGGAAAGAGAAATTATGAACCGCAATATCACAAAGATAATCGCAGTTGCCACAGCCACCGTGCTGACAGCTTCGCTGGCAGCGTGCGGCGGCAATAGCTCGGATTCCGAGAATGGGCACGTCTACTTCATGAATAACAAGCCCGAAGTAGTCGACCAATACAAGCAGCTCGCAGAGATGTATACGAAGAAAACCGGCGTCAAAGTTGACGTGCAGACCAGTGCGTCGGGTTCGTATGACACGACGATGAAGTCCGAACTCGCGAAGAGCAACGCGCCGACGATGTTCAACATCTCCGGTTTCGACCAGTTCGCCAAGTACGAGAACTATGTCGAGCCGCTGCAAGACACCGAAGTGTTCAAACTGCTCAACGACAACGGTAAAGCGTATTCCTACACGATCGACGGCAAATCGTACACGCTGCCCTACGCCGCGGAATGGTACGGAATAATTTATAACAAGAAAATAATCAATGACTACTGCAAAAAAGATTATGCGGTGATCAAGAGCGCCGATGAAATCAATAATTATGACACGTTGAAGAAAGTCGCGGAATCCATTCAAGCGCACAAAAGTGATCTCGGACTCGACGGCGCGTTCACTACAGCGGGCTTGGACGCCTCCGATACCTACCGTTTCACCGCGCACATGAGCCGCATTCCGCTGTATTACGAATACAAAGACATGAACACGACGTTCTCGAAGACCATCAAGGGAACGTATCTCGACCAATACAAGGATCTTTTCGATCTTGAACTGAAGAACAGCCCGACCGAACCGACGATGGTCAGCTCGAAGACCTACGACGACGTGACATCCGAATTCTCACTCGGCAAGGTCGCCTTCTACCCGAACGGCGTGTGGGCATATTCGCAGATCAAGAACAACAAGGTCGCCGACGACGACCTCGGCATGCTGCCGTACTACATGGGCATCAAGGGCGAGGAGGCGAGTGGACCTGCGGGCGTGTATGACGCAAGCTGGGCGGTGAACAAGAACGCTTCCGAAAAAGACAAGAAAGCTACACTCGACTTCATCAAGTGGATGGTCACCGACGATTCGGCCAAGAAGATCCTTGCCAAAGACATGGGCTTCTCCGTTCCGTTCACCACATTCACCAAGGACTACCAGCCTGAAAATCCGTTGACCACGGCAGCACAGGCCTACACGAAGGCGGGCAAGACCGAGGTTCGCAGCTTCACGATCCCAGACCAGCAGTGGCAAGACGATCTCTCTTCGGCTTTGCTGGCATACGCTCAAGGAACCGGAGACTGGGGCCAGGTCAAGGATGCATTTGTGAACGGCTGGGCCACCGAATGGGCTAACAACGAGGAATCGCTGGGCTCCGTTCCGCAGGCTCAGAAGTTCAACGCCTGACCTTCTTTCTTCACCTGTTCCCTCCACCCACAGGTTACGGCTCGCCTCCCTTGATTTTCCGGGCGAGCCGTAGCCAGCACCCTAGCTTCACGGATTCGCGGTCATGCGAAGGATCTAGTTTCTCCACCCTTCATCCTTCTCCTAGTTTCTTCGTGTGACCGCCCGTGAACCACACAATATTCTTCCCTTCCCCTTCTCTCATCAGTACAAGGTGGTTGGGGCGAACACGCTTCTGTCCGCCCCAACCACCTTTCTTTTACGTTTGCCCTTTGATACTGCCTCATGCCCTCAGCCATCATCCCCGTCAGCAAAATGATGGGCTATGGTTGACGATTATCCGGCTGAATTGCCAGCTCCTTTAGCAACTTGACCCATTTGTTTGTCGCATCTTCAATCTCATCTTTCTCCCATTTCTTCAACAGCGTTTCTCCTGCCATGAATTGGAATTTCAGACTTTGACTGGCTATATCGAATTCCTTCACCTTGGCCGGTGGAAGCAAATTGTTTCGCAATGAGTTCTCTTGCGTAGACATTAAGCACAGATTGCCAAAAGAGTCTTTGTCTTCGGGTGATGGCTCATTCTTGTTTTTTGTTGCAGACCCCTCTCCGACAACAGGATTCTGCGGATAGAAGTGCTCCACGGAATCCCGATACCGGAATCGGAACGCACTGACATCTAACGGCTTCCCTCGTTCCACTCCCTCTTTCCTAATCCTCTCCTTGAGTTCGTCGAATTCAACGCGCACCTTCTCGCAGATTTCAGAAGAAGCCACATTCTCGGGCCCTGCCAGCATGTTCCACAGCGCATAGTCGAGGTAGTTGAAGATGAAATGATTCGTCTTGACACCCCGATTCACCGTTTCCCTGATTCGCTGCACGGATTCCTCAGGACCGCTCGACTCATCCAGACCCAGCACACTACGCAAACGCTTTTGCGCATACTCTTGCAGGTCTCGCTGGAACGCTTCATCACCAATAACAATCGCATGCTCATCACGCACTTGCTTGAACAGCCACTGCAACATCTCTTGCAGAGCGTTCTTATAAGTTCTGCCCGATTCCGTTACCTGGAACATCGACTGAAGCATAACGATGTTATTTTGCGTCGACGGGTTCCTCTGTGATGATGTTTCAGCTGTCTCAACATCTCCGTCATCTGCTCCGAAGGAATTCACCAGCACATAGCTTGCATTTCTCTTACTGTCCACAGTCTTCTTGTATTTCTTCAGAATCCAGTCGTAGTCGTTTTGACCGTCATCGGCGCTGCTCTTGATGATGTAGTTGTCAAACAAAAAGCGCCCCAGTAACAGCTCGGCAGCAAACTCACGAACGCAGTCTTCGTTGGCATCATTGATGAGATATGTATCAAAATTGTTCAGCAGCCGCTGGTCATCAAGGGATACTTCGTTTTGTCCACCACTGGCTCCATCCGCCACATCCCCATGCTTCCTATGCATATAAACCGACAGAATCTGCAGCAGAAAATTCGGGAAGTCGATAATCGGGCGATAGCGCGAGGGATGATCTTCCACCTCCGAAACTTTCCTGATATCCGTAGTTTCAGATTCATTGTGCTCTGAAATTTCACCTAAAATATCTTCAATACTTTTCAGCTCATGATATTCTTCGCCGGAGTCCTCACCATCGGTCGCCGATGCTGTGCCAAACAAATCTTGTGATGTCAACTTTTCAGGAGAACACCAGTCCCCGCCGAACCAGCGCTCGCGCATATCTGTTGCGACATTGGCTTGCACGTAGTGATCCATGTCGGCGCAGGCGTCCCAAATCTGGGAGAATGCCTCTCTATCCGACTTCTTGTTCAGTTGAGACATCAGTCGTGCCTTGACGATTTCATGCGCCTCAAGCTGCTGACCGCGCGTATTCATAATTTCAAAGTAGTGATTGAGATCCGTTTTAGCGGGCAAGAAGTCTCGCACGAGCTTCACGTTATTCTTCAAATAATTGCAATACTCTGCTGAATCATCGCCTATATTCTGCTCGAAATACTGATGAATCCGGTCGTAGCCGTCATACAACGATTGAGCTACAGCATCTCCCTTCTGAGCAGGGGTATCAGCGTTTCTCCTCCGCAACTGCTGCAATGCACGCGTGTATTGGTCACGGCAGTCAAACTCCAATGTCATGTTCCATGAATCCATTGCAACTGACGGCTGATCCTCCGAATTTCTGTTCTTCAAATATGAGAAAAGCAGATACAGGGTGGTGAGTCGCTGCTGGCCGTCGATCACCGTGCATACGGTTTTGCCATCTCGGTTGTCTTCATGAAGGACGAGCGAACCAAGATAGTATGCCGGGCTCCCCTGCTTCCGCGCGTTGCTAATGTCACTGAGCAAGGTATCGATTTCATCCCGACCCCATGCATAGGCGCGCTGGTAGATCGGCACGACGTATGTTCCCTCACCAGTGAATAGATCACCAAGAGAAACGACATCGGATTTCTCGACTATTTCACTCATTGCGCGTCTCCATCATTGTTATCTGATTCACTATTGGCAGATGCAATCACCGGCTGAATAGCCGAAGAAATCCATTTGAGAATGTCATCTTTTCTTGTAAATTCAAATAAACCATCAGAATACCAATGCCAGCTCTTACTTTCGTGTCTGGTCACATGTTTTTGCTCAAGCAGTTGGAAGAGCATCCAGCGGTCGGTAATTCCTTGCTTTGCAAGATCACGAAGTCGATCGGCAAGTTGGTCACGATTCTGAACACCCTGAAAAGGCGCACCATATTCTCGATCTCCATCGCTGCTTGTGCCATGCGAAGAATCCGTAATTTTTTTATACAGTTGCAATAGATCCTCATTTCGAGGTATATCTTCAATCCTTTCGTCAAGCGAAATACCGAGTACATCTTCGGGAGCCTTTGCGTTGCGAATTATCTCGAACATGCGCTGGTTCCCGTCGTATCGTGTCGATAACGCGAGGGCGTAACTATTTACCGATGCAAATCCCAAACTCCTCAAGAGCAGTCGTAAACGTGCGGCATACAGGAAGAAGAGACGAATGGCTTCATTCAAACACTGCTCGCCAAATCGGTCTACGTAATAGAGCAGCTCGCAGAAGAACAGATCCTTCACCTGTCTGTATCTCCAATTAGTAGAAGCCTTGGTCTGCATAAAGTCGAATATTTCTCCGGATGTCTCATTCAGTTCAAGTGTGGGCTCTCCCCACAAACCGAGGTTTCTAGCCAGTTGATAGTAGTGTTCGGTGAATTCAAAGAATGTTTCACCGTTGACGACTGGCTGATCAATTTGGAACGGATACTCAAGCTGAGACGCGACTTTTGATCGCTCAAGCACACCATTATCGCGCTTATAGTTGTTCACGCACTGCCGAGCCAGCAGGTAAACCTTGCTCCAATTATTTGCTGGATTTTCTTGCGAAATACTAACGCCCTCGAACAGCGGGATTTGCGCGGCTGTGAAACCATATTCGCGAATCGAAACGCCGTGCGACCACTGTTTAGCCCTATACAAAAATGCGTTGAACAGATAGTGCAACCCAACGGGAGGTATTTGCTCCCATTGGCGCACCAGCTCATATTCGCGAGCATGAGTAACGCCGTCTTGCTCCATTTGACGGATGTGGAACGCCTTGAGTAGATCAGTAGGATCGAGTGCTTTGCCACGCGCGTTCTGCGAATCGAACATCTGAAACGCTTCGGAGAGCTCGTGCACAGTTACGATAAGCACTTTACAGTGATCCAAAAGGTAGTCATAAAATTGCTGAGCATACGTGTCATCCCAATTATTAATCGCGCGCTCAACCGCTTGCTCGTTGGCTTGAATATTGCTCACTGTGGTGGGATTAGACACAATCTGAAGATGAGCCGAAATCTTTTTATCTTCACTAATCTTAAATCTGTTCTGCAAAGCATTGAGCAAAATAGCGAAGGTGACTGTGCGCTGCTGACCATCAACGAGATTATGCGTTTTATCTTCTTCATGCATAATGACTGTGCCGATGCGGTATTCGTCATAACTGCGCGAGAACAGTTTGATGTCAGAAATCAGCTGACGAACATTGTCAGGAGTCCAAGTGTACGGACGTTGATAATCCGGTACGGTCAACTCTTTGCCGGTAAGTAGCTCACGAATGGTTGAGGTTTGAACTTCCACCCCTGTACTGTTCGTGGAATCTTGTTGCTCGCTAGAATCACTTTGATCATTCGTCATGCCACACCGCCCTATGCCGAGATATATAGCCGATTATAAAGCGAGAGCAGCGTCTCATAGGCTATCTCGCTTACGAGGCGACATTAGTTGGGGCATCGGCAAGTACAAACGATGGAAAAGCGCAGAATCTCAAAGGTTCTCAAACGCAGTATTTTTGATTTTCGATAATAATGTCGCCTCGTAAGCAAAATACCCACTCGTGACTCAAGTCGTGGTCGCCTCCAGTGGGCTATCCACCCTCCTCGCGATCCCCTAATTTTGCTGGTGGGGATACAAAACCATCAACCTTCTAAGTAGCTGGAGTCACAAAAGCGCTATTTTCCGCCATTTTCCCCACTTATCTACTTGAGTCCTTGAGGGTTTCATATCCCCACCAGCAAAATGGGACCGGACGCCGCCACACTCGCAGTGGTGCGGAGTGCTCGCGGGGGTGCAGGCGCGCTCGCCACCGGCTACTCCTGTGCTGATGGCAATGCCCGATTGCCATGATGCTCTGAGGCACCGGAATCGGCTTGGCTCCACGAGGCGACGGTTTTGCGCATTTGCGCTATGTCGAGGATGGAATATGCGAATTCCTTACGCACCAGGCTGGTTGGCAGGTATTCATCGTATTTGTCGAACACCGGCACCTCGGCTGGATAGACGAGCGTCATCGGGTCGAAGTCTCGCATCGCCTCTTCGGTGACGATCTGGAAGAACTCATCACGGCTCACCTTCATCTGGAACGTGATGTAGTAAGGCCGCACGGACTGGAAATGCGAAAGTCCGAGCCGCTCGGCGCAACGAATCCGCAGCAGGCGTTCCAACGCCAGGAACGCATACGTTCCAGTCCACGGGAACAAGCACCACGTATTCGCGCCGACATTGACGAGCACATCGCGATCCAACCCCGCCGCAAACGCCGTGCGTCGCGCCTCCACCAATCGTGCGATGGCATGCGGACCCAAATACGGGTACGCCTCCTTCTGTGTGAGCACGCGGTGCATGCGCTCAAGGATCTTCGGATCGATGTCTCCAGCCACATCCCCGAAATACGCCGGAATGCGCCCTTTCACCTGATGCACCCAGAGTTCGTGCCGTTGGTGGTCCACGCCTTCCACAATCCACACGCGCCCCGCAATCGCCACCTTCTCACCCACCGGAGGCGGCGAAACGAGCGTGCCGAGCTCCTCACTACCAGCGTGCACGGAGTATTCGATGTTCTCTTGGAACACGGCGAGGAACTTGTGGTTGTTGACGATCCGCTCGCCCGCCAACCCGAGCACGAGTCCGCCACCCTCGGTCCGCTCAATGTGATCCTTCGAGATCAGGTGCCGCAACAGTTCGCGGTAATCGTCTTGACTCACGTTGTGGAACGCGGCGAGCGTGAGCACACGGCTCGCAAGTTCGGCGGGCGTCATCTCACCGCCCGACGCAAGCGTGGCCATGGTCTGGTGGTACAGCAGACTGTACGGCAACCTGTTCGGCCGCGGCGGTTCCACCCAGTGCTCCTCCGCGTAGAGCTGCACGAGCGCAATACCTTGCAGCAGAGGCCACGGAATCCGTTCCGGCAGTAGGGCTCGCGGCTCAACGTGCTCTTCGCGCATCACGAACCACATCTCCGGTGGCTGCCCACGCCGACCTGTGCGACCCATGCGCTGCAAGAAACCCGACACTGTGAACGGTGCATCGATATGAAACGCTCGCTCCAGCTGCCCCACGTCAATGCCGAGCTCAAGCGTGGCCGTCGCGCAGGTGGTGGTGAGCGAGTCCTCGTCTTTCATCAGATCTTCGGCACCCTCGCGCACCGATTGCGAAAGGTTGCCGTGATGAATCAAGAACCGATCCGGCTCGCCGCTCGCCTCGCAATACTGATGCAGCTGCTGGCACACGGCCTCGCACTCCTCGCGCGAGTTCGTGAACACCAGGCACTTCCGCCCGCGCGTGCGGTCGAAAATATACAGCAAACCCGGATCTGCGAGCACGCCGAGACTCCTGCGCGCCCCGCTCTGCTCCGCCTGCGCACTGGTGTGCGCATCGGACAGCTCACCGTCTTGTTCGCGCGCCGCCTGCTCGAGCGGCGTGCCGTCAGTGGCCTGCGGATCCTGATTGTAGAAATGCTCCATCGAGAGCCGCCACGTCTGCTTTCCCTGCTCGAAGCGCGGCACAACAGTCGGGCGCCCCGAGTTCGCGCCGAGGAATCGCGCGGCTTCGCGCGGATCGCCAATCGTGGCAGACAAACCGATTCTGCGCGGACGCACGTCCGCCAGTCTGCTCAATCGTTCGATCAAACAGAACGCCTGTGCTCCGCGGTCGGAGCGCAGAAATGAGTGCAATTCGTCGATCACAATGAATCGCAGATCTCCGAATAATCTTGGAATTTCGTTGTGCTTTCTCAGGAGCAGCGACTCGAGCGATTCGGGTGTGATCTGCAGCACACCGCTCGGGTTGCGTAGCAGTTTGCGTTTCGCGGTCTGGTTCGCGTCGCCGTGCCAAGCGGTGACGTGAATATCCGCGGGCTCGCACAGCGCGCTGAGTCGCTCATGCTGGTCGTTGATGAGCGCTTTGAGCGGCGCGATATACAGGCACCCGATCGAAGTGCTGGGGTGTTCATACAGCTCAGTCAGAATCGGCAGAAACGCGGCCTCCGTTTTGCCCGACGCCGTGGAACTGGTGAGCAGCACGTTCGACTCGGTGTTGAAAATGGCGTCTGCGGCCGCGGTTTGCACCGGCCGCAGACTCTGCCACCCCTGCTCGTAGATCCAGTCCTGCACGAACGGCGCGTACTGTGCGAACACATCCATGATTACTCCATAATATAAAGTTATTTAAATTTACTTAAATAGTAAATTCTGCAAATTCTTCTGTTGTTTTATTAGAAACAACGTCAGACTGCGCATATGTGAATTCCTGCGAACCGAGCAGTCCACTGACGCTCATATTCGGATGTTGCTGCAGAATATCGAGTAGCTCAATGAAATCGCGGATGACTTCGCGTGGCGTGATGGTGTGATCCGCGCCGATTCTACCGTATTCAATCTGAATGAATTTCGCGAGATCCTCGTCGGTGAGCGTCTGCTCGTATTGGAACAAACTCGCATGCATTTGCGCGAGTTTGCCGACGAGCACGGTCATCTCCTCGGCACTCAGCGGCTCGAGGTAGATGAGCGGCGCGGCCATGTCATGACGTCCGTCGCCGGAGAAGCGCCCGCTCGCAAGCCTACTGCGGAGCGCCTCGTAGCTGAACACACCCCGCCGTTTATCTTCCACGGCCTGCGGGGTGCCGCACATGAGTACACCTAAATATCTTGCTTTTCCTTGCAATACATCGTTATATATTGCAAGTATTTTTTCATAATTATATTGACGTGAGATAGCGTTCGGAATTTTCGACAGATTCACGAGCTCGTCGATCATGATGTAGAGTCCTGCATACCCGGCTTGGCGGAAAAACACTGCAAACAATTTCAGGTAATCGTACCAATCGTCGTCGGAGATGATGACGGAGACGCCGAGCTCGTTCTTGGCATCGGTCTTCCGCTCGTATTCGCTGCGGAACCACTTGAGTACCGCCGATTTCGTCGCCTTGTCATCGGCGAGACTCGCACGATAATATTTTTCCAATAATTGCGCAAAATCAAATCCGTGCACAAGTTCGTCGAGCGAGCCGATGGTTTCGCCTATTTTCTTGTCAACTGCCTGCGTGAACGCCGGATCTGACGGGTCGAGGCCGGTTTCTTGCGCGGTTTGCTGCTGCACCGAACTGATCCAGCGGTCGAGCACAAGCACGAGCGCGCCACCCTCAGGCTTGGTTTTCGTGGCGAGGTTGGCGACGAGCTCGCGGTACGTGGCGAGTCCCTGGCCGGCAGTGCCGTGCAGACGGCGGTTCGGGGAGAGATCGGCGTCGACGACCACGAAACCGTGGTCCATCACGTAATTGCGCAGACTCTGCAGCAGGAACGACTTGCCGGAACCATAGCGCCCGACGATGAAGCGGAACGAGGCGCCGCCGTCCGCGACTATGTCCACGTCATGCAGCAATGCTTTTATTTCCGCGGTTCTGCCGACCGTGATGTATGGCAGGCCAATGCGCGGCACCACACCGCCCTTGAGCGAGTTGATGACGGTCTGCGCAATGCGGCGCGGAATTCTACGTTGTTGCTCAGGCATGATTCTCCTTTATTCAGATATGTTCGCGAGTATGCCGCGCACGTCGGGCACATAGTCTTCGATCAGCGCGGGGTCGCCGTTGTCATCGGTTTCCAGCACGCTGTCCGCTACAACGTCGAACACTTTCTCGTTGATCGAGTCGGCGAGCACCGACGGCAGCAGATGCTTGGCGAGCAGTTTCGGCTTCCACTCGGCGGGCGGCTCTCCTGCGGCGAGCGCGCGCAGCAACAGCAGTTCGTCGGGAGACAGCTGCAGATCTGTTTCGGAGTTCCCAGAGTTTTCCGGCATCTCCGAATTTTCTATTGTCTCAGTAACCTCAGCATGTATCGCATTTTTCAACAGAGCATTTTCGCCATACTCTGAGAGACCTTGCAATTCTTGAGATTCAGACTGACAGAGCTTTTCAGTCTGCACTTCTTCAGTTGCCGTCCTATCTTCAGTCACTGCCTCACGCTCCGCTTCGAGCTCGGCTTCGGTGAGCAGGCTGTCGCGCGTGCCAGCGGCAGCTTCACGAATCGAACTGAGACGCGTGAGATCCACGTGAATTGGCGGATGCTCCCGCTCCCACTGCTCGCGGTCGAGCTGCGTCTTGAGCTCAGTCAACGCGCGCTTGATTATCTGACTGCACGGCGGGTGACTACCGCGCGGTTTGAGAGCGCGGCCAGTGTGCCAGATTTGCCGACCTACGCGATCTACCTCATGCAGCAGATTGTTCATATTCGTGCGCTGGAACGCAACGGGCTCGTATGTGTTGATGTACCAGCGTTTGTTCTCATACGTGTACGAGCACGCGGGATCGACGCTGACCCGCCGCTCGCCTTGCGGCATGCGAGCGGCGGCACGAGTACGCGAGAAGACAGCTGTGCTGAACAGCGAAACCGGGCGCGCGTGCTGCATGGCGATGTAATTGTCGAAGAAGCTGCTCGGCTCGGCGGGATCGCGATCTGCGGCGATGGCGAGCCATGCGGCGGCAAGCGCGCGGTCATACAGCGTGAGATTGCTCGACGACTGCGGCACTAGCTTGTTGAGCGGCGACTTGCTCGCGTTGTATGAGCTCAGTGAGCGCAGCGCGTGCACGATCTGCTCAGCAGTGCGGTTTTGCGGCTGTATGAGCGTGGCATACGTTTCGTCTTCGCTTATTTGCGCGCCGAATTGTTCACGCATGCATTCTTCGGGCAGATCGTAGGCGATGACCATATCTCGCAGCCAACTATTGGCGTAGTAAGCCATGCTCTTGTCATACTGATCGACATAGTGTTCGCGGAACTCGTTGAGACGGCGGTATGCGTCGGTCATGTTCTGCACACCGATGCCATTGAGCAGCTCGTACACATACACGTAGGCAGTCGACGAGGACGTGGGCACATAGTCGCCGTGGCGTATGCAGGTGCGCCAGGCGAAGTAGCCTTTGAGCTGGCTGACGGTCATGTCGCTGTACACGGGAAAGAACTCATTGAACGACGAGTCGAAAGTGCCCTTGGGCTCATAATCGGCCATGTATTCAGCTTGTTCGAGGAACTCTTCGGTGCGCTCTGGATCGTGCGAGAAGCGGAACATGCCGACGAGATGGCGGATTTCTGGAGGGTCGAGCGGAGTGGCGTCGAAGGCAGTGGCAATCGACGTGGCGTTGTAGCGCTCCTCGTGATGCGTTTCGTGGAGCACTCGGCGCAGCTGTGCATAGGCGTCTGCCCGCGCATCCATTCGCGTTCCTGCCCGCGCATCCGCCCGCACGCGAGACGGGGTAGGTTGCCTAGAAACAGACGCAGCGAAATGGTTGCGCGAAGCATCAGCATCACGCATTTTCGGCGAAGGAATTGCTGAACTAGTGAGCTCACGTGGAATTGGTTCAGCGCCGTAAACGATGCTGGATTCAGTGACCATGTGATCAGCTTGCTCGACGGCGGCATCGTTACCATTGAGCGAAGCCTCATACCCAGCGGCACCGAACACACCCTTGCTCATGCCGCCTCCCACCTCAACGCATACTGCCATGTCCAGCGAAATCACCAGTATACCGCATTTCGAACAAATGTTCTACCAAACAATGCGTTCAAACCACGCGTTGCGACTTTTTGCCAGCATGCGACCGCAACGCAAGCACTGACGCCCCAACGCAGAAAAGTATAAAAGTATAAAAAAGTATAAAAGCGCTACCCAAAGCGAAGAGAATGCACAGCATCAGCTCGCACGTTCCGTCCACAACCAACAACGGCTCGCCTAATCGCTGGGGGAGATATAAAACTTCCGAACGCCGGAGTATCCGCATTGCCAAAAGCGCTAATTTCCAACGTTTGACAAAACCGGCTACTCAAGCCCTACACGGTTTTATATCCCCACCAGCAAAGTGAGGTGGCGAAGGCTTCACTCAACGATCAACCTTGTGCGCCAACCACCCTTGCCTAATTGGTCACTGAGCCAATTGACAGTTGAAGTAATCAGCCTTTGAGCTCGGCGTCGGCGAGCAGCGTGCAACGGTTGAGTTCACGACGCAACTGCTTCCAATTCGGCAGATAGTCGGTCATGCGCGCTTGGAATGCAGCACCGTGACCGCTCTCCCACAAATGGGTCATCTCATGCACGAGCACATATTCAAGGAACTTCGGATCCATCAGCCCGAGTTGTAGATTCAGGCGGATCCTCGCGGTTTTTGGCGTGCACGAACCCCAGCGGGATGACATCGTGCGCAAGGTGATGCGACTTGGCGAGCGTCCGACGACAGGCTCCCATTTGCGAAGTAGCGCGGGCAATTGCTGTTCAATCGATTCGCGTGCACGCTCCTTATACACTTCGTTCCACGTGAAACTATCGCCAGAAGGTGCACCAACGTCGGTGTTCCCGCGATCCCCATGTGCCATAACAGAGCTCGAGGGAACATTGGAATCCACTTCAGTCGAAGCAAACGTACGCTGACGAGCCTCCGCCATATTGCGCAGCGCTTCTTCGATCCATCCTCGACGTTCGCGCACGAACGACACGATCACGTCTTTGCTCATGCGAGTCGGGGCGGTGATTTCGATCATGCCATACGGCGGTTTCACATGCAGATACATATTGCGGTTGTTCTTGCGCACCACCGTCACCTGCAGGCCGTCGATATTGAGTGTTTCACGGGAAACAATTGCACGACGCGGCTGCGCACGCCTAGAAAATGAACGGACTCGAGGCATTCCACGAAAAGACATAGCTGATATTATCGAGTTCAATTCGGACAAATGTTCGAATTACACCCTTCTTCGCGCGCACTCAACCACGCAGATCAATGTTCAATACTTCAACGCTGAACTTTATAGAGATAGCACTCCGGCTCATGAGAATTGATTATTCCTGCCGCTTGCAAATATGAATACATGATCGTCGGTCCGACGAACTTCATACCGCGCTTCTTCAGATCTTTCGACAGCGCATCCGACAACGGCGACGTCGCTTGACCGACTTCATACACCACTTCCCCGTCGCTCCAATTCCATAGATAGTTCGCGAAACTGCCATATTCCGCAGCAATATCTCGGAATATATTGGCATTGCTCACGGCGGCTTTGATCTTCGCGCCGTTGCGAATAATGCGTGAATCGTTCTTCAGATCAGCCATTTTCCGCTCATCATACGCGGCGACCGCGTTCACATCGAAATTATCGAACGCGTCGCGGAATCCTTGGCGTCGGTTCAGAATGGATTCCCAGGTGAGCCCTGCCTGGAACCCTTCGAGTACGAGCATTTCGAAGAGCTCATGGTCATCGTGAGTTGGCACGCACCACTCGGAATCGTGGTAGGCCACATATGCCGGATTATTCAGATTCACCCAAGAGCAGCGGGATTTGCCGTCGTCAGTGCGCTCAGTCATACGACCAGCATAGGCACACTTCCACGCGCCGCAGAGCGACACGCCGAAGCAGCACCAAGTTGCGCGCTTAGTCGAACGAGTGTATTCTATCTATCTGTTGCGTCTCGCACGTAGCGGTTCGGGCCCGTAGCTCAGGTGGTTAGAGCGCATCCCTGATAAGGATGAGGTCGGAGGTTCAAGTCCTCCCGGGCCCACGTGGAGAGCATTCTCACGTGCTTTCCCGTTGGGGCTATAGCGCAGCTGGTAGCGCATCTGCTTTGCAAGCAGAGGGTCACCGGTTCGAACCCGGTTAGCTCCACTAGCGGTAACCGTTGAAAACATTGGGTTTTCAGCGGTTTTTCTATTATTTGCCCCAACCCGATTTCAAGCCGAAATCGGGTCATTTTTGGGCGTTTTTCGCACCTCAAGGCGCTGAGATTGCGCTGAAGACAACACTACGACACGCCGAGCTTTTCAACGGTTGAGGCAAGAAAAACTCATCTCAAGTGTTGCACAAGTGTTGCAGAGTCGATGCAATCGCACGCTGATGATTTCGGCACTGCACAGTTCCTCACGGCACGCTCGGCACACACAGCCAACCACAGAACGCCTGATATATCAACGTTTTGCCGCACACCACGAGACTTTTCATCGCACGCGGCACGCACGCCCAATGCATGCAAAATCGCAAGCTAATCGCACGCGAATCGCACGACAAGTTGCCCGCAAGTTGCCCGTGCATGAAAAACACGCGCAGCTATCTCACACCCCGCAAGCTCACAGCCCAGTGGCGTGCGCGGGTGGCGTCAACGTCGGCGCAACCGCCTCCAGGATCGGATCGCACTGCGGCTTGTTGCTCTCCGGATATTCGAACGACACCGAATACACCACGCCCTCGCGCAAAATATTGCGCACATAATGAATGGTGCTGCCGTCCTTCCAGCTGGCCACCACCACGTCGCCGTCCACGAGCGAATAACTCACGTTGTAACGATCGCGATACGTCTGGTCGAAGTATTGCTGCGGAGTCAGCGTCGTGTGCATCGCAGCCGCCGTAATGGTCATGTTCAGCGAACTGTTCACAAACTCTTTGCCATCCCCGTTGTCAGATTCAGGTTGCGCAGCGAAATCGCCCGGCACAGTCACCGTAAACCCATATCGCGAGTTCGCATACGTCTGCGTGGCAGAACTGCCCGCAGACTGCCCTGCCGAGCTGTTGCCATCAGTTTGCCCACCAGTCTGCCCCTGCGTCGACTGCTGCTGAGACTCCGTTCCCGCCGACTCAGATGCCTGCGCAGATTCCTGCTCGGCTTTCTGCTGCTCGGCTTTCTTCTTCGCAGCCTCCTCTTCCGCAGTTTTCTTCGCCTTTTGTTCTTTGCTGCTCTGCACGGCATTCATGGCCGTCTCGAGCGATTTGAAATCGCTGGCCTGAGACTCACGCCACGATTGCGCGCGACTCGTCACCTGCCGCAGCGCCTCCGCACTCGCACTAGCGGGGCAAGAGAGCCCGCTTTTATCTCCGGTGATCTTCTGATATTTGTCGAGCGCAGATTTGAGCTGCTTCACTGTGCTCGCATCAGTGACTTCACTGTTCGACGTCTTCGCCAGCGTCGCCGCCTCCTCAACCTTCGCGGCGTTCTCTTCGGTCTGCGTATTGAGCGCATCGACTGCTTGCTGGCACGCGGACTGCGCTGCCGCGACTTCAGACTTGCGGCGCGAAGAGACATACCAGAACACTCCCCCGCCGATCAGCGCGAGCACCACAACGATGGCCGTCACGATAATCCATACGCGCTTTCTCGACGGCTTGTTCGCAGACTGCTGCGTACCACCGTCTGGTGCACCAGAGCCGATGCCTCCGGAATTACCCGCAGGCGGCAACGGCGCAGACGGAAACACCGTGTTCTGCGGCGGCAGAACCGGAGATGGCTGCCCCGCTGGCTGAGTTGAGTTCTGAGCTGAGTTGTCGAGCGACGGCATATGAATGACCGCCGTAGGCGTTTCCGAATAAATCAGCGGATTCGCTGAGGAACTCTGCACAGAGGAGTTCGCAGCATGCGACTCGCTTGGCATCGTCACGGTATCTTCAGGAGTTCCCTGCACCGGATACCCACAGTTTCCGCAGACCGTCGCACCTTCTGGAAGCGGCTGCCCGCAATTCATGCAATACCGCATCGTCCCTCCTCGCTCCACGCTTGCATTATATCGGCGATACCTCTCAGAATCACCCCATATAACGCAATTGCCCGCCAAACAAGCATATTTTGGCGGGCAATTGCGTTAGCGAAGCGCTTTTCAAGTTATTTCGGTTCACACGTGCTGTTCTTTGAGCGCGTCACGAATTTCCTGCAGCAGAATCACCGTCTGCTCATCTGGGCTGAGCTCCGGCTCCTCTTCGACCACGCTGCCGTCGTCGTTCTTCCTGACCTTCGCCATGGCCTTCTCAGAAAGACCGCGCAGCTTATTGATCGGCACGATGATGCAGAAATACACGGCAACGGCGACGGCGAAGAAGTTGATCAGCGCGCCGAGCACTGCGCCGAACGACACCGTTGAATTATTGAACGTGAACGCCAGCAGACCGCTCATATCTTGCTTACCGAAGATCATGGCGATGAGTGGGTTGATGACGCTGTTCACAATGGAGTTGACGACTGTGGTGACTGCTGCGCCCATGACCACGCCGACTGCCATGTCGATCATGTTGCCGCGGGCAATAAATTTTTTGAATCCGTCGATCATATTTTTCTCCTGACTTGTGGAAATACTTGTATTATTACGCAAATATATGCAATCTGTCTGACGTTTTCGCTACTGCAAGATGCTCACTTCCAACCGATATATACATCGGTCGCAAAAGGGTCGCGCGGCAGATGACCTGCCGCGCGACCCCATCGAATTGCACAGTGCTGAATTACACAGTGCTGAATATCAGACTCAGATTTACTGGTGCCAGATCACGGGTAGCCGGTAGTAACTACCGGCTCCCGACTGACAAACGGCAAATGGCTGCCTCTTGTCAGCACGCCAGCGAGCGCACTAGCGATGCTGGCGGGATTGGCGAGCCCATGCCAGCGTCACAGCTCCGGCGAGCACCAGCGCCACCGCGACGGCCACAACCACTGCGGTTGACGAGCCGGTGCTGGCGACCTGCGAGGCCTCGCTCGCCGCAGCATTGCTTGCAGTTTCTCCAGCTGGTTTGTTCGTTTCGCCGGCAGTGTTGCTGCCGCCGGTTGACGGGTTGCTCGGCTCAGTCGGCTGAACAGGCGTGGTCGGCGTAGTTGGCTCCTGATTGTCATCTTGCGCGAAGTTGATCGGGCACGTGGCTGGATCGCCAGCGGCGATGTCAGCGGAATAATCAGGGGTTTCCGGTTCGGTCGGCTCAGATGGCTCAGTCGGCTCCGAAGGCTCGGACGGCGTCTCGGAGGTGTTGCCATCGGATGGCACGACCTTCAGGTCGTCGATGCCGAATTCCACAGCCGGATCATCTGCCCAGGT
>Tephra_p2__coassemble_2192_pt1 | contig 26722 bp, 23 predicted proteins | sample Tephra_p2__metabat2_low_PE_021 | metagenome-assembled genome bin Tephra_p2
TCGGATCATCCCCGCGAGTGCGGGGCAAACCTGAGCGGGCGTATCGGCAGTTTCAGCTCGGACGGATCATCCCCGCGAGTGCGGGGCAAACGTGCGCGGTGTCCACGCCGTACATGATCGCGCCGGATCATCCCCGCGAGTGCGGGGCAAACTTAGTGACGTCTACTGCCGCCATTGTTTCCTCCGGATCATCCCCGCGAGTGCGGGGCAAACAAACGGATGGTCTCAACGACCGCGTGACCGCACGGATCATCCCCGCGAGTGCGGGGCAAACGAGGCAATGTACATCGAGGGCGCTCATAATGGCGGATCATCCCCGCGAGTGCGGGGCAAACTCGTCTATGCACAGTTTTTTCACTGCGTACGTCGGATCATCCCCGCGAGTGCGGGGCAAACCTGAGCGGGCGTATCGGCAGTTTCAGCTCGGACGGATCATCCCCGCGAGTGCGGGGCAAACAGATCGTGCGCACCTTGGGATAGGCGACCGACTGGATCATCCCCGCGAGTGCGGGGCAAACACTCCAGTCACGCGGTTGATGTACTTGCTACGCGGATCATCCCCGCGAGTGCGGGGCAAACGTACGGGCGGTGCGTGAGCTTTGATGTGAATTCGGATCATCCCCGCGAGTGCGGGGCAAACGGTTGGATAGTAGGCTACCCATAGCGCGCAGTCGGATCATCCCCGCGAGTGCGGGGCAAACATGCTTGGCAGTCGTTCCCTAGGGGTCGTCGTCGGATCATCCCCGCGAGTGCGGGGCAAACCGCTTCAGACCGAGGATAAAGTGGACGCTCACCGGATCATCCCCGCGAGTGCGGGGCAAACAACGGTATTTCCAATAGCACCGGCTGGCCGAACGGATCATCCCCGCGAGTGCGGGGCAAACGCAATGTGTTCCGTGACGAAACGCTGTCGGCTCGGATCATCCCCGCGAGTGCGGGGCAAACTCCGGCGCGGCGAGCGTGCCCGTGTGTGTGTACGGATCATCCCCGCGAGTGCGGGGCAAACACGTTTAATGACGTGCACATCGTCGATGGAGCAGGATCATCCCCGCGAGTGCGGGGCAAACTTGGGGTGCATATTCTGCACCTCTGTTTCCGTCGGATCATCCCCGCGAGTGCGGGGCAAACTAAGTGGTCTGACTGCGGAGGAAGCCGCGAAACGGATCATCCCCGCGAGTGCGGGGCAAACCAGGTTGCCGGAATCGTCGTAGACGGATAGGACGGATCATCCCCGCGAGTGCGGGGCAAACGGCGACACGAAATTGTTGAAGCGCTCGGACGACGGATCATCCCCGCGAGTGCGGGGCAAACATAGTCTCACATTTCGCACTGCGGGAAATCGGGGATCATCCCCGCGAGTGCGGGGCAAACTCCGCTTCGCATGGCGCCGCTGGAAATATCGCCGGATCATCCCCGCGAGTGCGGGGCAAACCCCGCCGCCCGCCACGCCGAACGCTCGCACGTCGGATCATCCCCGCGAGTGCGGGGCAAACTGATATGTCAGCTGCCGCCTTGTCCGCCTGAACGGATCATCCCCGCGAGTGCGGGGCAAACACTCGAAGCCATACGAACCGCTCACGATTGTGCGGATCATCCCCGCGAGTGCGGGGCAAACTTTTTCGTCCCAACTGTGGTGGTGGTATTCGCCGGATCATCCCCGCGAGTGCGGGGCAAACTTGCCGATAAGGTCGCCATGCTCGCGGCTCACCGGATCATCCCCGCGAGTGCGGGGCAAACCACGACACGATGCAATCGGCCAGTACTTCGTTCTGATCATCCCCGCGAGTGCGGGGCAAACAGGCCGGCGACATCAAGGTGGTTGGCAGCAACCGGATCATCCCCGCGAGTGCGGGGCAAACATGCCGTACTTCTCTATGGGGTCCATTTCGCCCGGATCATCCCCGCGAGTGCGGGGCAAACGGCCCCGATAGCGCACACAACTATCGGGGCCTCGGATCATCCCCGCGAGTGCGGGGCAAACCGGGAATAGCCTTGTCATAAAACCGCAGTATATGGATCATCCCCGCGAGTGCGGGGCAAACGGGTCATATTTCAGCAATTCGCTTTCATAGAGCGGATCATCCCCGCGAGTGCGGGGCAAACGCCAATGTAGGCGAGTATGATAGCGCAATAGACGGATCATCCCCGCGAGTGCGGGGCAAACCGATTGTTTCCGTGTTGTCGTCCATATCGTTCCGGATCATCCCCGCGAGTGCGGGGCAAACGCATCATGCTTGCCGCCGTGGACGGCAGCAACCGGATCATCCCCGCGAGTGCGGGGCAAACACGTGACTTCGGGCAAGCGGATACGCCTGTTGCGGATCATCCCCGCGAGTGCGGGGCAAACGCCGCCTATCGTCCTTGCCATGATTTTGCCTCCGGATCATCCCCGCGAGTGCGGGGCAAACCTTTATGATAGTCTTTCCAGTCTATTGGCGTGCGGATCATCCCCGCGAGTGCGGGGCAAACTGGGGGAACAGGTATGATTGTTGGTGTGTTTAAGGATCATCCCCGCGAGTGCGGGGCAAACTACGCCACAAAAATAAGAGCGCAATAAGTGAACGGATCATCCCCGCGAGTGCGGGGCAAACAGTCCGGCTTTACTGACAAATCATACTCTGCGCATGCCTGAAAAATTCAATTTGCACACTCGGTATGAATATCATCGTAACCTCCTGGAAACCACTTTACCCGACCCTCCCCATAGATGCACAAACCATAATTCGTCTGTCGTTCTGAGCATCTCATATTTGGAATAACAGTTTTCTTTACTGCTGTAACTTGTATTGGGTTGATATACTTGATGCGTCTTGCATGAGCAGGAGTGATCCAGGGTTGACATAGTATTCGAAGGGCGCCCCGCAGCTGCGGGGATTATTGATGTGTAATGAGTTGATTTGACATATTTAACAAAGTGGTTAAAATAATAGTCACTAATCATAGGTGATTGAGAGGGGCACAATGGCAATCAATCCCGGCTTATCCGACCGAAGCGAGTCAATCTGGGCCAAAAGCGTCTTCCGTGGAGACCCTGATGACCACCGATACCTCCAATTGTGGCAGCATTTACGAGATACTGCGGCTGTGGCGCGTCGTGTCTGGGATGATTTCCTTCCAGACGGCATCAAAAGCAATATAATTTCTGATGTAGGCACTGAAGAGGCAGCATTGGGGCTCGCGTTGTTTCTCGCGATGATCCATGACGTTGGCAAGGCATCGCCGGCATTCGAAGTGCAATGCGACTATCTCTGTGACCGTGTTAGGGAACATGGCTTGACGATTGATGCGCGCTTCTTCGAGGGGCACAAAGAGGAACGTTCTGAATACCGGCATGAGCTGGTTGGGTATCAAACTGTGTGCCAGTGGTTTGCGAATAGGGGATATCAGACCGACGACAATAGCTTGGCCAACAATATTGCCTATATTATTGGCAGTCATCATGGCACATGCGTCACCGCCAGCAAGAAGAGACTCCTCAGCAAATTGGGAGCCAAACATTATCTCGGTGGCGATCAGTGGGGCGAAGTCCGCCAGAATATCATCGACTGGGCGGCACAAGAGACCGATTTTGCTGCAACGCTGGCATTGCTGAATAACAGGCCTTTATGTTGCCATACGCAGATTTTGCTGACGTCCATTGTGATTATTTCCGACTGGATCGCCAGTGATAGTTGGCTATTTCCGCTGAATTCCAACGAAATTGACGAACAATATTTTGACGAACATAAACGTGTGCGCCGTGCTTGGCGGTTGCTGAATCTTCCATACCCGTGGCAGGTCTCATTGGAAGAGCTGACCCCAGATGACATGTTTGCCGAACGTTTCGATATACCAGGGGCCCATTTACGTCCCGTCCAATACGAAGCCGTTCATTTAGCTCAAACGATGCCAACTCCAGGACTCATGATTATCGAAGCGAACATGGGCGAGGGAAAGACGGAAGCTGCTCTACTTGCCGCAGAAGTGTTGGCTGGTCGTTTCGGTTGCGGCGGCATGTACTATGCGCTGCCCACGCAAACAACTGCAAATGCGATGTTCCACCGCGCTCTGAACTGGATAGGTCATCTGCCCGCTCCTGAGCAGGGAACTTTGGGCTCTGTATTCCTATCCCACGGAAAACGCGAACAGAACGCCGAGTACTTTGAGCTGGAAGAGCGAACACTCGATGACGGCATGCGAGATCAACCATCTGATGCCGATTATTCCGTGGATGATGAGAGTCAATCTGCTTATGATTCCGTGCATAGCAACTCAAGAATGAGTATTGAGGCAGTAGTTAATTCTTGGCTATCCGGGCGCAAGCGCGGTAATCTCGCCAATTTCGTGCTCGGAACAGTTGATCAGGGGTTGATGATGTCGCTGCAGTGCAAACATGTTATGCTCCGGCATCTTGCTTTTGCCGGCAAAGTGGTCATTTTCGATGAGATTCACTCAAATACTGCGTATATGAACGTGTATTTGGAAGATACTCTGTCTTGGTTGGGAGTGTACGGAACGCCGGTCATCATGCTGAGCGCAACTCTCCCGCAGGAGAAACGTGAGGCATTTCTAGAGGCATATCGGAAGGGCACTGCCGCACGAAAAAGCGAGCTCGCTAAGCCGGAATTGCCTATGGTGGATTTTCTGAGTGCTCGTAGCAGTGCCATAGGCGCAAAGACATTGAACCATAGTTCAGACAGTTCCTCCGCTGAAATGGAAGTCGAACACGCAGATGAAGAGTCTTTGGATATGCGCTACCCGCTTATTTCATACGTGTCTGGTGACGGTGCGCCGCAATCTATTGCGCCGGAAGCATCTGGTCGTGAATCTGTTGTGCAAGTGCAGCGGATCGCAGACGATGATGAGACGCTAGTTCAGTTGTTGCGAGACAAACTTGCTGACGGCGGCTGTGCCGTGGTCGTGCGCGATACTGTGCAGCGTGCCCAACATGCATACGAGGTGCTGAAGGACGCTTTCTGCGATGAACTGGAAGTATCGTTGACTCATGCCCGCTACTTGGCGTGCGATCGAGCTGCTACTGATGCTTGCTTATTGGAACGCTTTGGTAAGAGCAGCACTCCTGATACCCGTCAAGGCATAGTGGTGGCTACGCAGGTTGTGGAGCAGTCCTTGGACGTTGACTTCGATTTGATGATCACTGATATCGCACCGGCAGATTTGATTTTGCAACGTGCCGGTCGACTGCATAGACATCATAGGGGAGTAGACGAATGCGATCGTCCGGAACCGTTGCGTCAAGCTCAGCTCTACATCAGCGGCATGGAGGATTGTGATTTCGAACAGTCTCCGACGTTTGCCAAGTCCCTCGAACGGGTATATCAGCGATTCTTCCTGATGCGCACGGTTGCGCTGATGAAACTGTGTGACTTCGAGCCCACGCAGTTGCATCTGCCGCAGGATATACCGGCATTGGTTCAGCGGGTGTATGACGTGAACGCCAACTGCTGCCCGGATGCATGGCAGTCGTCCGAAGACGATGCCCGCGCAAAATTACTGAAACACTTGCGAGACAGTGAAGAGAAAGCTGCGCAATTCCGTATTTTCAAACCGGACGAAGCGCAGTCGCCTTTCTTTCTTGGCGACTGGCTGAAAAAGAGCATGCCCGACCCAGATACGGCAAGAGATTCCGCGAGCAGACAGGCTCGTGCATCTGTGCGTGACAGTGACGATTCGTTTGAAGTACTGGTGCTGCAAAGGGACGCTGAGGGGAATCTTTGCTTACCTGAATGGATGGATGACTCTCCTCGTCGTGTGCTTTCAGGTGGGTTTGAGCCACTTTCCGCAGAACGAGTTCGTGCTGTGCTGTCATGCTCCATTTCTCTCAGCGGCACCTCGGTATGCTGGCAAAATCTGGATGCAGTTATTGCTGCTTTGGAAACCCAGCAGGATGATCTTGATGACTGGTTCGTGCTCATGCAGCAGAATCGTGAGTTGAATGGTCAGCTTCCTCTTGTGCTGGATACTGAGGGAAATGCTGTGCTGCGGATTCGTAATGACCAGCGTAAGACCACTAGACAGTTGTGTATTCACTATTCAAAGGAGAAAGGATGGGAAGCGCATGCCGAACAATGAAACGTCGCAAACAACGGATCATGCATCGTTCAACTTGCTTGACCGGCCTTGGATACCGGTGACCATGAAGAATGGCGCTTCAAACGAGGTGTCATTGATAGATCTAATCAGGCAATCGGTGGATATTGCGAGGATCTCAACCGGCAATCCGATGCAGGACGCAGCCATTTTACGCACGGCTGTCGCGGTGTTGTATGGCACGTTTGGAAACGACATCTCGAAAGACCAGTGGAACCAGATTCTGGACATAGGGCCAGGCAACCCGGCGATTTTGGGTGTGCTGAACCAGTATTTCGATACGTACCATGATCGGTTCGATCTTTTCGATGAACACAGGCCGTTCTACCAGGTGGCCGGACTCCACACCGCAAAAAACGAATTCTCCGGTTTGGAGAAGATAGTCTCCGACATCCCCTCGAATGAGAACTCTCGTTTGTTCTCCATCCGCAGCGCGCAATCCCTGCAACGCATGAGTTCCGCTGAAGCTGCCCGATGGCTGGTGACCACGCAGGCATTCGATCCTTCAGGAATCAAATCCGGTGCTGTCGGCGATTCACGAGTAAAAGGAGGCAAAGGCTATCCGCTCGGCATCGCATGGAGTGGGCATTTGGGCATTATTGTTGCTGAAGGTGCCAATCTCTGGAAAACGCTGATGTTCCAATACATAGGACGAAGCGTTTTGGGCGCCAGTGATCCCAATGTGACGTGGACTGACGATGCACCTGCATGGGAGCGACATCCTTTGACGGAGAAGCCGGAAGAAGGCTTCAACCAGCCAGAGGAGGCCACTGGAATTGCCTCGTATTGCCATGGGCCAGCGACGTTGCTCACTTGGCAGTCACGACGCATCCTGTTCAGGCATGACGGGGAAACGGTGACGGGTGTGCTGTTGTGCAATGGTGATCGTCTCAAACCGCAGAACGCTCAGGGTTATGAGATGATGACCGCATGGCGTCGCAGCCCTAACCAAGAGAAGAGCTTGAAGATGCCGTTGGTATATATGCCAAGAAAGCATGACCCCTCGCGAGCATTGTGGCGCAACCTGCCTGTACTCACGGTTCCGCAGGAAGAGCATGAGAACCGGAATTCACCAGAAACTCTTCGCCCTCGAAACCTCGATTGGCTGGAGCAAATGGGTGTGCAAGATCAACCCATCCGTTTGCATGCATACGGAGTGATGTATGGCAATAATGATGCTGTGATCGACTCCACCGTGGATGATTCACTTGATTTGAACCTCTGCATATTGACTGCGGAAGATCCTCGCGTTGGCCAAGCCATTACCGATGCCATCAACGTCACAGATGACGGCATCTCCATACTGGCGAATTTTGCCGGCAACGTGGCAAAATCCGCAGGACTCGATCCGGAAGAGCCACGGCGCCAAGCACGGGAACTGGCATATTCCACATTCGACAGGGAGTTCCGCGGCTGGCTGCGCGGTGTCACCGTAGAAAACTGTGAGGAAAAACTGCGGAAATGGGCTCAGCAGGTAAGGTCCACGCTCCTTGAACTGGAATTCGAACTTGCACAGCAAGCGCCCACCAGCGCCATCATTGGGCGTGATGTTAAGGAGAACAAAGACGCGGATCCAAAGCATTATTGCGTCGCGCTCGCGGAGAACTGGTTCAAAGCAGCGCTCAATAAACGAATTTCAAAGGAGGAAGCGTGAGCCAAACAACGCCAGAACAAGAATATAAGCTCACCCCATTCGGGGAATGGGTGTCGAAGAAAGTTCGAACACTCGTCAACGGGCATGATGGCAGATCCGACGGATATCTTGATGACAATGCCAAAGCAGTGGCTGACATTGCGCGACTAGCTCATGCAGCGGGGCACGAGGTCGGTGCGGATCCAGCTATCATTCCGCTGACGGTGCCACAGATGGATGATACGGAAATCTATCCACACGGTGTTGGCTCCTTTAGTGGCCCTACTGATGAGGAGCGCGCCGCCCATGCGGCAATCACTCTTTTTGCAGTTCATCAGCAGTCACAACGCAATCAGCCCATGCACGTGGACGCGTATGTCTCATTGGGAAGAGCCACAGGTGCCATGGCATATGGGAACTTCAATGAGAAAGGAATCCGCTCAACATTCGACAAAATGCAGACCGCATCAAGCTGGGCAGAAATGATTCGCCACGCACGCCGTCTCATCGCTCTTCTCAAGCGAGAGGATCAGCCTCTTAATTACGGTTTGTTTGCTCAAGATTTGATGCGTCTGCGTCAAGGGCGTACCGCAGCCAATGCCGTTCGTCTGCGGTGGGGGCGCGATTTTCAGAGTGCCTATATGAACGAAAAGAACAAATCCGATAATTCAAAGCAATCGCAAAAGTAAACAATCTCACAACATTATTTATATTGAAAGGAACACCAATGTCCGAGAGAACCATCGTTGAAATCCACGCACTGGAAACCACGGCTGCAGCGAATCTGAATCGTGACGATACCGGAAGTCCGAAAACTATGGAATATGGCGGAGTCACCAGAGCGCGCGTATCAAGCCAGGCTTGGAAACGCCCGATCCGTCGAATGTTCGACGATCTGCTGGATCCGCAGGATCTTGGCATCCGCAGTAAGAAGGTCGTAGACATCTTGAGCAAACGCATCATCGCCCTTGATGAGTCACTGGCCGATGAAGCCTCAGAACTTGCCGAAGCGGTGCTGAGCAAAGGTGCCGGTATCAAGCTCACGGCTCCTCGCAAAAAGAAGGGAACTGAAGATCAGGAAGACAATCGCCTGAACCAATCTTCGTATCTGCTGTTCCTCGGTAAGCGTCAATACGATGCACTTGCCCAGCTCGCTGTCGATACGCGTAAGGAATCCTCGGATCTCAAGGAAGCGCAGACTGCCATCGGCAAAATGAAGAAGCAGATCAAGCAGATCATTAAAGATGACAAGGCCATTGACGTTGCCTTGTTCGGCCGTATGGTCGCCGATGACACGGATCTCAATGTTGATGCCGCCTCCCAGTTCGCCAATGCATTCAGCGTACAAGCTGTAGATACGGAATCCGACTTCTACACGGCTGTGGATGATGAGAAAAAGGCAAGCGATGACGATGACGAGAACGGTGGTGACAGTGGCGCCGCCATGCTCGGCGAGATCGAGTTCAACGCCGCCACATACTACCGTTTCGCGGATGTTGACGCCAACCGTCTCTTCGACACGTTGGGCGACGTTGATGCCACAGCCAAAGCGATCGGCGCATTGGTGAAGGCGTTCGTCATGAGCATGCCGCAGGGTAAGAGCACGACCTTCGCGCAGGGGACGCTGCCGGATCTGGTTGTCGTAAATGTTCGTGACACGCAAGCGGTGAACATGAGCGGCGCATTCCTCACCCCGGTGAAACCGGATTATGTGGAGAACGCAACCAAGGCACTCGTAAAGCGGGCACAGGAAATGGACAAAGTCTATGGCGTGGCACCAGTGAAAACATGGGTGGTACGTATCGGGGATGCCACGAAGTCTGCCGATGCGCTCGCTGAACCAGTGTCTTTGCAACAGCTCGTTGATGGTGTGGAGGAAACCGTCGCGTCCCGCCTGAGTCAGGAGTGAGATGTCAGTTCTACTTATGGTCTTGAAAGGTCCTCTGCAAGCATGGGGGTCAACTAGCCGATTCGCACGCAGAGACACCAATCCAGTGCCTACGAAAAGCGGTGTTATCGGTATGGTTGCTGCCGCCTTGGGAATCGGGCGTGAAGACTCGCTGTCTCGTTTCGAGAACCTTCGTTTTGGCGTTCGCGCTGATCAGCCAGGAACCCTACTGGACGATTATCAGACAGCGAGAACCGAAACGGGGAACATACTTCCTGTCTCCCACAGGTTCTATTTGCAGGATGCTGTTTTTCTTGCCGCATTGGAAAGTGATGTCCGAAAGCAGCTGGAGGAATTCCAAAGTGCGCTTCATGCGCCACACTATCCGCTGTTTCTCGGACGTCGTACTTGTGTGCCGGATGGTCCGATCGTCACATTTCTAGTTGACTCTTCGCTGGAAGACGCATTGCGTAATGCTCCTTGGCAAGCGGAGGAGTGGTATCAACGGCGAATGCTTCGCCGGTCGAAACGAGTCCAAGCGAGTGGGGCAGAATCAGTGTATCCCAATATCGCCGAAATCATCGTTGAACCGCCGGTTGGCGAAGAACCTGAGCACGGGTTCCTGGAGACTCTCAACGATGAGCCGGTGAGTTTTGATCCAAACAATCGACAGTGGACGAGTCGACAATATAGGCGAATTGAACCATTGGAGGTCTCGCTCGATAATCAGTTCAGTCATGAAGACTGGTTCAACGCAGTAAGCCAGATGGGAGAGAAGTAATGACAGTTTTCTCCAGAATAATCGTCAATTCACGAGATAGGCGTGCACTGTATGTCTTCAGCTCGCTGGAACGACTTCATGCTGTTATTGCGCGTGCAACGAACTCGGAAAATCAGAGTGGGCAGGGGAGAACGCTGTGGCGTTTGGATAACGCATCTCATAGCACTCTGCAGCGTCTCTATATCGTCTCGCCATCAGTTCCGGACTACTCTGTGTTTGAGGAGGAGCTGGGAGTAAACGCGGAAGATGACTGCTCAAGTTGTGAGTATGAGCCTTTCCTGAGTCGTTTGGAATGCGGACAGGAGTGGGCGTTCAGAATCACCGTCAACCCGACTCATTCCCCCGTATCTGAAACTCCAGGCGTGCGTGGGCATCGTAAACCGATCATCAGGCGTGATGAACAAGAGGAATGGTTGTTCAGGAAGTTCCAAAAAATTGGTTGTCATATGACCATCAACAGATTGGAGCAGCCGGAAGTCGCCATACGTGGAGCACAAGAAGTGTCATTCCGCAAGCGCGGCACCACTGTTACGCTGACACGAGTCACGTTCGAAGGAATACTCTCCATAGATGATCCCGACACCTTGCGAAAAGCATTGGCGGAGGGAATCGGGTCTGCGAAAGCCTACGGTTGCGGTTTGCTGACACTCGCGCCATTGCAAGCGCGTGTAATCGACAAACTCTAAGGTTACGGCAGGGAGACGAGCATGAGTAACGTACCGGGAGTGAAACCACCGGAATTGAAATCCTTGGTCCGTGTGCAAGACAGGCTGACTTTCCTGTATGCGGAGCATTGCTCTGTCAATCGTGAGGATAATGCGATCACCATAACGGACAAAAGAGGAACGGTGCATGTTCCCGCAGCCGCGTTAAGTGTGCTCATGCTCGGTCCCGGCAGCAACGTAACTCATGCCGCCATCAGCTTGCTGGCTGAGTCGCGTTCTACTTGCATCTGGGTGGGTGAGCGAGGCGTCCGCTACTACTGTCACGGAGCTTCGCTCGCCAATTCCACAAAACTGTTGGAAAAGCAGGCGAGACTTGTCTCTTCTGAGCGAAGTCGTCTCAAAGTTGCAAGAAAAATGTATGCCATGCGTTTTCCAGGTGAGAAAACAGATGGTCTCACCATGCAGCAGTTGCTTGGTAAAGAGGGAACGCGAGTGCGTAAGGCATATGAACGCGAATCTAAGAGAACGGGAGTGCTCTGGTCGGGGCGCTCATATAAAACAACGGATTTCGATGACGCAGATACCGTCAATAAAGCATTGTCGGCAGTGAATACGTCACTCTATGGTGTGGTTCATGCGGTCATTGTATCGTTGGGTTGTTCCCCGGGACTCGGTTTTGTGCACGCGCGAGACGAGCGTAGCTTTGTGTATGACATCGCTGATTTATACAAAGTAGATATCACTATTCCGTTGGCATTCGATCTTGCCGCGCTGGAGGTTGAAGATGTTTCCTCGGCTGCTCGAAAAGCGCTGAGAGACAGGATGAAAGACGGCAAGTTTCTCGCGCGGTGTGTGCATGACATTCGGTATCTCTTTTCTGAGGAAGCAGAGGACGAGGTGCAGACTGAAGTGCGGGATATCACTACGCAGATCTGGGCGGGAGCTGCAGGGTATTCCAGTGCCGGGCACAACTTCTCCGACGAGTTCTGATTTGCGGAATGGTTGGTGATGCGTGATGATCGTCGTTGTATTGACTGCTGCTCCGCCCAAAATACGCGGGCACCTTACACGCTGGCTGTTTGAAATATCTCCAGGCGTGTATGTGGGCAAAGTATCTGCGCGCGTGCGAGAACTGCTGTGGGAACAGATACTTGACAATATCGGTGATGGACGTGCCGTTATGGTGTTCGCAGCCAATAATGAGCAAGGATTGGAATTCAAGACCTATGGTCAGGACTGGACTCCGGTGGATTATGAGGGACTTGAGCTGATTATGCGGCCAAACGAGGAAAGTGCGCGCGAACGTCCAGCGCGTCATAGGAGCGGCTGGAGTAATGCCTCGAGATTCCGCCGCTTTGGGAGATAGGTGAGAGCATGTGGGCCGGTTCGCGTAGTTATGTTTTTTAGGTATACCTAGATGTTTGCCCCGCACCTGCGGGGATGATCCGATGCTGGCATATTGGCCGGGTGGTGCTACTGATGCCGTCGCCCCTAGGATTCCCAACCATTCACGTCTCCTTCGATACCGCTCCGACCTTTTAGTCACTATATTCGTTATTTCATGCTTGCAATATTGACTGCAAAGATTACACTCACATAGTCTGCTATTAGTAGACAATAATATTCTCGCATGATGGGGAACTGTCATCAGAATTGAACACGACAGAGCGGTGCTGTTCTGCGGATGAAAACAACCGCAATGATCATGCTGTATGGCGGTTAGAGCTACTGCGGTATACGTTCGCTGGGGTCAATGAGGAGAGTGAGTTATGAAGACAGCAGATGATGATTCCCCAGGCATTGTGGGTTGCATATTCATTGCTGTGACGTCCATATTGTTATTGATGACAATTTGGGCACTCATCAAACATGGCGCATGGCGCGAGGTTTTTACGTCATGGAACTGCTGGATTCTCGCAACTGTGGTTTCACTGCCCGCCCCTATCGGGTTGACGCTGCGAGGTCGGTTCGGTGGCAAACGTCACTCTCGTCGGTAGAGAGCAGATCTCTTGCTAGAGATTGCGCTGGAACGAAAAGCATGAATCTGAAGTCCATGCGACGAGCGTGGAGATAAAATCTAACTGTTCTAAGTTCATCTCACAGGAAGGTGTGCCCGTGCTGAATACCCGGCAAGTGACTGGTCTGCTCTATTCCATGGGGCATACGTTCGACAACCTGAACTCGACCTACCTGGCCACAGAGAAGTTTTTGAGCACATCCGACCCGCACGCGATTGGTTCGCGCGCCGACCTGGATCTGCTGGAAGATCTGCGCGATGCCGCAGCATATATGTTGCATCACGATTATTCGCACGGGTTGGATATTGATTTTATTCGCGGGATTAACGCTCATCTCAAACGCACAGCCGCACTGGAGCCTGGAGAGCTCAGGAACCAAGCAAACATTATGGTTCGTACAATGGCGGGTGACTACATTCCTCCCATTCCTGACGCCGTGCAGATCAAGAAAATTCTGGACGCTGCAAATGAAAGTTCCGGAAGTCAGACCGATACCGCGCGGCTGTTCGTTTCTTTAGCACGCATGCAGCCGTTCGGTGACGGCAACAAACGCACCGCACTGCTCGCCGCCAATGGACTGCTGCTCATGCACGGCGAAGATAAGGCCATGATTGTTCCCACTGCAGATCCCGAACGCCACGAGTTCAACAGGCTGCTTGGCAACTGGTATATGCAAGACGATCCGACCGTGATTGATTGGCTTGCCGATTTCAACGCTCGCGTAGACGGCCTGGACGACTACGGTCACCCAGTGTTTATCGCATGATCCTAAATATAATTTGTCGGATTTTGCTTAGAACTAGGGGTTCCTTGGCGAGTAATAGCAGTATTTTGACTGCAACTTCCTCTCGGCTAAGCTGGTCACGTTATGTCTATTTGTAAAAACCGCGCCCAACTTGGAAAATACGCGCGCTATTTGGAGAAAACGTCAGGTTTTCGACCAAAAAGTGACCTATTTTCCAAATAGCGCGCGCATTTTCCAATTACTGCGCGCCGTTTCCAATTACCGCGCGTATTTTCCAAATAGACATAACGTGCCGAGGTCGCCGAAACGCTCGCCGCCGCTTCGCACGCAGCTCCGCGGAAGTCTTTGCGTATGCTCAGAGGCACTACGCAGAATGCTTCACATAGAGTGTTTTACGCAGAAAGGACATCGCTTGAACAGCGCAGATAACAATATAAATAGCAGTGCAGAAAACACCGCAGAGAATTCCACTGAATTCACCCTTCACCAAAGCACTGACGCCGACCAAGAGTTGATCCACGCCAAGTTGCGCGCATACAACCACCAGTTCTGGCGGAACACGCATGATTTCAGCTTCCATATTGAACACGATGGCAAGATAATCGCCGGCATCGTCGCCAGCGCCACATTCGAAACGCTCGAAGTCGAGTTTCTGTTCGTCGACGAGGAGTTTCGCGGCCGCGGACTCGGCACGCAACTGCTGCACACCGCGGAAGATCGCGCGCGTGCCGCCGGCGCCCGCCACGCATACCTGAACACCTACAGCTTCCAGGCGCCGAAGTTCTACCCGAAGCAGGGGTATCGCCAGCTGTTCTGTGTCGAACGCTGCCTCGGCCCCTACAATCAGTATTTCTTCTGGAAAGATCTCGCATAACTACGCAGCCGCTCGCACCAAACAAACAACCTATGGCGGAGCTTGCTGCGGTTCGCGCTACCGCACCAAGCCGCGCCGACTGCCCAATAAATTCCACCCATCGGCTTCCAGCAAACGTTCAGTGAACGCGCAAAATATCTGCTTACAATCAAAAAAGCTGCGCGCATAGCCTGCATAGCATGCACAACGTGAAGTATCGCATACAAAACTACGCAAAACTACGCGAAATCACGTAGCCACGTAGGTAGTGACGATGAACCGCAGAAAATCCAGCGCAATACGCAATAGCTACTGCGAAGCAAGAGGGGACTGCACAATAACGCGCGGTCGATCTGCTTGGCAGTGCGTGCACGACCATACTTGGTGAGTATGTTTGGGAGGCAAACATGGCAAAGTCAAGCACAATGAAAACGGCTATTTTCGAGTCCGCAGGTCACATGGCGATCGAAGAGGTGCCGATGCCGCAGATCGAACAGCCTGACGACGTGATTCTGCGCGTCGTGCGCACATGCGTATGCGGATCCGACCTGTGGCCGTTCCGTGGCATCAACGCATCGGCTCCGCACTCGGCGAATCCGGGTCACGAGGCCATAGGCATCGTCGAGGAAGTCGGCAGCGAGATCACGTCGGTCAAGCCCGGCGACTTCGTGATCGCACCATTCACGCACGGCTGTGGCAAGTGCCGCGCATGCTTGGCGGGCTACGACGGCTCCTGCATGGCGCACTCCGATAACTTCTCGGTGGGTGATCAGGGTCAGTACCTGCGCTTCCAGCACGCGCAGTGGTCGCTGGTGAAGATCCCCGGCAAGCCAAGTGACTACAGCGAGGGCATGCTCAAGAACCTGCTCACGCTTTCCGACGTGATGGCAACCGGCTACCACGCTGCACGCACCGCCCGCGTTGAGCAGGGCGACACGGTTATCGTGCTCGGTGACGGCGCGGTCGGCCAGTGCGGCATCATCGCCGCGAAGATGATGGGTGCCAAGCGCATCATCTCCACGAGCCGTCACGCTGACCGTCAGGCGCTCGCCGCTGAGTTCGGCGCGACCGACAACGTTGCCGAACGCGGTGACGAAGGCGTTGCGAAATTGCTCGAGCTGAGCAATGGAGGCGCTGACGCCGTGCTCGAATGCGTGGGCACTGACGCTTCGTTCCAGGAGGCCGCGGAGGTGGCTCGCCCTGGCGCGCTGATCGGTCGCGTCGGCTTGCCGCATGACCAGCAGATCAGTGGCGAGGGCACGTTCTACCGCAACGTCGGACTCGCCGGCGGCCCCGCTTCGGTGACAACGTACGACAAGGCTGTGCTGCTCGACGCCGTGCTGAACGCTGAGATCGAGCCCGGCAAGGTGTTCACCGACACCTTCGCGCTCGACGACATCCAGGCTGCTTACGAGGCGATGGACAACCGCAAGACGATCAAGTCCTACGTCATCGTCGAAGACTGATTTAAAAATCAAGCTTGTTCACTTCTGGCTATTTCGAGCGCAAGAAAAAGCCGAACGAACAATGATGGTTAGCAGTTGAAACCGTTCCGCCGGTTGCGCATGCGTCACGCATGGTTTGCACGTCGTCTCACACGTCGCTGCTTGCGGATGTTTTTAGGAGGCACATATGGCAAAGCCAAATATTGCGTTCATTGAAACTTCTCTCGACGACGGCTCGTTCGAAGCAAAGCTCGCCAACACCGCAATCAAGGCGATCGGTGATCGCGCTGAGGTCATTCCGATTGACTACGCTGATCTGCCGATGCTCAACGCTGGCACTGACGAGCCGGATCCGGCCGCTGCTCTCGCTATTCGCGACAAGCTCGACGCTGCTGACGGCGTGTGGGTGTTCGTTTCCGAATATCACAAGACGATTCCGGATTCCGTGCGCAACCTGTTCCAGTGGATGTCGATGCCAGACACGAAGAACCCTGAGACCGGCGAGAACGTGCTGCACAACATGCCGGCTTGCATCACCGGCGTCGGTGGCTCGAAGGGCATGGTTCCGCGCGCTCTGCTCGGCGACCTGCTTGAGGCCAACGGCATGTATGTGTTCCCGATCGAGGTCGGCCTGTCCGTCCCTGAAGAGGCGTTCCAGACCAACGACTGGGTGATGAACGAAGCTGACGAAGGCGCGATCACCATGCAGGCGAACGACTTCCTGAACTTCATTCAGGAGAACCCGATCGACAGGAAGTAATTCAGTATTACTGACTGGGAATAAGCAATTCACAATATGCGAGTTCTTGTGTAAGTAATTTAAATAAATAATTTATATAAGAACTGTCGCAATCCGTGAATTACGCAGCGTAGATTTGTGCTGTGGTGTGCGCCCGCGCAACCCGAATATTCGTGGTTGCACGGGCGCACATTCATTGTGGGTGTTTGCTCTCCGTAAAATATAGTTGTATCTGCAATAGTTGTATTGCCTACAACTTACAATGAACACTGCTTACGCAAAAAGAGATGCGTGACGAGCACGTGCGAAGGAGGGTGATGGACGACTTAGAACACAGTGAATATTTACGGCCGAGTCTTGAAATCCGCGCGGTGCACAATCTCATCAGCAGATATTGGAACGTGGTCGCACCACCCAACTCGATGATGTCTGGCGTGAACATGTCCATCATTTTGTTCCTTTATGAACATCGTGACGAAGATGTGTTTCAATATGACATCGAACAGGAGCTTTCGATCACACGTTCCACTGCGTCGCGTGTGATCAGTCTGATGGAGAAGAAGGGTTACGTGGAGCGTTCGAGCGTTCCGTGGGACGCGCGCGTACGCAAGATCACGCTGACCGGCAAAGCGAGCGCCATCGCCGAGGAAGTGCGTAACACCGCGGATCGGCTTGAGCGCACGCTGTTCGACGGGTTCACCCGCGACGAGCAGTTGTGGATGATGCGCGCATTCGAACGGATGCAGAGAAATCTGCTTTCCACCGGACTCATCGGCACCGGCAAGGAACTCGAGGATTCGCTCAGGGAACCTCCCGATGGGTCGCAAGCGTGCGATTCAGAGGAGCGGACCGCAAGCAATGCCGACGAAATCACTACAGATACAACGAACACATCGAATAGGAGAAATGAGAAAGGAGATGCGCTGAGATGAGCACAGCAACCGCCGCGCCAACAGTGGGCGCGGCGCAATCCAAGCCAGCGAAGAAGCATATTATACGAACTCTTGGCAGATCGCTGCGTGAATACAAGAAGGCCAGTATTCTCTCGCCGCTGTTTGTGCTGGTAGAGGCGATCATTGAAATTATTATCCCCACCGTCATGGCGCTGCTGCTCGACAAGGGCATCACCGGCAAGTCGATGGCGGATGTGTGGAAGTACGGCGGACTGCTGATTCTGTGCGCCGTGGTGTCGCTGACCTCGGGCTTCCTGTCGGGGCGATACGCGGCAATCGCATCGTCTGGTTTCGGCAAGAATCTGCGTCATGACGAGTTCGAGCGCGTGCAGCAGTTCAGCTTCACGAACATCGACAAGTTCTCGACCGGCTCGATCATCACGCGTCTGACCACCGATGTGACGAACGTGCAGAACTCGTACCAGATGATCATTCGCGTGGGCATGCGCGCGCCTGTCATGCTGATCGCCGCGTGGATTTTCTCGTTCCGCATCAGCCCGCAGATCTCGCTCGTGTTCCTCGCCTGCATTCCGGTGCTCGGCGTGGGCTTGTTCGGTCTCGCCGCGGTGGTGCACCCGATTTTCGAACGCGTGTTCCACACATATGACGAGCTCAACAACGTGGTCGATGAGAACCTGCAGGGTATTCGCGTGGTGAAGTCGTTCAACCGCGAGGATTACGAAGATAAGAAGTTCTCGAAGATCTCCCAGCTCATTTACAAGCAGTTCGTGAAGGCGGAGAAACTGCTGAGCTTCAACTCGCCGCTGTTCAACTTCTGCATGTATGCATCGCTGTTGACGATCGCGTGGATCGGCGCGCAGCAGATCGTCGCCTCCGGCAACAATGCAGCGAATGGCCTGACCACGGGTGATTTGACCGCACTGGTGACGTACGCGATGCAGATCATGATGGCGATGATGATGCTGTCGATGATCTTCGTGATGGTGATCATTTCGCGCGCTTCGGCAGAGCGTATCTGCACGCTGCTCACCGAAGAGAGCACGATTCGCGAGGTAGCGCAGCCGGTGACCGATGTGAAGAGCGGCGACATCGACTTCGACGATGTGACGTTCCGTTACTCCAGCAGTTCGGAGCGCCCTGTGCTTGACGACATCAACCTGCATATCAAGGCAGGCGAGACGATCGGCATCGTCGGCGGCACGGGTTCCGCGAAGTCGAGCCTCGTGCAGTTGATCCCACGCTTGTACGACGTGTCTTCCGGCACACTCAAGGTCGGCGGAGTGGACGTGCGCGATTACGAGCTCGAATCACTGCGTGACGAAGTGGCCATGGTGCTGCAGAAGAACGTGCTGTTCTCCGGCACGATCGCCGAGAACCTGCGTTGGGGCAACCCGTATGCCACCGATGAGGAGATCCGCCACGCTTGCCAGCTCGCGCAGGCGGACGGCTTCATTCAGGAGTTCCCCGACAAATACGACACCTACATCGAGCAGGGCGGCACCAACGTGTCTGGCGGCCAACGCCAGCGACTGTGCATTGCGCGCGCACTGCTCAAGAAGCCGAAGATCCTGATTCTCGACGATTCCACGTCGGCTGTCGACACGAAGACGGATGCGCTTATTCGCGAGGCGTTCCACACCGAGATTCCGAACACGACGAAGATCATCATCGCCCAGCGCGTGGCGTCGGTCGAGGATTCCGACAAGATCGTCGTGATGCACGAAGGCAAGATTCTCGATCAGGGTACGAGCGAGGAACTGCTCGAACGTTGCGAGGAATACCGCAACATCTACCTGTCGCAGACGCAGCAGCACAGCGAACAGGATCTGGGCAAGGAATCTACGGACTGGCATGAGGAAGAGGATCGCAAGGCACAGAAACTGCGCCGCCTCGAACTCGACAACGACGCCAGGAACGCGCAGAAGGAACAGGAAGGAGGCAACGCACAATGACGGCAGCATCAACGGCGGCACGCATCGACATCACCGATCGTGAGACGATCGACAGCGAGTCGCGCAACACGAACGCCGCACCGCAAGGCGACCGCGACAAGGCGAAGAAGGGAACGCTCAAGCGCATGCTCAAATACATCTTCCACTACAAGTGGCGCATGTTCTTCGTCATCGTCAGCATTCTCGTGTCGGCAGCGGCACAAGCAGGATCATCACTGTTCCTGCAGCAGCTGATCGACAAATACATCCTGCCACTGGTGGGCAAACCGAATCCGGTATGGACACCACTCATTCAGGCGCTGATCCTGATGGGCATCCTGTATGCATTCGGCGTGCTGTCTGCATGGCTCTACAACTACCTGCTTGTAGGCGTCGAGCAAGGCGTGATGAAGTCGATTCGTGACGACATGTTCGAACACATGCAGACGTTGCCGATCTCGTTCTTCGACACGCATGAGCACGGCGACGTGATGAGCCGTTACACGAACGACACCGACACATTGCGTCAGGCGATCAGCCAATCGCTTCCGCAGATGTTCTCGTCGGCAGTCACCGCGCTCGCGGCATTGATCTCCATGCTGTACCTGTCGGTGCCGTATGCGGTGTTCGTGCTCGTGTTCACCGGACTGCTCATGCTGCTCATCCAAGTGCTGGTGAGCCGTTCCGGGCGCTACTTCGTCAAGCAGCAGAAAGAGCTCGGCGATGTGAACGCATTCGTCGAAGAAGCCGTCAACGGCCAGAAGGTCGTCAAGGTGTTCAACCACGAAGACGCGATGCAGGCCGACTTCGACCGCCGCAACGAGAGCCTCTACAACGCATCGGCAAGCGCCAACACCTACGGCAACGTGCTGATGCCGGTGGTCAACAACATGGGCTATCTGCTTTACGTGATCTCGGCTGTGCTCGGCGGCCTCGCCACGTTCTACAGCTGGAAGAACTTCGGTTTCTCCGGCCAGACCGTCTACACGATCGGCATGATCATCTCACTGCTCACGCTGTCGCGCAGCTTCGTCAACCCGATCGGCCAGGTTTCGCAACAGTTCACGATGGTGATGATGGCGCTCGCAGGCGCATCCCGCATCTTCGCGCTGATGGATGCCGAGCCGGAGCAAGACACCGGTACGGTGACGCTCGTCAACGTGGAACTCGCCTCCGATGGACGCACGATGACCGAAACGAACCGCGTGACCGGCCACTGGGCTTGGAAGCGCGAAGCGAGCGACGACGGCACGCGCTCCCGCGAAGCCGCCAAGAAGCTCAGCCCGAAGGCGGCGAAGATCGCTGACGAGGCTCACGAAGAGGCCATCACCTCTCCAGACGGTCGCCTGACATTGCTGCGTGGCGATGTGCGCTTCACCGACGTCACGTTCGGCTACGACCCGAAGAAGCCGGTGTTGCACGACATCACGTGGTTCGCCAAGCCAGGCCAGAAGATCGCCCTCGTTGGCGCGACCGGCGCAGGCAAGACTACGATCACGAACCTCATCAACCGCTTCTACGACATTCAGGAAGGCATGATCCTCTACGACGGCATCAACGTCAAGGGCATCAAGAAGCCAGACCTGCGTCGTTCGCTGGGCATCGTGCTTCAGGATGTGAACCTGTTCACTGGCACGGTGATGGACAACATCCGTTATGGCAAGCTCGACGCCAGCGACGAGGAGTGCATCGAGGCCGCGAAGCTCACGAATGCCGACAGCTTCATCCGCATGTTGCCGGACGGCTACAACACCGTGCTCTCCGGCGACGGCTCCGGACTCTCGCAAGGCCAGCGTCAGCTCATCTCGATCGCGCGCGCTGCAGTGGCGAATCCGCCGGCGTTGATCCTCGACGAAGCAACATCGTCGATCGATACGCGCACCGAGGAAGTCGTGCAGGCGGGCATGGATAATCTGATGGCAGGCCGCACGGTCTTCGTCATCGCCCACCGCCTGTCTACCGTGCGTAACTCCGACGTGATCATGGTGCTCGACCACGGTCGCATCATCGAGCGCGGTTCGCACGACGAGCTGATGGCAGAGCACGGCGAGTACTACCAGCTCTACACTGGCTCGCTCGAACTCGAGTAATCGCTCACAATGCGCGCACTGGGCTGGGTCATGGGAACTTTGCTTCCCGTGCCCCAGCCCAGTGCGTTATACCCAGCTTTGTTAGGCACGCCCGCATAGTGGGGAAGCGGCGGAATTCGCCTATCTGCGCAATCGCGGGTCGCGTGCTGTAATAGAGAAAGCAAAACAAAGGAGGCTACTATGGCAGAACTCAGCGGCGATATGAAGAAGAACTTCGAAGAAATCAAGGAACGCATCGACGAGCACAAAGACGATTTCGAGGGCATCAAGAAGAGTGCCGAAGATCTCGGAAGCAAGCTCAAGGATGCCAAGGAAGGCTGGGAATCCTCGCGCGCCGAGAAAGGCGACAAGCACGAAGTTGCCGAGAACGAGGAAACTCATCAGACCCACTGATTAATTTCTTCCTTATTTTCTGGGCGGTCACGCAAAGTGGCCGCCCTTTTGCGTATTGCGACGTGTGCCCTGCGCGCTTTTTGCTGTTTTGTCGGCTTATGCTATGCCTGCTTATGGTTCTGTTAGCTTTATATGTCAAAACGGCAAATTCATCCGCTAGAACGGCAAGCCCATCTGCTAAAACGGCAAAGTATTGTGTTTTGCTGTTTTATCCATTGGTTTTGCTGTTTTGTCTGCTGTTTTGCTTGTTTTGTGAGTCGGAACAGCAAATCTATCTGATAAAACGTCAAAAGTAGTTTATATTTGCTGTTTTTGATATCTGGTTTTGCCGTTTTTGCATTGTTTGGCTTGCTTCATCTTTTTGCTGTTTTGCTGTTTGCTTTTGCTGTTTTGTATGCGCCACGCGTGCGCTCTGTGGGCGAACAGAAGAGAAGTGGCGTTACATTGGAACTATGAGTGAACAGACGGTTTCGCAGGCAGACAATCTGCATAATAATTCAGGCAAAACTCTGCGTAATAATCCAAACAATAACCAGCATAGTGAGCGATCACAGCAGCTCGATAAGCAGATCAATCACATTGAGCATCTCGAGCAGTCGCAAAATTCTAAGCAGTGGCCGATTATTTCGCAGCCGCTCAACTTGCCCGGTATTGACAATCTGCGTGACATGGGCGGTATCGCCACACAAGACGGCCGCGTGATCCGCCCACACATGCTGTTCCGTTCGGCGAATCTGCATAAGGCGAGCGCGCACGACCTGCACGCGCTCGACTCGCTCGGCTTGCGCAACGTGATCGACTTGCGCACAAAGCAAGAAAAGCGTTTCGAAGAAGACCAACTGATGCAAAACTGGCAGTATTACTGGCTTCCCGTATTTTCAGAAACGCAGGAGGCGAGCAAACAGCTCGAGGGAATCTTCAAAGATCCGGGCACGTTCATCGAGAGCATCTACCCGCAGATGATCCGCTCGCAAATGGCAGTCGACTGCTGGAAACAGTGCTTCGCGCTGCTGCTCAACGAGTCTGGCGCGTTCCTGTGGCATTGCACGCAGGGCAAGGATCGCACCGGTGCGCTCGCCGCGTTGATTTTGGCGGCGTTGAACGTCGACGAGGAGACGATTGTTGCAGATTATCTCGAAACCAACCGTTTCATGTCTACTGAAACACCGAAATTTGCCGAGAAAATAGAGAAACTTGTTGGGCGCCGCATTGACGGCGATATCAATCAGTTCCTGGTGGCGGCGCCTGCGTACATTCACGCGTTCCTAGATGCAGCCGCTGAATATGGCGGATTGCGTGGCTTCCTGCACGAAAAAGTCGGCTTGAGCGACGCAGATTTCGAGCGCCTGCGCGAGCGCTTCACCCAGGCAGCGGATTCTGCTGATTCCGTCGGCTCCACTGAGTTTGCTGCGACTGAGTGAGCGGCATGTGAGTGAGACGAAACTTCGCATGTGCCCACCACCTGTGTTCTGCGTATACTCGGCGTGCTTGGTTACGCTTTAGTTGCGTTTGCGTGTAAGCGGGTTTTGCTTGCAATATGCGCGAAAAAAATAGCGCGCGGTTGGCGTGTGGAGGATTATAGTTAAAACTAGGCAAGGGCAAAGCTTCTGTATTCAAAGTAGAGGAGGGCTGATGTCCAAGAAAGATCCGAACGAACACGTCACGAACACGCACGAGGGTTTGGAGACGGTGAACGAAGACGAGATCAAGGCGATGTCTGAGGTCGTCGAGGAAACCGACCACCCGCACAAAGACCCGATCACCGGCGAATCCGATGGCAGCACGAACAACGGGTTCGCCGTCCACCCCAAGAAAATTGCGAAGGCAGCCGAGAAAGATCTGCTGTTCCACAGCGCCAACACTTGGGAGAACATGGACGAAGTTCCAGAGTAAACACCGCACGTAGTGCGTGATGTTCGCAGAAATATTCACATTGATTATCCCGCGCTCAGCACACTGGGCGCGGGATTTATTTATCTGCTGAATTATTCGCACGGGCAAACACGGCAATGCGCGCAATTGTATAGTGAGTGAAGATAAGGCTTACAAACACAGCCTTGGCTCTTTTGAGATTGGAGACATCATGGCAGATGATACGAATACGCATGAGGGTCTCGGCGCAATGAGCGACGAGCAGATCAAGGAGATGGCGAACGTTGTCAAGGGCACCGATCACCCATACAAAGACCCGATCACCGGCAAGATGAACATAGACATTCCGCAGAACGAAGTCGGTGTGAGCCGTGAGTCCGAAGCCGCGAAGAAGGCGCACGCAGATCGCGACCAGATGGAGATCAACCGCGAAGAAGAGGCCATCAACGCCAGCCAGTGGGAAGACCCACTCGGCGAAGACCGCTGATTTCTCTTTCACCTCTACCCACAAGCCCGATGCAGTATTATCCGCATCGGGCTTTTGCTGTTTTGCTGTTTTATCCATTGGTTTTGCTGTTTTGTATTACTTTTTGCTTGATTTGTATGAAAAACAGCAAATCCATCTATCAGAACGTCAAATCCGACTGCTGAAACGGCGAAATACTCTGCTTTTGCTGCTTTGCCTACTGGTTTTGCTGTTTTGTATTACTTTTTGTTTGATTTATATGTAAAAACAGCAAATCTGTCTGTGAAAACGGCAAATTCTCTTGCAATGATGGCAAATAATTTGTATTTGCTGTTTTTAAGGTCGGATTTGCTGTTTTGTATGGTTCCGCAGCTGCTTTATGTGTGAAAACGGCGAAGCCGCCTGCGAAAACAGCAAATCCATCTGATGTAACAGCAAAATAGGCACTTTTGCTGTTTTGTCCGGTAGATTTGATGTTTTGTATTACTTTTTGCTTGATTTGTAAGTAAAAACGTCAAATCTGTCTGTGAAAACGGCGAAATAGCTTGGTTTTGCTGTTTTTAAGGCCGGATTTGATGTTTTGTATTAGATTTTGCTTGATTCGTAAGTAAAAACAGCAAATCTGGTTGCAAGAACGGCAAAACAGTTTGCGAAAACAGCAAAAGCAGGGGGCGGGAATAGCGCAGCGCGGAGTGCTGTTCAATGCAGTAGGGCGAATGAGCAGGCGGCGGATAATCTTCACAAATTATTCGCGTGCAATGCTATACTCACACTCAACATGGCGATGATCCGTTATCAGCGGGGAGTCTTCGGAAGAACGGCGGAGCGCGCGTGCGCGACGCCCAGTAGAACCGACGGGTTCGGCCCGCACAGCCGAATCAAGCGGTCGAACGCGAACGGCAACGTGCGCGTGCGGCAAGCGAGGTGGTACCGCGGTGGCACTACGCAGAACTTGACAGCCAAGTATTTGCGCGGTTTCTGGCCATCGTCCTCGCAGGAATAATCCTGCAACCACGAGGAGATACGGTGAGCGAAACACCAAAGCATGTGTATCCCAAGGCAGCAGTGGGCGAGCAGAGCGCGAACGTCGCGCCGAACCCGGACTTCCCACAGCTTGAAGAAGATGTGCTGCAGTATTGGGACACGAATGACACATTCCAAAAATCCATCGACGAGAACCCCAGCGGCGAGAACAGCGACAACGAGTTCGTGTTCTTCGACGGGCCGCCCTTCGCGAACGGCCTGCCGCACTACGGTCACTTGCTCACGGGCTATGCGAAGGACGTGGTGCCGCGTTACCAGACGATGAAGGGGCATCGCGTCAACCGCGTGTTCGGTTGGGACACGCACGGTCTGCCGGCCGAACTCGAGGCGCAGAAGGAGCTCGGCATCGATTCTGTGGATCAGATCGAGCAGATGGGCATCGACAAGTTCAACGACGCCTGCCGCGCGAGCGTGCTCAAATACGTGAACGAATGGCGTGACTATGTGCATCGCCAGGCGCGCTGGGTCGATTTCGAGCATGGCTACAAGACGCTCGACATCCCGTACATGGAGTCGGTGATGTGGGCGTTCAAGACGCTGTACGACAAGGGTTTGGCCTACAAGGGCTACCGCGTGCTGCCGTACTGCCCGAAGGACCAGACCCCGCTGTCGGCGCACGAGCTGCGCATGGATGCCGACGTGTACCAGAACCGTCAGGACACCACTGTGTCGGTCGCGCTCAAACTGCGTGACGAGGACGACGCCTATGCGGTGATCTGGACCACGACGCCGTGGACGCTGCCGACCAACTTCGCGGTCGTGGTGGGCGACGACATCGACTACGTCGAGGTCAAGCCGGTCAACGGCAAGTTCGCCGGCAAGAAGTTCTACTTCGCCAAGGCGCTGCTGAGCTCCTACGACAAGGAGCTGGGCGACGACTACGAGGTGGTGCGCGAGCTCAAGGGCCGCGATATGGTCGGTTGGCGCTATTACCCGATCTTCCCGTATTTCGCATCCGAGGCGGCCGCGTCGGCTGACGGCACGCCCGGCCCGAACGCCTACCAGATTCTCACCGCCGACTATGTCGACACCACCGAGGGCACAGGCCTCGTGCATCAGGCGCCCTATGGCGAGGACGATATGAACACGCTCAACGCGCACGACATTCGCAGTGTCGATGTGCTCGACTCCGCCTGCCGGTTCACGAGCCTGTGC
>Tephra_p2__coassemble_2204_pt1 | contig 26275 bp, 13 predicted proteins | sample Tephra_p2__metabat2_low_PE_021 | metagenome-assembled genome bin Tephra_p2
CGCAAAGATTGAGGGGGAGGGGAAGGAGGGGAGGAGGATGTGTGCTAGAACTTGAGTATGCGCAAAATACCGTATCCGCCTGCTCCTGAGCCCGGCTGGTATGACGACGACGTTGTGACCAGCACTCCGATTGATGAACGCAAACCAGTCATCACTCCGCAAACGCTTCAACAGCCAACGTCTACCAGCACTAACGCTGAGAATGGCAGTGCCGCTGTGGATCTTTCGTCGACCGGCACGCAGGAACTGGATCAGGTGTCTGCCAACTCGTCACATCAGCATCTGCAAGACCTGCATATTGAGCATGGCGAGCCAGACGAATATGTGGCCGAATCTGGCGCACAAGGCAGTGATGAGTGGGATGGCACAGTGCTGTCGACGGCATTCGTGCACGAACCCCACCGCAACTACACGCTGACGAATGATGTGACTCATCAGCAGATCGCCATCGACATGAACACGTTGCTCGGGCGCAAGCCGTCGCATAGCATTCCCGAAGGCTCGAAATCGGTGCGGTTGCTCGATCCGACGAAAACGGTGTCTCGCGATCATTGCGCGATCAGCTTCGGCGAACATGGCACGTTGTGGCTCGAAGACATGGGCTCGCTTAACGGCACATTCCTGACTGAGCATGGCGAAGATATTCGCGTGCAGCAGGGGAAACCGGAAGAACTGCACGTGCCGGCCACCATTCGTATTGGTGACCAGTTCTTCACCATCGATGTGAGCGAAGATCCGAATTCGTGATCACCGCTGACGTTGCTGAATGACGGCAGTGACCTGTGGCTCGTTGAGCGACGCCAACCAGTTGAGCAACTCAGGGTAGATATATGGGTTCTGCGCCAAATAGACATGCAACTGTGGCGCATATTGCGCGATGTCGTGCATGATCGCTGGATCCGAGGTGTTCAGCGCAAGCTCAGGCGTGTATTGCGGACTCGACTCCTGCTGAGTATTGTTCTGCAATTGCTGTGACTCTTGCGCGAACACGTTGAACAGTTGGTTCACATCGTCGGTGGATGGTTGAGATTCCTGCTCCGCTTGCTCTGACGACTGCTCCACTGATTGTTTCACAGCAGGTTTCACAGTGGAGTTCGTAGCAAGATTACTGGAATTATCAGGAGTACCAGCCTCCTCATACCGGTCGACCACCGGTCCGGCGGTGTTGATGATGCCCATTTGCGCGAGCGTGGTGCGCGCACGCTCATCACCGAATTCTGCAAGCCAGCGTTTGAGACCGGGGTATGCTCGAGGATTCACCGCTACATTCGCTCCGAACTCAGGATTTTCATATGCGATTTTTGCCAAGAGTATCGGGTCGGCGTTCGGATCTTGCACGGCTGCGACGGCCAACTGATAATCAACCATGATGCCTGCTCTCTTTATGGTGACTTGCTCGTGTTATTTGTGCTGTGCAGCTCCTCGTCGTCGATGGCGCTGACACAGGGGTGCACTAGCCGTCATCGTAGCATTATTCAGCTGGCGGCGCACTAGGTGGCGCCACGAATTGGTATGCCGCACAGTATGAAACACACCCCGCAGATCAAGACGCGCGCGGACGCGTTGCTGCACGGGCAGTGCGCGCAATATTCCCTCGCGTATGGCATCTGCCGACTTCCAATATGCATTCGCATCGGCGTCGCTCAGCGATTCTCCCGAGAACGCAGCGTAATCCGCCATATATGCAGCCTGTTGCACTATATGCTCGTCGATATTCAAAGTTCGTGCAATAGCGGCACTTTGCTCGCGACGCGTGCCGATAATCTGCACGCCGCTTTGCCTGGCGAGCAGTGTGATCGACCTCCACCCAGACTCCACGCGCATATTCGCACTGCCATGCGAGCGCATGTGAGCCAGTTGTGCGGCTTTCAACGCGAGTATGGTTCTGCAGATCAGCAGTGCTGCCCACAGAGGCGAACCAACCACTGCGATCGTGTGCAGCACCCGCGCGACGATCTGCCACGCGGATGGAGTGGTCGGCGCTTCGGCATCTTCGCCGGAAACATTGGAACCATTGGCGGGCCGCTGTTCATCTCGCAACGGATCCATGAGCGGCGGTGGTGGTTGGCGCACCAGTGATTCGGGATTCGGCGGCGTTAAGTTTTCGTTCTCGTCAGGCACTTTCGTCTCTTGCGGCGTCGGGTAGAAAGCCACCTACCCGTAGTCTTCCAGCAGGATTTCCACCCAAGCGCAGATGTCGTTGCCGGTGAACGTGACCGTTGTCTGCCCGTCGGCCGTGCGCTCGGTACGCGATTCAGTGGGATCACCGTCGCCGTCTTTCGGCACGAATCCCAGCACCACGCGGCTTGGCAAGCCAAGCGAGCGTGCCATCAACGCCATGGCCGAAGCGTACTGCTCGCTGTCACCCACCATCACAGTCCCACCCAACAGTTGTGCTAGGCGGTAGTTTCCGTGACCGGAATTCGACGGGTAATCATTCGCCAGACCATGCGAAAACCAGCCGTGTTCGCGCAAACCGTGTGCCAAGGCGAGCGCTTGCGCCCCAGCCGTGCTCTGCCCGCCTGCCAGTGCGAGTGCCATGGAAGACACAGCGTCGGGCATGTCAGCTATTGCCGCCTGCTCAATATGTGCAGCATTCGCATGGCGGATCTGCCCGTCGCTCGGCCGTGCGGCGAGCATGCCGGTTTCGCTGTAGCTGAGTCCGGCATGAATGCCGGAGGTCACAATGCCTGAATTGGCAGGCTTATTGTAGAAGAAATCATCTCGCGACCGATCATGCTCGCCTTCGAATGCGACTTGTGTTGCTGCTCCTGCGAGTGGCAGCCAGTAATCACGCATACCGTCGTGCACGGTGAACGATGCTTGGAATATCTCGCCGCCATGTTGTTCTTCGGTCGGTGTGATCGTCGTGCCCGCGCGCACGTAATGACCGGAACTGGCATGTGACTGCCCGTCGGTGAGATTCCACACATTGCCGTCATAGCAGTCCATGACGGCGAGACGCACACTCGCTCCTGCCGGCAGATTGTGCACGGTGAGCAGATCGTGTTCCTTATGCTCCTTGATATAGGCGCGCATGGCGGCGAGCGGACTCGAATACTGCTGCAAACTCAACGGCGGATCGTAATAATCACGCAGTATTACTCGCTGCACATGTACCGTCGAACAGTACCCGAATGCGATCACTGCGGCGAGCAGCAGGATGAGCGTTGCGCTGAGCAAATGCGAGTATTCCAGTAGCTGCCAGCGCCACGACAACCACCACAGTATGAGGATCGCGAGCGCCACCCCGAGCAGCGTGCGATGAGATGCGTTCTGCGTGCCGAGCAATGCGCAGAGGGCGCAGTCGGCGATGCCGATGACCACGCTGAGTATGCAGAATCTGGGGTTCGGGAATATGGCGAACGTGCCGGCGAGCACGCTCGACCACATGCAGATGCTCCACACCGCCATCAACGATCCGGTTGTGGAGCCGATCGGTGGCGTCATCGCAACGATGAGTTTGAACGAGCTGAACGTGGCGTGCCAACCTTCGCTGAGCGTTGCCAAAGAAGGAACCACGTGGAAGATCGCGGTGTGCGGCAGTGCAATAAGCGGCCCGACGATGCATTGAGCAACGGCGAGCGCAAGCAGCTGCCACCAGCCGCGCAGCTGTTCACGCATGCCCATCGCCGCGATGAGCGTGCCGATAACCGTGGCCGGTGCTGCAGCCAGCAGCCACAGCGTCACCGTGTCATACACGTCGATGAGATTCGCAGTGCCCAGCAACACGATGAGGCTGGTGACGGTAAGGGACACGGCATAGGTGCGCGTTGTATTCGTGCGCGACATGGTTGCGCGCACAGTGTTCGTATGCGTAGCGTGTGCGCGTGCTGCGATTGGCGAGATGAGAGGCATGGCGTTCATTGCAGCACTCCCGATATATGCGGAATATCTTCAAGCGAGCCGATCGTGACGAGCGCGCACTCAGGCAGCATGCGCACGCCACGTTCGCCTGTGGAACTCAGTTGCACAATGATGCACTGCGCCGACATGGGCGTCGCAACCGCGAGTCGCCTCACATCGTCGATAGACCACGCGGGAGAGATGACGAAGCACAACAGCGATGTGCGTGGACTGCGATGCATTGCTTCGCGCGCGAGATCCGTTGTGCGATGTTCACTCAGCTTGATGCCACAGCACGCGTCGAGGAACTCGGTTGGGGTTCGCGGTCGTGCGCGCAAACCGCCGGCTTGCGTGAACACGGTGCGGTGTTCAGTCAACCAGTGCACGCCGATGGATGCGAACACACTGACCGCAGTCTCGAACTGATCGGCGCTCGTGTAACCTTGCATGTCGGTGTCGAGAACAAGCGACGAGTCACTGCGTCGCGTCGCCACGAACCGGCTCAACATCAGAGTGCCGGTTTTCGCCGTGCTCGCCCAGTGCACATTGCGCACATCATCGCCGTACTCGTATTGACGCAGACCATGAAAATCAAGATCGTCATCCACCACATCGCGACTCGGCGTTCCCTCGAAATCACGCGGAATACCAGACTGCCTGCCATGCAGCACGCAGATCTGCGGGTGAACATACAGGGTGAGAGATTCAGTGAGACGTTGCTCGCGGCGCATAAGACCGAACGGGTCACCTCTGCGCACACTGAGCGGACCGATTGTGATGATCGCGCGCCGATCTGCGCATAGTTGCACTGTGATGAGGGTAGATTGCCGGGCGACCAGACTCGGCACATGGAAATGCTTATGCATGGTGGTTGAATCACTGGGAATGACGGCAGATTGCGTGATCGGCAGGTCGGCTGCTGCGCTCGCCGTTGGCCGGGTGTTCGGATTGCTCACGACTGCCTGCACATTGACGGTCTGCCCGATATGGGCACGCGTGCTCGCTACGTCGAGCGTCGCCTCCAATGCGGTATTGCCGAACGACAGCACAACGGCGGTGGTGAACGTCACCGCGAACACGATCGCGCACGCGAGCATTTCCACCCACTGCCAGGCGACAAACAATGCCGCCGTGAGCATCGCCGCAATGAGTGTCGACCAGCCAAGAGGTGAGACTGTGGAAGCTGCTTGTCGCACATTCTGCAGAATGTGCCCACGTGAGCGTTGCCGAACATAGCGCGAAATCGAATTGTTCATGTCAGGCTCCCGGAACAGGCACGTCGGCGAGAATCGATGCCATGACGTCTCGTTGCGTGCGACCGGCGAACATGGCATCCGGCGTAAGCATCAAACGATGTGCGAGCACAGGCACAGCCAATGCCTTGACATCATCGGGGATCACGTATGTGCGGCTGTCGGCCGCCGCCCACACTTGCGTGCAACGGGTCAATGCGAGCGCACCGCGCATCGATACGCCGACGTTCACAAACTCGCTGGCCCGCGTCTGCTCCACGATGCGCATGATGTATTCGTAGATCGAGTCACTGATATGCACGCTTTCGGCAATGCCTCGCATGTCGAGCACATCCCGCCCGGATGCAACGCTTCCGATGGCGGAAGCGCGGTCGTTGACGTTCGCTTCCCTGAGAATGCTGATGCTCTGGTTGCGTGACGGGTAGCCGATAGGTGTGGCGATGAGAAAACGATCCATTTGCGCTTCAGGCAGTGCATACGTGCCTGCCTGTTCGACCGGATTCTGCGTGGCGATCACGGTGAACGGTTGCGGCACGGCATGTTCAACGCCATCTACCGTGACATGCTGTTCCTCCATGACCTCCAACAGTGCGGACTGCGTTTTCGGCGATGCACGGTTGATCTCGTCGGCGAGCACGATCGACGCGAACACAGGGCCTGGGCGGAATGTGAACTCTCCACTGCGCTGATCGTAGAACGTGATGCCCACGACGTCTGACGGCAACAGGTCAGGCGTGAACTGGATGCGCTTGAACGAGGCGTCAATGGATTGCGCAAGTGCACGTGCAAGCTGTGTTTTGCCGGTTCCCGGATTGTCTTCGAGCAGCACATGCCCGCCGACAATCATTGCGGTGACGCACAGGCGAATCGGATCGGGGCTGTCTACGACTACTTGTGCCATATTGCTGACGATCGCATTGAACGTGTCACGGAATCCTGCGATCGCATTGTCGGACTGCCGATCTGCTGGGGCACTATGAGATAGTGCTGGCTCCGGCTTGGGCTTGGCTGGCGACGGGAATGCAGACAGGCATGTGGCATCGATGTCGGTACTGCGGCCAACGTCGCGACGAGCGGGTCGGCGCAGTATCGTGCTCTCGTCTATGGCTGATTGACGGTTATCGCTGGTCATATGTGCTCCTCACGATCTGTGGGCTGATGGCAGCATGTGCTGGCGTCATTGCCGGCACAGCGGTTACTGATGGGTTGCGCTGCGAGTCGAGCCATACGCTCGACGGTGAAACGCGGATCGAGGCCGGTTCGATGGTGTGCCATTCGGTGACGCTCCGGTAGTTCGGGTCAGCCGTGAAGCACGCCTGCACCCGCCAACGCGTGCCGTCTTTCAGGTTGCTCATCGGAATGTCGGCGTTCGGCTTCCAATCGATTGCGCGGCCGTCGCTCAGCATCACGCTGATGGCTGCTTCCTGACCATAGGTTTCGAATGCGTCGGCCTCGGCATGCATGACGAGCGCATTGCTATTGGTGGCGGAACGGCTGACATGCACTTTGCTCTCGTCGATCACCGGATTCACCCGGTACTGGTAGGCATACGTTGCACGCACAGGCTCTCCCATATGGCCTTGGAAGTGTGCGGTGACTTCGGCGGTGGGGCAGGATTGCCATGGGTTGAGTGTGACCGAGGCCGTGCCGCTCACGGATTGGTCTTGTGGTTCAGCGGAGCCGAACCGCAGATGCACGCCATCCGCTTTGCCTTCGCCCACGCTCCACGAAGCCACGCATTTGTTGCCGCTCTCAACTCGTACGGTCGCATTCGGCACGGCGATCGTGGCGTTGAGCGTGATGGTGTTCGACACGCCATTCGCTTCATGCGACGGCTGTTTCCGCGCTTTCACCGTTGCTCGCACTTGCACATCGGCGAAATACTTCTCGATCGGCACTGAGAACTCGAGTGCGGAGCATGAGGCTTCACCATCGGATAGCGTGACGGTGGCACAGCCGGCATTGCGCATGTCGCCCAGAGTCACGATACCGTCAACATGGTCGCCGTTCTGCGTGATCAGCACAGTCGGCGGATCAGGATCACCCCATACGTCGCGGGTTTCAGCCGTGGCACTTGCTTCGCCTTCGCCTAACTCGTTGCGGGCGGCAACAGTGGCGGTGAATCGGGCGCTGTCGCTGATACTGGCATTCGGAACGTCGATGGTTGCCGACAGCGCTTGTTCCACGGTTGTCGTGCCGCTCCAGCCATTCGAGGCACTCGCATGCACAACATACGATGTGGGGCGTGAGCCCTCATACGCGGGTTCGCTCCACGTCACGGTCAGTGTGCGATACCCGCCAGCCACCTGCACGTTTCGTGGTGCGGTCGGCATGCGATCGGGTTTAGCCGTCACCGATGCGGAATCTTGCGACCAGCCAATGGCATTGCGGGCTTTGACGGCCAACGAGTAGGTGATCCCATTCGTCAAGCCAGTGACACGGCAATTGGTGGCGATGCCGCACGACTGTTCGCCATGTGAGTCTCCACCATTCCACAACACTTGGTATTCGCTGATCGGTGAGCCATTGGCATCACCCGGCATCCAACCCAGCGTCACAGCTTCATCTTGCGCTTCAACGGCGGTGGGGAGCAGCAACGGTGGCTCAGGCACGTCTTGTATCGGTATGGTGAATGTGGCTCTAGCGCGACGATGCTCGTTTTCCGTGGCATCTTGCACGACGACCGTCAGATGATGCGTTATTGCTGCAGCTCCGGTCGCTGCCGTCACATGCACGATATCGCCGTCAACTCGTACGCTCAGCTCGCTTGGATAATCGCCTGCGGCAGACACGATGTTCAACGGGGCGTCGAACGGATTGTATGCGCCGTCGAGCACATGCAGATCCGTGGATTCGCCGGGCTTCAACGGCGCGGTTCGCTCTTGGATTCTGGCCAATGGGCGAGTGGAAGCGACGGTTCGCACGGTGACGCCTGCCTGCACAACACCATTGCCATAATCGACGCTGAGCGGAATGGATTGCGTGACACCCGCAGTGGCTGTGGCGTCAGCCACAACGGTGAGTATGCCACTCTCGCTGAGAGACGAGGTGAACGGCGTTGAAGCAGTGCCGCCAAAGAACCGGTATGATGCGTTGCCCGTTGAATCGGCGTGCAGCAACGCGTTCACATCGATCGTCACGGTTTCGCCAGCTGCCACATCAATCGACGTCGACGAGAACATCGGAGCGGCATTCGTGCTGCCCACCACTGTGATGGGCAGAGTGAGCACCGCGGAATTCACGATCCGTTGCGATCCACGTATGCCATCAGCCACGGTGAACGTGATCGACGCCGGGCCGGAATAGTCCTTAACAGCCGTGAACCGCACAGTCGAATCATCGACAATATGGTCGGAATCCGCCGATTTTGTGGCACTCACCGATTCCCCGCGATCGATGCGCGGCGTTTTGCCGGCACCCACACGCACATAGTCGGCGATCGGAATCGTTATCGACTCGCCGGCATGCACCCTCAACTCCGGTGCTTTCGGCCGCAGCATCGGCGCAAACACCCCGTAAGCTGGCACTTGGATAAATGCCGTCGACGACACATGGTGCTTCACGTTCGACACCGTGTATGGAATGAACTGCGTTTCGTTGGTCAAGTCGATCGACAATGTGCTCCGACCGATGACGCGAGCATGATCCGCAGCCGATGGGTCGACGCTCACACTCAACTCATCGGAGTTGCCGGAAGGATTCGCAATCCACTCCGCCACGTCTACATTCACCGTTCGCTTGTCGATCGTCGCGCTCGCTGGAACACGGTAATCGTAGGCTATGGGCGGCTGAATCGGCGCATCCGGATCCACGCTTACCTTCAACAGGGCGTGGTCGCATATGCCCGCAGCATTGCGTGCCGTATACACGACGTAGGCGGTGCCGGCCTGTGCGGGCGCCGTCAACACGATGGCAGAGCCATGAACCTCCGCATGCTCGATGCCTTGGCATTCCAAGTCGCTACTCAATGCCAGCTCGTCACCGTCAGATGAGATGTCGTTGAGCAGCACCGGAATCGACACAGCAGTGTTCGGACGCAACGAAACCGCATCGTCACGAGCCAACACCGTTGAACTCGCGGCATTCCCAACAATGCCTACGCGCACGTGTGCCTGAGCGCGACGGCCGGTCCAATCTTCAACGGCGTAACTGAACGTATCTGTTCCAGCGGAATCCGCATACGCCTCATACAGCAGGTAATCGGCTCCGGTTTCCGTCACACGCCCCAAACTCGGGGCGGTATTGCCCAAACCAAGCAGCTGTATGTCGTCGCCATCGTCATCGATGCCAGTGAGCGCGATCGGAATGCGTATTGTGCGCCCCGCCGCCACCTGAGCTTCGACATCTGCAGGGCGAGGGGCAGCCTTCGTTTCGGCACTCGATGTGTGTACATGGAACGTGATCGTGCCGGAGGCTTGGTTGCCAGAAGCATCGGTGACGGTGTAGGTAAGCGGGAAGTCACCTTCCACTGATGGTGCCTGATAGCGCACGGCGTCGGCGGAAACGAATGCCAGCCCTGAGAACGCCTGCGCATCAGTGAGCAGTTCGCTATCCAGTGCCACTGCGGTGTCGCCTTTCGGCGTTATATGATCCAACACCGAAACCGACACAATGCCGCCAGTGCGCACAGAAGCATTGATGTCACCGGCTCTCAACACCGACGAGTTCGAAAACGTAACCGGAGGCTGTACAACAATCGTGCCGGTTGACGCGCCCATTTCGTTGGCCACTGCATAGGTCAGGCTCACCGGCGAATCAGGAAGCGAACGAGCCGTGATATACACGCGTTTGTTGGCCGCAATGCCGACAGCGATGCCCGAATCGGCAGGAGTCTGCACAGTCCTCACCGACAGCACTCCACCCATCGGATCAATGTCATTGCCCAAAGGCTCCACGATCGCAGTGCCATCGGCGCTGAGCAATGCCGCATCGGTGACCGCTATTGGAGCGGCTTTTTCTTGTTGTTGAGCTTGCACGTCAATGCGAACCAGCCCCGTGGCCGCCACCGAACCCTGTTCGACCGTGTATGGCACAAGATACGTGCCGGCATCCGTAGCCTGGAATGTGAACGCCAAGTCTGTGGAAAGCATGGTGGCCGACGTGCGTTCAGGGGCATCCACCTGTGTGAGCTGGGGTGCGTTCATGCTCGTGGCATGCACGGCATCGGAAAGATAGACGGTGATCGGCGTATTCGGAACAGCCGTTCTGCTCACCGGATCGATGGAAACGGAAAGCGTGTTCGCCGGGCGCACGGTGAAATAGATCGTGCCCTCGCCAACGCTCATGCCGTCAGACACGCTGACATTCACGATGGCACGCCCCTGGGTCATCGAACCGGCGTTGAACACGAGCCGGCCATCCGCACGCGTGGACACGGTCGCCGCATCGGTGTTGGCAACCACAGCGCCCGTTAGCGTGAGCGGGTCACCATCCGGATCCGTGAATCCACCGAGCGCGTTCACCGTGTAGATCGCACCCTGCTCAACGTCGATGCTCTCAGGTTTCTCCGTTTGCTCGGGGGAGCGGTTGCGCGAGTCATCGCTCACCGTCACGACCACCGTGGCATACGATGACTGCCCATGCCCGTCAGTGATCTCATAGGTGAATGTGGCGCGCCCGGCTTTGATGGCATTCACCTGCAGAAAACGACCGTCATAAATCGACGCAACGGCGATCAGACCGTCATCGACCCCACGTATAGCAGCGATGCGCAGAACCGAACAATCACTCTGCTCATCGTTGCGAAGCGGATCGAGCACCATATGCGCTCCGACCCGCATGCTGAACTCATCATTCACAGCCCTGATCGAAGCGGAATCCAGCGAACAATGCTGTGCGAACTCATGCCGCGCACTCGTGCTGTCGTGCTGTTCGCTTTCGCTTTCGTTCGCATCGGTGTCGAGCGCATGCCACTGAATACGAATCACTTCGGTGGAGCTGGCTGGATCCCAGATATCGCCATTGGCGACGTCGTTCACCACCACCTGCCGATGATTGACGCGCAACCGCAGATCGGAGGTCGATGCCACCGATTGCAGATCCTGAAACAGCGCAGACTCCTGCGCCGAACAGGTATGAAGATAGTTCCGTGCGCTTTGCGCCCACACTGCATGCACGCAACCGTTCACCGACACCGGCGCCGTCGCAGCACCCGTACCGCCGGTATCATGCACCCGCGGTGTTGCGGAACCATCCAACTTCAACGAGACGAAAACGCCGTCTGCGCTCGCCGCCACCCAGCCATGCTGCTCGCCATCACTCGGCGGCTCCTGCAATATCAGCGTGTCCACACCATCCACCGCAACACTGGTATCGCCATAGAACACAGTATTACCGGAGGAAATCACCGGCTCTCCGTCGATCACAGTGAACGAATCAGCGTGCACGCGCTCGCCATGATTCAACGTGCACACTTCTTTCGGCGAAGTGGAAGAGCCATCCAGCCGGTGCACCTTCGCGTTCCGGCCATCGAATCCGAACACAGTGCCGTCATGAGCGACGGCAACCATGCCGCCCGCGCCAAGATCCATATTCGGATCGGTGCCGGCAGGAGAGATGGCAGCTACATCATCGGAATCACCAACCCATACTTTGCCGGTGCTGGAATCGAATATCACGGCAATACCCGCGCCGGCATATGCGCGCATCGATGCATTGGTTCGCACGCCATCAGATATCGTCACCGACGATTGCTCAACAGATGCCGTGCGCTGCTGTTCGCTCAGCAACATCACATCATCGTGTTGAGCGACATCGAAATTCGCAGACTGTGCGCTCACGGCGGCGTTCGCTTCGCGCAGCCGCACATTGTATCTGGCAGCCTTCTGATCCGCCTGCGACGTGACCCACACCGTGCCGTCGTCAAGCCGCACCTGTTTGCGCGACACTACGTGCACGAGTATCGCGCCGCACGTGATCGCAAACACAGCCGCCAGCATCAGCACTGGCAGCAGCCAACGCTTCGCACCGGGTCTGTGCGGCGACGGTTGCTGTGGAAGCTCCCCCATAGCCTCCTCCTTATTTCGTGTCAACACCGTTATGGCAACGGCGTCAACGTGAATGTGTTATGGAACGGCACACGCACTAGACGGTTCCGACACCGTGCGGTCAACGCGCACAATGCTCACCTGAATGCACGTGCGGGCGTCATTGCCCGCGTGCACTGTCAGTTCAGTGGCGTGCGTGGTATGCGCGGACGAGTCCGATTCCAACGACCACATGTATGCGTCGCCGTTTCGCGGGCTCGGATTCGTCCAAGTGAAGCGCACGGTCGTAGCGCTCACATACGTGCCGGCCAGCCGTTGCACAGGCGGCACAGCGCCAGCGTCAGTGAGTGAATCTTCCATGCTCCGGTCGGTTGGCATGGGCAATGAATCGGTGACGATAGACGTGCCCGAATGCGCGGAGTCGGCATTCGGCACGATGCACGCTGCGAACAGCACAACGAGAACAGCCGGTGCCGCAATCATTGCGAGCACTGCCAGCGTACGTTTGCCCTGTTTGCCGGAGCGGGTATGTCGCCGATTCCTCTCGCCGACTGCGTTGCGTGCAAGCACTGCTTGACGTTCTCGCCGTATGCGCGAAATATTCGCCGGATACGGGTCGGCGTCATCCACGCGAAGCGGCGTGACGCTCCCATACAATTCGATTTGCGCGCGCTGCAGTTCGCGCGCGAACGCGAATGCGGACGGACGCAGGTCAGCGTCACGGTTCATCGCCGCAGCCAATATGAGATACACGCTCCGCGGTACATCGGCTCGCGCGATCGGCGGCAACGGTTTCAGCAGGATGCTGTCAGTTAACTGCTGCGCAGTGCGCGGGTGATACCCGTATTCAAACGGCGACATGCCCACGAGCGAGGCATACAGCACCGCAGCCAGCGAATAGACGTCTGCCTGCTCGCTGCCTCCGCCCTCGCTGCGCAGCGTCTCAGGCGACGCCCATGGCAGCGAATAGCCGGTGCTCATGTGGTCATACGCGCCGGCGGCAACGCCGAAGTCCGCGAGCGCCGGCGCATTGCGTGCGGTGAACAGCACATTGCTGGTTTTGATATCGCGGTGCACAATGCCCGCACGATGCGCGGTGGCGAGCGCGCTGGCCAATTTGACGCCGAGTGCAAGCATCTCCTGCACATCGAGCGTGCGCGTGCGCAACGCGTTGCTGAGCGTGCCTCCGGGCGCGTATTCGAGCATGATGTAGTCGCGGCCGTCGTCGCTCACGCCCATGCCATAGGTGGCGAGAACGTACGGGTGGCCGGAGAGTCTGGTCATCGCGTTCGCTTCGGCGCGGAACGCGTTGACCGTGGCGGAATCGGCGGGCCCAGCACTGACTTTGACGGCGACGTGCCTGCCAGTGCCTTCCTGCCGGTAGAGGTGCACGGTTGCGGTGGATCCGCGGCCGAGCGTGCGCAGATGGTGGTAGCCGTCGATGTGCGGCGGTGAAACGTTCGTCATGCCCAGCCTCCTTTCCGTGCAAGGTTGTGCCAACGATACTGGAAAAAATTTTTTCGCGAACCTCCGGCATGTTGACTGCCTCACAGCGCGAACGTAGACTTGGCTGCGTTGTTGATTTCGGCGAGGAGGACGGGCGAACATGGGGGATATGCTTACTGCGCGCACTGCTGGCAGTGCCCACAATATTGACGCTGCACACATTGCCGACACCGCAGTGTGCGCCGCTGTGGACGGCATGCTCGACGCCGGCGAACCGGCGACGCTGCTGGTTTCGGGGGCTCCGCGTTCGGGTAAGACCACGCTCGCCGTGCATTCGACGTTACGGGCGATGCAACGGCTCGGTGAGACGGCTGCCGTGATGATCGTGCCGAACAGACGCGTCGCCGACGTGTATTCCGACGAGATTATTCGCACGCTCGGTTCAAGCACGCGCATGAGACCGGCGACCACGCTGAACGCGCTCGCCTTCCAGATTCTCGATGACGCTCGTGAGCGCGCAGGGCGCAGCCATCCGCGTCTCATCAACGGTGCCGAGCAAGACGCGCTGCTGCGTCATGTGATCGCAGTGCATGTGAAGCATTGGCGTGAAGGCGAATCCGGCTCCTGCGAGACCTGCCGATTACTGGCTGCATATTTCGAAGACGCTGCCACGCCCGCAGACGTGAAGGCGGCTGAGTTGAACGGGCAGGAGAATCAACGCCCGCTGGATTGGGCGACGATCGTGCTCGATGCGGCCAGTGATGCAGACGCGGATTGGAACGTGGAGAATATCGCGGCGAATGTGAACGCGGATTTTGTGGCTCAGGCGCGCGACATGCTCGCCAGACTCGACGAGATCGGCGCGTTGCTGCGGTTGAACGGCAATCTAGACGAACAAGGCGATGCGGTGGATTGGATTCGCCGCGTGGCATGCACGCAGGTTGAATCCGAAGGGCCTGCGGGAGTGCGGCTCTCGTTGCAGTGGCGCCTCGCCTTGGCGTTGCGGCACGAATACATCGATCTGATCGGCGAACGCTACCACGGCGAATACCGTCTCGACCCCTCATATCTGCCGCTCGCGGCCATGCACGCGCTGCGTGACGGTGACGGCGACGACGATCTGCCAACAGTGCTGATCGTGGACGATGTGCAAGATCTCACGCTATCCGGCTTGGCGTTCCTCTCCGCGTTGCGTGCACGTGGAGCGCGATTGCTGCTGATCGGCAACCCTGATGAGGCGTTGCAAAGCTTCCGCGGCTCATACCCCGAATACCTGTTCGAACGCTTCCTCGACCCGAACGGCGTGTTCGCCGCCACGCAACTGCGCTTGCCGGCGCCCACGCCCGATCCGGTCACGTATCGCGACATCGTGGCCTCACGCGTGAGCCTGTCGATCGCCACGCCCGAGCACAGTGACGAGGCGCTGCCGAACCGCCCCGGCAAACTGCCCGCGGTGGCGGGGTCGGCGTCATTGCAACCATTGGAGGCAGACGACGCACGAATCCACGACGGTTCGCTGCAAGGCCGGCTGTACCGCAATGCCACCGCCGAACTCGACGACATCGTGTGGCAGATCACCACCAACTATCTCGATGATGACGCCACGAATTGGAACGACATGGCGGTTATCTGCCACGACAACGCCGACGTGCGGCGATTCGGCGAAGCGCTGCGCAGCAACAACATTCCGGTTCGCTACTCGTCAGTGACCAGAGCGTTGGCCGACGAACCATTCGTGCGCGGACTCTTCGCGCTGATCGAACTCGCACAGTTGCGCAACGCACGGCTGGAAACCCGTTCGATGACGTTGGCGAGCGCCGCGAAATACGTGCGTTCACGCGTGCAGCAGATAGCGGACAGCTTGCTCATCGACCCGGCGAACACGCCCAGTATGAACCTCACGCAGCAGGTGAAGCATAAGCACAAGCCGACCCGCCCGTTGCGCCTTGACACGGTGAACGCGGCCATGCTGTCGCTGGAAGCATTGGCGAAAGTCACGAAAACAGACGTCGAACAGCCGCCGGAGCCAGCAGAAACAGCAGAGGAATCCTCGGGGTTCACAATGCATTTCGACGTCGATACCGGTAACGGCACCGACGATGCGGCGACCGATCAGACGAGCGCGCTCGCCGATCTGGAACGCCAGTGGAACGCCTTGGCGGACGCCGTACGTAAGGCGCATGCCGAACGTGAGCGGGAGTCCGCAATCGTCATCGACGATTCGCTGCTCGACGACACGGAGAAAACCGGCGACGACCTGCCGTTCGGCACGGATGCGCTGTATCTGCTGCTCGCCCAGGGTGACGATGACACGCTGCTGACGGTGCTCGAACACCTGTGTGGGACGGCTGACGACGACACGCAAGGGTTCATCAGACTCTGGCAGGTGGTGGGCGCGCTCGCCGCCTCCTTGCGCACGCTGCCGTCGCAAGCACCGCAATTCGCATTGGACGCGGCATGGCAGGCGACCAACGTCGCACCGGCATGGCGTGCCGAAGCCATTTTCGATTCCCCTGCGGGCAGGGCCGCCAACGATCGTCTTGACGTGGCGATGCGATTGTTCGGCTATGCGCAGTCCTACACGCAATCCGAAGAGAATGCCCCCACGATCAACGCGTTCATAGATCAGGTGCGCCAACTGCAGATCGAAGCCGACTCGTTGGCAAAAACCGCGCCGGTGGATCAAGCCGTGACGTTAACCACCCCGGCAGGCACAAGCGGTCGAGCATGGAAGCAGGTGTGGATTCCATCGGTGCAGCAGGGCGTATGGCCGAATCTGGCGGCACGCAACACGATGTTCGGCGGTGAAGACCTCATCGATCTGATCATGCACGGTGTGGCGCGTGAAGAGGAAGACCGCCAAGGCAACCGTCAACTGGAACAAGTGCTTGCCAACGAGCAGAAAAGCTGGTTGGTGGCGTTGACCCGTGCCAGTGGGCAGGTGTTCGTCAGTGCCAGCGTCAACGACGATATGACGCCATCTGACTTCCTCTACGCCTACCTGCCCGAATACTTCGACCGCACGCAACAGAGCGTTGAACAAACAGCTGACAGTGATGGAACCGAACGCCGATATCTGTATGGCGACGAGTCACTTGACGCCAGCATTCGCGGTGTGATCGCACTCGCGCGCATGACGCTCATGCATGCCAGCGAAACCAGCGGAGAGTTCAATGATGCGGTGGCGGCGCTTTCCGAACTCGCTTCACATGGCATCGCCCAAGCCGATCCGCGCAATTGGCCGTTCATGCAGGACGCACCAGGCTCTGCGAGCGTTGCCAGTGCGAGCAAGAGAAGCGCTGCCAGCGTTCAACATCACCGAGCGCACAGTTCACAGTCCGCAATTGCGGCAGCTCACACACAGCCGGCAGACCCGTTCGCGCAGAATCGCCAGCAGGTGATCAACCTGCTGCCCTCCCAAGTCGATAACCTGTGGGCGTGCGCCGTCTGCTCGCGCATGGAACGAGAATTCAGCGGTCCAACACCGAGCGGCGTAGCGCAGAACTTCGGCACGCTCGTGCACGGGGCAGCCCAATATGCCACTGCGCATCATTGGGATCTGCCAAGCGTGTATGAGGGATTCTTCCCATTGCCGGAGAGCGGCGAGCATACAGGCGAATGGTGTGACGAAGTGGTGCGGGTGCTCACGTTGAAGATGTTCAACGAATACTATGCGCCCAACCGCATGGACCCGCAGAGCATCCAAGACGCCTCCGAACGCTATCAGGCCTATCAGCGCGACGCCGAAGCTCAGAGCATGCTGCTCCACGTCGCACATTATTTCGTGTATTCGAACGAACCCGGATACTTGGGAGACGACTCGTGTGAGCTACAGCAGTCGTTTGCCGAGCAGACGTTCCGTGGGCGGTTCACGCTGGCGGATATCACCGACGCATACAATCGCGGTGAGGCAGACGAATACAAGGTGAGCGTCGACGAGATGCGCGCGATACTCGGCACACTGATGCAAGGGTGGCCGCTCGACCTGGCCGACGATCAGATCATCCAGCTGACGGGCAGCATCGACCGCATCGAAGAACGCGCAATGCCTGAAGGCGGCACGGCATGGCGCATCATCGACTATAAAACCGGCTATTCACACAAGATGGGCGAGCAGTTCAATGATTTGCAGCTCGTCTGCTACCAGCTGGGTGTCGCCTTCAATACTGACCGCGAGCCGAACAATATCGTCAGCTCAATCCCGGGCATCAGCCGTTCCGGTCTGTTCTATGTGAAAGATCAGGCAGCGCCGGCGGGAACGCGAACGCGAGTCGAATCGTACCACCAGCCGGCGCTGATCGTCGACGGTGCGATAACCCGCATGCCGTTCATCGCGAGACCGTCAGTGCGGAAACTGGAGAAACTGTTCGACGCGTCAAACGTGCCGCAGGAAACTCCGGAAGGCGTGCGCGACGAGGTGTGGCAGCATCTGCTCGCCTCGAGCAACGAGATGACATTGTGGGCGTTGTCGATGATCTCGCGTGTGTTCTATGCGGCTGCGGCGTCGCGCGCGCAAACCATCATCGCGCATCCCACGGCCGCGCACATGCAGCATTGCACGCATGGGCCGATCTGCCCCGCCTGCGCCGAGGAGATGGCCACCGTGTTCGAAACGCAACTTGGCACAGCGGAACAAGCGCAGTGAATACGCATACGGAAACATATACAGAGCGGAACAGGGGGATGCAATGAGCGAGAAGAAGACGCCGAGTGACGAGCAGCGTAAGATCATCGAGGCGCCCTCCGACGCCAACGTGATCGTCGTCGCCGGCGCGGGGTCGGGCAAAACATTCACGATGACCGAGCGCGTGGTTCAACTGATCCACGAAGGCGTGCCGCCGGAGCATATTCTCGGCCTCACCTTCACGAAAAAGGCGGCGGGCGAACTGTTGTCGCGCGTCTCGCAAGCGGTTATCGACGACGCGCGCGAGCGCATGCGCTCCAACCCGGGCGACGCCGAACATATGCGCCGCGTCGCGTTCATGAAACCGGACGTGCGCACATACGACGCGTTCTTCCAATCGATCGTGCGCCAATACGGTCTGCTCGTCGGCTTCGACCAGCAAACCCAGCCATTGAGCGAAGTGGGTGCCCGGCAGATCATCACCGCCGTAGTGGGCGCTCACATCGACGACATCATGCGCGCCGGATTCGACGCCGGATCGTTCAACTCGATAGTCAACAACGTGTATGCGCTGTCGAACAACATCGCGAATTCGATGATCGGTGACGGTTGCACCACGTTCGAAGAGGCCATCGACCGCGTTCACGAATGGGATCTCGCGTTCCGCGCGCGCATCCTCGAACTGCTGAACGTCAGTGAGGAGGAAGTGCTGCGCGCCGATCCCGGGGATCCCGGCGCAAGCACGTCGAAGGCGGCACGAGCGGTGAACACCACGCGTATGCGCAAGGAGAAGAAAGGGGAAACCTATCAGGAAACCGCCGAAGACGCAGCCAATCTCGAAGAGGCGATGCAACTGGATGCGATCAGTTGTGCAAGCCAGCTCTACATGGTGGCCATGAAACGCGATCTGCTGCTCTCACTGGTGCGCATGTATGCGGCTGAGAAAAAACGTCGGCACATGGCCGAATACAGCGATTTTGTGATCGCCGCCTACCAATTGGTGTCGCGTTTCCCGTCGATCGGCGCACGCTACCGTCGTCAATACACGCATGTGCTGCTCGACGAGTTCCAAGACACGTCTACCACGCAGTCTGCATTATTATCCGCACTGTTCTATGCGGATCCCGCGCAACAGGGAGATCATGCGGCAGCGGTGAGCGCCGTCGGTGACCCCTACCAGTCGATTTACGCGTGGCGAGGCGCTAGCCCAGGCGCATTCCGCATGTTCATAGACGACTTCCATATGCCGAAAAACACTGAGCCGATGTCGATCACGCGTACGCGCCGCAATTCAAGAATCGTGCTGCAAGCGGCGAATAATCTCACGAAAGTGCTGCGTCGCATAGAGAAACGTTCCAGCAGTGCCAATGCGCGCGAAGTGCGGGTGGAGGAGCTGCGCAACATCGAAGGCGGTGTGGATGAGGGCACGCTGGGTGTGCTCGGGTTCCAGACGCGCGGTCAGGAGATCGACGCCGTATGCCGATTCGTGAAACACAGCGTGGAACGCTACGGTGCTCATGATGCCGCTGGCCGGCAGGATCCACACGTAGCTGTGCTGTTCCGTGGGAAAACCGCAATGGCCGCCTATGAGGATGCACTCAAGCAGGTGGAGTTGGCTAACGGCCGGTATCTGCGCGTGCAAACGGTCGGTTTGTCTGCCTTGCTCGACCGGCCGGAGATTCAAGACACGTTGTCGTTGCTGCGTGTGGTGAGCGACCACCGCGATTCGGAATCGTTGCTGCGATTGCTTGCCACGCCACGATACGCGCTGGGTGCTGCCGACCTCAAACGGTTGAGCGACAGGGCGAACGCCCTCAACGCCGAATACCGGTTTCGTGCGCTCGTCGAAGCCGGTCTCGCCGACGAGAACACCCCGGTGAAGGAACGCGTGCCACTTATCCGCAAATATGCGCAGAATGCGCCGAACATGGTGTATTTGATCGACATGCTGCTGCGCGATGACGTGGAAGACCAGCTGCAACAGGCCCATTTGAGTGAGGAAGGTCTGCTCGGTGTGCGGCAGGCGGTGACGGCGATGCATCAGGTGCAGGATGCGATGTATCAGCCGATCGCCCAAGTGATCCGCACCGCAGTGGAGGCCCTGAACCTCGACGTCGACATGCTGCTCGCCGGCAGTCTTGCCGATGCGCGTTCCGTGCCGCAGGATGTTGCCCATGCCCCTATCGACGCGCTGCTTGAAACGGTGAACACCTATGTGAGTGAGATCGCACAACAGCAACACCCGACGTTACGAGGATATTTGGCCTACATCGGTGGCGCGAGCAGCAAAGACATGCCTGAAGTGAGCATGGATATGAGCGATGAGCCTGCCGACGTCATTCTGATGACGGTGCACCAATCCAAGGGTTTGGAATGGGATGCCGTGGCAGTGGTGGGCGTCGAGGAGCGCGACTTCCCGTCGAACCAGGGAGACTACCTGAGCATCAGCACCGGCGAGGCGCAGGGCTCTACCTCGGATTGGGAACCGCCGCTGTACCGCGAAAGTGCGCACAGTTGGCTGGAACAACCCCAGGCCGTGCCTGTGCCGATTCGAGTGGACGCGAACATTCTGCCGAAATTCCCCAACTGGCAGCCAACGGACAATCCGGATTCCGATGAAACGAGCCAGCCCAGCACGCCGATCGCCGCATTGCAAGGCATTGACGATGTGCTGGGGTTGGAAGACGAGGCATTCGGCCAGATCCGTGAGGAACTGCGCAATTTCGGCATCGAATCGATGGATCCGGGTGAACGCAAGGATTGGGCGCTCTCGCAACGCGAGGAGCGTGGCCGTGCCCTGCACGCCGATGAGCGTCGCCTGATGTATGTGGCGTTGACGCGCGCCAAGCACGATGCACTCGTCACCTACAGTAGGCGCCCCACATTGAGCCGCATCACGCCGGAAACCGGTTGGCCGAAGAACGCGTCGAATTTCTGGGTGGAATTGAACGATGCGCTCTGCACATTGCCAGTGAAGTCCAGTGACGCGGAATCAGAGAGCTCCGAGGAATTCTCGCAGCGCATCATTTTGCAATCCTTCGACAATCAGCCGTCACAGCATCAAGAAAACGCCGCGGTAGACACTGACGCGGCGCTGTCGTTGCGTGCGCGCGGAGAGAAAACTCCGGAAGGCGTGATCATCGGGGAACATGCCGACGAATTCAAAGCGAATATAGTCGACGCGGCATGGAACGAACCGGTCGAGGAGATCAGCGGAACGGCTGATCTGCCATGGCCGGGAAAACTGAGCGACGACGTGCGCTCCGCGTTGAACAAGGGTGTCAGCAACGTGCTGAAACGCCTAACGGCGAGCGGCGACACAGCCGAGCCACGGCACGAAGCGCCGCGCGCCGCACAATCGTCGTTGCTGCAGCGTGCGCGCCTACTCGTCGCCGAGAACGAGACGCTGATCCGAGAAGACATGACGCCTCAGCAGATCGAAGCGGCTGTGAGAAAACGCGGGCAACGTCTGCTCGATGCCAACGCTCGCCTGACCACCACCGGCTTGCAGCGCAACGCGTCGAAAGGCGAGAACGCCACCGAATTCGCATTGGAAATCATCCGCCCAGTGCCGCAGATCAGTTCGGTCGAAGCGCAGGCGGGCACGCGGTTCCACGAGTGGGCGCAGCGCTACCTGCAAGCGGAGCGAGATCCGGAATCCACGGTGAGCCGCACAGCGATGGCACAGCGCGTGCGAGAACAAGCCAGCAAAGAGGCCGAACACGACGGCAAGCCGAGCAATCTGACAGTCTGGCAGCAACGATTCCTCGAATCCGCGTGGCCGAATCGCGAGCCGGCGGCAGTCGAACAAGCGGTGTCGACGTTCGTCACCGGAATCGGCAAACGCGTCGACGCGAAGCTCGACGCGGTGTTCTACGGAGGCATCGATCCAGCCGACGGAAACATCGCCTACACGGTGATCGACTGGAAAACCGGTGCGCGGCCACACAACGCCAAGCAACGTGCAGACAAGCTCGCACAGCTCGACATGTATCGGTATTTCTGGTCGAAACAGACGGGCGTGCCGATGGAACGCATCGACGCCGCGCTGTTCTATGTGAGCGAGCCGGAGCCACAGCAGGCGCTGATCGTCGCGCCGCGCAAAACCGAGCGAGAGATCATCGACGAAATGCGCAGGGGAGTGCCGGAATCCTCCGACAACGACTGAAGATCCACGCAATTCGACAATACGTGCGAATCTGGTGGAATCTACACTGGTAGATAATATCGAACAGGTATTGGCGCCGAGTCGAGTCGAACGCTTCCAGTGCAAGAAACAGCGCAGATCACGGATCTCGCATCGCTCATTGCGCGCGACGCGGATGTTCGGTGACGGGGAAACGCACGTCACCGCCGCTTCGCGCGTCGACTCCTCGGCAGCCGCACTATGCGGGCGGGCGCATACGGCAACACACAGCACATAGAGCAAGGAGTGTTACGAATGAATGATGCGCTCGGCACCACGCAAGCGTCGGCATCTCAACTCACGTTCCGTCAGGCCACGTTGAACGACCTGCCCGAGCTGTCTCGCGTGTTCAACGAGATCTGGCCGCAGGAAGAGCCGCTCAAGCACACGCCGATGGGCTTGGAGATGGCGAAATATTTGACGCTCGGCTACATGTCTCGCGCCACGTTCGCGAACATGGCGTTCACCGCGGATGGCACGTTCGCGGGCACGACGTTCGCGCGCGTCGAAGGCCAGCGCCTGCTGTTCCCCGAAGCCTCCGACATGGCTCGCGAAACCGCGCAGTTCATCAGCGAAGACCCGATGGGCAAACTCGCCGTCGATTTCTACGACGGCCCGTTCCACGAGGGCGAACAGCAGATGGAACGAGACAGCGAGGTCGAGAGGAACACGCAGGCCGAACTGCTGCTCTACATGGTGAATCCCGCCACGCAGGGCATGGGCGTGGGCGGCAAACTGTGGAAGGCGCTCATGCACGAGCTGCGCAAGGAAGGCGTACACTCGTTCTTCCTGCACACCGACACGACCTGCGACTACATGTATTACGAATACCACGGACTCAAACGCGTGGCGGAACGCCTGCACGCCGATCACCCCGAAGACGACGATCAGATCTACCGTCTCAACTACGACATGTTCGTCTATCGAGGCGATGTGCCGGCTGCAGTGCAGGAGACGCCGGCCAAATGAGTCCGCAACCCTCCAACACCTCGGCTCGCACTCAGCAACCGAAGAAGAAGGGTGGCTCTCCGTACGCGCGCATGTTCCGTTTGCCGGGCGCGAAGGCATTCTGCGCGTCGGCTGCGCTCGCACGCCTGCCGATGTCGATGATGAGCCTGGGCATCGTGCTCGCGTTGAACCACCTCTACAACAATTGGACTATCGCCGGCGCGATGAGCGCCGCCTATATTTTCGCGGTAGCCGCCGTCACACCGTTCTATGCGAGGCTGTTCGACCGCTTCGGGCAATACCGCGTGGGTCGCGTGGCTCTGACGATCCAGGTGATCATCATGCTCGGATTCGCATTCGCGGCGTTGGCGCGCGTGCCGATTCCGCTGCTGTTCGTGCTCGCCGTGCTGATGGGTGCCACGCAGTTCTCGTTCGGCGCGCTCGTGCGCACTCGCTGGACGTATCTGCTCGAACGCACTGGCAACATGGATCTGCTCAACACGGCGTATGCGCTGGAGTCGGCCATCGACGAGATCGTGTTCATCTTCGGCCCGATTCTCGCCGCCACGCTCGCCACTTCGGTGCACCCGGTTTCGCAGCTGTTCGTGCCCACCGCGGCCTGCGCGATCGGTGGCACGATATTCTTCTCGCTCAAAAGCACGCAGCCGCCGGTGTTGCAGACCGTGCAAACCGTTGCGGTTGCCAGCGATGACGAAGACGTGCTGATGGCGCGCGACGGCTTCGCTCGCAATGAAGACGGTACGACGAAAGCCGGGCAGAAAGCCGGTGTCGAGCGCAAGCATCAGGGATTGGCGGATTCCGCACGCCCCGCCAAGCAGCGCAATGTGTTGCTGTGCGCCGGCATTCTGCCGCTTATGCTTTCGTTCATCTGCTTCAACATGAGCTTCACGACCTTCGACGTGTCGATGACCGCCGCGATGGAAGCCGATCATCTCGACAAGTTCCTCGGCCTGCAGCTGGCGATGATCGCGATCGGCTCGTGCATCGGCGCGCTGTATTTCGGCTCCCGCCAGCATCGCGGCTCGCATTGGCGCCGCATGTTGATCTGCCTGAGCATTCTCGTCGTCGGCTTCGCTCTGATGCGCGTGACGATGGACTGGTATTTCGTGCTCGGTGCCGTCGAATTGCTCGCCGGCTTGGTCGTTTCGCCGCTGTTCGCCACCGGCAACCTGATCGTGCGCGAAGTCGTGCCCGAACACCAGCTGACCGAAGGATTGTCGTGGCTCACCACCGCCGGTCAGATCGGCGCCGCGCTCGGCTCGCTGCTCGGCGGCATGGTGATCGACCACATCGACGCGCACGCCGGCGTGATGACCACGTGGATGTACACGCTCGCCGCGATACCGTTCGCCATCCTCGGCTGGTATATCGTCTCCCGCAAGAACCCCTCCGCCAACTGAGCTCGCTGCATATTTACACAACATCGGCGGATCGGAAACTAGACTGGGCGTCGGAATAGTATTCCCGCGCAGCCGGTTGAGCTGACGGAGTGTAGTAGTTCGAGGAGGATGCATATGATTCGAGTTTCGGTGGTCGGCGCAAAGGGACGCATGGGCTCGCACGTGGTCAAGGCTGTGGAAGACGCCGAAGACACGCAGTTGGCGCTCGCGTTGGATGCCGGCGACGATCTGACGCAGATCACGCCGGAGAACACCGATGTCGTGGTTGAGTTCACCGTGCCCGCGGTGAGTCTGAACAATGTGCTGACGCTCATCAAGCAGGGCGTCAACGTGGTGGTGGGCACCACCGGCTGGACCGATGAGAAGCTCGACCAGGTGCGCAAGGCGCTTATCGAGGTTCGCGAAACGCACGGCCGCGAGCAGAGCGTGTTCATCGCGCCGAACTTCGCGATTTCCGCGGTGCTCGCCGACGTGTTCGCGCGTATCGCCGCCCCGTACTTCGAATCCGCCGAAGTGATCGAATTGCATCACCCCGACAAGGTGGACGCTCCGAGCGGCACCGCCATCCACACCGCGCACGCGATCGGCGAGGCGCGCGCGGCTGCTGGCATGGAAGCGATGCCGGATAACACGCAGACTGACGGTGGCTCACGCGGTCAGGTGATCGACGGTGTGCACGTGCACGCCGTGCGTCTGCGCGGATTGAACGCCCACGAAGAAGTGCTGCTGGGCAATGCAGGCGAACAGTTGGTGATTCGCGCCGACAGCTTCGACCGCGTTTCGTTCATGCCCGGCGTGCTGCTCGCCGTGCGCAAGATCGCCTCGCACGCATACCCCGGACTGACCGTGGGACTCGACAACTTCCTCGCGCTCTGATCTGCGAAAGCGCGCGCTTTGCGACCAATATAACTATTGGTCGCAAAGTTATGGCGCAGTGCAAGACATGCGCAATATGCGTCCGAACTAGCAAGTACCGTTGCAATTATGAGTGACGGTACAATGCATCTTCTTGATCCGGCCCCATTCGGCCGCGTGTTGCCAGCAATGATCACGCCGATGAAGGAAAACGGCGATGTGGATTTCGACATGGCTCAGAAAGTGGCCAAGCAACTCGTTGCCGACGGTGCTGATGGACTTGTGGTCAACGGCACCACGGGTGAATCGCCGACCACGCATATGGACGAGAAGGTCGATCTCGTCAAGGCCGTTCGCGAAGTAGTAGATGTGCCGATCATCTCCGGCGCCGGCTCGAACGACACCGCGCACACCGTGCGCATGGTCGAGCAGACGCAGGAGGCCGGCGCCGACGCGGTGCTGGTTGTGTGCCCGTATTATTCCCGCCCGTCGCAGGAAGGCATTTTCTGCCATTATCAGGCGGTGAACGAGTCGGCGAGCAAACCGATTATTATCTACGACGTGCCAGGACGCACCGGCGTGCACATCAAACTCGACACCTACGTGCACTTGGCTGAACTCGACCATGTGACGGCCGTCAAAGACGCCACCGGCGACATCGCCGGAGCTGTGCGCAAGCGCATGGAAACCGGATTGACCTGGTATTCGGG
>Tephra_p2__coassemble_2248_pt1 | contig 24366 bp, 22 predicted proteins | sample Tephra_p2__metabat2_low_PE_021 | metagenome-assembled genome bin Tephra_p2
GCTGCGCCGTGAGCTGTCCGAGGCCGGTTTGCCCCGCACTCGCGGGGATGATCCGGAAGACAAAAGGACATGAACAACACGACAAGGGTTTGCCCCGCACTCGCGGGGATGATCCGATGGTGGCGCTCTGTGGTTTTCTGTTGCCCCTGTTTGCCCCGCACTCGCGGGGATGATCCGCGGCGATGGAATCCTTGCCACATGAAAATGCGGTTTGCCCCGCACTCGCGGGGATGATCCGAGGCCGACTGGGGCACCTGTGTAAGCCTCTTGGTTTGCCCCGCACTCGCGGGGATGATCCGCTAGCGCAGGTCGCTTCGGCCTCGATGACGAGGTTTGCCCCGCACTCGCGGGGATGATCCGTTCGACTGAGATTAAACCGGATTTCGATGGCGGTTTGCCCCGCACTCGCGGGGATGATCCGGATTCGACGCCCGGCACCATTGTGACCGGCACGTTTGCCCCGCACTCGCGGGGATGATCCGTGCACGCCGGCGCTGAAATCAAAGGGGTTATTGTTTGCCCCGCACTCGCGGGGATGATCCGCCATGCAGCCCCTCGCCGGAGCATGAGACCTCGTTTGCCCCGCACTCGCGGGGATGATCCGGCCACCGAAGCTCATCGCTCGGTGTGGTATTGGTTTGCCCCGCACTCGCGGGGATGATCCGTCGGCGAACTCGCCAGCCAATTCACCGACCGGGTTTGCCCCGCACTCGCGGGGATGATCCGGCTGCCTTGATGTTGGCGAGCATGCCGTCGAAGTTTGCCCCGCACTCGCGGGGATGATCCGTGGTCGGCGAGGTACTGCAGGACGGGGATGCCGTTTGCCCCGCACTCGCGGGGATGATCCGAACGATCCGATCATGCCGCCGATGGCGGAGAAGTTTGCCCCGCACTCGCGGGGATGATCCGGCGAAACTGTGCGTCGTGTGGTCCTTGAGGATGTTTGCCCCGCACTCGCGGGGATGATCCGGCCGTTTTTCAGACCGTAACGGATTCGGCCTAGGTTTGCCCCGCACTCGCGGGGATGATCCGGTGCAGCATGACGGCCGCTACACACTGGGCGAGTTTGCCCCGCACTCGCGGGGATGATCCGGCTTCGCCCAGTCGGCCAGATGGTTCCTTGAAGTTTGCCCCGCACTCGCGGGGATGATCCGTCCGCGCTTGTGGACGGTTCCGACACATACAAGTTTGCCCCGCACTCGCGGGGATGATCCGTGTTTGCCGGTTAGGGTTCGCCATGCAAGGTTGTTTGCCCCGCACTCGCGGGGATGATCCGCACTACTTCACGCCCGCCATGCTCGACGGCATGTTTGCCCCGCACTCGCGGGGATGATCCGGTCGTCCACGATCTGCCTTGTGGTCTGTTCCTGTTTGCCCCGCACTCGCGGGGATGATCCGCTCGGAATTGCAGATTTACTGACCCATGAGCGGTTTGCCCCGCACTCGCGGGGATGATCCGTCCTTCAATTGCTCGCGGTTCCATAGCAAACCGTTTGCCCCGCACTCGCGGGGATGATCCGCAATCGAGGGTGAGCGTGGCTGGCCGGTATCGGTTTGCCCCGCACTCGCGGGGATGATCCGGCTGCCGGCGCACCACAGGTGGACACGCCTACGTTTGCCCCGCACTCGCGGGGATGATCCGTCCCCCGCCCAGCCTATCGCGTTCGTCACTGTGTTTGCCCCGCACTCGCGGGGATGATCCGTCCTTGACGGTGCCCCATACCATGCGCACGTAGTTTGCCCCGCACTCGCGGGGATGATCCGGACCGGATCATCGAAACCCAGCGAGGCGAACTGTTTGCCCCGCACTCGCGGGGATGATCCGGCTCATGTCATCGGATTTCAGGTATTTGGAAAGTTTGCCCCGCACTCGCGGGGATGATCCGCCGACATTCGGGGCTACGCATCCTCAAGGACAGTTTGCCCCGCACTCGCGGGGATGATCCGGCCATTGGGCCTACGCAGCAGCGTGTGGTGCGGTTTGCCCCGCACTCGCGGGGATGATCCGTCGAACCGTGTAATCTGATTGGTGTCCATTTGGTTTGCCCCGCACTCGCGGGGATGATCCGCTGGGGCCTTGCCTACGGTGGCGCATCATGGCGTTTGCCCCGCACTCGCGGGGATGATCCGCCCGCGATCTGTCCGGGTATGCTCCCGAACCAGTTTGCCCCGCACTCGCGGGGATGATCCGGTTAGAGCGGGGAACCCTAAGCGGAAAAACAAGTTTGCCCCGCACTCGCGGGGATGATCCGCGTGCGCCCGTCGCCTTCATCGCTGCTGCGAAGTTTGCCCCGCACTCGCGGGGATGATCCGTTCGGCAAGGTCACGTTCGGCACCAAGAGCGTGTTTGCCCCGCACTCGCGGGGATGATCCGCCGTCTTCGCGGGGTTCGGCGTTGGTGATTCGGTTTGCCCCGCACTCGCGGGGATGATCCGTCGGCTATGCGCGACACATCACGCAACGTGAAGTTTGCCCCGCACTCGCGGGGATGATCCGTGCGATCTGGCTACCGTGTTCGCCGCGCACCGGTTTGCCCCGCACTCGCGGGGATGATCCGGGCTTGAACTGGTTCATCAACCGCTACATCTAGTTTGCCCCGCACTCGCGGGGATGATCCGGACAACAGTCATGACATGGAACAACCAGTACAGTTTGCCCCGCACTCGCGGGGATGATCCGAGTATTCGCGCACCAACCATTTATCATTTCAAGTTTGCCCCGCACTCGCGGGGATGATCCGACGCCTGTCACTTCAAGCAGGCCGAACGTCTGGTTTGCCCCGCACTCGCGGGGATGATCCGACCGGATCATCGAAACCCAACGAGGCGAACTCGTTTGCCCCGCACTCGCGGGGATGATCCGGGCGCGTTGGACAAGGCGAAAAGCTGGCTGGGGTTTGCCCCGCACTCGCGGGGATGATCCGCGTCTCGACTGCGGCCTGTGGATCGCCGAGTAGTTTGCCCCGCACTCGCGGGGATGATCCGACCGATTTCGCCATGCCCGTGACCGCGTCCGGGTTTGCCCCGCACTCGCGGGGATGATCCGGCGTGACCGACAGGGTGATTGACGCCGACCTTGTTTGCCCCGCACTCGCGGGGATGATCCGGCGAACACGGGCGCCACCGGTGCCGAACTCGAGTTTGCCCCGCACTCGCGGGGATGATCCGTACTCGACCTGTCGAACTACCTTACCGCCGACGTTTGCCCCGCACTCGCGGGGATGATCCGACGTTTGCAACGGCACGACGGTGGAACGTGTCGTTTGCCCCGCACTCGCGGGGATGATCCGGATGAGTTCCGCAAACAGTACCATCGGTCCATGTTTGCCCCGCACTCGCGGGGATGATCCGCAACTGGCCCTCTCCGTACGACAGGCGCTCGAGTTTGCCCCGCACTCGCGGGGATGATCCGGCGACGCTGCGAGAGACTGGATGGTGCCGCGCGTTTGCCCCGCACTCGCGGGGATGATCCGGCTTCGCCCAGTCGGCCAGATGGTTCCTTGAAGTTTGCCCCGCACTCGCGGGGATGATCCGACCGGCCTGCCATGGAAGTGGACGCTCGAACAGTTTGCCCCGCACTCGCGGGGATGATCCGTATCGGTTCGACGTTGACGCGCTGCTGCATGAGTTTGCCCCGCACTCGCGGGGATGATCCGATCAGTCGCAAGCAGTCCGCCTTTTTGGCGGCGTTTGCCCCGCACTCGCGGGGATGATCCGACGCACACACGCCACACATGCCAGACACCATGGTTTGCCCCGCACTCGCGGGGATGATCCGATGCTCATAGACTCGCTCGAATACGCCTATGCGTTTGCCCCGCACTCGCGGGGATGATCCGAGGAGCGCACCAATGAGCGCGGCTGACCACACGTTTGCCCCGCACTCGCGGGGATGATCCGTACGGCGACACCGAACGCGAGCAGGAGGCGTTGTTTGCCCCGCACTCGCGGGGATGATCCTTTGTCGCTGATGGCCTGCTCGGAGACGCCTAGGTTTGCCCCGCACTCGCGGGGATGATCCGGCCCCGGCTGGCACGGCGTGCTTCATCGACCCGTTTGCCCCGCACTCGCGGGGATGATCCGTTTTTGAACGTGCCGGGCCGTTTGCGTGGCCTGTTTGCCCCGCACTCGCGGGGATGATCCGGACAAGAGCCTGTACACATGCCAGCGCGTGGAGTTTGCCCCGCACTCGCGGGGATGATCCAGGCCATGCGGAACGCTCGTGCATATACTTCCTGGTTTGCCCCGCACTCGCGGGGATGATCCGGCGACTTGCCCAGCTTCTGACCGCCCACGATCGTTTGCCCCGCACTCGCGGGGATGATCCGGTCACGCTCAGCCCGGCCGTGTTCGACGATTGGTTTGCCCCGCACTCGCGGGGATGATCCGACCATCGCATACCAATGGCACCGGCCGGGCTCGTTTGCCCCGCACTCGCGGGGATGATCCGCCCAAGACGATCACCTCGTGCGGTGTGAAGGTGTTTGCCCCGCACTCGCGGGGATGATCCGGCTCCGGGTGGGGCGTGGACGACGACCGAGCCGTTTGCCCCGCACTCGCGGGGATGATCCGGTCGCACAACGCTACGGCAACGCCGCAGACATGTTTGCCCCGCACTCGCGGGGATGATCCGGTCAGTGTCCTGCCGGTGACCATCGGCATCAAGTTTGCCCCGCACTCGCGGGGATGATCCAACTCGAGCCGGTGGGAAGGCTTGGAAACAGGCGTTTGCCCCGCACTCGCGGGGATGATCCGGAGCTCCTGCAGCGTGACCCGACGCAGGCGCGGTTTGCCCCGCACTCGCGGGGATGATCCGTCGCAGTCGCATTCCGGTTCGTCTGCCTTCATGTTTGCCCCGCACTCGCGGGGATGATCCGTGTACAAAGACTGCCTAGTTAGCTGTGCGGCCGTTTGCCCCGCACTCGCGGGGATGATCCGCGACATCGTGGCGTCGCTGTGCTTGGACGGCAGTTTGCCCCGCACTCGCGGGGATGATCCGCACGATGGTGTCGTATCGATACGTTCCCGTCGGTTTGCCCCGCACTCGCGGGGATGATCCAATCCTTGTTGAACGCGGCCTTGCCGCCGCCGCGTTTGCCCCGCACTCGCGGGGATGATCCGCGAGCAGCGCATGCTCGACGGTGTGCGTGAGCAGGCGGTTTGCCCCGCACTCGCGGGGATGATCCGAAAAGGCACCCGCCGACACGGATGCCCAGTCCGTTTGCCCCGCACTCGCGGGGATGATCCGATTTTGAACGTCATGTCCTGGCGCACGCCGTAGTTTGCCCCGCACTCGCGGGGATGATCCGTCCTTTCCGCTCATTACTTCGAGTCGGTTGATGTTTGCCCCGCACTCGCGGGGATGATCCGCAACCTGCTGAGACGATTCAACGGCGAGGTCCGTTTGCCCCGCACTCGCGGGGATGATCCGCGACATCGTGGCGTCGCTGTGCTTGGACGGCAGTTTGCCCCGCACTCGCGGGGATGATCCGGTCGGCGGCGGTGCCGCGTGTGTCAATCACCAGTTTGCCCCGCACTCGCGGGGATGATCCGAACACGGAACCGCAATGGACGCAACTCTACGCGTTTGCCCCGCACTCGCGGGGATGATCCGCTGGCCGGTGGCGTGATGAAGCGCGGCAACGAGTTTGCCCCGCACTCGCGGGGATGATCCGAAACCGTGCGATTCTGCGATTTGACCGCCACCGTTTGCCCCGCACTCGCGGGGATGATCCGGTCGGCAACCTCGTACAGGCACGGCGAATTGAGTTTGCCCCGCACTCGCGGGGATGATCCGGACGCGAAGCCCAGCACGTTCAGCCTTGCCGGGTTTGCCCCGCACTCGCGGGGATGATCCGTGCTCACGATCGACTGAAAGGGACAATGTGACGTTTGCCCCGCACTCGCGGGGATGATCCGCGCAGGTTGAAGAAGGTGCTCTCGGCCGTGCCGTTTGCCCCGCACTCGCGGGGATGATCCGCGTGTCGGTGCTGCGTTGCCTCGTGGCTGGTCGTTTACCCCGCACTCGCGGGGATGATCCGGCGACTACCTCAAGGCGTTGGCGAAGGGCGAAGTTTGCCCCGCACTCGCGGGGATGATCCGTGATGCCATAATGTGCAGTGGGAGTAGTGGGTGTTTGCCCCGCACTCGCGGGGATGATCCGCCTGAATCCACAGACAACAACGTTCCGGCCGAGTTTGCCCCGCACTCGCGGGGATGATCCGCACGGTGCCGTTGCTCAAACCGCTCACATAGGGTTTGCCCCGCACTCGCGGGGATGATCCGGCCGAACGCGCTTCCATGAGCTTCAAGGACAAGTTTGCCCCGCACTCGCGGGGATGATCCGCACCGGCGCGGCGGGGTCGCGGCCGTCGTCGCGTTTGCCCCGCACTCGCGGGGATGATCCGTCCGCCGGCTTCATATCAAGCGGCACATAGGTGTTTGCCCCGCACTCGCGGGGATGATCCGGCCCTGAACAACGCCTATGCGAAGTCCACCGAGTTTGCCCCGCACTCGCGGGGATGATCCGGCGCTGAGCGACGAACGCAATGCCGACCACGCGTTTGCCCCGCACTCGCGGGGATGATCCCGATTGGGGCACCTGTACGCAGCTCTTAAAGGAGTTTGCCCCGCACTCGCGGGGATGATCCGGCGTTGCCGTCGAGTGCGAGCGACGCCACGATGTTTGCCCCGCACTCGCGGGGATGATCCGTCGCAGTCGGGGTCAATGACTTCGCTGTAGTCGTTTGCCCCGCACTCGCGGGGATGATCCGGACTGTGGAACGGCCTTAAGAGCAAGTGGGAGGTTTGCCCCGCACTCGCGGGGATGATCCGATCTGCCGTAATCGTTACCAAATCAATAGGAAGTTTGCCCCGCACTCGCGGGGATGATCCGACAACTCGATAATTACTTTGTTGCTGCATCGCGTTTGCCCCGCACTCGCGGGGATGATCCTGGCTGGTGGTCGGCGTGTTCGGTTAGGAAGCGGTTTGCCCCGCACTCGCGGGGATGATCCGAAGATCACGGACGGCATCGTGGAGGGGCTGTCGTTTGCCCCGCACTCGCGGGGATGATCCGGCTCATGTCATCGGATTTCAGGTATTTGGAAAGTTTGCCCCGCACTCGCGGGGATGATCCGAGTTCGATGACCGCGCTGTTCAGCGCGTCGAGGTTTGCCCCGCACTCGCGGGGATGATCCGACCGCCGGCAGCGGGTTCGCCGTCGGCCTGAAGTTTGCCCCGCACTCGTGGGGATGATCCGGACACATGGTCAAGCCTCGTCTCCGACATCAAGTTTGCCCCGCACTCGCGGGGATGATCCGAACGCCGTCAGAAAGGAAGTCCGACATGAACTGTTTGCCCCGCACTCGCGGGTATGATCCGCAAATGGACAGGCCATTCGGACGCTCAAGAATGTTTGCCCCGCACTCGCGGGGATGATCCGCCGCAGGGCCTGCCCAACCAGGGCATGCAACCGGTTTGCCCCGCACTCGCGGGGATGATCCGAAGGATATCCAGGCCAACAACCAGGCGATAACGTTTGCCCCGCACTCGCGGGGATGATCCGCAGATGGACCGCCCCTTCGGCCGCTCGCGTATGTTTGCCCCGCACTCGCGGGGATGATCCGCCCTCGAACACGCTTTTGTCGGCGAGCGCGCGGTTTGCCCCGCACTCGCGGGGATGATCCCCAGCCGAGCCACGGCAACACGATCGGCTCGCCGTTTGCCCCGCACTCGCGGGGATGATCCGACCGAACTGCGCCCTGAGCACGCCCTTGACCTGTTTGCCCCGCACTCGCGGGGATGATCCGACGGGGAGCCGCACCATCACGTTGATGCGACTGTTTGCCCCGCACTCGCGGGGATGATCCTTGTCCGCGCCGATACGGGACACGCCCTGCACCGTTTGCCCCGCACTCGCGGGGATGATCCGGTTCGCCTGAAGGTGTTGGAGCGTGATGGTTAGTTTGCCCCGCACTCGCGGGGATGATCCGCACAGAGATGGGCGAACACCGAACGGGAATTTGTTTGCCCCGCACTCGCGGGGATGATCCGTTCCATGTTCTAGACTCACTTCGCCGCGAATTGTTTGCCCCGCACTCGCGGGGATGATCCGAACGGTTCTTCCTTGACGAACTCCTCCCACGAGTTTGCCCCGCACTCGCGGGGATGATCCGGTCACGGCGGCGAAGACGCTGGCGAACATGACGCCGTTCGCCCCGCACTCGCGGGGATGATCCGCGATGAACTGCAAATCTTCGGCCTTGAACGACGTTTGCCCCGCACTCGCGGGGATGATCCGTCCACCGACCTTGCTTGACGTGTTTCCCATGCGTTTGCCCCGCACTCGCGGGGATGATCCGGAAATCATAGCTGAAATAATCGTCAAAAACATGTTTGCCCCGCACTCGCGGGGATGATCCGACGGCGCGATGCAAGCTCACGTTCGACATCATGTTTGCCCCGCACTCGCGGGGATGATCCGACCTGATCACGGTAAAAGAACAGGTCTGGAACGTTTGCCCCGCACTCGCGGGGATGATCCGATCGAGGTGCAGTCCCTTGAGGCGAAGAGCCAGTTTGCCCCGCACTCGCGGGGATGATCCGTTGCATGTTGCGGTCTGCCACATTCCTGTTCGGTTTGCCCCGCACTCGCGGGGATGATCCGGAGCAGATCTGGAATGAGATGTGTACGTTCCTGTTTGCCCCGCACTCGCGGGGATGATCCTAAGCCAATGTGGCGCGGGGTGCAACTGGATGCCAAAACATGGCGGGAAGACCTACACATATACGAAGGGGAAGAGCTTAATGAACACGCTTTATCCTCCTGGAGTTCGAACCCACGTGTTAGCTACGTTGAATTCGCCAAGACATTCGACGTCGAACGTATTCGACCGGTTCTTCTCCTGAATAGGAGAGGCGGCAATCGGATGATGTCTGTCGATAGCGCTGTCGGTGATTTTATGGGAGAATATGAGTACATAAGCTCCGGGAGCAACAGATACAGGGTCATCAGCGTCAAGGACAGCATTCAACCGGCGGAGCTTCTCAACGACGATGCCTTGAAAGGATCCCCCAACGGTGACCTTGGTGGAAGTGGAGCAGATATGACTGACGAGCGTGTTATCGAATGGTACGGGGAATGGCCACACGTAAAGAAGGCCTCCGACCGAAAACCCATGCCGATCCATGTGGATACCGCGCAGATATATGACTACAAGGAGGCCTTCAATATCATTCATTGGGACTACGCCCGCAGACACAGTGGTTGGCGTGGAATCGTGAACATCAGGGAGGTTGCTGATAGGTATATCGAACTTCTGCCGCCCGACCTCGATACGTCTGCCGCACGAAAATGGGCCGCCGGCATACCGTACACTGACTGAACATTTATCTTTTGGCCACCGCATTACACGGTGGCCTTTCTCATATTCATGCCCCTCGCATGAGGGGGTTTGCCCCGCACTCGCGGGGATGATCCGGCACAGGTGGGAAGACCATTACCTGCCATATGGTTTGCCCCGCACTCGCGGGGATGATCCATCGCAGGTCGGCGGGCCAATGACCACATGCAACTTTGCCCCGCACTCGCGGGGATGATCCGTACGTGCTTCTCATCGATTATGAGGGAACCGTGCGGAGAATAGAGCCCGGCCCTACGAACAAGGGCCAATAAGGGATCCAGACGCAAGACCGATCACTGATATCACTGACCATCATTGTGCGTCCATGCTTCTTCGAGGGGTTCCCGAAAGCCGATAACGGGTTCGAGTGAAACCGCTCACGTTTGCCCCGCACTCGCGGGGATGATCCGTTCCTCGAGTTCCTTGGCAGTGGCTTCGCGTTCGGCTTTGAGCTGTTCCAGTTCGTCGGCCTTCGCTTTGTTCGCCTTGGCTCTCGACTCCCATTCGCGGGAGTGTTTGACGCTTTCCTCGAGTTTGGACTCGGTTTCCGCCAGCTTGTCCTGCAGCGCCTTGATTTCCTCGTCGCTCATCGCGGTGTTCCTTTCGTTTGACCCGTTTCGGATAATAAAAAACCCGCCGTGCGGCGGGTTTGAATCGTGGACTGCACCGGAGTCGAACCGGTGTGCGTGGCCTTCCAGTCCTGATATGCGAAAGGCGCCATAATGCGTGGCGGCCTTTTCTTTATTGGTTGGCGAGTGGGTATTCGTCTTTCGAACGTCCGTAGTAGATGCACCAACTGACCCATCGGTACAATTCCTCGGCTGATACTCTTATGGAGTTTTCCTCGATGTTGAAGAACGGCTCGTGGAACATGCGACAATAAGTTCCTAATGCATTATCGGTATCTTCTTTCAAAGTAGATGCGTCGTGGTCTTCAGCGAGAAATTGCTCGAAATTCCCGTCGTATAAGACATTGAGTCCTCGTGCTTTCATTTCAACGCCTCCTTCACCATCTCATTGAATATTGTAACCGATTTCGGAAAATACTTCTCTATCAGTGCGTATGCATTTGGATTCGCGATTTGCGCGTCCATGATCTCCGCCCACGGTTCTCCACAAACATGCCTGAATAATGAGAAATACCCGTTCCCATGACCGACGGATCGTGGATAACCGTCTCCCAATGCCGCCTGTAACATGTCCTCGACATTACGGTCAGTCGGCTTGCCCCCGCACTCGCGGGAATGATCCTCCGATGGACATCGTGCTGGAGGAGACGGGCGAGTTTGCCCCGCAGTCGCGGGGATGATCCGTTGATCGATGACGAGTATATAGAGATATACTTGAAAAACGGCGAAAAACAAAGGAGAGATTCAGCGTTGAATCAGCTTACCCCATGAATGAGCATCAAAGGAGGAGGCTTGGCAAGTGAGAATGACATCATGGCTGCCATCAACAGGCTCGCCCCATATGTCGCCCCAGCGATGGAGAAGCACCACATCGACCCCTATCAGGAAATGGTCGAAGTCGGTGAGCCGTATCTCGCTTTGGACTGGCTTCTCGGTTCCGCCACGCTGCCGGAGGTCTCCATCCCCAAAGACGTCCTGCTTTACGCATTCGGATGCCTGACGGACGAAGATAAAGAAGGCTACGAGCACTTACTGCAATCAGCCGTATGAATGTGCTCAACCATATCATCGCAAGGCCGCCCAAATGGGTGGCCTTTTCCATACCCAAGGACTGCAAGGCGTAATACACCGGTTCGATTCCGGCGCAGTCCACGTACAAGCCCCTCGCATGAGGGGCTTTTTCATGCCCGCATGGGCCCGACAGAACAGGAGCCTACATGGCAGACAACACAACAGACAACCAGGACGAGAACGTCGACGAGCCGCAGGGTACGAGCGAGAACACAGACTGGGAAGCCAAATACCGCGAGGCGGTTTGCCCCGCACTCGCGGTGATCCTCATACGCCAAGGAATTCTACAGGCGCGCCAAGCAGTACAGATCTACTGAAGATGCGGGCGGTCAGCCTCGACATTTTTCGCCGCCTCCTCGACGTGACAAAAAGCTTCAACATTGGTCAGCTGAACCGCAGAGTGCTCAAGCCGATTGAAGACGAATTAGGCGATTTGATGCATCTGAAAATCGAACGCAAGTACCAGAAAAAGAAAGCGGGAAGTGGAAGGCCGTCCCTATCGGGCTTCGTCTTCCACTTCAACCGCGAAGACAAGGAGTCCGCACCGGAACAGAACCCAACGAAACAGTTGGCGGCCGAGGTGGAGCCATCCAAGGTGATGGAGGAATCACGCAGGCGGCTTGAGGAGGAGCAAGCCAGACATAGCGGCAGCATGTTCATCGGCTCCAAAAAATACAAGCAGACCGACTCTGGGACTACTGCAGAGAACGTCCCACTGTTTTGAGCCTTGTGCTACAGATCAGGCGCTTTATTCGCTATTCCATGCCTGCCTCGTTGCGGTGATGGCTTACAGTCTCGTAGCCTTTTTAAATGGGGGCAACGGCGCCTCCCTCCGCGCAGGAAGCGCATTCGTGCAAAGGAACACAACATGAAGGGGCAAAAGGCTTTCATATATGGGTTGAGACTGTTATTGGTCAGTATTCTCTCCCTAGGCATGGTGGGTGTGATACTACCCGCCAGTAGGGCCGGCCTCCTCTGAGATCAGAAATCAGGTGAGCAACTCATGACCAGATCGACAGCTCCAGCATCCAGTTTGAATCAAGACAATCAAAGCCCAATCCCCGCACTGATCGGCTGTTGTGCCTTCGCTTTATGCCTAGTCAATGAGCTGGGCTACCACCCCGGCGTATTCACGGTGTATGCATTCGTGTATCTCACGAGCTGGTTGATGTCTCTGGCCGTGCTGGTGTACCGGCACTGGCGGTTCGATCGTGGATCGTTAGCGGTGATCCTAGCGACGCTGCTGGTTCCGTTGGGCATCGTGCTGCTGTACAACCGCGACCTGTCCCGTATGCTGCTGTCGTTGTACTACGTGGCTTGGTGCATGTGGGCTACTTACCGTTCGGTGGGGCATAGAGAACCGTAAAAGCGGGTCGTTTTTAGCGACTCATGCCGTGGTGGTTTGCCCCACACCTGCAGGGGTGATCCGCACACTTCCGAATATGGACGGGCGCGGAAGGCGCTGGGCGAATCACCCGCAGGTGGGGGCGCTCGACACACCGCACCCGATGGGCCCGATAACGAGTGTGTGGCAGTTCCGTTGCGGATGCCCTATAATGATGGAGATATTCTTCTTCATGATGATAATCTTTCAGGCGCAACAGCCCGGAAGTAAAGGCTCCGAAGTTGCAACCTTCGGGATCTTTTTCATACCCGTAGGATTGCTGCATCATTCGTCATGGTGTGCCGGACCGCCTATGCCACGAGGCGACCGCGCCGGTTCGGTTTCGTTTGCCCCACACCGGTGGGATGATCCGAACAGGTTCGGCGGGGCACCGTCCCCTCCCTCATTCGCCCCACACTCGTGATGATGATACGATTTTGAGGCAGGAAGTGGAAAATGGAACAGAAAAGCGCGAATGACGAAAATAGGCACGGTGTACAAAAACCGTTATGGAAACGTTGGTGGTTTTGGGTTGTCGTCGTGCTCGTGTTGGCCGCGATAGGCGGCGGCGCCAATGGCGGCAGAAGGTCTAACACAACCTTATCGGCGAGCGCGAGTGCTAGTCCTGCGAAGTCATCGCCGTCAGCCAGCAGCTCTCCAGAAATAACGCTCAAAGAGCGTAGTGGATCCAATTCGGGTTCGTCTACTGCTGCCACGAATCAGGCTGAGGAGTTCGCTAAAAATTTCAGTGCGGCGAATGGCGTGAAAATGTCCGATGTCGCAGTGTTTGACCCGCAAGATTCCAGTGGGCAGTATTATCGTGCCGAGTATCGTTTGGGCGCGTATAAAAACGCCCAAGCGGTGCACGGGGAATTGGGTTCTCTCGACGTTGATGTGGTTGCCTATCGTGTTGAGGATGGCACACCTACGATGATGCGCGTTTATGCGTCGGGCAATGCTGATGAGATCGCCGCCGATTACCCGTTTGTCGCGCGTTTTTTCGCACCGTCCGCCACCGATACGGAGATTCAGCAGCTCGTTACAGAGTACAATGACGGATCGTATATGACCGAGGCGCCATCGAGTTTCCGCCGCATATCGTCTAACCTGCTGGAGCGTGATGGAGCGAGCGGCCAGTTCATGGTCAACGCGGAATTCTGACCGCGTGCGCGCGGGACAAGTTTGCCCCCACTCGCAGGGATGATCGGCCGCCATATATGTGGTGGCCTTTTACGGGTAAAGTTCTGATATTATTTGCTGGTATATGGCGTGTAATGTTCCATATATGGAAGAACGCCTTCTGGCATCTGCACTAGTTTCGATTCCTTCATGATTGAACGCCAGTCTGGGTCAGTGATGGTGGATAGACTTTCCTCTCCGGTCTTCTTGTTGATCTTGATGACAGGTGGGTCGAGAATCGCGGTATCTGGATCATCTGGATCCATCGGATGGAACAACCAATAATCATTCCATTCGGTGACGTTTCCTATCGCATAGTGGGATAGCTTCAACGCTGCCTTGTCCAAGGCTTCCATGAGCTGCATATCACACCTCCCCCGCACATCCGTCTTTTACTATTTTATGTTTGCATGCCGTGTGATATTCATTGCTCTTGCGCTGAGTACGGGAGGACTCCTTCTGGCAGTATGACTTCCTGAGCTTTCATACTATCGAAAAAGTCCTTGTCCGTGAGCAGGACATAGCTTGCTTCGCCGGTATCCTTGTGAACCCTGATTCGTGGACAATCAAGTTGCACTCCATGCATATCAGGATCCATGCAGGTGAAAAACCAGTGATCATTGAATTCTTTCACGGAGCGTATTTCCATTCCGGATTCCATGTCAGCTGCTTTTTTCAGTGCTTCCATCACCTGCATGTCATACCTCGCACGTTTGCTTTACGCCACTTTCTACAGCATGAACATTGTCAACTCTCATTATAGTTGTCTTACTTGGAACTGCTTTTGTCGAAATACCATGTTCGCCACGCACTCGTGTGGACGATCAAGCCTCATTATGTGGAGTTTTTTCTTCACTGAATTGTGAGTGGATATTCGTCTTTCGAGCGTCCGTAGTATATGCACCAGCTGACCCATCGATATAATTCTTCGGCTGAGATGCTTATGGAGTTGTCTTCGGTGTTGAAGAAAGGCTCGTGGAACATGACGCAATATACGCCTAATGCATCAGCCGTATCTTTTTTCAACGTAGTTGCATCGTGGTCTTCAGCAAGGAATCGCTCAAAATCACCGTGATAGGCGACATTCAGTCCTTGAACTTTCATGTCAACATCTCTTTCACCAGTTAATTCAGCAGATACTCTTAAATTCAGTCCGCATGTTTCTTCGGCCGACCTCCGCCAACGCCGCGTCCTGGACGAGATGCATTCCAAGCATCGATTGTCTCTGTTTTCCAACCTCGAGTACGGCCAATGCAAACATCCGGCTCAGGAAGCTTTAGATTCAACAAGCCACCTGGTGTGATACCAAGATGCTCTGCCACCTGCTTAACCCCCATATAGTATTCAGTCATCGCCATTCCTCCTTACTAATTACCTCACTGTTTCGATGGCTACAGCATAAGAAGACAGATGAATAATACTTATTTCTGCTCTATGCCGTTCCGTTGAATGCCACCCGTTATCATTGCCAAACCATTATTTAACATTGGCATTACTATTCATATAGTAAATAATTTCTTACATTTTTATATCGATTTCATTTACTACGGATATCTCCGTGGTTAGCAACACAGTTGATCCACGTTCCTATGCACACAGACACTCAAAGAGGTTAGTCGCAAATCTGCTATGATAAGTCATGTTTTGGATTGTAAGCTGGAAATTAGCTTCACACATTCCTAATTATCTTTTGGTAGACTTGATTTCAATCCGCGCTCCCCATGAAAGGGAACTGGAAATTAGCTTCTTACCTTCTTGATAGACTTGCAGATGTTGATTAGTTGCAGCCGTCGTGGCTGGAAATTAGCTTCTTACCTTCTTGATAGACTTGTACGTAGACGCCAGACGACGCGCCTCATGCTGGAAATTAGCTTCTTACCTTCTTGATAGACTTGATAGGCGCTGTTAATATCCATGTCGATCGCTGGAAATTAGCTTCTTACCTTCTTGATAGACTTGCGAAAAAATCGATGTACGCGTATGTCGAGCTGGAAATTAGCTTCTTACCTTCTTGATAGACTTGATAAGATATGCAAATCGACACGCCGAATGCTGGAAATTAGCTTCTTACCTTCTTGATAGACTTGCCGGCGATGGAATTCATTCCAACGCTCAGCTGGAAATTAGCCTCTTACCTTCTTGATAGACTTGCACATGGTATACGACCCATACAAGCCAAGCTGGAAATTAGCCTCTTACCTTCTTGATAGACTTGACTACCCGAAACAACCATCATCGCACTACAGCTGGAAATTAGCCTCTTACCTTCTTGATAGACTTGCCCGGGTAAAGGGCCTACCGACAAGAGTGCTGGAAATTAGCCTCTTACCTTCTTGATAGACTTGCAACGGGATTCGCCGAGTATGATCTTATGCTGGAAATTAGCCTCTTACCTTCTTGATAGACTTGGACGCATACAAAACATCAAACGATACGCGCTGGAAATTAGCCTCTTACCTTCTTGATAGACTTGCCGTTTTCGAATGGCGCGTCAACGGTTTGCTGGAAATTAGCCTCTTACCTTCTTGATAGACTTGGCGGAGGGGAACGCTCCAGAAAAAGAAAGCTGGAAATTAGCCTCTTACCTTCTTGATAGACTTGTTCCTGTAGGCCATCGTTGGGGCCGTAGGCTGGAAATTAGCCTCTTACCTTCTTGATAGACTTGCTTGCGGTAAGCGCCCACGAACGTCCAGGCTGGAAATTAGCCTCTTACCTTCTTGATAGACTTGTCATGTGGCTACAATGCGCAACGCAACAGCTGGAAATTAGCCTCTTACCTTCTTGATAGACTTGAGCCGAGACCACGACAATGGAGCCGGCAGCTGGAAATTAGCCTCTTACCTTCTTGATAGACTTGAACGCCGGCAAGGAGATCAGCCGCAACAGCTGGAAATTAGCCTCTTACCTTCTTGATAGACTTGACGGCGCGGGGAACGTGCTGTAAGGGAAGCTGGAAATTAGCCTCTTACCTTCTTGATAGACTTGTAGCAACGGTTTTTCACGTAAAAGTGGGGCTGGAAATTAGCCTCTTACCTTCTTGATAGACTTGACAGCTGAGGTATCCAGATGCGTGTGGTGCTGGAAATTAGCCTCTTACCTTCTTGATAGACTTGTCCGCGACGCGCTCATCATCGGTGCCCTGCTGGAAATTAGCCTCTTACCTTCTTGATAGACTTGCAATGATTCGCCCATGCGTGTATTGATTGCTGGAAATTAGCCTCTTACCTTCTTGATAGACTTGGCAGCGCCGCCGTCGTGCGCAACACGTTGCTGGAAATTAGCCTCTTACCTTCTTGATAGACTTGAGGCGCGCGACGGACAGTCCACGGTCACGCTGGAAATTAGCCTCTTACCTTCTTGATAGACTTGCTCGTCCATGACGACGCGCGCGTTCGGCGCTGGAAATTAGCCTCTTACCTTCTTGATAGACTTGCGACGTTAATTCGCTGTATCCGTATGTGGCTGGAAATTAGCCTCTTACCTTCTTGATAGACTTGAGAATCAACCCTCTCAGCGCACGAATGAGCTGGAAATTAGCCTCTTACCTTCTTGATAGACTTGATTAGCCTACAAGAAGGTAAGAATTCCAACGATTTTGGGCAAAAAGATAATCAAAAAAGTGTAAATACGTCTGGTGCTTCAGTATTATGCTGCGGAACATTATTGACATACCTTAAAGATTGTGCCCATTGATGATCGCTGATATGAAGCACTCTCACCTTTCCGCCTGATGGCAAATGCTTTTTAATCATGTTGATCGTTGATCTGTTACCGGATTGGGTGGGTGTGTATCTCGCATACACTGAGAACTGCACCATCATGTATCCCATGTCAAGAAGCAAGTTCCGAAACACGGTCGCTTCATGTCTCTCGCTCTTAGTCCCGACAGGAAGGTCGAACATCACTAGGCACCACATGCCACCACTATCCTCATCCTTCTTCATCATCCGCTCCAAAAACTGGCACAGATAGGGCACGCTGCTTGGATTCGCAGTACAAGCCAAATTGTTGAGCAAAATCATTGATCGAACTTGGAATGGTCAGCCCTGCATTGAATTGTGCGTTTACTGCATGCACAAGAGCCGCCTTGCTCTCTTGATTAAGCGTAGAATCTTGAATATCTAAGTTAGCGATTTGTGCATCGATTGCTGGCCTATATGGTTCAATCAAATCATCTGCTAAACAGAAGTAATTCGCACGATTATGATGATTGACCCCAAATGTCGGAGACAGTCCGGCTGAGAAAATTGCTTTTACAACAAAGCCTCGCAAAACTGCATATGCATAATCAAATTGCGAATTTCGTCCCTCTCCAGCGCCTGGTTTACGATGAAAATCCTCGCTCTCATCGAAAAGATACTGCCAATACTTCCTGGCTGCTTGACCTTCAACATTGGTGCTGTCACCAGAATGAACAGTTTTCGCAAGTTCTCTGAGCTCATTACCTCCTGAACGTTCACAGATATCAAGGCAGTGCGCTTGACCTCGTATTTTTGCCTTAACTATTTGCATCCACGCATTCTTCTGCCTTGGCAAGCTCATTGAAACCTGAGCATGTTGCCTGCGTGACACAAAAGTCGGCGTATTTCCCCAGCTGTGCATTGCCCCAACTGGAACTCCCCGCCAGTCGCAGAGCATAGTGCTGATACCATGCTCTGCGAATTCGAACAATAATGCGGTTGAGCATGTAGCATGCTGCCCCAGCAAAATCACCGCAATCTGGGTCAATGGGATTTGCGCGGGTTCCTCATTATCAGGGCAGACAAGCAAGCGCCCGCGAACGTACCGCAATCTGCCATGCATTTGTGTGCAGTCAATAACTCGCCAAGCGCTTTGCATGTCATACTCCTTCTAGTCGAAGCCCCAGCAAACAGACATATGTTTTTTAGAGGTATATCGTTTCTCTCCGAACACATTCCGTCGGACCACACGCATCTTGTACTTGGAAGCAGTGCCAACCGCCATTCTCCAGCCTTTATCAAAAATGCTCTCAACGTCATGCAAGATAGAAGCGTCCACAGGATGTGCTTCTTTGATCCTGTCCATTCCCTCTTGAGAGAGAATAGATGGGCGAAGCCTGATTTTGGTGGGCTCCATCAGACCTGCTACTACCCATTTATTGACTACATCCGGAGAAACAGACAGCTCATGTTCGAAGAAATTCTTGAATGATGCAATCGCATTGTTACCTTGATCGTTGAATTCAACTTCAATCTCATCGCCAACAACGAGATATCCCCTGTATTCGGCGCGTCCGGACAAGATTGCATCTACCACCTTTTTATCGGCATATCGCATAGAAACCGACTGAACCGGTAACTGGCACGTGAATAGATCATCATGTGCAGCACGGAGCAAATCAGCTTGGAATACGCGAATCATTCCGTAGAAATATGTGCGAATGCCCTTCTTGTTTTCCTTGTAACATTTGTAGATTCGTGCATGATGGATGGCGCTTCCTATGTCGGCAGAACCGTTCTGCACGGCGATCTGGGCACTGCTCCCGCTGAAGAACGTGATATTGTCATGAGCGGAGTAGCGAATTCCATTGACACTAATCTCACGATTCTCAGATGCAGGAAGACCATCTGCTGCAGAATAGTCCGGCAGTCTGGTCAGCGCACAATACAATGCTGGAGTTGATGCCTTGTTGATGGTCTCCACACTGATGGCGCTCCCTAAAAGCACTCTATCGAGCGGTCTGATCGTCGCATCGTGAGCGATGGAGTTACCGAGTGAATAGCGTTGTGCATGAATCACTGGAATTCGATCGTTATCCAACGCATCATTGAGCAAGTCCAACAGCTTGTACATTGAATCCAACCATTTCGCGTAGGCCGCATACCCAGCGTTATGTTCTGCGGGATAGTCTCTCCACGCAATTTCATCAGGTTCAATATAGCCAACGGCATTCTGTGATGCGCGAAGATTCCTTCGAATCTGCAACGTTTGCGCTGCTCCCTGCGTCATCATCGCTATCACTGCGGCATCAATAGCGTGATGCCTGCGGTCAAGACGCGTCTTATAGCTTGCGCCAGCAAAATGAATTTGACCGTCAATTCCCGACGCTTTACGCGCTTCCGAGGTGAGGCTTCCTTGGTACACTCTCACCTTCGTTGAACCTTCTGTGCTCTCCGTGCCATGTCCCTCGTAGCGAGAGGAATTGTAATACCAGTCAATACGCCTATGGAGTTCATCTGCCATCCATGCGACGGATTCGATGGAACGGTTATCGATTGGCTCATCCCATTCCGTCTGGCTCAATCTTCTAATCACACCCTGTTCGAAGTTCCTTGCTTCGCGACCATTCATCTCGCCGGAATCAATGTTGAACATCCTGACACGACTAATGGCATCGCTCAGTGACACACCTCGCTGTTTCGCTGAATCGGTTCGCGCCCACGCTGCGAACGGCGTGTTCGATTTCATTTGATTGCACAGTTTGCAGACCGCTGCGAAATTGTCCCGCGTGTTCGTGGAACCAACTCCCTTGCGTGGGACGATGTGATCCATTTCGCAGGTGCTAAGCGTAATCGTTCTACCACAGTACAAGCATTGTCCGTTCTGTCGGGTTATCGCTTCCAAACGGCGAATGCTGTCTTCACGAATCTTATCGAGGCCGAACTCGTCTTTCAAACGTTCTGCCTGCTGATCACGATATTTCTTCCGTCTTTCAAGCGTCTTCTCATAGTCGCGCTTGTCTTTACGAGCCGAAGGAATTGAAGCGAACCCATTGCGCACATGTTCGATTTGCACGGCAACGGGAGCTCCCCATCGTTTTTGCGCAGCCATAAGGAATCGATCCACGATCTTCAGCACCCTATCTACCGAGGCATTCCCTAAAGGTGCACCTATAGCGGGCTGCGGCGGACGCCAATTATCATCGACGTTAAACAGGACCTTGCGAGCGGCATGTAGATCATCATCTGTGGTAAGCATGCGCTCAGTCAGTTTATTCAATGTGTCAGTTGAATAAGCAGCCCGGCCAGCAGGCAGATCAATTGTGTCCAACTTACTTAGAGCGCTATCGTCCAAACTCTCGATGAAATCAACTGCTGCAACGAAGGTCTGATCATCCTTTTTATCGTCGATATCGACTGAATTTGACAGCAACGCGATCATTGCTTCTCGCGCGGAATCATCACTGTGATTCCACCAATCCAACAAACTCTTCCGAAGTTTTGAGTCACTCAGTCCGGCAATACGTTGTACAGAAGTCAGCTGTGGCGGGCGGCTCGTGACGCGTTCCTCACCGTCAGCAGTGAGAGATCCCACACCCTTGAGCTGGTTGCGAGATATACCAAGATCAGAGCAAATATCTGCCCACGTCAGATCTTTCTCGACCGCCTGTGAAGCAAGTCGGTCATAGATTCTCTGTTTCTCTTCGACTGTAAGCAAGCGTTCCTCGCCGTTCTCATTAACACGGAGATTCACAATCATGCTGGCGATACGATACCTCTGGAAAGCCAATGAAGCTTTCATCGCCCTGGACTTCGCCGGTGCAAGAGGATCCCTCCCCACATGTTTCTCCGCTGATCCCCGTGGAGACTTCGCGTCGAACACCCTAAACATCAATTCACGAGCCACATCATCAGGAACATGCTGCTGCTCGAAGATAGTGCGGAGCTCATATGCATAATCCGCTTGCATGAGCCTTGTCGAAATAAGTCCCGGACGATCACCTAATTTGCGACTGCCTGTTGAAGTGCGAATCCTCATAGCAGGACCGCTGCTCTCTGCCAGCACCGCATCAATGATCTGCGCTGGAGTGGCAGCATCCGGAATATATTCTCCACCTAAAACGCGTATCGCGTTGTCTCTCAGTTGCTGGTACTGGTCAGATTCTGGTGCTGCGACATTCAGCAGAGACTCCACGCGCGTATATGGATTTCTCCAACCACGATGGCGCGCAATATGTCGGTAAGCAATCGAGATAGCGCATTTACGCTCATTATCATCTTCGATGAAACCGCTTGCAGCTAGTGCACGGATCTTCCACACGTCGAAACCGTGAAGCGAAGACTCATTCACGATAGGGAAGCCGAGCTTCGTCAGAGTCTTGTCCAAGCGTTCCAGGCGAGCCTTCCTCCGTCTGCGCATACGCCGCGTACGGCGAGCTATACCTGCCTGCGACCTACGTGAATCACCTGTCTTCTGAGTATTTGGATCCACTCCCCCATCATGGATCTCGCTCGCTGCCTTCAGAATACGAATCGGCATACCCTGCTCATCAATCTCAATGGCAGCAAATCCAAGCGAATTCAAACCAACATCAAAACCCACATTATAACGACGTTGTTTCATTTCCCCTCCTTTGGAAAAACTAATGTCAAGTATATAGCTTTTAGGGCACTTACAAACCAAAACGGGTAAAAATACCGAATGCTGGTCTGACACAGTTCAGATAAAGAAAAACGGGGAAGCCGAAGCTTCCCCTGCGGAAAATTTCCGTTAGCATTCAAGATGGCTATCGAGTCCATCCTTACTGGAAATTAGCAATCACCATCATACGCCAATATTTGATTTTCGCAAAATGCACTCGCTACGCCTGAAATACCTCCGGCCACTTCGCATCTCCCGGCACATCGGCCATTACGCCCTCGAGTCCCAAGAACTCGCGCCAGAACTCCAGCGAGTTTCCGTAAGGTTCTGCTGCGTCACCATGCGCGTTCAACGTGGCCTTCGCCGCGAACACGTCGGCCTCCCCGATGCCGTCGAAGTAGTCGGCGAGCTGCGCCAGTCGTGCGGGGTCGTAGAACAATGCCCCAACGATCTCCATGAGCCGTTGCGCGCGCTCGATCGGCAGCGAATCCCAGTGCCGCATCTCAATGAAGTTCTTGAGTCGCACGTCATTGAAGTGTGTGGAGAGGATGTGCGCCACCTCGTAGTCGTTGAGCTCGCGGTCAGGGTACACATCGTCGGCGGTTTCGCGGAACGCCGCGAACTCCTTCCGTTCCACCGGCAGACCCGCCGCCTCAGGCGTGTGCGTGAGGTCCGCGAACATGAGCGGCGTGCCCAGCACACCCACCGCGTAATCCTCCCAGCCGAACCCATCCTCGTAGAGTCCCGGAATCAAGTTCGTGCGCTGGCAATCCAGGAAATCCCACATGCGCTGGCGTCGCAGTGGCATATGGTTCACTTCGCCTTCGAAAAACGGCGTATTACGGAAGAAATAGTTGATGATTGGCCCGACCGCGCTCCCCAACCTCAGCTTCTCAATCGCGTCCTGCTCGTTCGCATAGTCGATGCTCACCTGCGTAGACGCCGACGCGCGCATCATGCACGGCCCGTACTGCCCGATGTGCCCGAGGTACTCGTTCATCGCCGCATATCTGCGCTTCGGATTGATCGGAATATCCAGCGCGCACGACTTCGGCTGATACCCGTAATTGACCAAGCGGAACCCGAGCTCGTCGAGAATCGGATCGATCTCACGCCGAAACTGCTCGTAGATCGCACCGAGCTCACTGCTGTTGCGCACAACACCGATCGACGTTTCGATCTGCCCGCCCGGCTCCAGAGAAATACCGATGCCGTCGCGCGCGAGTCCGACGAGCTGGTCGTCCTGCCAATATTCGCGCGACTCGTCATAATACTCACGCAACCTCAGCATCAGCGTTTCGATACCGTTCGCTTCGCCATACGTCACCGCCGTGTCATCACTGTTATGCACGGGCAGATGCTCGATTTCCACACCGAACCCGTCACGTGATTCCGGCTTGGCCCCCTGCTCGAAGAAATTGACAAGGCTGCGAACATGCTTGGCGTTTGGCTTGGCGAGCATGTGCGCGTACGAAGTTCGTGCTGATGTCATAACTGCTCATAGTAACGCGCGCGGCGGGAAACATGTCGGGACTGTTCTAGAAAAAGCTGATAATCCGCACAAAATTCAGCTTTCAACGCACGTTTTGCTCTGCCGGCGTATGCCAATACTCTTTTGCCGCACAACCACTATACAAAAGAGTCCAAGCTACGACTTGCAGCTTGGACTCATAAAACCGGTTATGTAGCCGATTACGCGGCGATCTCCTCCGAGCTCGCCGACTCAGGCATCTCGGAAGAACGTGCTGCCTTCTTGGCGGCGGCGATCATCAGCTTGATGCGGTTGAGCTGGTTCGCTTCGCTCGCGCCGGGGTCATAGTCGATCGACACGATGTTGGCCTGCGGGTAGAGACGGTGAATCTTGCCGAACATGCCGCGGCCGGTCACGTGGTTCGGCAGGCAGGCGAACGGCTGCGCGCAGATCACATTCGGGCAGCCGGATTCGATCAGCTCGATGATCTCTCCGGTCAGAAGCCAGCCTTCGCCAGCTTGCACGCCAATTGATGTGACGGTGGACGCCTTCTCGACGAGCTTCTCCATCGGCAAGTCCTGCTCGAACTTGCCATGACTCGACGCGATGGCCTTGCGCACCGGCGCCATGTATGCGTTGAGTCCGGCTTTGAACGCGCCGTACATGAGTTTGCTGCGCCCCATGCCGAGGTTGTGTGCGTTCCAGTCGTTGATGTACGGGCGCGTGGTCATGAATTCCATGATGCCCGGCACCACAGCTTCGCAATCCTGCGACTCGATCACATCGACCACATGATTGTTCGCGTCAGGCTGGTATTTCACCAGAATCTCACCGACGACGCCGACACGCACCTTGCGCGGAACATCACGCAGCGGCAGCGCATCGAACGCTTCGACTATCTTCGCGA
>Tephra_p2__coassemble_2276_pt1 | contig 23301 bp, 16 predicted proteins | sample Tephra_p2__metabat2_low_PE_021 | metagenome-assembled genome bin Tephra_p2
CCACGACTGACGCTGCTGATGCAACCAACGCAACCGATGCGGTCGATACGGCGGCTGAGCACGCCAACTTCGAATATGTGGTCGACTTCACCGATGACGCCGATAGCGACAATGCGATCGAAGAAGCCACGGTGACCGTCGACTCCGATGGCGAGGAATCCGAAACGGTTGTAGACGAGGCCTCGGCTGCCGACGCCGAACACAGCACTGCGGGCAGCGGTGAGAGCGAAACCGCTGACGATGAGGCGGAAGCACACAGCAGCATTCCGGTTCCCGATGTGGTGCATGTGGCGAACAGCCTCGATGCCTCATTGCGCAAAGACGAGCACCGCGACAAAGCGCCGGATGTCGCTTCCGCGTCGATTTTCCGCGCCTACCCGATGCTGTCGCTCCACGATGTGACGCTGGCAGACCGGAAAACGAAAGAGCATATCTGGCACGATCTGACGCTGAGCTTCGAGGCCGGCGAATGCTATGCGGTTGTGCTCGACAGCACCGATCAGCGCAGGCATGCGGCTCTGCTCGCCCTGATGGGTGATTTCATAGCGCCTACCAGCGGCCAGGTCATGACGAAAACCACGCCATACACGGATTTGGACGCGGAGCAGCTGCGCGGGCATCGCTTGGGCATGATCACACCGCAGTTCTCGTTGCGCGCCGATCTCAATGCGCTTGGCAATCTGCTCTATGTGATGAATGCCTCCGGTCAGACGTTCCTCAGGCCGACGAAAGACATTGCCAAAGATCTGCTTGATGCCGTGCATTTCGGTGAGAACACCGAGGCTGACGAGAAGACTTTGGCTGGCAAGCTCGATCCCGTTGACGAGGCTCGTCTCAAAATCGCGCGTGCGATCGCCATCGATCCGGACTACGTGATCGTCGACGATCTCACGGTGAATCTCAACGACGAAGACAGCGAGCAGATCCTTGGCCTGCTGCAAGATCAGGTGAGCACGCAGAACAAGCAGCGCTCAATCATCGTCGTGACGACGAACGACGATGTTGCCGCACACTTCAACAACGTCATCGATCTGCGCTAAATCACTTATTTCAACATGAGTAATGCGGGGCAGGCTAGAACTACCGAGTTCTAGCCTGCCCCGCATTTGCTTATCTTGTATGTGTCAGTTTGCAGTCAACATCGCAGAACTACACAAGTCGCATGTCGTATTGCTTGGCGAGCGCGGGCACATCTGGTTCACCGTATTTGCGCACCAGTTCGATCCAGCGCTGCTCGTTATCCGCGCCGAAGCGCGCGGCCTTGCGCGCGTAACTGGCAGCAGTCAGGAACTTCGGCGGCACCGATTTGCTGTGGTATTTATCTGCCACCATAACCACTTCCTGCTCGAGATTGCGTGGCACATAGTCAGCCGGTGGCAACGGCAAATGTTGCGCGATGACGTCTTCTTTCGTCAATCCGCAACCGGTGTGATTGCGTGCGAACTCGGCGATCGACTCGTCATAGCCTTCGTTGAGCAATAATTCGTAGCCGATCAAACCGTGCTCGACGTAGCGTGGGCCGTCAAAAGTGAGCTGCTCGCCGTGCGAACCGTCGTCTTTGAGCACGCTATACGTGCCGATGTCGTGCAGCAGCGCGCCCAGTGTGGCGAGTTCCTCGTCGATGATGCGCGTCGGAATCATGCCTCCGATCACGCCATCGGTCGCCGGCACTGGCGCGGGCTCATCGGCAGGTTGTTCGCCGCCCATCTGCTTGCCTGCTATAACCGCGTAGTTGCCAGTGCGCTCGAGCGCGTCGTGCGGAAGCGTGTCACGACGCATGAACAGTTCGTTCTGGCGGTGGATCAGCTGCCGTGTGATCGTCGCGATAATCTCGCAATGCGTGTGAATCAGATCGTATGCGGCTTCAGATTGCGCGCATTTGCGATGCAGTTCGTCGATTTGTTCTCGTGTAGGAATTATTCCGCTCATGTTCCCCACTCTACCCCGCGCAGCGCGTGTCTGTGTAGATGAGTCAGATGGAACGGATGCGGAAAGCGCCGGTGCGGTTCGAAGCCACGAGCATCGTGTTGTTGCCGAGATCGTTCCACCCTTCGGAGGCAGGCTGCGAGAAGCCGCTGCTTGCCGCGAGCACGCCCTTCTGCTCGCCATTGCTTCCGGTGATGGCACGGTAGCGAATCGTGCGGTAGTCCTTGGCTTCGTCGGCGCGACCGTATTGTGCGTAGACGCTGGTCACGCCCTGCAGATCACGCTGGCTCACGCTGTCGTTGTGCGCTTCGAGCACGATCAGCTGGTCGCGGCTTTGAATCATGCAGTTGTAGCTGGAGTCCGGGTATGCGGAGCGCAGCTCACGCACTGCCTGCGCGAGCGCTTCTTCGAGCTCATACCCGTAACCCAAATATTGCAGCACGATCGCGAAATAAATCGCCGAATCAGAGCGGCCGCCGGTGGACTGCACGAGACTCAGGTCGACCGGGTACGCGCGGTTCGTCGTGATATTGCGCCCCTGCGCGTCGCTGATGTCGCCGTTGTGAATGAAGCTCAGGCCGCTCGCATAGAACGGCTGCTGATTTTCGAGCACAAGCGGCAGATTCGAGCTGGCCAAGCGCAAGTGCCAGATGCCGCCGCGCACACCGACCGTTGCGATATCATCGAACATCGAATCATATCGCGCGGCGATCGTGTTGCGGTAGATCGCCGAGCCGGTGGAAGGAGACGGCGCACCGCCATCCGTGATATGCGCAGTCTGCTCGGGTTCGCGCACCATAGCCGCGCCCCAACCGTCGTTGTGGACTTCGCTCAGCTCGCGGAAGGTGCCGAGGTTCTCGGCACCCAGCACGTCGCGAAGGCTGATGTTCTCATTCGCGGTCGCGTATCCCAATAATCTGCACATGGTTGTTGAGTCTAGCGCGCGAATGCGTTGCACTCGCGGAGAGTTTCGCAGTTCGCTATCGGAGTTTCTTATAGAGGGTTATTTACGCATACTGTCGCCTCGTAATGCAATTGCCCGCGAAATCGGCGGATTTCGCGGGCAATTGCATTACGAGGCGACGTTAGCGCACTCGAGCGCACTAATTGATGCGCTTCAACCTCGGCGGGCGCACGGTGGCAAGGAAGAGCGGCTGCACTTCAGTCACTGGATCATATGGCGCCAAGCCGAACCACTTGGTCGGCGAACCTGCCACGTGGCGGATCGCGTACTTGATGCGCAGAGCCATCGCGCCCTTCGACGACACCTTCGATTCCGGCATCAGTTCCTTGTGGATGAGCACGTAGCGGATCGGGCCGATTTCAGGATCAGCGTCGACCTTCGGGTATGAGGTCTTCTGTGACGGCAGCTCACCGCTGCGCAGCAGATCGTGCATGATCTGATGCAAATATGCAGGCACCGATGTGCGCACCTTGAATCCCAAGCGAATACGCACGCGGAACAGGAAGTCCGTGCCGAGCGTCTCCACCGAGTATTCGCGTGTGAACGGCTCGTCCGCAGTCTCCACAGACACTGCCCACCATGCGCGTGCACGCTTCGGGTGATTTGCGAATATCGAGAAGAAGATATCGGTGTCGATGCGCTTCATCTCGGTATCTGAGGTCAAATACACGATGTTGTCCGCATAATACGGGATCGTGTCGTCGTCATGCAAGCGCTGCAGCACCGGCAGGCAATCCTCCGGGCTCATGTGACGGCGCTGCGCGCGTTCCAGCTTCGTGCCCTCGTCCCACGTATACATGACCGTGAGAATGGCGAGCGCGAGCAACAGCGTGAACCAGCCGCCGTGCAGGAACTTCGCCATCGATGCGATGAAGAACATCAGCATGATCGTCGGGAAGATGACTGCGAACACGATCGCGGCGATCTTGTTGCGCTTGTGCCACAAGTAGACGGTGACGAGAATCGACGTCATGATCATCGTGATCGTCAACGCCAAGCCATAGGCGGCGGCGATATGCTCGGAGTTGCGGAACAGTAGCAGCACGATCAGTGTGGAGCAGCACAGCACGACGTTGATCGTCGGAATGTAGAGCTGCCCGCGCGTACGCGACGGGTAGCGCACCTGCAGGTGAGGCATCCAGTTGAGGCGCGTGGCCTCGGAGACGATCGTGAATGCGCCGGAGATCAGTGCCTGCGATGCGATGACGCCCGCCATGACCGACAGCAGCACGGCCACGTAACGCATGCCTGGCGTGAGCATGGCGAAGAACGGGTTAGGAGTGCTTCCCTCGTGCACGAAGGCTGGGTTTTCGAGTGTGCGGATGATCCACGCGCCCTGGCCGAAGTACGAAAGCACGAGCGCTACGTTGATGAATGGCCAAGTGACATAGATGCTGCCACGACCCACATGACCCATGTCGGAGTAGAGCGCTTCAGCACCGGTGATCGCGAGGAACACCGTGCCCATAAGCGCAATGCCCGCGCGATTGTCACCGCTGAACAGGAACTGGATGCCATACACCGGGTTCAACGCGCGCAACACTTCCAGGTTGTGCGACATGCTGACGGCACCGGCGATGCCGATGAACAGGAACCAGATGAGCACCATCGAACCAAACACCTTGCCGATGCTTTCGGTGCCGCGCGACTGCACGGCGAACACGGCGATGATGATGACGATGGTGATCATGAGCGTCAGGTTCGGATTGGATTCGAACACTGATTCCAGACCGGGCAACGTCTGCAAGCCTTCCACAGCCGAGCTGATAGACATGGCAGGCGTGAGCACCGAATCCGCGAGGAAGGCGGCGCCACCGATCATTGCGGGCACGATGAGCCATTTGCCGTATTTGCGCAGCAACGAGTAGAGCGCGAAGATGCCACCTTCACCCTTGTTGTCTACGCGCATGCAGATGAGCACATATTCGATCGTGACGATGAGCGTCATCGTCCAGAACACGAGTGAGAGCATGCCGATGACAGCCGTTTCGTTGGCGTGAGCCACGCCACCCTGCCCCATGAGGAAGGTCTGCATCGTGTAGAGCGGCGACGTGCCGATGTCGCCATACACCACGCCCAGCGCCACGATGGCCATGGCCGCCGTGACCTTGTTCGGGCCGGTGCGCATCTTGTGCCACCAGTGGCCGATTGGCCCAGTTCCTTGGTGTTCTTCGAGCTTGCGCTCTTCCTGCCTTTTTTGTTCGTCAGCTTGGATGATTGCCTGACGTTCCTCTTTCGTGAGGAGCTTGTGGGAGACCTTGGGGGCCTGCGTGTATTTATCCGCAGTTCTCAGCAGGGGCTCGTCCCGCTTATCGTCGGGGTTCACAGCCATACCTTTTCCCATGCCTTTCAAAAAACAAGGTGCGCTATTCGCGCACCGTATAAGAAAATGGCGCAAACTGCCACACTAGTGAATAGCAGTCCGCGCGATTGGCCGGATTTACTCTAAGCATATACTGCGACGAAAGTAGAGCCCATCCACTATATCTTCACATTGCAATCGCACTGTTACTCGAAAACCATTGGGATGATTGGGATGCGAGAGGTTGACATTCAGATTCCATAGACCTCATGCGTGGTGCTCCGAGTGGCTTTTGCCACCGTTTCGATAGGCATATCCAAGTAATCTGCAAGGGCAGCAAGCGTGTAAGGGATCATCATCGGAGCATTCGGACGACCTCTGTACGGCATCGGCGTCAAATACGGCGCATCAGTTTCCACCATCACGTGATCAAGGCCGACAATGCGCGCCGATTCAAGAATGCCCGCGTTGCCTTTGTAGCTCGATGCTCCGGAAAGCGACAGATACCAACCGTTCTTCTTGGCGATCTCACCCATTTCGGCGTCGCCGGAATAGCTATGGAACACCGTTTTTCGCGGGGCACCGTCGGCGAGCAATGTGTCGATCACCTCTTGGTGTGCGTCGCGGTCGTGGATCTGCATCGGCAGGTCGAGTTCCTTGGCGAGAGCGATGTGGTCTCGGAATGCTTGGCGTTGCAGCTCTTTGGCGCTCTTTCCGGTGCGGAACAGGTCCATGCCGGTTTCTCCGATCGCCACCACTTGCTTTGGGTAGGTGACGGCAAGCCTGTGCACCTCTTCCATCGCCGTATCGAACGGGATGTCGTGCCATGGCTTGTAGCGCACCGGCAACCCATCAGGCCCCGGAGCACCTCTATGGCCATGCAGCACCGCCTCATTCGGGTGAATGGCGATGGCTGCATGCACGCGATCGGGGTGTTCTCGCGCCATGTCGATGGCCGTCATCAAATGAGGCAGTTCACAACCACAGTCAATCACACCCTCCACACCGACGCTTGCCGCTTGGTTCAGCAGCTCATCGACGCTGTAGACGGGAACGGGATCCTGCCCTTTCTCCACGGCCTCATGGCTCAAGGCCTCCGAAAACGGCACCACCGATGCCACATGCGTGTGGTCGTCGATCACGTGTGCGTCGGCAGGCAATGCCGGAGGCAGTGGAGCCCAATTGCGATTACGATGCTTCTTGCTCATGCTCGCCAGTCTACCCGGCACTCCCTCGCTGCTATTGACGTCTGGTGCATTTGCTGTTTTTACCGATGGTTTTGCCGCTCATACACACCTATCACGCCTTACATAGCTATCACGCCTCACATAGCGCAAAACGTCAAAACCACTGGTCAGAACGGCAAAAGCAAGGCGGTTTCGCCGTTTTCTCCGAGGGTTTTGCCGTTTATGCACACTCTATAGGCTAAAAACAGGTAGAAACAGCAAAACCACTGGCGGAAACGGCAAAACTACATCCGATTTGCTGTTTCCGCCAGTGGTTTTGATGTTCTGGACGAATGCTGTGCCAAAAGGCTTGATCACGGAAGGCTGGGGTCGATGAACAGCTTGTCAGTGAAAAGCTTGGTCAGCGGCCTTCTGGAGTATGCACGGCATCGACGTCGGTTGCACCGGTGGGCTCAGGGCCATAGGTGACTGCGAATACGCGAGCAGACGGCTCTTTGCCGTTGGCAGCTTCAATGCGCACCGTTTCAGGATCGACTTGCTCGATTTTCCAAGGCTTTGCGTCAGGAGCGCTTTCCGGCTTGTTCGGGTCGGGGAACACCTGCCTGATATGCGCACCTTGCCCCAGAGCCAAATACAGCGAGTCGACGCCGCTACGACGCCAAATCGTCAAATAGTCGACTTTCTGCAACGATTCGCGCACATTCTCGCCGGTGACTTCCGGAGCATGACGCAATCCGTAGGCGATCCACGGGCCGTTGAAATCCGGAAGCTCATATGGCCACCACGGAACGAGGTTGTGCTGTTCCGCCAGCACTTCGCGGTGCAATGCCATCGCGTCACGAACCAGCTCCAAACGCTGATCGTCCATGCGATTGATGAATCCTGACAGATACAGGCGTCCGAGAATGCCGGCAGACAGTGTGAATGCAGCCGTCTCATCGTCCATCTCCTGCTGCGCATACGCCCAGTTGCCCTGCTGTTCCGGCAGTACGCTCATGCCTGCGCCAGCCGCGATCGCCGCATACACCACCGGATCCGACTGGTCGGAAGTCGATTGAATATCGAGGCGGGAGAGCATCGCGTAGTCGGCTCGCATAGCGCCGGAACCACAGTTTTCAATCATCACATCTGGGTGCTTTGCGCGAATCTCTTCGATCCAGCTTTGCACGGCGCGGCAGTGTTCAAGCAATCCTTCACCGATGGAATCGGTGTTTACATCCGTGCCAGCACCAGGCGTCGTGTTGTAGTCGAATTTGAAATAGCGCACATCGAATTCGTCGATCAAACGATCCACCGTTGCAGTGGCATGTGCACGAGCCTCTGGGGAACGGAAATCGAGATGGTAGCGTCCCTGATCAGCGATCCTATGCCCGTGGCGGCAGAAGAACGCCGAATCCGGCAGCTCCTTGGCCAATGGCGAGCGCACACCGATAACCTCTGGCTCGAGCCAGAGTCCAACACCCATGCCGTGCGACTGAATATCGTGCACCAAGCCAGCGAAGCGAACGTTGCCGAAACGGTTATTCGACGGTTCCCACTCACCGACCATATCCCACCAGCCGCCATCTTCGCTGTCGTACCAGCCGGCGTCGATGCAGAAGATGTCGGCGCCGACTTTGGCGGCACCTTCGACAAGCGGCAGTTCCTTCTCGATGCGCGGGTCTCCCCACAGCGTGTTCATGTAGTCGTTGTAGATGATGAGCCCGCGAGACTTCTGCGCGGCGTCGAGGCGCCCCATTTGCAACGCCTTGGCGCGGTATAGGCTACGGCGTTGCACCGTCATCTCGGCGACCGCTTGCTGCCAATCGCCAGCACAGATCACGAACGACACCGGCACCGAGCAGAACGCGTCGGAAGAGCCGAGCATCGTGAACCATTGGTGATCGTCGTATTCCGGGCCATATGCACTCACGCGCAAACCGGGATCGTCTTCGCCGATCTCCCACTCCCAAGCACCATTGTGCTCGATCTGCCAAGCGAACGAGAATTCACCGAGCTCACCTGAGCGCCCACCGCTTTCCACGATGCCTATCGGCTCGAATTCGCCTGTGGACCATGTGGACGTGGAGCGGCGAGCAAGGCGTGCCGAAGACATTCCTGGATTGATCTTCTGATTGCGGTCGTGCAACGTCGTGGCACGAAGTGGCGCGCTTTGCCACGCGTTCTCCAAATCCCACGAACTCTCACCCCAATAGATCTGCGCCTCCGACGTGCTGAACTTCGCGGCTTCCATCGGCAACGTCGCATTCATCGACGACACCGCTTCAACCGGATACGGCTCATCGCTTTTCAGGCGGGTGTATGTGCGTACCGCGCTTGTTCCCGCATCGGATTCGAACACGCTCGTCACCAACGGACCTTCGCCCTTCGCGTCACGCTGCACAATCGCCAACAACGTCATCGGACGCCGCTTATCATCGAGCATGTCAAGCATGTAGGCGCACACGAACCTCAGTTTGAGTCCCGCCGCAGAAACGGCGAGTTTCAAACGATTATCGCCGCCGCCGTCGAGCGACGAACGCAGCTCGACGATTGGCTGGGCATCCGGCTCGCCGGCGATGTTCGCATCCACCTGCGGCATACCGCGGCCAGACATGCCGATCATCGTCACCGGCTTGTTCTCGTTCACCGCAAACACCAGCGTGACAATGCCATTGCCCCACACGATGCGCCCGTTCGAATCTGGCAACACCTTGTTCTGCGGAGCCGTCAGCGCGTCCAAAACACTGGAATGGCTATTCTCAAGCATCACGATTCCTTTCACTGTGCCTGTACGCTTTCAACACAATCCAGATGTTGCATATTAGCGAGTGATACCGATCACTTAAGCGGTTATGGTAATCAGATGCCAAACAAATAGCGGGCACTCAATTGTTGGAGCAAAACGACGGGCAAAAACTACTTGACATAGCTAGGCACATATCTCGTATGCGCCTATGCATATGCGCTGGCTCGTCCGCGACTCAGCGGACACCAGCGCATATTGTGGCACGTTTTCGACGGCGCATTGTTGTGTTTCGCATAACGCTCTCCTGTTCGCCGGCATCGTGCACACCATTAGGCACTGCAAGTATTATTGCACGGCGAAGCATGCGCATGTGCGCATATTCCATATTCGGCGCACGGATTATTCGGCGGAGGCGCACGGATTATTCGGCGGAGATCATCGCGTACTGCGATTCGACGAGACGCCAGTATTCGCCACGCTTTTCCATGAGTTCGGCATGTGTGCCGCGCTCGACGATCTGCCCGTGATCGACGACGCAGATCATGTCTGCATTCTCGATCGTGCTCAAACGATGGGCGATGATGAAGCTCGTGCGGCCGACGAGCATATGTTGCAACGCGGCCTGCAACGCTTCCTCGGTGCGGGTGTCGATGTTGCTCGTCGCCTCGTCGAGAATCAGGATCTTCGGGTCGGCGAGCAGCACGCGTGCAAACGCGATGAGCTGGCGTTGGCCCATCGAGAGCGTGGAACCACGCTCTTCCACCACCGTGTCGTACCCGTTCGGCAATTCCTCGATGAACTCGTGCGCGTGCACGGCCTTCGCAGCCGCTTCGATTTCGGCATCGGTGGCGTCGAGCTTGCCGTAGCGGATATTGTCGCGAATAGTGCCGGAGAAGATGAACGTGTCTTGCAGCATGACTCCCATCTGCGAGCGCAACGAGTCAAGCGTCACGCCGCGCACGTCATGCCCATCGACCAGCACCGCACCGCTTGCCACATCGTAGAAGCGGGAGAGCAGGTTGACGATCGTGGTCTTGCCCGCGCCGGTCGGTCCGACGAGCGCGATCGTCTGCCCTGGGGTGGCGTGCAGGTTCACGTGATCGAGAATGTTACGGCCATCCGGTTCATAGCGGAACACGACGTCGTCGAACCGCACGTCCCCGCGGATCGGCGGCAACGGCTTCGCATCCGGTGAATCGACGATCTCCGGTTTGACGTCGAGCGTTTCAAAGATGCGCTCGAGATAGGCGGAGCAGGTGATGAGCTGGTTGTAGAAGTTGCCGATGTTGATGACAGGATTCCAGAAGTTGTTGGCATACCCAACGAACGCGATCAGCGTACCGGTGGTGGCGGTGACGCCGGCGACGTGCATGATGCCGACGTAATAGATCAATGCCATCGTGGTCATCGAAATGATCTGCATGCTCGGCCACAGCAGGAACTGAATGTGCACGGCACGCATCCACGACGTGCGCTGCTCGTCTTGCAGATGCTGGAACGTCTCGTATTGCTCATGCTCGCGCGCGAACGTTTGTGTGGTCTTCACGCCGGCGATCGACTCGTGAATGTAAGCGTTGAGGTTGCTCTGCTTGTTGGAAAGATCCTGATATGCGCGGCGCTGGAAATGCTGTAGCACGCGCACGACGACGATCAGCAATGGGAACAGCAGCAGACTCCACAGCGCGAGCTTCCAGTCGATCACGAACATGACGACCAGAGTGATGATGAACGTGAACACGTCGGCAATCACGTTGATCAGACCAGAACTCAGTGTGTCAGACAACGTGTTCACATAGTTGACCACGCGAATCAGAATCTTGCCATGCGGGCGTGAGTCGAAGTAGCTGAACGGCAGCGTCTGAATATGCGTGAACAGATCGCGACGCATGTCTTTCAAAATCAACTGGCCGACGCGCGTGATCTCCAGTGTGCGGTAGCGCAGTGCGAACTCGTAGAGGATGCTCAGCACGAGCATGATGACGGTGAGCCAGACGAGCAGCGTGTAGTTCTTGTGCGGCAGCACGTCGTCGATCACGACTTTCGTCAAATATGGTACGGCAACGGTGATGCAGCTCATCAGAATGACGACGCATGCGATTTTCGCCAGCTTCCAACCGTGCGGGCGCAAGTATTTGCCGATGCGCCACAGGTCGTGAAAGTTGATGGTCTCTTCGAGTTCCTCGTCTTCGCGGTAAGTGTTGCGTTGTGCCATGATGCTCGCCTCCTCTCAGTTCTCGCTACCGTCTGCAAGCGTTCCGGCTTGCATGCCGAGCTGCTTGTCGTAGATTTCCCAATATCTGCCATGTTTGGCGATCAGATCGTCGTGCGTGCCGCGTTCGGCGATGCGGCCATGTTCGAGCACGAGAATCAAGTCGCAGTCTTTCACCGACGAGATGCGGTGTGCGATCGTGACGATCGTCTTGTGATCGTCGAGTTCGCGCAGATGCTGCTGAATCTGGGCTTCCGTCTCCATGTCGACGGCGCTCGTCGTATCGTCCATCACGAGTATCGCCGGATCGTCGGCGAGCGCGCGTGCCAGACTCAAGCGCTGCTTCTGGCCGCCCGACAAACCAACACCGCGCTCTCCCACAACCGTCTGATACCCTTCGGGCATGTGGCTGATGAAGTCGTCCGCTCCGGCGATCTGCGCCATGCGCCGCACGTAATTGGGGTCGTCGGCGTGCTCATCCGCAGCGGCGAATCCGATGTTGCCGGCGATCGTGTCGGAGAACAGGAACACATCTTGCGACACGATCGCGATCTGTGAACGCAGTTCGCGCAACGGCCAGCGACGTGCATCCACACCGTCGATGGACACGCTGCCGGCGGTCGGGTCGTAGAAGCGCGCGATCAGGTTGATGAGCGTCGATTTGCCGGCGCCCGTCTCGCCGAGAATGCCGAGTCGTGAACCGGCTGGCGCATGGAAGTCGATGTCTTGCAGAATAAGCGTTTCCGGATCGTCGGGGAACGCGAAGTCCACATGCGTGAAACGAATGTCGCCGCGCATCGTTTCGGGAACGGGCGCAGGAGTCACCTTCTGCACTGCACTGGCATCATCCGCCGCAGCAGTAGCACCGGTTTTCGCAGGATCATTGACGTGCGGCTTCGCGGTGAGCAGACGGCGAATGTTCACGCAACTCGCGTTGAAGCGCTGCCAGTCGTTGACGAGCCAACCGAACTGGCGGATCGGGCTGTCGATCATCCACAAATACGAGCTGAATGCGACGAGCCCGCCGAGGCTCATGTAGCCACGTGCCACGAGGAAACCGCCCAAGCTCAACGTGATCAGCTGCAATGCGAAGCCGAGCCAGTCGAGTCGCGGCAGGTAACGGCGAGTGTTCATCGCCATATCCATGTTGCGATCCATGTAGTCGTCGTTGCGTTCGTCGAATTTCTGCGTTTCGTAATCCTCGCGCACGAACGCCTTGACCACACGGTTGCCTTCGATGTTCTCTTCCACCATCGAGTTCATCGAGGCGAGCGAGTTGCGGATCGCCAGGAACAGCGGCTTCGCCTTCTGCGAGAACTGGTGGGTGAAGATGAACAGGAACGGCGTCACACACGCGAGCGCAAGCGCGAGCCTCCAGTCGATCGACGTCATCATCGCCAGTGCCCCGATGAACATGACGACGCAGTTGACCATCTGGTAGCTCACCCAGCTGAGCAGGTGGCGAATCGCATCGGTGTCGGAGGTCATGCGGCTCATGATGTCGCCGGTGCGCGTGTGGTTGAAGTAGTCGAAGTCGAGCGTGTGCAGTTTCTCGTATTCGTCACTGACCAAGCGATAGACGGTGTTCTGCCCGAAACGCTCCATCCACATCTGATTGCCGTAATAGGCGATGTCACGCACGAGCGTCACCACGACGAGCGCAATGCACAGGCCGACCAGCTCGTTCACGAGCCCCTGCTCGATCACGCGGTCGACGATGCGTGCCGCGATCAACGGCGTGATGAGCGCCATCGCCGCACTCACCGCATAGAGGATCTGCGCACCCACCACTTTCGGCACGTCCGGCTTGCAATACGGCATGAGCCAGCGCAGATTGCTGGCGTTCGCGTTGCGCTTCGGGTCAACATACATCGCAGATACATCCTTGGTTGATTTGGGTACGCGCTTCGTAGCGCAGACATCTGTGGGGATTGGCGGGTCGAGACTTCGCGAACACGGGCACGCGCATTCGCTGCGCAGTACTTTATTCGCGCGTCTTATTATTGGAGCATTCCCGCTGAAACGCAACCACTGTGCACGGCGTGTCTCGCATATTCACCGCAAACTTCGCTCGCAGAGAAATAATAATGCTCAACAAACAGCGCTTTCGCAATATTGCTTTGTCAGCTCAAACATCAATAATTACAACGGTTTTACAATGTCACTGATTCTGCTGAGATGACAATATGACTTATTTTGTCTAACAGTACTCAGCATTTTCCCAGCGAAACACAGAGAAGCACTCAGAGTCGGCCAGCATGATAATAACCATCAGCAATCGCAAAGAAAGCTGACGAGGTTCCCATAGGAATCCCATAACTGAACCCTTTTCTCTCTTCTCTCTGTTGAGCCGGCGGTTATTCTCCCGCCGGCTTTCTTCTTTTCACCGCACTTGTTCGCACACGCACGCGTTCCCTATGCTAGATATCAACTCAAATACCGGCAGCAGAGCGACTCGCGAGGAGTGAAGCATGAACGAATTGATCATCTCGGGTCTGCGCATCGACTGGGATCTGCTCGCGGACTCGTATGTGAGCAGGATTCCCGCACTACGTTCCGTTGACGAACTCGAGTTCTCGTCGAACGTCACGTTCTTCACCGGAGAGAACGGCAGCGGCAAATCGACGCTGCTCGAAGCCATCGCGCTGGCATGCGGCTTCAGCGCGGAGGGCGGCTCGCGCAACTTCCATTTCAGCACGTTCGACGACACCTCCGATCTCATCGACGCGATAACGCTCTACCGGAAGCGTTCGATACCCCAGTCGAGCTTCTTCCTACGTGCCGAGAGCTTTTTCACGATGGCTACGCAGGCTGCCGATTATGACGGCGGTCGCAGCGTACTCTCGTCTATGCATGAGATGTCGCACGGCGAAAGCTTCATGGAACTGTTGCTTTCGCGCACAGGAACCGGATTGTTTCTGCTGGACGAACCCGAATCCGCGCTGTCTGCGCAACGACAGCTCACGTTGCTGGCGCATATGCATGAGATGGCTGGCGCTGGCTCGCAGTTCATCGTCGCCACGCATTCGCCTATTCTACTGGGGCTTCCGGGCGCGAGCATTCTGCGCTTCGATGACGATGGCGTGCATCCGTGCGCCTACGAAGACACCGATAGCTACCGCGTCACCGAAATGTTCATCAATCACCGCGAATTGCTGCTCCACCACCTCCTCTAGCCCGTTATTTTGCTGGTGGGGATATAAAACTCGGCAATACGCAACTAGACGAACTTGAAAAATGGCTATTTTTCAACGAAAACGATTCTTGGATAGTCGAGGCTCACCACGTTTTATGTCCCCACCAGCAAAATAAGAAATGCCGTGACGCCAACTCATAGTGTTGGCGTCACGGCATGTTCGTTGCGTTATGTGCGCAGCAGGCGATTACTCCTCGCCGGCAGCCAGCTTCGCTTTCTCGGCGTCGAGGCGAGCCTGCTCAGCCTCACGACGAGCCTTGAGATCGGCTTCGAAGCGGGCGAGCTCCTCGTCCACAGCCTCCGGCGGGATCTTGGCGAAGATCGGAGATGGTTTGGCAACCTTGGCACCAACCACAATCGGCTCGCTCTTCCACGGGTGCACGGTCTCGCCAAGCACATAGTGGCCGGTGATCACCGGATACTTGAAGTCTGGATCGTCGAGATCGCTAACCTCTTCGATGTGCGGCAACGGCGAGAACACACCTTCGCCGCCAAGAGCCTCCCACACCTTCTGCGCGGAATGAGGCAGGAACGGGGCAAGCATGTGGTTCGCGTCCGACACGGCCTGAGCCGCCACGTGCAACACAGTGCCGAGGCGTTCCGGGTCGTCCTTGATCTTCCACGGTTCGGTGGCGGAGATGTATTTGTTGATGTCGCCCACCAGCGCCATCGCATCGTTCAACGCGTTCTTCTGACGATGCTGCTCGATCAGCGAACCGATCGTGTCGAAGGCGGCTGCAGACTGTGCGAGCAGCGCGCGGTCTTCATCGGTCATCTTCGCCTCGACCATTGGCGGGATCTCGCCGAAGTTCTTCGCGATCAGGTTGGCCACGCGGTTCACCAGATTGCCCCACGATGCGGCGAGCACTTCGTTGTTCTGGCGCACGAACTCAGCCCAGGTGAAATCGGAATCCGAGGACTCCGGGCCAGCCGCCGAAATGTAGTAGCGCACGGCGTCAACCGGGTAGCGAGACAGAATGTCTTTCACATAGATCACGATGCCGCGTGACGACGAGAACTTCTTGCCTTCCATCGTCATGAACTCCGAGGCCACCACCTGCTCAGGCAGGTCGAGATGCCCCAGTTCGCCCGGTTCTCCGCCCTTCGAGCCTTCGCCGTTGTAGGCGAGCATCTCGGATGGCCAGATCTGCGAGTGGAACGTGATGTTGTCTTTGCCCATGAAGTAGTAGCCGGGTGTCTCCGGATCGTTCCACCATGCGCGCCACGCTTCGGGGTCACCGCTGCGGCGAGCCCATTCGATCGATGCCGACAGGTAGCCGATCACCGCGTCGAACCACACATACAGGCGCTTGTTCGGGTTATCGACCCAACCCGGCACCGGCACCGGAATGCCCCAGTCGATGTCGCGCGTGATCGCACGCGGCTTGACCTCTTTGAACAGGCCGATCGAGAAGTTGAGCACGTTCTGACGCCAACCCTTGCGCGTCTTCAACCATGCCAGATTCGCCTCGGCGAGCGCCGGCAGATCGAGGAAGTAGTGCTCGGTCTCCTGGAAGATCGGAGTTTCGCCGTTGATCTTCGACACCGGGTTGATCAGCTCATCCGGATCGAGTTCGTTACCGCAATTGTCGCACTGGTCGCCGCGTGCGCCCTGCGCATGGCAGATCGGGCATTCGCCTTCGATGTAGCGGTCCGGCAGCGTGCGGCCGGTGGACGGCGAAATCGCCACCTTCTGCGTGCCCTTGTAAATATAGCCGTTCGCCAAGCACTGGCGGAACATCTCCTGCACCACATGCTCGTGATTCTTCGTCGTGGTGCGCGTGAACAGATCGTAGCTCAATCCGAGATTGCACAGATCGTTCGCAATAACGCGGTTGTAGCGGTCCGCGAGCTCCTGCGGCGAGACGCCTTCCTTATCTGCCTCCACGAGAATAGGAGTGCCGTGCTCGTCGGTGCCAGACACCATCAGCACATCGTTGCCTTTCATGCGCTGGTAGCGTGCGTAGACGTCGGACGGCACACCGAAGCCGGCGACGTGACCAATATGACGAGGGCCGTTTGCATACGGCCAAGCGACGTTCACCATAATATGACTCATACGCCCGATTATCAGAGTTAGCTAGGACACTCTCGCCACTTTTTCACGCACTATGTCGCTCGTCAATTCACGTTATCCACATCATCTTCGCGCGGCACTGTGCATAATGCGCCGCGCATCCACACATGCGCGCACTCGGCCCGCGCAATCCACTTTTCCACACGCGCACAATCCGCTCTAGTTATGCATTATGCGCGCTTCCTACCATGTCGGGGACGCAAACCCAGCACTGCATATGTGACCTCTTATATTCACTTCACTCGAAAGGACGCAATCTCACGTTGACTACGAACGCGCACGACTACGGCAATATTTCTCACGAGACTGTTCCGCTCGACAACACCGGTTTCATGGTGCCGCTCGACCTGGGACTACCCGGCGACGAGAACCGCGAGGCCGCCGCGATCGCCGAGTTCAAGCGGCGGCACGCGCCACGCAAACGCGGAACGATCATTCAGCTCAAGCATCTGCCGGGGCCGCTCGCCATGCGCAAACTCACCAAGTTGCAAGCGGTTATGCAGCTCGACTCCGCGCATAGTGTCAACGCGGAGATGACGCGCACGCTGTATGGGCGCGCCACCGTGATGCATGAGCTCATTCCGCAGCGCACCGCCGCGTGGGTGTGGCTCGGCGGCGCACTTCCCGAGGATTATTTCGAAGTATTGTCTACCAGTCATTACCGCCGTGTGGTCTATGGCAGGCATATTCGTGTGCGTCAGCGGCGCGTGAACGACGACCACATGTCGGTCGTCGGGCAGATCAGATTGACGAATCCTGTGCGCACGGCGTGCGATCTCGCGTTGTATTCGCCGAAGGATCCTCATTTTTATGTTGCGCAAGATCTCATCTCGCAGCTCATGGAGCAGTTCCGCTTCACGACGGTCGACTGCGAGCCGGTGCTCGAGCACTATGCGCATTTGCGCGGTAGTGCGCAGGCGCGCGATCTGCTCGTTCGGTTTGAGAGCATCGCCTGAATGCTCGCAATATGTAGCTTCATATTATTCAGCGAATTATTCGATATTCGCGCGCGGCCGCTCGGCGCGCGCGAAGTAAGTGAAAGAGATACGAGGAAATAATGAGTACTCTTCGACCGCAACGCAGCACTACCCGACTCGCCGCCACGCGCACGCGAGACAGGCGGACTCTTCGCGCCGCGCGCAGAACACGCGGCACGCACGGTGCGACGACGCGACCGCCGCACGAGCGCAGCGCCACACGCCGCCTCAAAGTTACACGTGAAACATCAGTACGTCGTGCGCAATTACTGCGCCCTCCGGCACCACCGATCGAGCTGACACCGCAGTCTGCCAGTGATCCAAACACGCCCACCGAAGTGCTGTGGCACATTGCACGCAATGTGCCAGAACTGCGCAAATGGGTGGTGGTCAACCGCGCGGCAGACGCGAATCTGCTCGAATACATCTCGCAGCAGGGCGGGCCGGGCGTCAAAGCAGCGCTGACGCTGATGCTCGAATCGATGGATCTCGCGCACAGCGCACGTCATCGTCCGACGACCCCCGCCAGATAGAACTCCGATATCAACTACATAGATGTTTTACTGCACAAAGAAGTTAGCGGATACGTAAACAAAGATTGCGTGCCGAACATTCGTGAGGTATTTCGCTTACGAGGAGACATTACTGAGCATATGTGCATATATCGGCGACAGTTTTCCAACGATTTCCGACGATCATACTTGCCGAATGAGCTAATAATGTCTCCTCGTAAGAAAGATGCCCCTGCGCCAACGCCTGAAACGCAATCCGAACGAAGGTGCGGCGCAAGTGGATGTGCGGTCGAGCCGCATTCCGCCGAGCAGCACGGAGCGCATGCAATCAGCGCAACGCGAGCGCGGCGTTATACACCTGCTTTTTATTGGCGAACGAACCGTCGGCATTCGGATGTTTTGCGATCACATCGGCGATCGCGTCTTTTATGCGCATGTCGTTCTGCTGCGCATACTGCACGGCGAGCTCCGCGAGTTCCTCCACGCTCAGAGCCTGCGGCTGCTCGCCCACCTCGTCTTCGCTCGCGCCGGCGACCACGAGCACCATTTCGCCGCGCGGCGGATCGTTGACGACGCTGGCGTTGATCTCGTGAATCGTGCCACGGCGAATCTGCTCGTAATCCTTGGTCAGCTCACGGCACAGAGCCATGCGCCTATCCGCGCCGAACACTTCCTCGAGATCCGCCATCGATTCGGCGATGCGATGCAGTGTTTCATAGAACACGATCGTGCGGCGCTCACCGCGCAGCGAACGCAGATATTGCACGCGTTCGGAGTGTTTGCGGGGCAGGAATCCCTCATAGCAGAAGCGGTCGGTCGGCAGTCCCGACAATGCGAGCGCGTCGAGCACGGCGGATGGCCCTGGCGCGCAAGTCACCGGCAGACCGCGCTCTATGGCGCGGCGCACGATTGCCAGCCCGGGGTCGTTGATCGTCGGCATGCCCGCATCGGAGACGACGAGCACCGTCGCGCCGTTCTCCACGTGGTCGAGCAGTTCATCGGCTTTGCCGCGCTCGTTGTGGTCGTGGTTCGCCACCACGCGCCCGTTCACATGCACGCCGAGGCGGTTGGCGAGCGCATACAGGCGTCGCGTGTCTTCCGCGGCAACGATATCCGCGCTTTCGAGCAGTGCAACCAAGCGCGCGGAGGCGTCGGCGGTGTTGCCGATCGGCGTCGCCGCCAATATCACTGTTCCACGTGGAACATTCACTTGCACGTTGCCGACGGTCACATTGCGCTCAGCCGCTGTTTGCTGCTCTTCCATGATTTCAGTATGCCGCGCGCCTCCCCCAATATCGTTCGCAAGTCATCGCAAAATTTCTCTCGTTGCGCCAGAATGCGCCCCTTCTCCAATATTTCCGCGAGTATCGGGCAGCTGGCAGAGCACAACGTGGGCAAGTACGCACCGCAACATCAGCGTGGCGCGAAGACGTCATGCAGATGATCGAGTACCGTGGTGAACACACAAGACACGGGGGAACGCTATGAATCAGGAATCAGCATTGCGCGCACCGGCTACGCGCACGGTTACGCGGCAGCGGGCGGCGGGCACAGCGCGCACGTCGACTCTGCCACAGCGGGTGGCGGCGCGCATCTATGCGTTCGCCGCCGCGCACACGGCACCCAAGCATGCGGCGGCTGACTTCGCATACACGTCTGCACAGCACAGCTCGCCGGAGCTCGCGCACGATCCGCATGACTCCGCGCCGAATGACTCTGCCAGCACTCCCAGCACTCACGCACGCGTGATGGCGTGGGTGTGGACGCTCGTCGTGGCATTGTTCGGCGCACTCCTGCGTTTCATTCGGCTCGGCGAACCGCGCGCAGTGGTGTTCGATGAGACGTATTACGTCAAAGACGCGTGGACGATGCTGATGACCGGCGAACCGCAGAGTTGGCCCGACGAGGTGACCATCAACGGGCAGCTCGTCTCCGTCAACGACGCGTTCGCGAATGGCGACACGAACACGTGGATCAACGTCGCGGAATACGTGGTGCACCCGCCACTGGGCAAATGGCTCATAGCGCTCGGACTCAAGCTGTTCGGCGGTGCGGGCAATCCGTTCGCTTGGCGTGCGGCGACCGCCATCGCCGGCGTTATCGGCATCATTCTGCTCATTCGCGTCACGCTTCGACTGTTCCACAATCTGCCGATCGCGCTGCTCGCCGGCTTCCTGATGTCGATCGACGGTGTGTCGATCACGATGAGCCGCACAGGGTTGCTCGACATCTTCATCATGGTGTTTGCGCTCGGCGCGTTCAGCTTGCTGCTCATTCACCGCGACTGGGCGCAGGCGAGACTTCGCAAGGCGCAGGAGGCACATGCCACGAAGCCTCCGCAGATCACGTTCTCGTGGTGGCGCGTCGGCGCGGCGATTCTGCTGGGATGCGCGACCGGCGTGAAATGGTCGGGCACCTATTTCTTCGCCGTGTTCTGCGTGATCAGCGTGCTCTGGGACGCTTGGATGCGCCGTCAGGCAGGCTTCCCGCACTGGTTCTCACGCGGAGTGCTCGGCAACGGCATTCTCGCCGCACTCTACATGCTGCCGATCTACGCAGCCACGTACCTGCTCACATGGATCGGCTGGTTCATTCACCCGAACTCCTACATGCACGATTGGGCGCTCACCCACCGCGGTCAGGGTCTGCAGTGGCTGCCCGAAAGCGTGCGCTCGTTCGTCGCCTACCATCAGGAGATGTGGCAGTTCCACACGCATCTTGACGCCCCGCACGACTACAAAGCGAATCCGCTCACATGGCCGTTGCAGATTCGCCCGACGAGCTTCTACTGGGAGAAGCTTGACGGGCATCCGGGCATGTGTTCGCTTTCCCCTCGCTCGCAATGCGTGGCCGCGATAACGTCGCTCGGCAACCCGCTCATATGGTGGCTCGGCTCACTGTGTGCGATTGTGGCGATCGTCATTGCGATCATGAAGCGCGGCGATTGGCGCATCTGGGCGGTGCTCGCCGGCTTCCTCGGCGGCTGGTTGCCGTGGGCGCAGTATTTGCATCGCACCACGTTCACGTTCTATTCGATCGTGCTGCTGCCGTGGATGATTCTTGCGATCTGCTACGTCTACAACTGGATCCGCGAAACCACGTCTCGTGAGGTCTGGCTCATCACGTTGTGGATCACCGTGAGCTTCTGCGCCATCATCAGCGTGTTCTTCTACCCGATCTGGACAGCCATGCCCGTGCCATACGAGTTCTGGCGCATTCACATGTGGCTCCCCTCCTGGATCTAGCGAATCCGAATCACATAAAACCCCAGCCAGCACAACTCGTCTGCACACACTCGCGCAGACGAGAGCTGGTTCTATTATCAAGTGAGACATCAGATGAATTACCAGATGACTTATCGGATGCGTACCCACCACTGTTCTGCAAAGGTGCATCATGCAATACATTGACACTACTATTCCCGGCAACAACGGCGCACTCGCACGCTTCACCGGCTACGTTCCCGACAATTCCGAGGAGATCGTTCCCGACCGCCTGCGCCCGACCGTGCTGATCATTCCTGGCGGCGGCTACTCTCGAACCTCCGATCGCGAGGCCGAGCCCATCGCCCTGCAATTCCTTCCCGCCGACTACAACGCGTTCGTGCTCCGCTATTCGTGCGCACCATCCGTCTACCCGACCGCATTGGTGCAGGTTGCGGCAGCCGTGCAGATGATGCACGACCACGCACGCGAATGGAACATCGACACGAACCGCATCGCCATCCTCGGCTTCTCCGCCGGTGGCCATCTCGCCGCCAACTTCGCCACAACCGCTGGTGATGACGCCATTCGCGAGCAAGGCTACGATCCTGATGCACTGCGCCCGAACGCGCTGATGCTCGGCTATCCCGTCATCACCGCCGGTGAATTCCGCCATGACGGCAGCTTCCGCATGCTGCTCGGCGACAACTACTTGGACCCCACGCTGATGCACGAAGTGAGCATCGAAGAGCACATCGACGAGAAGACCCCACCGGTGTTCGTCTGGCATACGATGACCGACGATTGCGTGCCGGTGGAGAACACGTTGCAGCTGATCGCAGCCTGCCACGCCGCGAACGTGCCGATCGAAGCGCACCTGTTCCCGCAAGGCGGGCATGGGCTCGGACTCGGCACCGCAATGACCGGCTGGGGTGGCACGAATGGCATCGAGCCCGCCATTCAAAGCTGGCCGACGCTCGCCCTCGACTGGCTCTCGCGCACCTTCGCCTGAGAGAGTTTTTTGAAGCATTGCCCGCGCAGATTGCCTTTGTGCATATTCGCGCGCGATGTACTACTCTGCCACCACAATAGATATTCGAAAGATATTCGCAGTTCACGCGCGAGGAGGACCAATGATTGACGCATGGCAGCAGATCTTGGATCAGCAGCACCAGTCGAGCGATTCACATCGTCACACCATCTCCTCGCACGAGATCACTGTGCGCGACACCACGTCCGGCAAGCGGTTCGTCAAGCGCAAGCGCATGAGTCAGGAGGAGCGTCACCTGCAGATTCTGAGCGCGGCGACAAAAATCCTGGCGGTCAAAGGCTACTGGGGCATGAGCTTGCAAGATATCTCCGACGAGATCGGCATCAGCGAGGCCGCGCTCTATCACTACATCGACTCAAAAGAAGACTTGCTCAACATGGTGCTCACCGAGAACTACGACACCACGGAGGCAAGTGATTTCGCCGCATACAATTGCGCCGCGCTCGATGGCGACGGTCATTATGTGTATTATTACCCGCGCTACTGCCTGAACACCGTACTCTATAACATGCAACGACCGGAGATGATCCAGCTGTTCTGCGTGTTGAGCGGCGAAGCGTTGAATCCCGATCATCCGGCGCACCAGTTCTTCACCGGCAGGCATATGCGGCACTGGGAGATGGTCGGCTCGATGAGCTGGATGCTGCCCGCCGGCATGAACGAGGAGCAGTTCTTCGACTTGTTCACGCTCGTGTCTTCGGCAATCGACGGTTTGCAGCAGCGCTGGCTCGCAGACGATTCGCTAGATTTGCTCGAGGAATGGCTGCATTTCAGCGATATCGTGTTCCCCGCGCACACGTGGCAGGGGCTCTATGATCCCAGCGAGCATGATCCTTCAGACACGCGCTGCCTGCTCCCCTACACCATTCAGGAACGGTAGATTTCACTTGCCGAGTTCGGGCACGCCCACTTCTTCCATGAACGCATAGTACGCGCCGATCAATCCCGCATTGCCACTGTGACGGCAAC
>Tephra_p2__coassemble_2300_pt1 | contig 22384 bp, 15 predicted proteins | sample Tephra_p2__metabat2_low_PE_021 | metagenome-assembled genome bin Tephra_p2
CCGTCGATGATAGTCTGCGAGATGTCGAGCACGTTCGTGTGGTGATTCGACAGATATGTGCACACGCGAGCGATGATGCCGACGGTGTCTTGACCGACGACGGTGATGATTGCCTTGTTCATGGAACTCCCTGCTTTTCTACCCCGCCGCACACGCGACGAGTGCCGACTCACTTAAGTATATGAAGAGCCGATGCCAACCGCCGTGTTCTTCCGCATATCAGAACGCGCGCCCGCACACTGCTTGCTGTGCAATATTTTCAAATTATTATTGCTCGGCACTGTGTCGCCCGGCTTGCACGCGCCGCTTTCTGCGGCGGCTGTGCACGACGATGAACACCATACTGCCGGCGACGCCGAGAATAACCAGTGCTGTGATCAGCACGTCGCTCATGATCGCCTGCTCCGGATTGACTTCGACTTCTTTCGAATTTTCCGGCGTGGGGATTCTGTGCGCGGTCAGAATGAGTCGGTGAGAGTTGACACCGTATGGCGTGCAGGTGATCAGGCTCACCAAATCTCGTCCCTCCTGAATCGCCAACGGTTTGACGTTCGTCGGCAGCACCACTTGGCGCTCTTCGACTTCGTAGGTGAGCACTTGGTCATACACGGTTATCGAGAATTTATCTCCCTCTTTCATGCCATCTATGCCAGTGAACAGCTGCGCGGACGGCAGACCCGTGTGCCCGGTGATCACCGCGTGCGTTGACTCGCCGCCGATCGGGAAGCTCGACCCCTCATAGTGACCGGCTGCGATCTGCAGCACCGCTTCGTCGGTGCCGTGGTAGATCGGCAGGCGCGCGTGAATCGCAGGAATTGAAATATAGCCCATGATTCCGGTGCCCGACACGTCGAGAATCGAATTGTATTCTTTTTTCTCCTCCGCATTGGGCAGGAATCGCCCGTTTCCTTGCCCTACCAGTGACGCGTTGTAGTTCGCCGCCTTCTCGAGTTGTGCTTCGCGGTCTTCCTTCGGAGTGTCGGCAACCTGCTGCGTATAGCCTGCGATCGCACGGCTCGCCACGTGCCGATTCCACGCATCGGCGACCGTTGGGTACACGATGAGCCCGACGCCGACGATCAGCATGATGATCATGAACGTGAGCATCGCCGCGAATTTGCTCTTCGACATCTTCGCGCCCGCGGTTTTTCGCTGTGATTTCATCCGCACACCATTCCGCTGTTTTGCCAATACGAATTACTTACTTAGTTATTAGACAGATTACCGACCAATATATATATATTGGTCGGTTCTTGTGTAGTGAGCGCAGGCAACTGTTCCGCACTGGCGCCCCATACAGATGGGTCTCTGCGGTCGGTCAGCGCAGAGGCTCGCCCGCACGCTCGTATGAGCGGCGCGCGATCGCCATATGCGCGAGCATCGCCAGCACTACGACCGCGAAGCCGAGCGTCATCCACCGCGTCACTCCCCGCCCACCGGCACCTGGCAACGTCACCGCTGGGTCGTCGGGGATGATCGGGTCGTTCGAAACCGGCAACGTGTCGCCAGTGGCCAGCTGGAGGAACTGTCGGGCATCAACCGTGTTGGCTGTGTGCTGAAGCGGATTCGAGCGGATCATGAAATAGATCGCACGCTCGGGCGTACGGTATCCACTTAACGCCTTCGTTTCCACCAGAGCATATGGAACATCGAACTTCAGAGGTTGCCCATTAGGCGTTCCATTATCAGCAAGATCTGCTGTGATATGTATCACGCCTTGCTCATTACTCGTGTAGTTGCCCACCGTCTTCCAGCCGCTGCTTGTTTGCTCCTGCAGCGCAAACGTGACTCCCTTCAATAGTTTGTTCATGTCTCCTGACTCGTATTTATACAAATACATAGCCGGACTGCTGCCGTTGCCTCCGGCGGAACTGGTGATCGCCACCGAATCGCTCTGCTCCGTCGAGAATCCGTTGATGCTCGCCGTATTCGAGAAATTCACCGAGCTCGACGAACCGGACGAGAATACCGATGCGCTGTAAGTGATGCGAAGATGCCTGCCATTCGGCACGGTGAACGTGTAGGTGCCGTCAGCCTCACTTATCGTGATCTCCGACGTGATATCCATGCCGCTCGCCACATCTCTCACAACAATTGTGTTGAGTTTCATGCGCAGATTGCTCGACATCGTGTCGCGAACATCGACGGTATCATCGTCACCGATTTGCAATGCCTTTGGATTGATGTCAAGTGTGAAATCCAATTTGCTGTTTTGCGCGCTCAATCCTGACGTGTTGACGCTTTTGCTCATCGGCTTGCTCTCGTAATGGAACTCCGCGGACGCATTGTTCGTGCCCCACGACGCATCGTTGTGGAAGTTCAGTATGCCGGTCGCCGAGTTCACAGCCTCTTGGTCAATGCTTTGCAGATACTCCGCCGTCGGCGTTAGCGCATACATCACGCCGAAATGAGTGACATAATCAGTGTCTGACCATTTGTCTGGCTCAGGCAAATTAATCGTCGCACCGGTGTCAGTCTGGCTAAAATACTGCGCGTAGTTTTCCGCAGTAAACACATTGCCCTTGTCTGTCTGCACGTCGAACTTGTTCTCTGACTCGGAGTACCGGAACGTGAGTGCACTCTTCATGCGGGAGGGGAAATTTCCATCTGTGAAGTTGAAATCCTGCGGCGTAACCAACCGGAACTTGTCGGTGTCGAACGTGTCGATCACCTGTGCACCATTCGCGGGGTATGACTGCTTGTCGAACATCACGCGGAAATACCAAACCGGCACATTTTTGCCATCTTTCGTGGTCAACGTATTGGGCAGGTACGTCGGCCCACTCACTGTGCCCGCGTCTTTATCTGACACGGTTTTCGCAATCGCACGATTTGCCTGCGGCTTGAGCCTCACTGTCGCGCTCGACTCGCCCATTGACGCGTTGTTCGCCTGTGCGCTCGCCGTGTTCTTGTGCTCGGCGTACCAATCCTCACTGCCGGAGTTCTGCACCCAATGCTGGTTATTCACCGTCACCAACGTGACGCGCAGCACGCCTTCCGCGCTGATCTTCGCAAGGCCTGCCTCGGTCAGCACAATACTGGCGATAATGCTGTCATCACTCGGTTTAGTGTGGTCGTTGGTTCTGAAACTCACATTAACGGTGTAGTCATCGGTTGGTGACAGCACCTGCTCCGCACCGTTGTTTGCAGTGAACGCAACGCGAATATTTTGTTTCGCTTTGTCAATATCAGTAGTCGTGTCTTCGCGAATAGGGTTGTCCACCTGCATACCGTCGAGGTAGTCACTGTAGTGCCTTTCCGTTGCATTGACATACTGCATCGGCAACGTGTCGGTCACCGTCAGCGACTCGTAGCCACCCTCCGGCGTCTTCACATCGATGTTCCACCGCGTTTTCTCCGCGGTGCTCGCTGCGGTGTCCACGCTTTTGGTCAGCGCGTTCTCCGGGAACGTCGGCTTGCTTGGCGTATCTCCGGAATCGCCGCCATCACCGGAATCCTGGCTCGGCATATACACTTCGGTGGTGGCACTGTGATATTTCGACGACGCCGTGTTAACCACGGTGTTCCCCTCGATCCCCTCTTTCACCTTCGTACTGTAAGTGATTCGGTATTGAAACGCGCCATCGCTGGCGGGCACCTGATATTCCCACTTCTTGTCGACGTTCAGATTATGCACGCCGACTTCGGCCCAGCTCAGTTTGCGCGGACTCTCCGCCAGCTCGTTGCCGTTCTGATCGAACACCTGCACGCTGATGCCATCGCCCGCAAACACCATATTCTCGCGCGTTTTCTCAGTTTTCCAGTCATCGCCGGGCTTGACCATATCGTCACTGATCACCGAGCCGGCGAGCGAATGCTGGCGCTGCTCGTTCACGTTCACAGTCCAGTTCACCGTATGCCAACCCTCAACGGCGGCTTCGGCACTGCCGGACTTGTTCACATACGAGTTAAACTGTGGTTTCGGCATCCACGTGCTGCCCTCACCAGGATTCGACTTGTCTGCGCTCGCGTTGGCAACGTTGAGATACTGTTCGGCCACCGCATCGGCGTTCCCGTTATTGTTCACGAGCGCCTGCCAATATGCGTCCTCGCTGAATGAAGCGGCGTATGTGAAGCGAATCGTCTCATCTTGCTTGATCTGCGAGATCGTGCAGTCGAACGAATTCTGCGTCGTCGAGCACGAGTCGGCGTCACGGCGCGGATCCCATTGCAAACTGCTCTGGTCGAAGGTGAGCACGTCACCTTGTGGCATTGTGTCGAGCACGCGCACGTCGAAGCTCGTGCCGTCCATCGACTTCACTTCAACCGTGTAATACACCTTGCCTTCGGAAGCGTTAATCGACGCATACTTATTGACGTTGAGCGTCGGCTTACGCAACGTGTCGAGTTCGAAACTCATGTCGACGCCCTGCCCGAACGGGTTCTTCTCGGTCAATTGCGACATCGTGAACTGCATGTTCAGATTGAGCTCGATGTTCGCGGCGCTCTCCAAGCTCGCGAAATCTGCATGATTCTTGTTGAAATCGATCAGTATTTTGTAACGATCAGAGTTGTCGATGCGCACGAATTTGTAGGTGTTGCCGTCGATTTCATACAATTTACCGCCGTCATTGATGCTCACCGTGAACGTTTTGACTTCGTTCTCTTGCGGCGACAACGGCAGGAATCCAGCGGGCATGTCGTAGAACATCGTGTTGCGCACATCGAACTGCAAATCATTGTGTTCCGCCCAATGGAACGTGATCGAAGCGGTTTGCCCCTCGAAATATGAGTATGATCCGTTTTCGTTTTTGGTCAGCCCCGCGATGGTGATGCCGCCCGTGCCTTTGTTGGTATTGAGGAATTGGCTCAGATCGGCGGATTTTTCAGATCGTGGCGTTTGAGATACTGCGGGCTGTGCTGCAACGGAAATAGGCGTGAATGCGGTGGCTATGGCGATCACCACCGCCACCACCATGAGTATGCCGCGGCGCACGCTTGTGCGCATTGCGGAACGAACGTCTAGTCTTGTCATCACACCTACCGTCACAGCACCGGCTGCCTGTGCTTCTGCTGATTTGTGCGCCGCCGTTTGCGATCAATATTTGCAATCAATCCAAATGTAGTGACGGCGTTCTCGAAAGCACAGGGTGTTGCGAGATGTTTTACGAAGTCTCAACAATCCGGTTTCACGTTTGCTTATGCAAACTCATATCACTTGCAACGCCAGTGTTTGCGAGCGTCTGCGAGTGATGCGCGCCTGCACTATTGGCAACACATAGCAATGTGCAGGTATTGCGTTCTTTGCAATACCTGCACATTGTTCAGCGGTAGATGTTCTGCGTGCTATGCGCTACTGCACGCGGTGCGCACTCTGCGCCGCATATGCGGGCAGTGCGCGCGGTGCGTTGAATCCGCGGCGCTCGAATTCGTCGGCGATGCATTGCGCGATGCGCTGGCTCTCGCCCTGGTTCACCAGTGCGATGATCGAGCCGCCGAAGCCGCCGCCGGTCATGCGTGCGCCGAGCGCGCCCTCGTCACGAGCCACGTCCACGGCGATGTCGAGTTCCGGCACGGTGACTTCGTAATCGTCGCGCAGCGAGTCGTGCGATGCGTTGAACAGGTCTCCGGCGGTCTGCATGTCACCTTCGGCGAAGGCTTCGATGAAGTCGTCGACGCGGCCGATCTCAGTGATCACGTGACGCACTCGCTTGCGCATCGTGTCGTCGTCGAGACGTTCGAGCACGCCTTCGAGCGCGGTCGCCGGGTCTGCCTGCGCGTTCACCAGATCGGCGACTTCGCGCAGATTGTCGGCACCGAGCAGTTCGGCGGCTTCTTCGCAGGTGGCGCGACGCTGAGCGTACTGGCCGTCGTTGAGCTGGTGTGGGGCGCGGGTGTCGAGCACGAGCAGCTCGAGTCCGTGATTGCTCAAATCGAACGCCTCTTGCTGTGCGCTCTCCTCGGCGGTCAAACCCGGGCGGAAGTCCAAGCGAATCGCGTGATCCGGCGTGCAGCGCATCGACGCGCTTTGATCCAAGCCGCCGGTGGAGGCGCCCGCCATGTCGTTTTCCGACGTGATGGCTGCGTTGATCAGCGTGATGCGGCCGGCGTCGGTGGCGCCGAAGCCGAGATCGTATGCGCCGTCGAGCGCGAGTGCCGTCGAGCAGGTCATGGCTGCCGACGAGCTCAGGCCTGAGCCGAATGGCACGCATGTGCTGAATGCGGCGTCGAAGCCCTGCACGTCGTGGCCGGCTTCGCGCAACGCCCATGCCACGCCCACCGGGTAGGCGGCCCAGCCGTCGATGCCACCGGCTTCCAAACCGTTGAGATCGGCGGTCTGCACGTCGTTTTCGTTGATGTCAGACACCACGCGCACTTGCGTGTCGGTGCGTGGCGACAATGCGATGTAGGTGCGATGGGGCAATGCGATCGGCAGGCAAAGGCCGCCGTTGTAGTCGGTGTGTTCACCGATCAGATTCACGCGCCCCGGTGCAGCCCACACGCCTGCAGGTTTCGTGCCGTACGTGCGTTCGAACAGGGCGGTCACCTTTGCCGCGCCCTCGGCGTCGCTCATCGCGTTCACGATGTCAACCTGTGTCATGGTAAACCCTTTCTACGTTGTCGCCGTCAGTCTTCGCTGATGTCGATCGGGCCGAGCTCGTGGAAGCGGTTGGCGATGAGCTCCGGCGTGGTGTCGGAAACCCATGCGGCCATGCCCGATTCGGAGCCGGCGAGATACTTGATCTTGTTGACAGCGCGACGGAACGAGAAGAACTGCAGGTTCAGGCGGTAGTTCTCGCGGCGTGCATCGCGCACAGGAGCCTGATGCCATGCGGAGATGTATGGCAGGTCCATGCCCTTGCCGTCACCCTTGTCGAAGAAGCGGTTGCCGCGTTTGAGCAGCGTCGAATACATCTGGGCGAGGTCCCAGCGTTCCTGATCGTTCAGCTGGTCGAGCGTCAGCACGTCGCGCACAGGAGCCACATGCACCTCAAGAGGCCAGCGTGCCGCGGCTGGAACGTAGGCGACCCAGCTGTGGTTGCGCATCACGACGCGTTCCTTCGCCTCGAGTTCCGCGTTCATCAAATCCTTGAGCAGGTTGCCACCGGTCTTCTCGAAGTAGGCTTGCGTGTGCTGGAGTTCGGTTTCGAGCTTCGGAGCGATGAACGGATAGGCGTAGATCTGGCCGTGCGGGTGAGCCAGCGAGACGCCGATCTCTTCGCCGTGGTTCTCGAACGGGAACACCTGCTCGATGCCGTCGATCGTGCTGAGTTCGGCGGTGCGGAAGGCCCATGCCTCCACGACGGTGCGCAGCCTCTTCACGCTCAAGTCAGCTGGAAGCCCGTTCTCGTCTGGGTCGAAGCAGATCACTTCGCAACGGCCTGCGGCTGGGCGCTCCTCCCACAGCGGGTTGCCGTCGACGTAGCTGATCTTGTTGATGTCGACGCCCGGCACCTGCACCATTGACGGGAAGCGGTTTTCGAACACCACCACATCGTAATCGGTGTCTGGCACTTCGCCGTCCTGATACGGGTCGCCCGGCTTGCGTGCGGCAAGCGGATTGCCTTTGGCGGTCGCGCCGGCGCCCGCGGTGATCGGGCGGTTCATGCGTGCGGTGGCCATTGGAATCCAGTCGCCGGTCAGCGGATCGCGACGCATCTGCGGAGCCGCGTATTCCACTTCCACGCCTTCGGCATTGATGTGAGGCGCGAAGCGGTACGCCAGATCGCGCGGATCCTTCAGCTCACGGGTCTTCTTGCCCGAAACGTAGTCGTCTTCATCGTCGATATAGAAAAAATCGCGTCCATCAGACAACGTTGTCGGCGTGATGCGCAAATGCTTCTGTGCATAGTCACCAGGCTCATAATGCGCGAATTCAGTCATGCTACTCACTTTCTTCATTGTCGGTTTCAGTGCTATGAGCCAAAACCAGCTCTTTGACCAAATCCCTTGTTTTCATCGCCGAATCCGGGTCGAGCCCGTCATCGGTGATCACCGTATCCACTTGCTCGAAACGTGCGAACAGCGACAGCGATGTGCTGCTCCATTTCGTGTGGTCGGTAAGAATAATCGTTTTGTCGGCGATGTCCATCATCGCCATGTCAGTGGCCGCTTCCAGCGAGTTCGGCATCAGGAATCCGCGCGGCATCGACACGGAATGGGTGCCCAAGAACACGGTGTTCACACGCAGCGAGGCGATCACTTTGTCTGCGATCGGCCCGACGAGCGAATTCGAACGCGTGATCACGCCGCCTGTGACGATCACCTCGACGTCTTTCGACTCCAGCGCCTGCACAAGTTCGGCCACCGGAATCGAATTGGTGAGAATGGTGATGCCGTTCGCATTCTGCGATTCGAGCAGATGCTGCGCGAACACGTACGCGGTGGTGCCGCCGCCGATCGCGATCACATCGCCCGGAGACACATATTTGATGGCCTCCTGCGCGATCGCGTCTTTCAGCCCGATGTCCATTTGCGATTTCACCGAGAACAGCGGTTCGCTGAGCAACGTGCTGGTCGAGACGGCTCCGCCGTGAACGCGGCGAAGCAACCCTTTGTCTGCCAACTCGGCGATGTCCCTGCGAATCGTCATCGCCGAGACGCCCAGCTCTTTCGACAAAGCGGTGATGCGCACCGCGCCGCGTGTGCGAAGGCGCCCCAAAATCAAATGTTGGCGTTGCGAAGAAATCATATGAACATTATCGCACATCAACTCTCAAAGAACAACTTCAACCGAACATTTCGGCGTGTTTTTCTCTCAACTTCGCACAAAAAGCGCAAATACAGTGAAAATACGTGCGTTAATCGCGGTCGACGTATTCCTCGGATTTCTCCGGATCCTGCGCGGCGATGCCCGCATCTTCGCGAATAAGCTGCTCGGGCAACGCGAGTTCTTCCGCCACGCGATTTTCGACTCGCCTGTTATTGCGCGTCACATCGTTGCGCATGCGCGCGAAGCCCCACTGCGTCACCTTCTGCATCGCCTCGCGCACGATCGCCCTGTCCATCTTCGAATCGCCGCGCGTGCGGTCTGGGAACACGATCGGAATCTCAGCGACGGCGCCGCCTGCGGCGATAACACGGCGGGTCATATCGATCTGGAACACGTAGCCGTTCGCATCGATGCCCTCAAGGTCGACTTTGCGCAGGATCGACGCGCGGTATGCGCGGAAACCAGACGTCATGTCTCGCACTTTGAGACCAAGCATAAAACGCGCGTACTGCGAGCCTGCGCGCGAAATCATGTCGCGATACCACGGCCAGTCGCGCGTCGTGCCGCCAGGCACGCGCCGCGACCCCAGCACCAGGTCAAACCGCGGATTCGCCTCGAGCATGTCGATCAACGCGCGCAGATCCTGCGCCCTGTGCGAGCCGTCCATGTCCATCTCGCACACGATGTCGTAATGGTGAGCGAGCGCCCACTCGAATCCTTGAATATATGCGGTGCCCAGCCCGAGTTTGCGTTCACGGTGCAACGTGTAGACGTGCGAGTCGATCGAGCAGTCGTTGAGTCGGTCCGCTATCTTCAGATCCGCCGTGCTCACATGCTGGTCCGAATACAGAGACGAATCGCTGTCGTCGGCGGCAAAGGAGACGTCGTAGATGTCGGCGTTCCCGTTCGCCTCGACACTCAAATCCTGCGACAGCAGTGTTACGCGAGAGATCACGTCGGCGAGAGTGCCCGTGCCGTCCGGCGAATTATCGTCGACGATCAGCACGTCGATGTTCGGGTTGCGCAAGAAAATCTCACTCAGCGTCGGTTCAAGATTGTCACGTTCGTTATACGTTGGCATCACCACGCACACACGCTGCATATGTCCTCCCACCGTCGGCCTGTATGTTCGAGCGTAGTCTTCGGCACGCATTTGCGCTCGCGCACCGCCGAATCCACTGCATTGTTCGGCGGCACATGTTCAATGGCACAATTCGCGCAACAATGGCACAATGGAGATTATGACTTACGTTTCTCAAAATAGTCTGCATGACTCCGTCAACAAGGCAACGACCGACTTGTTCACGTTCGCATACAAGCACGTTGTCAAACCAGATTTCGTGTTCAACCACACCCCCGATGTCGCGCATGACGACATGATCAAGTTCTGCCATGTCACCGGCAGGATTCCTCCGCTCATGTGGCTGTTGCGCGAGATGCTCGACTACACCGACCCGATTCTCGAGACGAACGTGATGGGCGTCAACTTCACGAATCCGTTCGGATTGTCGGCGGGACTCGACAAGAACTGCGAGATGGTGAAGCTGCTCGACAACGCCGGCTTCGGCTTCGAGACGATCGGCTCCACGACGTCGCGCCCGTGCGCAGGCAATCCGCGCCCGTGGTTCCACCGTTTGCCTGAATATGATTCGATGATGGTGCATGTCGGCTTGGCCAACGACGGCTCCGACGTGGTGATCGAACGTGCTGAAGATGCTTGGCGTCGCACGAAGACGATGCAGGTGAGCGTGTCGATCGCACGCACGAACGACGATCAGGTGGGCGATCTCGACGAGGGCATCGAGGATTATTGCATTTCGATGCGCCGCGCGGCAGGACGCACCGCGATGGTGGAGGTGAATATCTCGTGCCCGAACACCACGGTGGGCGAACCGTTCACCGACTCCCCCGCCAATCTCGACAAGCTGTTCACCGAACTCGACAAAATTGACCGTCCGCAGCCGACGCTCGTGAAGATGCCGTTGAACAAGCCATGGCCGCAGTTCAAGGAGTTCCTCGATGTGCTGGCCGAGCACAATGTGCAGGGCGTGACGATTGCGAATCTGCAGAAGGATCGCACCGGACTCGACATTCCCGCGAGCTGGCTCGGCGGACTCTCCGGTGGCCCATGCACGGTGGCGAGCACCGAACTCGTGCGCCGCACCTACCGCGAATATGGTGACCGTTTCGCGATCGCCGGCGTCGGCGGAGTGTTCACGCCGGAGCAGGCCTACGCGAAGATTCGCGCAGGCTCGTCGCTCGTCATGTTCATTTCGTCGCTGATGTATCGCGGCCCACAGCAGATCACGGTGCTCAAACGCGGATTGGCGCAGCTGCTTCGCCGCGACGGTTTCGACAATGTGGCCGACGCGGTGGGCATCGACGCCTAGCTCTCCCCCTCCCCTCCTCGTCGAGGGCTGCAAGGACCACCGGCAGGCAAGACGAGGAGGGTTGGAGGGAAAAGGGATAAGGAGGCTACTTGGAGGATTTATGCCAAGCACCGCGCACATATTGCGGCGGGTATGGCAGGATGTCGGTTGGCTCACCGAGTTTGAAGCCTGCACGCAGAGGCCAGTAAGGTTCGCGGAGGGCTGCACGCCCGATCTCCACTGCGTCGGCCTCGCCCTTGGCCACGATTTCGGCGGCCTGCTTCGGCTTCGTGATGAGGCCTACAGCGGTCACCGGCACATCGGCCTTCTTGCGAATCTGCTTCGCGAATGGCACCTGGTAGTTCGGCTTCACCGGAATCTTCACATTCGGCAGAATACCGCCGGTCGACACGTCGACCAGATCGACGCCGTGCTGCTTAAGCACTTTGGCGAGCTCGACGCTCTGGTTCACATCCCAGCCGCCTTCAGCCCAGTCCGTGGCCGAAATGCGCACGAACAACGGCATATCGTCGCGAATAACCGAGCGGATAGCGTCTGCCACTTCAACGACGATGCGCATACGATTCTCCAGTGAGCCGCCATATTCGTCGTCACGGGTGTTGACGAGCGGGTCGAGGAATTCGGAGAGCAGGTAGCCATGTGCGGCGTGAATCTCGATCACGTCGAAGCCAGCCTGCATTGCACGCCATGCAGCATCGCGGAACCGGTTGACGATCTCGTGAATCTCGTCCACACTCAGCGCGCGTGGCGTCGGAAGCCCCTCAAAGGCGATGTCGCTCGGCGCGACCGTCTGCCAGCCACCCTTCTCCGGTGGCACATAGCCCGTCTTCGTGCGCAGCGAGAAGCAGTCGGTGGAGCCTTTGCGCCCTGCATGGTTCAGCTGGATGCCGGCAACGGCACCCGCTTTCTTCACGCCGTCAACGATCCAGCGGTAGGAGTCGATCTGGGCGTCGTCCCACAGCCCGAGGTCGCACGGTGAGATGCGGCCTTCGGGAGCGACCGCCGTCGCTTCGAAGATGATCAGACCGAATCCGCCCATTGCGCGCGACACATAGTGCTGGTAATGGAAGTTGGTCGGCCTGCCATCCATGTCGAACACCGAATAGGTGTCCATAGGCGGCATCCAAATGCGATTGCGGGCGGTGACACCTCGTAGCGTCATCGGTGTGAACAGTGTTGGTTTGTCTTCGGTTTTGCGCTTTGTCTTGCTCATACCCGCACCTTAACACATTGCGTGAGGCTTTGAGCACCATGCGTCACAAAGTTCAAATCTCATAAACGAAATCGCCCTCCCCGCACATCGGCTGGGAGGGCGATTCGTTTATCAACAGATCAGCGCGTTGTCTGCGTGTTGGTGCTGTTGTTGTTCGTAGTGGTGTTGTTGTTCGTCGTCGTACCGTTCGTTGTGCTGGTACTCGTACTGCCACCCATGTATTTGGCCACAGGTTGTCCGTAGTCGTTATCCATCGGCAGCTGCTTCTTGTCGGCGTAGATGTTCATCGCGTCTTTGAAGGCAGGCGCGGCGATTGTGGAACCATCCCAGTAGCCGTGGTAGTTGCCGTTGATGGCGATGTTCTCGATCGGGTGGTTCGTAGGATCCTGCACGTCGCCGACGAGCACGAACGTGGCGATCTGGTTCGGAATGAATCCGCCAGTGGTCACATACATGTTCTCGTTCGTACCGGTTTTCGCGAACGTCTTGCGCCCGTTGGCGAGCTGAGCCGCACCACCTGCACCGTCAGCTCTCACGACGCCTTGGTTCATCGCGTAGGCCAACGTTTGAATGATGTCTTTGTCAACGGCCTGATGGCAGTTGGCCTTCGGCACCTCAAGCTCCTTGCCGTCGGCGTTCGTGACCTTCTTCATCGCGATTGGCGTGCACTCCACACCGTTCGCGGCATAGGTGGCGAACACGTTCGCCATCGTCAATGGCGACACGGAGGTCGTACCACCGATCAACAGCGCCGGGTGCATCGAAATATCGCTGTACACGTCTTCCTGACCGATCTTCGCATTGTGGTAGCCCACGGCCTTCGCCGCATCAGCCACCGCGCACAAGCCGATCTTCGCGCCCATGGCGGCCATCGTCGTGTTGTGCGAACGCACCAAGCCGAGGAATGGGCTTTCCGGTGACGTCGTGCCGTTCGTCAATGCGTTGGTCACATGCCAGTTGTCAGTGCCGCCTGTGTAGCCGTTGCAGTTGAACTGGCTGGTCAGGTAGTCGGTTGGCGCCGCGAGCATCTCGTTGATCGAACGGCCCTTCTGCATCCATGCGATCAAGTTGATCGGCTTCCACGACGAACCGATCGCGAAGCCCTGGCCACCGCCGTCAACCTGATCAACGGCATAGTTCATCGAAGCCTTCGTCTGGTCTGTGGCCGCCGCATCGGTTGCATCGTAAGTGCGGTTGAGGCCGAAGCCAAGCACTTCGCCGGTGCCGGGCTTGACCGACGCCATCACGATTTCCATGCCACTGGAATCGTTGGCGGGAATGGTCGCGTTCGCCGTGTCCATCAACGCGTTGCTCGCATCGAGGTCGAGCGTCGTGACGATCTGCAGACCGCCCTCCTGCAGCAGCTTCTCACGCTCTTTCGCGGTCTTGCCGAATTCCGAGGAGTTCTCGATCTTGTGCACCACGTAGTCGCAGAAGAAGCCGGCGTTGTATTTCGCCGCCATACAGCCACGAGCCACAGTGGTGATGTGCAGCGTGTCTTTCAGCGGCGTATTCACCGCATCCTGATACTCCTTCTGCGTGATGAACCCTTGGTTCTTCATCAGTTCGAGCACAATGTTGCGCTGCTTCTCGGCCTCCGGCTGATTCTCTTCAATCGAAGGATCGTATTTCGACGGATTCTTCGTGATCATCGCGATCGTTGCAGCCTGCACGATGTTGAGCTTGTCGGCGGTCGTGTTGAAGTAGCGTTCCGCGGCGGCCTGCACGCCATACAGCGAATTCGAGCCGAACTGCGCGATGTTCAGGTAGCCCTGCAGAATCTCCTGCTTCGAATACTTCTTCTCCATCTGCACGGCGATCAGCATCTCGCGCATCTTACGCGCGATCGTGTCTTCCGTAGCATGGTATTCGGCGATCGGGTCGTCGTTCTCACGCGCCTGCGTTGCGAGCACGTTCTTCACATACTGCTGAGTCAGCGACGAACCGCCCTGCTGATCGCCGCCCTTCATGTATGTCTGTATGAATGCGCGCAGCACGCCCTGCACGTCGACGCCGGAGTGCTCCCAGAAGCGGCGGTCTTCGCGAGCGACGACCGCCTGCATCATCGGCTTTGAAATATCTTTCAGCGGCACGACTTCGCGGTTCTGCGCGTAGAACTCGGCGATAACCGTCTTGCCGTCGTGCGCATACATCGTGGATTTCTGCGGAAGATTCGTCACGTCGAAGTCGATGCCTTCAACCTGCATCGACGGGCTGACGGCCTTCGCAATCTGATTTGCCCCCATCACAGCGGGCAGGAAAAGCGCGCTCAAGGTCACGCCACCGCCGAGACATAGCGTAATAAAAGCTAGGGCGAGCGCGAGTATGCGCGCACCCGTCAGGTTCTTCTTCTTTTTGGGCATGGTTCTTATTCTATTGTTCCCGCTCTACCACGGAGCGTACTGTTTACAACACATTCGAGAAAGTCTCAAACAACGCTCAGTTGGTGTTCAGCAAGCATTCAAGTTCACATGCATATCACCGCGCGTACGCGTCGGTGTATGAGCGGCGACCATTCTATCGCATGCGCACAGCTCGCACAATACTCTTCAAAGAATTGTCAACAAGTGCAAACTGTGGAGCTCACGAACTCTCACAAACTCGCGTCAGCGCTGCGATCTGCGAATAAGCGCGCCCGGCTGGTAAATAATGATCGTTCTGCCTTCGCGCGCAATCCACCCTCTGTTCGCGAAGTCGGTCAGCGCCTTGTTCACCGTTTCGCGTGACGAGCCGACGAGCTGCGCCATCTCTTCCTGCGTCAGGTCGTGCGGCACCTGCAGACCGGCTTCCACCGGTTCACCGAAGCGCGACGCGAGGTTGAGCAGTGTCTTGGCAAGGCGTCCGGGTACGTCGGTGAACACGAGGTCGGCGATGTGCTCGTTGTTCGCGCGCATGCGGTTCGCCAGCACCTGCAGCATATCAACCGCGACGCGCGGGTATTTGTCAAGCCATGCGAACAGCGCGTCGTGGTCGAGCCACACCACTTGCGTGTCATTCACCATGGCGACGGCGTTCGCGGTGCGCGGGCCTCCCTCGGGGTCGAACACCGGAATCTCGCCCAATAATTCGCCGCGGGTCTGAATGCTGAGCAGCTGCACGCGCTTATCTGCGGACTGCCGTGTGAGTTTGACTCGCCCGGATTGAATGACATACATGCGCTGGTCGGTGTCGCCTTCGGTGAAAATGTATTCGCCTTTGTCGAAGACCTCGTGGCGCAGGTATGGGATGAGTTCCTTGGCTTGCTGTGGCGAAACCTGCTTGAACAACGCGGTTTCGAGCAGCGGGTTGCGCTGCGTCGCGTCTTGCTCATTCTCGGAGGTTTGCCCCATCGCCATTCCTTTCGATCGCCGAGTCAATACTCTAGAAACCTTAGTCGAAATGCTCAGCTTGCGCTAATCACCTCGCCCGCGTGAACATCGTCGGCACGCGCAGAATATGTTGCAGAATATATTGCAAACACTAGTGTTTCGCGCTGAACTCGCGCGCGGTGCGTTCCATTTGATTCACGATTCGCTCGCGCGACCAACTCGTCTGCGTGTTCATAGGATCCACGCGTTTGCTCGCTGATTTCACCGCTTTGTCTGACATCTTCTCCGCCGACACGCGCAGCACTTTCGACATTTTCTCGGTGTCGATGCCGTACGCCAGCGTGTCGTGGTGCAGCAGGCAACCCGGGTCGCCGGCGAAGCGACGCTCCGCAGCGCCGCCGATTTTGCCACGATCCGACGCGATGTCATTGAGTCCTGCATAGTGGGCGCTGATGCCGCAATCGGCGAGCGCTTTGATCAGCCACGCGTCGCACAGTTGGAAGCTTTGGCGCGCATCGAGTCCGTCGACGAAGCTCAACGGCGCATACAGCGAGAACGTGATCGTGTTCGCCGGTTCGATGAACATTGCGCCGCCGCCGGTGTCTCGGCGCACAATCTGAATTCCCTGCTCGCGCGCATATTCGAGATTCACTTCGTCTGCGATCGACTGGTATTTGCCGCACACCACCGCCGGCGCAGCCCAGTTCCAGAACCGCAGTGTGGGTGGTCGCTGCCCCGCAGCCACTTGCTCGGCCCACACTTTGTCTACGCGCATCTCTTCGGCGGGCATGCGCGGAATGTCCACGAATACTTCGAGTGAGAGCTGTGACCAGCGCCGAGCTATTTCTTCCGCGGAGATGAGCTGTTCGGCGCGCGCCGTGCCGGTTTGCGCGCGCTCGACTTGTTGTTTCACGCGCGTTTCACGAATCTGTTCGAAGGCTCGCTCCTGCTCGCGCGCATGCTCATTGGTCGTGCCGCTCAGCAACGCGCGCATAAAAGCCAACGCGATGGCTTCGCCGTTCACGCCGACGAGCACATCTGCCAGCACTGCGGTGAGACGATCTGCGAGCCGGCGATAATACGCGAAATATTCGTCGGCCTGCCAGTTCTCCCAGTCGCGCGGCAGATCCGCCAGCTGTTCGTTCAGTATCTGCTGTGCGCGGTCGAGCACTTCGCTCGACTCTTCCTCAAGGAAGAAGTCGCCGTCGATTATCGCCTGTGACTCATGGTGGTCGTGCTGCTGCACCGTCACGCGCACGAGTTTGCCGCCTGGAATTTTGACCTCGCCCTGCCCATACCGCGTATTCGGGCCAACATAGCTGTTGTTCACGCTGCTCACGCCTGTCAATATAGCATTCTCTTGTGTGAGTTCTCGCAAAACAAAAGGCCGGCAGATGACTGTCGGCCCTATGCTTCGCGCATTACTTCAGTATTACTTCATTTGCGAAGTATTCTGCGCAATCAGTCCGCGAGTTCGACTCCGCGCGCATCGCGATGATGCTCGGTGCCGTAGTCGGCGGTCAGGATCTGAATGGCTTCGACGATCGACCAGATGAGCACGGCGATCGCGCCGATGCCGAAGGTCAGGCACGTGATCAGTACCTGTGCGATTGCCTTGCTGGTGAAACCGAGATAGAAGTTGTGCAGACCGAAGATGCCGAAGAAGAGGGCGAGCGCCGCCGCCACATATTTGTTGCGCGGAATGTAAGTCGATGGAACCTGCTGATATTGCGGCGCATACTGCGTGTAGCCGCCCTGCGCAGGCGTGTTCGCATACATCGTATTGTTCTGCGCCGCGTACTGGTTCTCCGTGTTCGCGTACGGGTTCGCATACGCATCTGCCTGCGGCATCTGCGCATTGTTGGCGTCATACTGCTGCTCTGGCGCGACGTTCACCGTGTTCTCCGGCGTCGCCGCGGCGTTGGGCTGCGTCGCACCGTTCGCGTTGCCGTACTGCGGCTGCTGCGGCTGGTATGCGTTCGGATCGCTCATGAGTGTTCTCCTTCTCAAGTGCTCTGTTGTGCGTATCTGACGGACTTCGTCTGATTTCAAAAATCCTACAGTATGCACACTCTGTTCGCTCGCTTCATCTCGCCGCCGCTATGTCTGATTACTTATTATTCGCGGCAGCGCGGCAAACAAAAAGAGGCCGGAGAACCGACCTCTTTCATGCATTGTGTTGCTAAACGGAACGCTCAGTCAACGTAGACCGGGCCATACTCCGACGGCACGTGCGTCGTGGCGATGTATGGGCCAGCGGTTGGACGAGCATAGGTCTGGAAACCATTGCTGAAGTTGAATGGTGCCTCTTCGTTGCAGTTGCAGCACATAATGTCCTCTTTTCTATTCGCGCTTACGCGCTTGTCGAACATCGGCGAATACCAACATAAGGCATTCGTTCGTCGGGCAATAGTTTACAAGCGAGCCAAGATGTCGCGGCCCACTTCGTCGGTCGAGCGTGGCGTCGAACCGTTTTCGGCGATGTCGAGTTCCACGGCGGCGTCGATGCGCGCGGCGGCATCGTCGAATCCGAGGTGACGCAGCAGCATGGCGGCGGAGAGAATCGCAGCGGTTGGATTGGCGATGCCCTTGCCTGCGATGTCGGGCGCCGAACCGTGGATCGGCTCGAACATCGACGGGTATTCGTTGGAGGCGTTGATGCAACCGGATGCCGAATAGCCCACGCCGCCCACGACTGCGCCAGCTTCGTCAGTGAGGATGTCGCCGAACAGGTTGTCGGTCAGAATCACGTCGAAGCGGGACGGCTCGGTGACCATGTATATCGTCGCCGCGTCGATATGGCAGTAGTCATGCGTGACCTCTGGGTATTCCTCGCCAACCTTGTTGACGATGTTCTGCCACATATCGCCAGCGTTGACGAGCACGTTCTTCTTGTGCACGAGCGTCACATGCTTGCGGCGCTTCATCGCGAGCTCAAATGCGTAGCGCACCACGCGCTCGACGCCATACGCGGTGTTGATCGACACCTCGGTGGCCACCTCATGCTCGGTGCCACGGCGAATCGCGCCGCCCGCACCGCAGTAGAGGCCTTCGGTGCCTTCGCGCACCACTACGAAGTCGATCTCACCCGGATTCGCCAATGGCGACGTGACTCCCGGGTAGAGCTTCGACGGGCGCAAGTTCACATATTGGTCAAGCGCGAATCGCAATTTGAGCAGCAAACCACGTTCCAGAATTCCGGCCTTGATGCGCGGGTCGCCCACCGCTCCGAGCAGAATCGCATCGGTGCCCTTGATGCGTTCGAGGTCTTCGTCAGGAAGAATCTCGCCGTCACGCAGATAGCGTTCCGCACCGAGATCGAAGTTCTCGTAATCGAATGCCGCAACGCCTTCTGTGGCCTTTTCCAAAGCCCGCTGTGCCCAAGGCGTCACTTCCTTGCCGATGCCGTCGCCTGGAATGACGGCGATTGTGTATTGCTGTGCAGTTTCTGTCATACGAAGCAGACTACCCGCGCTCACATGGCCGAAAAGTGCGCCGTTCAATTCTTGGACAATCGCCATCTAATATTTCACATATTGAGACCATCCATGAACACACGCCATTTTACCGTCCCATCCACCTTTGCCAGCCCATCCACTTTTGCCGTTTACGCACCCAGATTCGCCGTTTCTACACAGTTTTTCACCAAAATATATGCAAAAACGTCAAAACCAGGTTCCACAACGGCAAAACCAGCACACTTTTGCCGTTAATACATCTGGATTTGCCGTTAATACATAGGTTTTAACCAAATTATGTGCCAAAACAGCAAAACCGGATTCCAGAACGGCAAAACCAAATTCCAAAACAGCAAAAGGGTGCTGAGCCGGCAATGACAATGCCAAAACAGCAAAGCTAAGTGTCAGAACAGCAAAACCATCCGTCAGAACGGCAAAACCAGCACGCTTTTGCCGTTCTGACACCTAGATTTGACGTTAACGCAGCTAGTTTTGCCGTTAACACACACAAATCAGCTGATTTCCATGCGAAAACGGCAAAACAAAGCGACAAAACAGCAAATCAGCGGGTGAGGCCCATGCAGGAGAGCACCCAGGCGTTCTCGGAACAGATTTGCCGCCACTGCTTGTAGCGCCCGCTGATGCCACCATGCCCGGCTTCGTTTTCGATGCGGATGATCGCATCCAGCCCCGCCGACTGCAATCTCGCCACCCACTTCAGAGGTTCGACCACCATGACGCGTGAATCGTTCATCGATGTGGTGATGAAGATCTTCGGGAACGCGGTCACTTCACGGCCGTCGGGCCAATGCGCAACTGTGGAACCGGATTCGCTCTTGCTCACCGATGGAAGCGGCGCGTTCTCGTATGGCGAATACGACTTCATGTAGCGATACGTTGCCGCATCGTGCAGCGGATCTCCCCACTCGTCCCATTCGGTCACGGTGAGCGGCAGCGACGGATCGAGGATCGTCGTCAACGCATCGACGAATGGCACGTCGGCTTCAATGCCTGCGAAGCGGTCAGGTGCCATGTTCGCGACGGCGCCCATCAGCAGGCCTCCTGCCGAACCGCCGTTCGCCACCGTGCGCGCGACGTCTGCCATGCCGCAATCCTGCACTGCACGGGTCACGTCGATGAAGTCTTCGAATGTATGCTTCTTGTTGAGCCTGCGCCCCATCTCATACCACGCACGCCCCATTTCGCCGCCTCCACGCACATGCGGCACCACGTAGAGCACCCCACGGTCGAGCATGCTCAGGCGAGACACCGAGAATCCCGGGTCCGAGCTGATCTCGTACGCCCCGTAGCCGATCACGAACGTCGGCATGTTGGTGTGCGGCACATCACGCCGGTAGACGAGCGACGCCGGCACTTGCTCACCGTCGCGTGCCGTCACCCAAATGCGACGCTCCACGTAGTTGCGCGCATCGAAGTCACCGAGCACTTTGGCGCGGCGCAGCAACACGTCTTCGCCGGTGTTCGGGTCGAGTTCACGCAGTTCACCCGGGCGCGTGTAGCTCGTCACCATGTAGCGCATGCGAGGTGCTTCATAACTCGGGTTGCCCGCCGTGCCGATCGAATAGAGTCGCGCGGCGCTTCCCGCGAATCCCTGCAGGCAATGCGGATTGATCGCTTCATCAGCATTGTTCGCATCGTGCTTCGCGCGCACGTCCCAATCGCCGTCGAGTTCGGGCACTGCGACTTCACTGAACTGCCACGGGCGATTGTTCAGGAAGTCTTGCGTCGCCTGCTTTTTCGACATGACCGCCAAATGCGTCAAACCATCTGCGCGATACGACAACGCGACGAAATGCTTATGCAAGGCGATGCCCTCGATGGCGAGGCCGCGTGCTCCCTGCAGAATCTCCGGGTTACGCGGATCGCTGTATGGCGTACCGACCGGCAGCTGCGATGCACCCGCGATAACCGCGTCGCCGTCTTCGCTGCCATATGGCGAACCGGAAGCGATGCACACGCCGTCACCGATCGCGTACGGCGCGGCATACTTGCTCATGTCGATGACGTCGATTTCGAAATTCGGATTGTTCGCATTGTGGTAGACGATCGCTACCGGCAGATCGCCGCCATCCGCGCCAGCTCCCTCGAACGTGGCGAAACTGACGTCATATTCCAAGCCCTCATGCCGTGGAATGAACGGCGTGAACTCGCCTTCGGGGTCGCTCACCGGCAGCATGAGCACTTCGCTCGTCGTTTTCGAACCGGTGCCGATCACCAGATGTTTCTCATCGAAGGAGACGCCGATGCCCACCCAGAACTTCTCGTCGAGTTCGCGATACACTTCAACGTCGTCGCTCACCGGCGTACCGACTTTGTGGCGTTTGATCAGATACGGGCGCTGCGCTTCGTCGAGCAGTGTGTAGAACACGTAGCGTGCATCCGGCGTGAAGCATGCGCCGCAGATGCCGTTCAGCTCGTCGGGCAGCATTTCGCCGGTGTTGATGTTGCGGATGCGGAAATCGTAGCGTTCGTCGCCGCTGGTGTCGACGCCGAACAGCAGCCATTGGCCGTCTTTGCTGATATCCATGCCGCCGATCTGGAAGAAGTCGTGACCTTCGGCTTCCACGTTCGCGTCGATCACGACTTGCTCGCCGGGGATTTCGCCCGGCGCGTCATCGGCGTTGATCTGCGGCGACGTCCAATCGGCCGGATCGCTCACCTTCATGCGGCATTGCGTGCCGTATTGCTTGCCCTCTTGCGTGCGCGCGTAATACCAGTAGCCGTCCATGCGCGTCGGCACCGACATATCGGTTTCCTGAATATGCGATTTGAACTCGTCGAACAGCGTGTCTGTCAGCCCGTTCAACGGTGCCATGCGCGCGTCCGTGTATGCATTCTCCTCACGCACGAACTGCTGCACGTCGCTGGACTGCTTGTTACGCAGCCATTCAAAGGGGTCGATGAAAACGTCGTTATGAAACACTCGCTCGTGTGGCACTTGCTTGGCCACCGGCGGCTTCGGGAAAGATTGCGATTTGCTCATTTGGGCGAAATTATACGCGCCCGATCGAATCGACACGACCACCTAGCTGCTGTTAAACAGCAGCACAATTCGATCGGATGCGATCAGACGAATTGCTGCAAATACGGCAGCATCGTCTTCATGATGTTCGCGCCGGTCGTGCCGGTGAACACCGGCACATCGGTCACTGGAATCGGCTGGGTCGTCGAGAATCCCGACACCGTGCCGAAACTGCCGGATGATTCGCGCGGAGACAGCTGGCGGATGCCGATGGCGAGGATGCGCCCTGGGTAACGCTTCGCGATCTGCGCGTAGGTGGTGGGGTCTTTCTGCCCGTCGTCGCCGATCAGAATGAACTTCATGTCGGAGAAGTCTTCCA
>Tephra_p2__coassemble_2320_pt1 | contig 21848 bp, 17 predicted proteins | sample Tephra_p2__metabat2_low_PE_021 | metagenome-assembled genome bin Tephra_p2
GCTTCGGAGGAAGCGCCTGCTTCTTCGTCGGCCTTCTTCACCGCGTTTTCGGTGACAACGGCGTTCTCGCGAAGGGTGTTCTTCTCATCCTTCGCGAGCAGCTCCTTCTCCCAAGCTGCCATAGGCTGCTCGGAGTCGTTGCCCTCTGCCTTGGCGGCGTTGCCGGAACGCTCCAGAAGACCCTCTGCCACGGCGTCGGCGAACAGGTTCGTCAGCAGTTCGATGCCACGGATGGCGTCGTCGTTGGCCGGGATCGGGTATTCGACTGCTTCAGGATCGGTGTTGGTGTCGACGATGGCGACGACCGGAATACCGAGCTTGTGGGCTTCCTCAACGGCCAGCGCCTCCTTGTTGATGTCCACGACGAACATGGCGGAAGGGGTGCGGTTCATGTTGCGGATACCGCCGAGCTGACGCTCGAGCTTGTCTTTCTCGCGCTTGAGCAGAAGCAGTTCCTTCTTGGTCAGGCCGGAACCGTGCACATCGTTGAAGTCCATCGTCTCAAGTTCCTTGAGACGGGTGACGCGCTTGGAAACGGTCTGGAAGTTGGTGAGCATGCCGCCGAGCCAGCGTTCGGAGACGTATGGCATGTTCACGCGGGTGGCTGCGTTCTTGATCGCTTCCTGAGCCTGCTTCTTCGTGCCGACGAACAGCACGGTGCCGTTGTGGGCGACAGTGGTCTTGATGAAGTCGTATGCGACGTCGATGAGATCGAGCGTCTTGAACAGGTTGATGATGTAGATTCCGTTACGCTCGGTAAGGATGTACTGCTTCATCTTCGGGTTCCAACGGCGGGTCTGGTGACCGAACTGAAGACCAGCCTTCAGCATTTCGCTCATAGTGATCTGAGCCATGGTATTACTACCTTCCTAGTCGGTTATTGCCTGGCCATGCGATCCTGCGTGCAGCCGTTTTCTTGGAAAACAGCCGACCGACACAGGTCGTCGCGAACATGACGCGAATTCGTTGCGTGCCGGTTGACAATATTGGGTGGTTTGAAAGACTGCGACTGCCTTTCTTACCGGTTGGCACACAAAATTTAATGATAGCATGAGGGGTTGCTTTTGCACAATGCAAAGCAACCCCTCATGCTGGTTAGAAACAACTATTGATTACTCGAGACTGCGCATACGGCGCATCGCCGCACGTCGCTCGTCTTTCTCCAGTCGGTCGATGTAGAGATGTCCATCAAGATGGTCGGTTTCATGCTGAAGCATGCGTCCCATGATGCCATCCCCTTCGAGCACGACCTCGTTTCCGTCTAGATCGATGCCGCGGACGCGCGCGTAATCCGCTCGCTTGGTCTTGTACCACAGGTTCGGCAGACTCAGGCAACCTTCGTCGCCATACTGTTCACCGCGGGTCTCTTCAAGCACGGGGTTGAGCACGTAGCCCACTTTCCCGTCGATGTTATAGGAGAATGCTCGCAGGCTTACTCCGATCTGGTTGGCGGAAAGCCCCGCACGACCGGGATCGTCAACGGTATCGATGAGATCCTGCACCAGGTTACGCACGGCTGGCGTGATCTTGGTGATCGGCTCGCAGGGGGTGCGCAGCACCGGATCCGGCACCACTCGAATTTCGCGAATAGCCACGATGTGTCACTCCTTCTCAGTCTGATCCGTTGGCTCCTGCTGAATGTTCTCGGCAGGTGTTTGATCGTCGGAGCCCTGATCTTCCAGATTTTCGGCTCGTCCACTGTGCTGCATGCTGTCAAGAGCCTGACGCACACGTGGCGTGACGTTCTCAGCGGTGTGCTGAACGGCCTGTGAAGCCTTCTTCACCGTCTCCGAAGTGCTTTCGAGGATCTGCATGCTCACCGGCACCGAGCGCGTCACCGATTTCGGTGCGTAGAGTTCACCTTCGATGATGTCCGCATAGCGTTCCAGAACCTTCGGACGAACCACTTTCTGGCTTGGGGTCATCGTGCGGTCTTCAACGGAGAAGTCTTCCGGCAGAACGATGAACTTACGAACGGATTCGGCACGTGAGACGTTCGCGTTTGCTTTGTCTACATATTGCTGGATGAAGGCATGGACGCCGTCGCTGTGAGCCAGATCATCCATCGACACATTCGATGGCATGCCTTGGTTGTCAAGCCAGCTATGCACCATTTCCTCATCCAACGTGACCAACGCGCCGATGAACGGCTTGTTGTCGCCGACCACAACGACGTGAGAAACGATCGGGCACTCGCTGATGGCGCTTTCCAACGGAGCAGGACTGACGTTCTTGCCACCTGCAGTGATGATCAGATCCTTCTTGCGTCCGGTGATGTAGAGGAAGCCGTCATCGTCGATGTAGCCAAGGTCACCCGTGTGCAGCCAGCCACTCGGCTCCAGCACTTCATCAGTCATCTCTTGGTTCTTGTAGTAGCCGAGGAACACGTTCGGACCCTTGACCTCGATTTCGCCGTCTTCGGCGGTTCGAACGGCCATTCCCGGTCCTGGGCGTCCTACTGAACCGGCACGATTCGCCTTCTGCCAGTTGACGATCATGGGGGCAGCGGTTTCGGTCATGCCGTAGCCCTGGATGAACGTGATGTCGTCGATGCCGTTGAAGAAGTGCACCAGATCGGGGTTGATCGGCGCGCCGCCGCAGGCGAGATAGCGCAGGTTCGGACCGAGTGCGGAACGGAACGAGGATGCTACGGAACTCATGTAGAACGAGTGCTTCAGTCTCATCCACGGGCCGGGCTTACGATGATCGGTCTGCATCTTCGACCATTCGATGAAATGGGTTACTGCATTGGCAAAGATATGCCCGCGAATGCCGGCGCCGGCTTTCTGCGAGGCCGCGTTATACACCTTCTCGAACACGCGTGGCACACCGAGCAAATACGTCGGTTTGAAGCTGCGCAGATCCACGAGCAGATGCTTGGCGCTTGGCACGTAGCCCACCACACCATGGCCTCCGACCGCCACATACTGAATGTAACGTGCGAAGCAGTGCGCCAACGGCAGGAACAGCAGCAAGCGGTTCGGCGGATCGAATAGCATCTCGGGCAGGATCTCGTAACCGTTCTTCACGATATGCGTGAAATTGCGGTGCGAGAGCATCGCTCCCTTCGGCTTGCCGGTGGATCCTGATGTGAACACGATGGTCAGCAGATCATCCGCGCGCACGCGACCGATCGCCTCGTCGAGCTCATCGTCACTCACCGATTCCCCATAGTTGATCAATGCGTCAAGCGCACCGTTCTGGAAGTTGAACACATGACGCAGACTTGGCACGGTTTCGGAAATACGTTCGAGCGTGTGCGCGTGGTCTTCATCACCGCCGAATGCGATCATCGGCTGCACTTCGTCGATGATGGATGCAGCCTGCTTCCGCGAATCCGTTTCGTAGATCGGCACGCTCACTGCGCCGATGGCAGCGCATGCGAAATCCATGACGCCCCACTCATAGCAGGTCGCCGAATAGATTGCCACCATCGCACCCTGACGCACGCCGAGTGCCATCAGCCCTTTGGCCACACTGCGCACCTGCGCGAGCATTTCACCTGCCATGACGTCGACCCACTGGTTTGTATCGGGGTCTTTAAACTGGGCGATCAGATCTTCCGGCTTGTCGAGCGCACGGTCGGAAAGCAATGCGTAGACGGTGTCTTTTTCCGTGGTTACGTATTTGTTGTCAAGTCCATATTCCCTGAGCATGGTTCTTACTATAGCCGTCAGCTATGCCATTTGAATAGGGTTCTTCACGCCATCACCCCAAATCGAGATACGTGCAGCGCCAAGCGCTTCCCTGCAACTCGAAAATCAAATTGACCCAATATGTCACGGGTCCTATAACCAATTTGAGCGTGAATTCGAATTTGGTGGGAGCCACCACCATACCATCCACAAGTGTTGGAACCGGCTGCGCGTAAAAACGTTTGCGATGCAGGTCAACGCATTCAGCGGTCGCGCCTTGCATCAGCTCGATCATGAATTCCAGCCGCTCACAGCAGCTTGTTGTAACCAGACCGTGCAACAGGCGCATCGGCAGTCGTCCACGAACCACCTCCACACACAGGCAGCTCACTTTGCATGCCTTTACACTGAGATCAAACGCCGTTTTGGGCAATACGCTTTCACTGATGCAGCTTCGTACCTGATACGGAATGCTCATGCCGGATTTACCGATGGGAATCTTGCCGTTGTATTTGCGGACGGCACGAGGTCCTTTCGGCGCAGGCATGGTCTGCGTCCACGCATCATCTTCATCTTCCAGCGGTGGAATAGATGCGACCTCTTCCCGCGTTTTGGTGATGCCACCGTTGTTTGCTTCGTTGATTTGCGTCCCCTGATGCATATCACTCATGCGCAAGATCCCTCCCCTAATCGGAATGCTTGATCACATAGTGTTGCTCGCAAAAGCGGTTTTTACCATAGCTTGCGAAGAATATGCGCATTTTCATCACAAACCCGCATTGTTTTCGCATAAGCCGACGTTCGATGCACCCGTCTTCGAATATGTGTTTCCTTAATGAAAAGACCCCGGTCAATGCCGGGGTCTTTTCATCGTAGCTTCAAATCATCGATTCACGACAACCGGGCAACGCTGGAAACTCTTGATATCCACGTAACCGCAGGATGCCATCGCCCTGCGCAACGCACCGGTAAAGTTCGTCGTGCCGTCAGCGTTGTGGCTCGGCCCATACAGAATCTCTTCAAGGGTGCCAACCGTGCCAACCGTTGTGCGGAAGCCTCGTGGCAGCGTCGCATGCCGCGCCTCCGAACCCCAATGGGTTCCGTGTCCTGGTGCTTCGACGGCGCGAGCAAGCGGCGCGCCAAGCATGGCGGCATCAGCTCCCATTGCCAATGCTGTGACGAAACTGCCGGAGCTTCCCATGCTGCCGTCTGCGATCACCTGCACGTAGCGTCCACCAGATTCGTCCATGTAGTCGCGACGGGCCTCGGCCACATCGGAGATCGCGGTGGCCATCGGGATCGAAACACCGATCGTCCTGCGGTTGGCAGATGTGGCGACGCCGCCGAAGCCAACGAGCACGCCAGCGGCTCCGGCGCGCATCAGGTGCAGTGCCGCACGATAGTTCGCGGCTCCGCCGACGATGACCGGAACATCCAGATCATAGATGAATTGCTTGAGGTTCAACGGCTCATGATCTTCCGACACATGCTCGGCGGAAACGGATGTGCCTCGAATCACGAACAGGTCGACACCTGCGTTGAGCACCGTCGAATAATATTGCTGGGTGCGTTGCGGAGACAATGCGCCGGCGACGGTCACACCTGCGTCGCGTATTTCATGCAGCCTCTGCACGATGAGCTCCGGCTTGATCGGTTCGGCATACGCCTCCTGCAGGTAGGCGGTGACTTCACTTTGATCGAGTTGCGAGATCTTTGTGAGAATCGGTTCCGGATCGTCATAACGCGTCCACAGACCTTCAAGATCGAGCACACCGAGGGTGCCGAGCTTGCCCATGGCGATCGCCGTCTGAGGACTCGTCACCGAATCCATAGGCGCTCCGATCACCGGGATGTCGAACTCATAGGCATCCACCTGCCATGAGGTTGAAACGTCTTGCGGGTCACGTGTACGTCGAGAGGGGACGATCGAAATGTCATCCAAACCGTATGCGATGCGGCCTTTTTTACCGAGGCCGATTTCTGTTTCCTGAGCCATGGTTTCAAGGCTAATGCGTTGCAATGACACAGCATCATGCATGTTCGCGATGTGCCGACCACGGAAAATGGACATCTGCTCTTCTTCGAAACACTTATGCACTACACATGAATTGAACACCGTAATGACTGGAGGACTCTTATGGCCAAAATCAAGGTCGAAGGCAAAGTGGTGGAGCTTGACGGAGACGAGATGACCCGCGTCATCTGGAAAGACATCAAGGATCGCCTCATTCTGCCGTACCTCGACATCGATCTCGACTACTACGATCTGGGCATTGAAAACCGTGACGCCACTGATGATCAGGTGACCATCGACGCCGCTGAAGCCATCAAACGCGAACATGTCGGCGTCAAATGCGCGACGATCACGCCTGACGAAGCACGCGTCGAGGAGTTCGGGCTCAAGAAGATGTGGAAGTCCCCCAATGGCACGATTCGCAACATTCTCGGTGGTACGATCTTCCGCGAGCCGATCGTCATCGACAACATCCCGCGCCTTGTTCCCAGATGGACCCAGCCGATCGTCGTCGCCCGTCATGCGTTTGGAGACCAATACAAGGCCACGGATTTCAAAGTCCCCGGTGCCGGCAAGCTCACCGTTACGTTCACGCCTGAAGATGGATCCGAACCGATCGAGCATGTTGTGTTCAACTATCCCGGTAGCGGTGTGGCACAGGTGCAATACAATCTGGACGAGTCGATCCGCGGTTTCGCCCGCGCCTGCTTCAACTACGGTCTGATGCGCCACTACCCCGTGTATCTTTCGACGAAGAACACGATTCTCAAGGCATACGACGGCGAGTTCAAAGACATTTTCGCCGAAGTGTTCGAAACCGAATACAAGCAGCGCTTCGAACAGGAGGGTCTCACCTACGAGCATCGCCTGATCGACGATATGGTGGCAAGCTCATTGAAGTGGCATGGCGGCTACGTGTGGGCCTGCAAGAACTACGATGGCGACGTGCAGTCCGACACCGTGGCGCAAGGCTTCGGTTCCCTTGGGCTCATGACTTCCGTGCTGATGACGCCTGATGGTCAGACCGTCGAAGCGGAAGCCGCACACGGCACCGTCACCCGCCACTATCGCCGTTGGCTCAAGGGCGAGAAGACCTCCACCAACCCGATCGCTTCCATCTATGCGTGGACCGGCGGACTCAAGCATCGTGCCAAACTGGACGGAACGCCAGAGGTCGCCGCGTTTGCCGAGACTTTGGAACAGACGATCATCTCTACCGTGGAGGGCGGCCAGATGACCAAGGATCTCGCCATGCTCATCGACCCCAGCCATGAATGGCTCGACACCGAGCAGTTCATGAACGCGCTCGATGAGAATCTGCGCCGAAACCTTGCGGCACAGAACGACTAGATTGAATCGCCGATAAGAACTGATTGAACTGTTTTGCGGGTGACCGAATGAACGCGGTCACCCGCAAAACATATGCAGTCATTCATGCAGCGTTGCAGGGCAACGGCAACGCGCAGACGTTCGAGTACAATCAGGAAGCGGATCCTTACACACCAGCACATCACGGAATAAGGTACACATGTCACAGGGCGTCACACGCATTGTTCGCGCATTCATCACAGTAGTGACAGCGGTGTCGCTACTGTGCTTCGCCGCCGCATGCACATCAAAGAGCTCATCGGAGCCGTCGGCATCAGCATCAGCCACGGCTACGACCAACGGCAAGGTCGCGATGTTCCTTCCCTCCAACAGCGTCAACCTCTCATCAAACGTTCCGCTGAACACGTGGGACGATCTCTCGGACGCGTTGACTGACTCCTTGAAAAACAATGGAATCGACGACGATGACATTCAACGTACAACCAGCAGCGATCTCGACAAGCAAAGTGATGCGATAAGCAGTTACGTCAGTAAGCGAACCGCCGATACAAGCGCTGAGCTGAGCGCCACTCAGAAAGCCGAAAACAGCGCAACGACATTGATAGTCGCGCCAGCCGTGTCTCTTGACAAAACCTACGGTGAATACAGCCACTTCATCACCGTCTCATCGCAAGAATCCAGCAAGCAGGATTCTTCGAGCACAAAGGACGTTGAGTCGACCGCGATACAGACCATCGCCTCGGCGTTGAATGACGCCAAAAAAGCCGGCATCCACGTGATCATCATCGCCAACCCGATCGATGGATTCGTTCCCGATGTGTTCGTACCGCTGGTCACCGCGGAAGACATTGGTCGCATGCAAGCCCAGCAGGTGGCATCCAAGCTCGATCTCGATTCAGCGACTTCGACGAATCCCAAAGCCATTGAAGTGTTGATGCCCGTAGCCGACTCGAAAAGCGACGACACTACTTTCCAAGAGGAAGCATTCAAAGGCATATGGGACGTTCTCGGCCCATATTTCCGCCAGCGCAAAGCCTATAGTCCCTCACAAAAGCTGTCGTCTTTCACTACCGACGCCGATTATGCGGCTGTGACTTTCGAAGCCACCAAGGAATCACAGGCGGAGACCGAGGTGAAAAATCGTCTCAAAAAAACCGAGGACAGCTCTTCCGCCGTGCGCATCGATGGCATCATCTCGATGAATGATTTCGTCGCCTCCGGCGCGATCAAGGCGCTGAAATCCATGGGATATACCGGATCTTCAATGGACGTCAACCCATCCATCACCATTTTCGACGTCGTTGGCAACATCGCCGGAAGAAAAGCCTTGACAAAGCAACGCGTGCCCGATCCGGCGAAAACGAGTGATTCCGATGACGCCGACGAGCAGGGTGAGTCTCAGGAGACGCAAGCGAAATCAACGCAATGGCCGATCATCACAGGTTTCGGAGCCTATGTGACCGACGTGCCGAATATTGTCGATGGCCTGCAATGGATGACCGTTCTTGTAGACATTCGCACTAACGCGCAATCCATAGCGCAGTTGTGCCAGGTGCTCAACAATAAAGGCAAGCTGAGCTCGGTCAAAGAAGTCAAAACAACTGAGGAATACGGTTCTAAAGTGCCAACATTGCATTTGACTCTTCTTGCCGTCAGTGCCGCGAATCTCAAGGCCGCGCTCATCGACCCGGGCTATATTTCGCTGGCCGACGCCAATATGTGAGTCTTGAGCTGAAACTGAGTTCATATTCACGCATCATTCGGGACCAGACGAATATGCTGCGGTGTGAGAAAACGCTGCGGATCAACATAATCGCGCGTCGATGTTCTTTTCACACCCCAATGCACGCATGTGTCGGCGCAATGGTCGCTATCACCTGACACGACGGCAAATTTCTGCCGGCGTTGCACTTGCGCCCCGACTTGCAACTGTGTGCGTGCTGGTTCGAATGTCAACGTGTATCCGTCAACTTCCAAGCTCACCACCGATTTGCCGCCGACCAACCCGCTGAAACTGATCACCGCGTCTGTCGGAGCGATAATCTCGTGTGACTTGCTCACCGAGATGTCTATTCCCCGATGCCCCGCCATCCATGGTTGTGCGGGCCCGTCGAACTCACGAATAATGGACCCTGATTCTATTGGCAGGATCATCCATTGCGCGCAATGTTCGCTGGCCTCGGCAGAGCATTGCCACGATGCCGCTGGCAGCATCGTGGCTGGAAGATCTCCGCATGCGGGCACCACGCACGTCAATGATGCGAGTATGAGGCCGCTCAACAGCATAAGACAACGTTGCCGTAGCCGAACCTGCTTTCTACGTTGTTGCACAAGCCGCCGTATGCGTCTTTTCCGCTCGTCGCTGTAGTGATGCATGAGAACTCCTTCCAAGCATCACTATGAGTCAACGCGGCATTTGAGTCCAGCATGACGAGCTTATGTGGTCGGAGGATGCAATAATCCACATGTTCTAGTCGAGGGAATCGAGCACGTCATCTATCAGCAGTCTCCCCCGATTCTCACCGTTCCTCAATCGTGGGAAGCGTCGCAACGCATTCGCCGGGCTTGCTTGTGCGGCACGTGCCACATTGGATTTGCTTACGCCGTGGGAAACGGCTTTCTCAGCGAGCCTGTCGACGAGGGAATCGGAAACTTGACGCAGGCGTTCCGCGACCCAGATCTGTGCGACGTCGGAAGACATGCCGTAATCCTCCTCCAGTTCAGCTGAAGCTTCCTGTACGGCCGCCCAGAGCACCATGAACGGTTTTTGGAAGTATGCGATTTGATCTTCGGCAGGCTCTGCGTCGAGCTGATCCAGCGCTTTGCGGTCTTCCGTGTTTCTGCTCATGCAACGTCAACTTTTCGAGGGGCATATGTATATACAATAAAAGCCACCCGTAGGTGGCTAAGAAGCTCCTGCGACTGGGCTTGAACCAGTGACCGTCCGATTAACAGTCGGATGCTCTGCCAACTGAGCTACGCAGGAATGCGCTGTGTTGCAAACACTTGCAAGCAACAGAAGAAAAATATACACGCGTCATTGCGCTTTGCCAAATTCGGCGTGTCGCAGCGCTCGTCACACCGAATCTCCGCTCTCATCTCACTCAATTTGCTGGCGGGGATATGAAAGTCGGAAATACGTAGGTGCACAAAACTCAAGAACGGCTATTTTCCAACGAAAACACAATCCGTATACTTCTCGATACATGAGTTTCATATCCCCGCCAGCAAAATAGGCAGTGTTGTGAGAGTGGCAACGACCTGAATCCAGCGGCGACGCGCGCCTTGGCGGAAAAAGAAAATCCTCTCGATGTATCGAGAGGATTCAAGTGGCTCCTGCGACTGGGCTTGAACCAGTGACCGTCCGATTAACAGTCGGATGCTCTGCCAACTGAGCTACGCAGGAATGCGCTGTGTTGCAAACACTTGCAAGCAACAGATGTTTAGTTTAGCGAAACATCGCAGAAAAGCAAATCGGCGTTCTTTTCTGCGTGTCGTTTCGATGTTGGCAACTCCATCAGCAACTGATCTTCGTCAACGGCATCGCAGAATCGATCGGGAAATCCATGGCTGACGGCTGCACCCCAGCTTCCACTAGGTTCGATCCGAGCATGGCCACCATCGCACCGTTGTCGGTGCATAGTTTGATGTCTGGAATCCGCACGTCAACGCCGTGCTTCTCCCCCGCTTCGCGCAATGCAGCGCGTAGCTGGGAGTTCGCGGAGAATCCGCCGCCGACGATCATCGTCGTTGAATCGTATTCATGGCAGCCCATCATGCTTTTCTTGGCGAGCACTTGTGCCACGGAATCAGCGAGCGAAGCGCAAACATCGTCGACAGGCACGTCCAGTCCTTGAGCCTGACGATTCTCCACCCAGCGCGCGATGGCGGTTTTCACGCCGGAGAAGCTGAAATCATATGGATGCGCTTTACCGGCTTTACCTTGCGTGAGTCCCTGCGGCACTTTGAGCGCATGCGGGTCGCCAAGCTGAGCATGGCGGTCGATGTGCGGTCCACCTGGGTATGGGAAGCCGAGCAAACGCGCCACTTTGTCGAAGCACTCACCGGCGGCGTCATCCAACGTCGTGCCGACGACCTGCACATCGCGCGCGATGTCGTTGACGTGCAGCAGCGACGTATGCCCTCCTGACACGATCAGTGCCATTGTGTTCGCCGGAAGATCACCGAACTGCAATTGGGTGACAGCCACGTGGCCGATGACGTGGTTGATGCCGTAGATCGGTTTGTTTGCGGACCATGCCAATGCTTTTGCGCCGGAAACACCCACAGCCAGGCAACCGGCGAGCCCCGGCCCAGCGGAAACCGCGATGGCGTCCACATCGTCGATCGTCATATTTGCATCCGCTAGTGCCTTTGACACTACGGGGACGAAAGCCTGAGCGTGCGCTCGGGAAGCGATTTCCGGGATCACGCCCCCATAGCGTGCGTGTTCCTCCATCGATGAGGCGACGACGTTGGAGCGTAGCTCCTTGCCTTCCACGACCGCCGCCGCGGTTTCGTCACATGTGGATTCGATACCGAGAATGATCGGTGCATTCATGTTGTTCACCTATCTGTGTTCGAGATGGTTTCGTTCGAAGTATGTTGATTGTGCTGAAGCATTGTCAGGCGCGTGCTCCGCGTGTCAGCTCTTGTGCATAGCAAATCCCGCTAGTGTATGTTCGCGCAGTGCGAGACTCATTGTGTACGCGTCTTTGTTCTCCGGCTGGTAATAGCGTTTACGCACGCCCATGATAGTGAATCCGAAGTGTTTGTACAACGCCAATGCTGGTTCGTTGTCTACGCGCACTTCAAGCAGCATGCGTTCGGCGCGCAGTTCGTTGGCCCGCGCAATGAGCTGGTTGAGTAGTTGCGTGGCGATTCCTCTGCGCTGCGCGTGCTCCGCGACGCCAATCGTCATGATCTGCGCGTCGTAACCGTCGAACCAGATTCCCGCGTAGGCGTTGATCTCGCCATCATTTTCTACATTCACATAGTAGCTGCGCCCGCGAGCGCCGAGTTCGTCTTCGATGAGTTTCTGGCTCCATGCTCCGGCTCCGAAGAGACTGTGCTCGAGGGTGGCGATGCTGGTGACTACGCGCGCATGGTCGAGTGCGCTGGTGTTGGTGATCATTGGAGTGTGTCTTTGCGTTCGGCTGTGCCGTGGTTGAGGACGTGTTTGAGTGGGTTGGGGATGCTGACGTCTGGTCGGCGTAGGTAGAGGGGTTCTACTGGCTGTGGGGCGCTGGCGATGTCGGCGTGGTGGGCTGCGAGCTCGGCGAAGGTGTTGAGTCCCCATGTGTCGAGGTCGAGGAGTGAGTGGTCGGTGATGATGCCGGTGTTGGGTAGTTGTTGCCAGGTTTCTTGGTATTTGGCTGCGCCGTGGCCTGCTATATCGACTGTGATGGGTGTGTTGGGGTTGTCGTGTTGCAGTGTTTCGACTGCTGCGGTGACGGAGAGCACGATGTTCGCTGGGGTGTCGATGTCCATGTCGATGAGTGTGCGGAACTGTTGGCTGCCCGTGTTGTGGTCGGTGAGGAGCATGTAGTAGAGCTGTTTGCGTCTGGCGTCGTTGACGCTGAGGGTGATGTGGATGGTGTCGGCTGGTTCTTGCGGCACGGTGATGTTGCGCAGCGCCGGTGTTTGGAGTGCTTGCGGGTTGCGTTGGTGTATGGCTTGCATCATGGCTGCTTGGCCGGTGAGTGAGTCTTGGCCGAGTAGTTGTGCTCCGGTGGCGTATGCGATGGCTTTTGCCGCGACGATTCCTGCGCGCAGTCCGGTGAATGGTGCGGGTCCGATGCCGACGATGATTCGTTCGATGTCGTGCGGGCGCATGTTTGCTTCGGCGCATGCTTGTGCGATGTCGTTTTGTAGTTTTTCGACGTGGGTGCGTGAATCTTGCTCGGTTATGGGTTGGTACCCGGTGATGCCTACCGTGGATCCGTATGATGTGTCGATGACTAGCGTGCGCATGGTGCCTCGTTGTGGTTGGTGACGTGTGGTTCGTGTGTTGCCGTATTCATATATACGCTTGCCCTTGCCTTTAGATTTGCTGTTGGCTATGCGTTGTGTGGTTCGTTGAGATTGTAGTGTTCATATCGTGCGCCGACTGGTGTGATGGTGACGATGCGTTCCCCGTCTGCGCTGGGTTCGTCGCTGTCGGTGGTGCTGGTGTTGTTTGGTCGGTCGATGTGGATTTCCAGACGTTCGTCGGCGAGTGCCGCCGCCATTTGTTCGCCCCATTCCATGAGGATGATGGTGTGCTGGTCGGGGTCTTCGAGTTCTTCGTCGAGTCCGATGGATTCGAGTTCGTCGAGGAGTCTGTCGATGCTTGCTTGCCCAGGCGCGTAGTTGTTGGAGCCGAGACGGTATGCGTCGACGTGGATGAGATGCGCTGGGGTGCCGTCGGCGAATTGTCCGTTGAGTTCGCGGGCGATGGTGAATGTTGGTGAGACGATGGGTTCGTGGATGTTGAGTCCTTGGCCGAAGCCTTGTGCGAAGGTGGTTTTCCCGGCCCCTAGCGGCCCTGAGAGGAGTATGACTTCGCCGCCACGCATTGTTGCGGCGACTTTCCTGCCGAGGGCGTGCATGGCGTCGCTGGTGGGTACTTGGATTGTTATGCTCATGGGTTTCCTTAGGTGCACGTTGGTGTGCTGTTGTGCTTATTGTGTGATGCCTTTGATGCTGATGAGTTCGATGGCGTCTTCGAGTGCGAAGAGCGGGTCGCTCCCGCTTGTTTTGCTTTGCTCGTCCGCCCAGGCGAGGCGTTGGATGCAGTTGCTGATGCCTTGTGACGTCCAGCCGGCGAGCCTGTTGTTGGCGGTGCGTAATGCCCATTCGTTGATGTTGGCATCGTGTTTGCTGATGTCGCCTTGGCGTATGGCCGCGGCTTTTGCGAGGTTGCGCAATTGGAGTGCGAGCGCGCCGATCATGGCGATCGGTTCGACTCCTTGTTCGACGGCTGACCGTAGTGCGATGACGGCTTGCGCGGTTTTGCCGCTCATGGCGAGGTCCGCCACGTTGAAGCCGCTGACTTTGGGGTTGCCGATCAGATATTGGTTGACGCGGTTGATGGTGAGTGGATCGTCGTCGAAGTCGAAGCAGAGCTGCTTGATCATGCCGGTGAGTTCTCCGACGCTGTCGCCTAGAACGGAGACGAGTTGCTGTGCGGCCTGTGGTTCGATGCGGCGATGGCGTTTGTCGAATTCGCCGTACACGTAGTTGAGTTTGTCTTTGGCTTTGTCGAGTTTGGGGACCGTGTTGACGGGTATGTTGTGCCTGCGCATGAGGGTTTCCACGCTGTGCCCTTTGGGGTTGCCTGCGCAGTTCATGATGACCGGGGAAGCCTGTGGGTCGTGGTTCATGCCGTCTGCATAGGCGACGATGGCGTCGAGTAGTTTGGTGTCGGCGTGTTCCATGTGGCTGATCCACACCACGGATGTTGTTGACAGCAGTGATGGGCTGACCGCCTCTTCGAACGCGTATTGGTCTGTGGTCTGCGCGTCGAGGCGCACGAGTTCGCGTTCGGGGTATCCCGCTAATTGTTCGTACACGGTGTCGCGGGTGATCTGGTCGTTGAGGTATTCGTCTCCCCCGTAGATCAGGAGGCATGGTGTGGCGGCTGCTGTCATATGTTCAATGTCGGCGCATGTTTGGACAAGTGTCGTGTTCATCGTTTCGAGCGATGCTGTGAAGCCCATGTTATGTCTCCTATCATTGCGAGGGTTTGCGAGAACCATCCGATGACGCGCTGGGTGATGCTGGCACGTATCTGTTTGCCGTCGGCGCCTGTTCTCCATGCGTCATAGGCGTTCACCCATGCTCGGATTCCCATGCAGATGGCGTAGAACGTGAGTTGGGCTATCACGAGCATGATGATCCCGGTGGCCCCTTCCATCCAGGGCAGCGTTGATGAGTCACCGGCTCCGAACGTGTCCGCGGCAACGGCGATGGCGCGCGTGCATGCCGATGACGCCCATGCGAGCGCGTATGCGATGCTGGGCGCGCACCATGCGAGGAGGAGGGCGCCAAGTCCGAGCATCGTTGCGATGTCGACGAACGGGGCGACGAGCAGGTTTGCGGGAAGACTGTATATGGGGATTTCGTTGCTCATCAGTAGTTGGATGGGCATGGCGAATGCTTGTGCGCATATCGAAGCGCTTATCGCGCGTGCCAGCGTTGCGGGCAGATGCTGTTCCAGTCGCTGGCTCAACGGCCGGCACATGAGCGACAATCCCAGCACGGCGGAGCATGAGAGCGCGAAGCCGATGCTTGCTGCCAGACTCGGGTCGAACAACAGTGCGACGATCGCCGTCAGACTCAACAGGTGTATGCTCTGCCGTCGCCGCCCCAACATGAGGTATCCCAATGCGATCATCGCCATGAGGTTGGCGCGTGTCACCGATTCGTTCGGTGGCAGCATCGCGGTCAAGCACAGGTAGGCGCCGGCGAGCGCCACGGTTTTCACAGGTCGTGAACATCCCAGTGCGGCGCACAGCAGCATGACCAGTTTGTGCACCAGCGTGTAGTGGCCGCCTGAGACCGCCATGAGGTGCATGATTCCGGCACGTTTGCAACGATCCTGAAGTTGTTGCGCGTACTGCTCCTCCACCTGCGTTTGCCCTGCTGGCGTGACGATGTTCTGACCGAGCACTCCCAATGTGACGCCTGGAACCAGTATGCTGCCTTGATCGTCGAGACGTGAGGTCTGTGTGAAGAATGCCGTGCGCATCGAATGGAGTGCCCGCCAGAACATTGACGGCTCCGATACCGTTTCCACGGCCATGCTTGTTTCCAGCCAGACCGGTTCTCGGCCGTAGCGTGCCGTGCGGATCCTCCCCTGTGCCCGGTAGGTTCCGTTTTGCATGATCGTCGAACATGCTTCGTTGCGCATGAAGACTCGCATGCCGATGTGTGATGGTTCGAGAAGGCCGGAGGATTCGACGCTTATGGTGAGCGCGTCGACCTGGCAATCGTATTCGCGTGTTGTGGAGGCGACTGGCATGGATCGTGCTTGGAAGTTGACGTGCGACTGTGTGGAGGATGCGTTGGCCGTCAGCCGGCTGGCGATGTCGGATGCGGTGCGGTATTGCCAGGCGAGTGTGGTGAATGTTCCGGCGAGCGCCGCGAAGCAGATGACCGTCAGCGTGCATGCGATCGCCGGCATGCGCATTGCCGCGCCTTGTGGATGCGGGTGGGCGTGTGTGAGATACATGATGGCGAGCAGTGCCATGACCGTGCAACCGCCGCAGCAGGCAAGAAGCATGTTGCTGTGTGTGTTGCTGCCGTTGGCTGAAGACTGTGCGCCAGCCAGTTGTGTTGCCAGCGTGGCTGCCCATATCGTTATGGCGACCGGCAGAAGCCTCAGGTCGTTGTTACCGTTCCGGCGCTTCGTTCGCTGGTTGTCGGCATGCGTGGCACCGGGCGTGTTCGTTGCTATGGCGCGCATACCCATGGTCGTATCTTCTCTACCGTTTTGATGCCGATTCCCGACACGTTGACGAGATCATCGACGTTGTGGAAGGCGCCGTTGTGTGTGCGATGGTCGATTATCTTCTCGGCCGTGGCCGGGCCGATCCCTTTGATCTGTTGGAGTTCCTCGGATCCCGCCGTGTTGATGTTGATGCAACTCGCCTGCTCCGCCTCATCCGGTTGCGTGGTGGCAGTTGATGAAGATTCCCCGACGGTTGGCGCTGCGGATGGTTCGGCGCTGGGTGTGGTCGTTGACTGGTTTGCGGTGGTCGTTGGTGTGATGGTTGTGCTTGCTGTGGTCAGACTGGCATGGTTCGACGCCTGCTGGATGAGCAGGGTGAGGCTTGCCGCCAACGCGCATACGAGGATCGTGATGCACAGCAGCGCGTGTTTGGGTTCGAATGCTATGCGTGGCGTCTGTGATTGCCGTTCGGCAGCGCATGGTTCGATGCTGCCGGGGTCGATGCTGCGCAATGCGGTCAGCACACTTGTGGTGTCGTTGCGACGTTCACGGTTTTCGACCTCGGTTGTCCCGTCAGATTCTGCACCCATCGTGCCTTGTGCCGCAGGCTCGGGAGGCAGGTCAACATGGATGGACGGCGGGTATTGCTCTTGCCGTGACTGCCCGACACCATGTATCTGTGGTATCTGTGGCATGTCGATGCGGCGCAACCGTTCGTCGGTGCGCTGTTGCATGAGGTCGGCGTCTGGAGTCGAGCCGTGAAATAGTGTGATGCCCATGACGTCAGGTAACCATGACGTCATGGGCATCACAATCCCGGGGAGCACATGTGGTCGGAGGACGCATCACATCCACATTGCCCGCGCATTGTTGACAGGCGTCTCGACTGCTGCTACTCGGTTTGGCTATTGTGTTCTTGTGCTTTTCTAGTGCTTGTTATTCCGCTGGCACGATTGACACGATCTTCGGGGCCTTGACGATCACCTTACGCGGCTCCTTACCGCCAAGACGGTCGGCGACGGCCTCCAACGCCATCGATTCCAGTTCCTTCGGATCGATGTCGGGGCTCACTTCGAGCTTGGCGCGCACCTTACCTTTGATCTGCACGACCGCGGTCACCGTGTCCTGGCCCACGTAGCGTTCGTCGGCCACCGGCCATGGGTAGTGGGCCAAGGATTCGTCGTGGCCCAGACGGTTCCACAATTCCTCGCAGATATGCGGGGCGATCGGCGAGGTCATCAGCACGAGCGGTTCGACTGCCTCGCGCGGAACCTGCTTCAAACCGGTGAGATGGTTGTTGAGCACGATCAGCTTCGCGATCGCCGTGTTGGGGCGCATGTTCTCCATCTCCGTGGTCACTTCGGCGATCGTGTTGTTGAGCAGCTTGACCGTCTTGGCGTCCATCGGCGCGTCGGTCACGGTGACTTCACCGGTGTTCTCGTCGATGACGTTGCGCCACAGGCGCTGCAGGAAGCGCAGGCCGCCGACCACGTTGCGCGTGTTCCATGGCCTGGACTCGTCGAGCGGCCCCATGCTCATCTCGTACAGGCGGAACGTGTCCGCACCATAGTTGTCGTACATGTAGTCCGGCGTGATGATGTTCTTGAGGCTCTTGCCCATCTTGCCGAATTCGCGGTTGACGGGTTCGCCCTGATAGGTGAACGTCGGTTCGCCGCCTTCGGAGGGGCCTTCCACCACATCTTCCGCGGGCACGTACTGGCCGCGTTCATCGGTGTAGGCGTACGCCTGGATCATGCCCTGATTGAACAGCTTGTGGAACGGTTCGAACGAGTCCACGTACCCCAGATCGAACAGGATCTTGTGCCAGAAGCGTGAATACAGCAGGTGAAGCACCGCGTGCTCGACACCGCCCACATACAGGTCCACGCCACCGGCTTTTCCTGCGACCGGCGAATGGTCGGGGCCCATCCAATAGTCGTATTCGTCGGATTCGACCATGTGCTCGCTGTCGTGCGGGTCGAGGTAACGCATGTAGTACCAGCAGGATCCCGCCCAGTTCGGCATCGTGTTCGTGTCATGACGATAGGTCTTCGGACCGTCGCCCAGGTCGAGCGTCACGTTCACCCACTCCTCGTTGCGGCTCAACGGAGCCTCGGGTTCGGATTGCGAATCATTCGGGTCGAAGGTCTTCGGCGAATAGTCCGGAACGTCGGGCAGGTTGATCGGCAGCATGCTGTCGGGGACCAGATGCGGCACGTCCTGCTCGTCGTAGACGATCGGGAATGGCTCACCCCAATAGCGTTGACGGCTGAACAGCCAGTCGCGCAGACGGTAGCTGACCGTTCCCTTGCCCACCTGTGCCTCTTCAAGCCATGCGCACGCGGCCTTGATCGCATCATCGACGCGCAAGCCGTCCAGCGACAACGCGTCGCCGCGAGCCCATGTCGCGTCGACGGAGGAGTTGATGACGATGCCGTCATGCGAGACGAACGGCGCCTTGCCCTCATAGTTGGCGAGGTCGTCACCGGAATCGGGAAGCGGCGCGACGGTGTAGATCACCGGAAGACCGTATTTGACGGCGAAATCATAGTCACGCTGGTCTCCGCCCGGCACTGCCATGATCGCACCCGTGCCATAGTCCATCAGCACGTAATCTGCGGTGAACACCGGCAGTTTCGCACCGGTGATCGGATTGTACGCATACATGCCGGTGAACAGGCCGGTTTTCTCACCGTTGTCGTTGACGCGGTCCGCCGCGGTCTTGGATTCGGCGATCTTGCGGTAGGCGTCGACCGCCTCACGCGGCGAAGCGTAGCCGCCCTTCCACTGGTCGCTTATGCCATCCGGCCACTCGTCCGGCACATGTTCGAGCAGTGGATGCTCCGGCGAGACCACGGTGAACGTTGCGCCGAACAACGTGTCGGGTCGGGTCGTGTAGATCTCCATGTCTTCGATGCCAGTGCCGGTCTCCACTTTGAAGTGCACGGACGCGCCATGTGATTCGCCGATCCAATTGCGTTGCATCAGCTTGACCTTTTCAGGCCAGTCGATCGTGTCGAGATCCTTGATGAGACGGTCACCGTATGCGGTGATGCGCATCGACCATTGGCGCAGCTCGCGTTGGAACACCGGGAAGTTGCCGCGTTCGGAGCGGCCTTCCGCGGTCACCTCCTCATTGGCGAGCACCGTACCCAGTCCCGGGCACCAATTGACCGGGGACTTCGAGATGTAGGCGAGACGGTAGTTGTTGAGCACCTCGGATTGCTCCGCCTCGCTCAACGAATCCCAGGATGCCCCCTCGTGGCCGTCGATCGGACGGGAGCCGGAACGGAACTGGTCGATCAGCGTGCTGATCGGTCGGGCGCAACCCATCGAACCGCTTGGATTCCGGGTGTCCGGGTCATACCATGCGTCGAAGATGCGTGAGAAGATCCATTGCGTCCAACGCACGTATTCCGGGTCGATCGTGGCAAATGAGCGGCGATCGTCGAAGCTAAGACCCATGCGACGCAGCTGACGGCGCATGTTGGCGATGTTCTGCTCGGTGGTGACACGCGGATGCTGGCCGGTTTGCACGGCATACTGCTCCGCAGGCAGGCCGAAGGCGTCGTAGCCCAGGGCATGCAGCACGTTCTCGCCTTTCATGCGGTGATAGCGGCTCACCACATCGGTGGCGATGTAGCCAAGCGGGTGCCCGACGTGCAGGCCTTTGCCGGAGGGGTATGGGAACATGTCCATCGCGAAGAACGATGGGCGCCCATCCGCATGGCGTCCTTTGCCGTCGGTCAGTTCGCCGTTGACGTTCGCAGCCCAGAAGGTGCCGTTCTCCTCCCAGGCATCCTGCCATTTCTCTTCGATTCGTTGCGCCATTTCCGTGGTGTATCGGAATTGCGGCGTACCCTGCCAATTCGATTGCGCTTGCGTGTTCGTGTCGTTCTCACTCATAGGCAACGATTATCGTGGCGTAACTGGACACTGGCGCGAATATGTCCATCAGGCGAACCGTGGGTTTTCCGCGGCCTTACGCCACGTCATGCGACTTGGCGACCCTCACCGGATTCAGTTGCAGGCTCACATCGACGCCTAGGTCCCGCTCCATGTCGTCCACCATCTTGTCCCAGCTTCCATCGTCGACCATCTGCTGCAATGCGGTGTCGATGAGGTTGACGAGTTCGCTCTGACCGGCTTTGACTGCTATGCCAAACGCTTGGATACCATAGGTCTTGCCCTGCAGATGCAGGTATTGTTCGCCGCCCGTTTTGCGCAGCCCCGCGAGCACCGGGCGTGATGCCGCGATCGCATCCGACTGCCCCACCATCAGCGACGACGTGCATTGCCCAAAATCGGCGCGCCGCTCCATCGCGATGTTCGGATGGTCGGCATGCAACTGTTCGCCGGCATAGTCTCCTTGCACCGTGCACACGGTTTTCCCGTCCAGATCATTCAGGTCGGTGAGCTTTCCTGCGTCATCGGCTCGTACGAGCAGCTGGTTGCGTGCTACCAGGTATGGCCCCGACACTTCCAATGTCGTGCCATCCACCGAACGGGTGTGTTTCATTGCCGTGGCGTCTTTTCCACCATCGTAGGAGTAGTTGATCATCGTGAAATCGACGGTTCCCTGCTCCACTTGCTGAACACGTGTGTCGGCGGTTTGGGCGTGGAAATACAGCTGTTTGCTGCCATATCCGAGCACTTTCGCCACGTACGTGGCCACGTCCACGGCCAATCCGCTGTATTCCCCGTCGTGATACCACGCGATGCCCGGCTCGTCGATCGGCACTCCGATCGACATGATCGGTCCCTCCGCCTGCCCCGGTGCGCTTACGTTGACGGAGGTGCCGCAGCCTGCGAGCGAGCATGAGAGCGCCACCGCGCAGAATGATGCCAGTAGGGTTGTTGTGTGACGGCGCATGCTACCTCATTTGAACAGTCGCGAACGGGTCAGGAACCATACCACTGCGCCGGCGAGCACGCAGGCGATCAGCACGATGATGAGGAATCCCCACTTCGAATTGCTCAACGGCATGCCGAGCATGCCCTGCTGGAAGTTCATGCCATACATGGAGAAGATGAGCGTGGGGATCGACAATGTGATCGAGATGATCGTGAAGATGCGCATCACGTTGTTCAGGTTGTTCGACACGATCGAGGCGAACGCGTCGGTCATGTTCGCAAGAACGCCGCTGTAGATGTTCGCCATCTCGATTGCCTGCTTGTTCTCGGTGATGACGTCTTCGAGCAGGTCCTCGTCTTCCGGGTATTGCTTGATGCGCGTGAGCGTCATCAGTTTCTCCATGACGATTTCATTCGATTTGAGCGACGTGTTGAAGTAGACCAATGTTTTGCTCAGTTCGAGGAGCATCAGGATCTCTTTGTTCTGCATCGAATGGCGCAGACGCAGTTCGAGCTTGTCGGTTTCGCGGTCGATGATGCGCAGGTAGCGCAGGTACATGGTGGCGTTGCGGTAGAGGATCTG
>Tephra_p2__coassemble_2327_pt1 | contig 21674 bp, 13 predicted proteins | sample Tephra_p2__metabat2_low_PE_021 | metagenome-assembled genome bin Tephra_p2
ACCGAGTTCAACAGCGTGCGCATGGGCATGTTCCCGCACGCGTACTTCGAGAAACACAACGACGCGCGCACCGGCAGCAAAGGCGACTTCATCTTCCGCGATTACGACGAAGACGGCACCGAGATCATCTCGATCATGTTCGAGATGAAAAACGAGAACGAGACGACCGCCACCAAGCACAAGAACGAGGACTTCTTCAAGGAGCTCGACAAAGACAGGCGAGAGAAGAACTGCGAATACGCGGTGCTCGTCACGATGCTCGAATCGGACAGCGAGCTGTATAACCGCGGTATCGTCGACGTTTCGTTCCGCTACCCGAAGATGTATGTGATCCGCCCGCAGTTCTTCATCCAGATGATCACGCTGCTGCGCAACGCCGCATTGAACTCGCTCGAATACAAGCGCGAGTTGGAGGAGGCACGTGCGCAGAACATCGACATCACGCATTTCGAAGAGCAGCTCGATGCTTTCAAGCAAGGATTCGAGCGCAACTACGACCTCGCTTCGCGTAAATTCCAAACGGTGATCGACGAGATCGACAAGTCGATCGACCATTTGCAGAAAACGAAGGACGCATTGCTCGGCACCGACCGCAACCTGCGACTCGCCAATGACAAGGCGCAGGCGGTGACGATCAAGAAGCTCACACGCAAGAACCCGACGATGACCGCGAAGTTCAACGAGGCACGCGCCAAGCGAGACAACGCCAAGGGCATCGAGGCTGTGCGTGACTCGCAGATTGATCCCGTCGAGGAGTAAAAGCTGCGATTGCACCGCTATGCAGCCTGAGCGATTCCTCGCCAACCGGTAGAATGGCTTGGGAAAGGAGCGGCATGGCAGATGTAAGAAGCGAGCTGGCGAATCTGAGGCCGGTCTACGAAACCGGTGTGCTTCGCATGTTGCTGCACAAGAACTCCGAGGTCTACATCGCCCTGCTTCGCACCTGCTTTGACCCGCTGACTGCCGAAGTGCCGCAGGAGAAACTGCGCTCGACCATGCGGGATGCCATTGGTGAGCTCGTTGCCGACGGTGTGTACCAGTTGCGCGACGGCGAAGATGACTATGCAGCTGCGCGCCGCATTCTCAAAGAACTCAAGGCGGAAGGCACTGGCGACTACGCATGGATCGCCGACTCGATCGACCGACGCCAACACCGCGTGATGTGCCGGCTCACGCAGCGCGCGCACCGAGCTATCGAAGCGCTCGCCACCTTGCAACAACGCACGGTGACTCTCTCCGGCGCACAGGTCAACTCGATCATCATGGAGATCGAGAATGCGCGCAAGCAGCTCACCGTCAACGTCGAGGAACGCGTCGAGCTGCTGGAACGCGAGATAGCGGAGCGTCAGCGTCAGATAGACGATCTTAAGAAGAACGGCATCGAGCGTCGGCCGACTCGCGAACAGGTGTCTGACATCATCAACGTTGTCTACAACACGTTGCGTGGGATTCCCGTCGATCTTCGCGAACTGGTGATAACCGAACGAGACAACGGGGACGAATTGCGCCGCCGCATCGACGATGGCAGCATGACGAGCGACGAGATGCTGCGCTTCTACCACGAGGAATACGAGCGCACCTACCGCGACAGCGACGAAGGCAGACGGTTCAACGATGCGTTCCAGGTGATGTTCGCGCCGGAGAGTCGTGCCGAACTCGATCAGGCTTTGCAAGACATTTCGAACAGCGAATGGCTGCACGATGAGGCCGATGATGTGATGGGTGTGGTCAACCGCGAATTCGACGACATCTACGACGGCATCGACGCGGTGCGCAACCAGATTCGCGCGACCGACGAAAGCGTGAAACTACTCGTTCGCCAGCAGAGCGACATGCAGTTCCGCACGATGTCGCGCCAACTCGCGCGACTGTTCACCAAGCTGAGCGACTCTGCTCACACCAAGCAACGCTTCGATACGGGCACATCAACGGTTTCCATGCTCACTTTGCCAACCCGTGCGCGTGAAACACCCGTGAAAACATTGGCGCCGACGCTGCGTGAGGGCAATGATGGCGCCGCTTCGATTGACTTGCGAGGCATAGTGCAAGCCGGAGGACCTCGCGTGGCGCATATGATCTCGCTTATTGCCAAGCATCCGGTGATGCGAGGCACGCAGGTCGATATTGCGGCGAGCTTCAACGCGTTGCCTGCCGAGGAACGCCGCGAAAGCGAAATCGTGGGCTTCCTGAGTTATCTGCCGTCTGACGGTGCAAGCTCAGACACTGGTGACAACACTGTGAGCAATGCGACGAGCATATGGCACTGCGTGAGCGCCGATGGCGACGATCGCGCTTGGCGCACGCGCGCACTGCTGGTGGGCGAACAGGAACTACACGACTATCTCGATACGATGACACAGGCATGAGGCGAACATGGCGAACGATTTACCAGAAGATATGAACGCGCAGATCGCGGATGACGGCAATCAGGGCATTATCTCCGACACGGCTGCCGGCAATGATTACGGCGAACAACAGACACTCGACAACGCGGGAACCGCGGATCTGGCGAACGTGCACGCGCTGTTCGACGGCGACATGGGCGATATGCCTGCTGCCGCGCGCGAGGTGGCGATCGCGTTGAAGCGCAACCGCTCCATATCGGGGAAGATGTACCATCAGGCGCTTGAATACATGGATGATGTGCGCCGTTCGCTCAACAATGATCTGTTGATTCCGGTGATCGACACCTATTATGAGGTGATGTATGCGGAACCGGTGAAACCGGACGAATATTCGATCCGCTCGCTGAAAACGCGCGCCACGCTGAGTGCTCGCGAGGCGGCGCTGCTCGCCGCCTTGCGCCGCAAAGTGCTCGAATACGAGAACGTGGGCATGCCCTCAGAGCAGTGGATGATTTCGAAAGAAGAGATTGTGCAGACCATGGCTACCGGCGCCGGACCGCTGGCTGGTCGCAACAGCGAGGAAGCCGTCAACGAGCAAGTCGATCGGCTTATCGGGCAGGCTCGCACCAACGGTTTTCTGATGGATTACGAAGATGACGAAGGCATGTTCGTGATCACGAAGCTCGTGCCCGTGGTGCTCGATCCGGAGCGCATCGCCGCGTGGCTCGGTGACGATGATGCTGCCGCTGAGAATACCGAAAACACTGAGAATACCGAAGACCAGCAGGAGCTGCTGCCATGACCGCACAATCATCTACCGCACAGGTATCTCAAGCATCTCAAGATCTGTATGCGCCCATCGAATTGCTGGCACCGCACTGGGTGCTGCAGCGTCGCCAGCTCGTCAACTGGGGTTCTTACGAAGGCTACCATGTGTTCGAACCGTCCACCGCGTTCGACGGCACGGTGACATTGCTGACGGGGCAAAGTGAATCCGGCAAGTCCACGCTCGTGGATGCGCAGGTGTCGCTGCTGTACCCAACGGGAGCCGCGTTCAACAAGGCATCCAACGCCGGCCGCTCCGACCGCAGCGACTACACGTATGTGCGCGGGCAGCGAGGCATTCGCAACGACCGCGGGCATGACGAACCCGTGTATTTGCGCGGTGTGAACGAGGACGGCGAGCCATACGCGGTGTGGGGAGCGATCGTCGACGACTACATCGACACCGCCAACAGCGGGCACCTGTCTATCGCTAAGTTCATGTATTTGCCACCGGACGCAACTCCGGAGAACATGATCAAACTGTATGCTATGCGCGCCGAGCCGATTGACCCTCGACTCATGGACGCCTACCGTGAAGAGAAATTCAGCATACCGCTGCTCAAACAGGTGTATCCGGGCATCACCGTGTATCAGTACGCGAACCGTTTCCATGAAGACGTGTGGAAACGATTCGGATTGACGGAGGCCGCATGCCGCCTGTTGCACCGTATGCAGGCTTCCGACGCTCCATCTCAGCTCGACGACATCTTCCGCAAGGGAGTGCTCAACGAGCCGCGCGCACTCAGCATGGGTCGCGCCGCCATCGACGATTACGAGCGCTACCGCAACAATTTCATGAGCATGGAGCGCACACGCAGACGCGTGGAATTGCTGCAGACGATCAATGACGAAGCTGCTGAATACCAGGAAGCGGAACGTGGCGTTTCGCAATTGCGCGCCATCGATCCGATGCAAGTTGGCAGTGATGAGCGGCGCGCACAGTGGCTTGACACGCGCATCAGCGCTGACGTCGCTGATGTGCTGCCGCAATACCGCGCGTGGGCGCAGGAGAACGAGGCTGCGTTGCAGTCCGCGCAAGAGAAGGTTGTGCAGCTCAACGACGAGATCAGTTCGCTGGAAAATCAGATGCGCGGGCATGGTGGCGATGAGATCCGCAAGCTTGAAGACAAACTCGCCGATGCGCAACGTGAATACGAGCGTGTGCTCAAACGCTGCGAAAAACTGGTGGAACGCTTCAATCGCGCGGATCAGAGCATGCCGGAGAACCAAACGCAGTGGAACGAGATCTGTGCGCAATATGAGCAGTTCGACAAAGAATATGCGGCTGACGCGCGCACGCGCAGCGACCACCAGTTCGAGCTGCTCAACACGTGCAAGATCTACGAAGATGAGCTTGCCGAACTCAACGATGATTACGAGCGCAAACAGCGTTCGCGCTCGCGCATCACACGCGAGATGGCGGATGCTCGCGCGTTGATGGCACAGGTAACTGGCTTGCAGCCGGAAGAACTGCCGTATGCCGCCGAACTCATGGACGTCGAAGACGAAGAGTGGCGCGTGGCGATGAACGTCACTTATGCATCGCTCGCTCCGATCATTCTGGTCGACAAGCGGCACGAGCAGGGATTCGCGCAAAATATCAGCCGTATTCCACGCGAGCAGATGCCGCGCAGAAACTGGCAGTTCGTAGACACTGATGCAATTTTCGACGGTGATCACGATTCCAGTGAACGCGATTGGCTGTCTGGCAAACTCACGTTCAACGAGGATTCGCCGTTCATCGGCTGGCTGCGTGCGCGAGTGGCATCGGACGCTTCAGATGCGCTGTGCGTGGACGCGATCGACGACGCCAGCGCCGAGCGGCAGGTGCAGCGAGACGGGCAGATCAAAAGCGGCAAGCGCGGCAGCCACGGCACCAAAGGCATGAAGCCGGTGATCGGTTTCGTCACTGAAACATATCTGAACGAACTCAAAGTGAAGATCGCGGCGGCGAAAGAACGACTGAACCAGGCGATTGCCGCACGTGATGCATTCGACAATGACGTGGCGAAATTGCAGGCGAAACACGATCTGGCACAGGCGTTGCAAGATACCGCGTGGGCAGACATCGACGCACAGGCCGTGGAAGATCGCATTACGCAATTGCGGGCAGACCGCGATGAACTCGCCAATAATCCCGAGCTTGCACAGCTCAAAGCCGATCTCGATATTCGCAAACGCCAGTTGGAGGAGGCAAACTCCAGGGCGTGGGGCGCGAAAACGGAGGCACAGTCAGCACAACGCGCTTTGCAAGCAGCGCAGCGATGGCTCAGCGAGCACGACGATGCTTCGACTACTGCTGACGGCGTGCATGCCGTACCGATGAACGATGTGTGCAACGAGCTGCTTGAAACGAGCTATGTGGCATATTTTGGCGCGAGCGCACAGCGGGGCAGCCAGCGCGTCGGCGTCATCCTTGGCATTGACGACAAGTCTGCCAAAGCGAGCGGCACGCATGTCAAAGCCGAGGATCGCGTGGATATGCAACAAGTGGGAGTATTGCGCATGAGTGTGGCGCAGGCGGTGGGCAAAACCGTCACGCAACTCGCCGCACAACGCGATGCACGGCGTAAATCCTGCGAAACGACGATGCAGTCATACATCGACCAGTACGCGCCCAATGACGACCGCATCAGCGCCAGCGTGAACGACGCGCAGTTCTTCGAACGTGAGCTTGCAGAACTCGAACCTGGCGTGATCGGGCAGGAAGCCGCCAGCACCGAGTATTTCAACTCGTTGGAGAAGATGCTCAACGACTTCGTGCAATTGCAGGCCACCATTCGCGCCGACCAGAAGAAGATCACCGAGCAGATGGGCAAGATCAACCGGTTGCTCGCGCATTACCCATTCGGCGCGCAGCATGGCAAGCTGTCGATCGAAGTGCACGTGCGCCCACCGGAAGCGAAGTTCTCCACGGCATTGAGCAGCCAGATAGCACGCATCAACGCGTTCAGGGAAAGTGATTCCCGAGATGTCGAGCGGTGCAAGAAGCTGTTCGAACAGTGTGCGAATGTGGTGGAATTCATCAAGGAGAGCTTCGACGAATATGCGCCGAACGGTCATGGCGATGCCAATCTCGACCCTCGCAGACGTTCCCGTTTCATCGGTGCGGTGGAGTATTCGAACGGAGACATCGAGCACATCAACTCCACTGGCGGCGGTTCGGGCGGCTACTTGCAGGAGCTCACGTCGTTCGCATATGGCGCGGCACTCCTGTATCTGCTCGCCAACGACAATGCAACCGAGCCTTCGTATGCCACGGTGTTCCTCGACGAGGCGCTCATCAAGGCCGACAGCCAATATACGCGGCGTGCACTGAGCGTGCTGCCGGGCCTCGGCTTCCAGGTGATCGTCTCCGCGCCGGAATCGAAAACTGGCGAGATCATGCCATCTGCCTCCAAAACGGTTGTGGCGCGTAAGGATCCAACCACCGGCACCACCACGCTTCTGGAAGGCGAACTTGTCAACGGAACGCATGAACGCAATGCACGATGATACGGGCGGTTGAAACGAGCAGGGGCAGCCCCGTTACGTTTGTGACTATTGGTGACTAGTGAAGTTCGTTTTCGCGCTGATAGTGGCGGTGGAGCAGCAGGCCGATGCCATAGCCGATCAGCGCGCAGACCAGCGTGATGCAGCAATAGAGCACGAACACGCTCATGTCCCACGTCATCGACATGAGCACACCCAGCTCCGCGACGACCGCCACGAGTGCGATCGTGTATCCGTGCACACTACCGGTCGTACCGGTGGCGGTTGCGGCAAGCGAGATGAGCGGGTAGACGAACATCAGCACGAAACCTGAGATAAAGCCGTAGTGGTCGGTGTAGCGCAGCACCAGGGCGATCACCACGGCGATGGCGAGAATAATCCAACCGACAACAAACAACGTGCGTCCCAGATTGCGTTCCTCTTTACCGTTTTTACCGTTCGCGCGAGTGTTCTCGGTCATGATCCCTCCGGTTCTCCAGTGCTGCTCTCCAAGCGTTACTTCAAAACTAACACGGCAGAAAAACGCCACGCTATTGATTGAGTAATAAATAAGAGATTTTCACATTGGCCGGAGAAGAGTGTGCGACGCGCAGCGCGCGGAATCATCGCTGAAGCGCGGCGCGTTCCTCAAGATAAGCGCGCAGAATGCGCGCATGATTGACGAACGGGTCACGCGCGCCATACACCAGCGTGACCACTGGGTGCGCGTCGAGAATCTGCTCGAGTTCCGCCACGGCAGGGTTCGCATCGAGTTCACGCCGGTATGCTGCGGCGAATTCAAGGATCGTGTTCGGATTGTGATTCCACGCCTTGCGCAGATCAGTGCTCGGCGCGATCTGCTTCATCCACAGATCCAAATGTTCCTTTTCCTTTGACATGCCACGTGGCCAGAGCCGATCGACGAGAACACGGTAGCCATCGCCCGCGCTCGCCGGAGCATACGTGCGTTTCAACAGAATCTTTGCCATGCTTCCAGCGTAGAAATATCGCGAATCCCATATGGAGTTTTTGACTTCAGCTGAAAACGTGTATTCAGTTGCGCGCAATGTGAGTAAGCGCGGCACAAGTGCCGTGTTTTCTTATGCCAAGCGGCAAAGCTCGGTTCCTCGGCAATCCAGCGCGGTTACAGTAATACTTTTGAATAGGAGTGACGGATCGACATGCCGTAGTGACGATCCGCATGTTCGCAACATACTTCATAGAAATTCGTGAATGAAAGGAACATGATGACTGATCTGCTGAGTGAAGTCAATAGTCCTGACGATTTGAAGAAACTGAACCGCAACGATCTGCCGGCGCTGTCGGAGGAGATTCGCGATGTGCTGCTCAAGCGCATCAGCGTGACTGGCGGGCATTTGGGCTCGAACCTCGGCGTTGTGGAGGCGACCGTCGCGCTGCACTATGTGTTCGATTCCCCGAAAGACAAGATCGTGTGGGATGTGTCGCATGAGTCATACACGCATAAGATTCTGACCGGACGCAAGCTCGCGTTCACCGATCCGGCTCACTACCACGACGTCTCCGGCTACACGCATCCAAGCGAAAGCCCGCACGACCAGTTCACCGTCGGGCACACCGGAACCTCGATTTCAATGGCTGTGGGGCTGGCCAAAGGCCGTGACCTGTGCGGTAGGCATGAGAACGTGATCGCGTTCATCGGTGATGGTTCGATGAGTGAAGGTGAAGCGTTCGAAGGTCTCGACAACGCCGGTGCGATGAGCACGAACCTCATCATCGTGTTCAACGACAACGGTTGGGCCATCGCCCCGAACCACGGCGGCATCTACAAGAGCCTTGCTGAGTTGCGCGCCACGAACGGCGAGAGCGAACACAACATGTTCAAGGACTTCGGCCTTGACTACCGCTATGTTGCCGACGGCAACGACGTGGAGAAGCTCGTCGACGTGTTCGCCAGCGTGAAAGACATCGATCACCCTGTGGTGGTGCACATCGTTACCGACAAGGGTCGTGGAAGCGCGTGGGCTGAGAAAGACAAGGAAGCTGGCCATTGGGCGCTTCCCGACAAGGTGTATGACGAGATTCAGACCGAGCGCAAGGAAGGCACGCTCGCGCCCGACTACGATCAGATCACCTCGGAATTCCTGCTCAAGAAGATCGAGCACGACCCGAAGGTCGTGGTGCTGACCGCGGCAACGCCGGGCAGCGCATTGCCTCCGAGCTTCCGCGAGAAAGCCGGCAAGCAGTTCGTCGACGTCAGCATCGCCGAACAGCACGCCGTCGCCGCGATCTCCGGCATCGGCAAGGCTGGCGGCAAGCCGGTGTTCGAAGTGTTCAACACGTTCCTGCAGCGCGCATACGACCAACTGCAGCAAGACCTCGCGTTGCAGGGCAATCCGGCGACGATTCTGATGGGCGGTATCGCACCGGGTGTGGCACGTTGCGACAACACGCATTCCGGTGCGTTCGGCATTGCCATGACCAACACGATTCCGGGGCTCACCTGCTTGGCTCCCGCCACGAAGGAGGAACTGCTCGGTATGCTCGACTGGTCGATCGACCACGCTGAACGTCCAGTGGTGATCGTGCGCCCGTTGCGTGGCGTAGTGAGTGAAGACGATCTGCCGCTTGCGCCGGTCGATCCGCCGTTCGCGGGCGATGGCTTCGGTGAAGCCGACCTCTCGTACCGCACTATGGTTCGCGGCGAGAAGGTGGCGGTGCTCGCCCTCGGCGACATGCTGATGCACGGCTACGACGTGGTCAAGGCACTTAAGGATCGTTTGGGCATCGACGCCACGCTGATCGAGCCGCGCATCTACTCGGCGCTCGACACCGCTACGCTCGATCGCTTGCTCGACGAACACGACATCGTGCTGACCATCGAAGACGGCGAGAAAGTCGGCGGCTTCGGCGAACAGGTCGCCAGCTACTACGGCAGCGCACACGTGCACGTGCTCAACTACGGCGCAAACAAGGAGATCCCCGATCTCGTGCCGACCGATGAGCTGATGGAACGTTACGGCATGACCACCGACCAGATCGTCGGCGACGTCGAATCACTGCTCGGCAACGAGTAATCCAGCGTAATCTAGCAGCACAGAAGGAAATGCGCGCATCCCCAGGAGACATGGGATGCGCGCATTTGTGTGTGCACGTCGTTGTGCAGTCTTACCCGTGGTAAGCGTTGCAGACTATTCGTTCACATCATTCACTGTGTTTGAGGCGGTGATGATTTCCGCTTCGAGCTGTTCGACAATCTGCGCATGACGTTTCTCGTCGATGCGCACGGTGAGCAGAAACACCAGCAAACTCAGCACAATGCCGGCAGATGGCACGATATATGCCCACGTCGTGAACGTGCGGATATTCGCTGTGGTCATATCTGCCGCGCTCACCGAGCCGACCATGCCCGCGGCTACCGCCACGAACCCGACGATGCCGTTCGAGAACGCGCCGGCGATCTTGTCGAGCATCGGTCGCACGCTCAACGTCACCGCTTCGTTCCGCTTGCCTGTTTTAAGCTGACCATATTCAATCGAATCGGTCATCGTCAAAATAGCGGTCATCTGAATCGTTTGCGCAGGTAGATAGAACAGAATCAGTGCGGCGAACGTCACTGCAAAGTTGCGCGGAGCAATAATAAACAGCGCATAGCCTGCGATCATCAGCACCATGCCCGCGGTGAACAGCCAGCGGCGGGCAATCACGCGGTTGAGCAGCGGATACAGCGGCGTGGTGACGAGGCCGGTGACCACGGGGATCACGCCGGCGATGGCGAACCGCTCCGGCATGCCGAGCACATAGGTGAACTGGTAGAACAGCACGCCGGTTGTCGCCACGTTCGCAATGGCATACAGCAGGTAGCTCAACGCCGTCCACAGTAACTGATCGTTGCGCGCAATTGCTTTGAATGCGTCAAGAGGACCGCAATGCTCCTCGTTGGCGCGCAGCTCACTGTTACTCTCGCGAGTGCCGAACGCCACCGTCCATGCGGTGATGAGGCCGAGCAGCGCGACGATGATCGCGAACGCCGTCCACCCCGCCTGACCTTGCCCGTGCGCTCCCGTGAACTTGAATGTGAAGAAGCTCACGATGGGAATGACCACGACGGTGATGCCGTTGTAGCCGAGCGAGCCGGTGAGCGTGCCGAGCGAAGTGTAGACGCTGCGCTCGTGCGAGTCGCTCGACAGCGCGGGAATCATGCCCCAATACGAGATGTCGCGCGCCGAATAGAACACGTCGAGTGCGATGAACGTCACGATGAACACGGTGATGAACCATGTGGTGTTCACGTTCACGAGCCCGAATATGCCGGTGAAGATGACGATGAGCAGCGCGGACGGCACAATGCCTCCGATGAATTGCCAGACTCGGAATCTGCCCCACCTTGTGCGCGTGTTGTCGACGAGGTTGCCGAGCAGCGGGTCGAGGAAGATCTCGGCGATGCGAATGGCTACCACAAGGCCGGTGATCAGCGTGATCATGCGTGCTGCGAGTGCTTTGTCGACATTGGCGAACAGCGCCGTCGTCACATAGGTCATGAAGAACGTGCTCATCGCGTTATAGAACGCGGCTTGCCCGAGGTTGCCGAACGCGAAAGCAATGCGTTGGCGAATATTGCGTGCGGTGTTGATCATCTTGATCTCCTTTGATCGTGTCTGATCAGGTGTGTGTTCACTGCTGTACTGTACCACGAAAGATAAATAAGTTTACTGATTTAGATACACATATTTACTAGATTTAAGATAGTGCTTAATCGTTTAAATACTTGGTAGTTATAGGATTTGTATTGTTTGAAATCGAAATGTGAAGATTTCTGAATTGCGTCGATAGAGGAATTCTGATTGCTTTATATTAGTAAATAGTTTACTGTATGGATTACAGATTACTTGGCAATACACCGTGGTGTTGCGGCAAAGTCAGCGAAGTGGCGTTGCGGTGGCACGCGGTGTGACGTTTACCGATGGAGGGCAACATGACCGAGCATGTACACACGTTGAACAGCGACCAACCCAGCGCATGGTGGCTCACTGATCCAAGCGTGTTCGCCGTCAACCGCCTTGCGCCGCACACCGACCATCTGACCGCGGACGCGGATCCGGCGTATGTGGCGAACGAGTCGCACGGGTCGTTGAAGCAATCACTTGACGGAAGCTGGAAGTGTAAGGTCGTGCCCGCGCACCTCGACCGACTGCCGGGGGAGAGCAGCGATGACCGTTGGCAGACCGGGCATATTCCACCGGCATTCGTGTCGCGCAGCTTCGACGACGACGGTTTCGCGACGGTCGAAGTTCCGGGCTGCCTAGAGACACAGGGGCTCATGCGGCCGCAATACGTGAACATCCAATACCCTTGGGACGGCCATGAGAATCCGCAGGCGCCAAATGTGCCGAACAACAATCATGTGGCGTTGTACCGTCGCTCTTTCGAAACGAATGAGCGTGTGCGTAAGGCGTTGGCGAATGGGGAACATGTTTCCGTGACCTTCCACGGTGCGGCGACGGCCATGTTCGTGTGGCTGAACGACACGTTCATCGGCTATGCGGAGGATTCCTACACGCCCAGTGAATTCGACGTGACCGATGCGTTGCGTGACGGTGAGAATCTGCTTGCCGTCGCCTGCTTCGAATATTCGAGCGCAAGCTGGTTGGAAGATCAGGATTGCTGGCGCTTCCACGGCTTGTTCCGCAGCGTTGAACTCGATGTGCGTCCACGTGCGCATGTGCGCGACGTCGTTGCGCTGGCGGATTGGGACGTCGCTGCGCAGCGAGGCGTGCTCGACGTGCATGTTGAACTCGATGGCGCACGATTCGCCGACAGCGTTGAGGCTCGACTGCGGGACCTTTCCGGCGACGAGAACCGGGTGCTGTGGCGTCGATCGCTTGCGTTGTCTGAAAAGATGGACGTCACCGTGCCGTGCGGACAAGTGCAGCCGTGGAGCGCCGAGAGCCCGAATCTCTATGTGCTGGAGATCGTGGTGCGAGACGCCGACGGTCGTGTGATGGAAACCTCCTCGACCCGTGTCGGGTTCAAACATGTGGCCATCGAAAACGGCGTGCTCAAACTCAACGGCAAACGCATCGTGTTCCGAGGGGTGAACCGTCACGAATTCAGCGCCACGCGCGGGCGTAGCGTCACCGAAGAAGAGATGCTGTGGGACGTGCGGTTCATGAAGCGGCACAACATCAACGCCGTGCGCACATCACACTACCCAAATCAGACGCGGTGGCTGGAACTGTGCGACGAATACGGGCTCTATGTGATCGACGAGACGAATCTGGAGACGCACGGCAGCTGGAATCTCCCCGGAGATACGACTGATGGCAAGTCGATTCCGGGAGATGACCTGGCATGGCAGCCCGCGTGCATCGACCGCCTCGAAAGCATGGTGCGTCGTGACCGCAACCATGCGAGCGTGATCGCATGGTCGTTGGGCAATGAATCGTATGCCGGCGAAGTGATCAAGGCGATGGGGGAGCGTTGCCGGGAACTCGACCCCTCGCGCCCAGTGCACTACGAGGGCGTGCAGTGGAACCTACGCTACAGCGACATCAGCGATTTCGAGACGCGCATGTATGCCCAACCCGACCAGATCCGCGAATACTTGGAATCGCAGCCGAGCAAGCCATACATCTCGTGCGAATACATGCATGCGATGGGCAATTCCGTTGGAGGGCTGGGCGAATACATCGAGCTTGAGCGATACCCGCAATACCAAGGTGGCTTCATCTGGGATTTCATCGATCAGGCGCTCTGGCAATGGAGCGAAGATGGCACACGGCGCCTCGCGTACGGCGGCGACTTCAACGACCGCCCCAACGACGGTGAATTCAGTGCCGATGGCATCGTGTTCGCCGACCGCAGCGTCTCCCCGAAAGCCCAAGAGGTCAAAGCGCAGTATGCGAACGTGCGCATCGAAGTGAACGGCGATAGTGCGACGATCCACAATGGCAACGTGTTCACCAGCACGGCTGGCACGATGTTCGTGGCCCGGGTGCTCGTCGACGGTAGGGAAGTGTGGAGCAAATACTACCAATTCAACGTGCCGGCAGGCGAGACCAGAACATTCGCAATCGATTTCCCGAAACCGACCCCAACGTGGTCGGCGGAATCGATGGCACAACACCATGAAATCGTCCACGAACTGAGTCAACGTCTGGACTCAGACACCCCGTGGGCACAGGTGGGGTATGAACTGGCGTGGGGCCAATACGCTCAAACAGTGCATGATGCCGAATCGCCGCATGAGGCGCAAGCGGTAACGGAACAGCCGCAGGATTCCGCCGCGCACGTCACGGTGGGGCGTTGGAATGCCGGCATGCATGTGGGTGAACAGGAGGTTCTGCTGTCGAAAACGCAAGGCGGTGTGACGTCGATGCGCAACGGCGACCGCGACATGGTGCTGCATGCTCCGAAGCTGGTCACATGGAGACCGTTGACCGACAACGATCGTGGCATGAGTTCGGGCTTCGAGCGAGCGCAGTGGTTCGCAGCCGGACGCTATGCCCGTGTGGTGACCGGCATCGGGCAGGTGGACTACAGCGAGAAAAGCGGGGAACTCGCCGGAGAATACTGGTTCGAGCTCGCCGACCCGCAGCACACCAAGATTCCGGTGCGCTACCGCGTGCGGCACAACGGTGACGGTCTGCGCATGCATGTCGAAATGGAATACCCAGGCGGGCTGGAAGCTCCAAGCCTACCCGCCTTCGGGTTGGAATGGATGCTGCCGGAACGTTACTCGCGGCTGGAATTCTACGGACACGGGCCTCAGGAGACCTACCGCGACCGCAAACGGGCCAAACTCGGCACATGGTCGACGACGGCGTTCGCAGACGCAGCACCCTACGTAGTGCCGCAGGAAACCGGCAACCATGAAGACGTGCGATGGGCGCGCATAACCGACGTGCATGGCCGTGGCATGTTCGTCGAATCCGAGCAGAACGAGGGAGATTCGATGGCGTTGAGTCTGCTGCCATACAGCACACTCATGCTCGAAGAGGCGACGCATCAAGACGAGCTGCCCCAGCCGCGCCACATGTTCCTCCGCATGCTCGCAGGGCAGATGGGCGTGGGCGGCGACGACTCGTGGGGTGCTCCGGTGCATGATCGCTATCTGCTCGACGCCAACAAGCCGATGCGTCTCGCGGCGGCCATCACGCTCATCTGATTCGCTGGGTGTCGGGATGTCTCATCGTCCTGACACCCAGCGGGGGCTATGATCGCGGTGCGAAACTCGAACGGCACACCAAGCTCGTGGAGATGAACACGTGCCTGCGCACACTGCGGTTGCGTGAAATCGCATCGCGCAGCGTGTCTAACGCCGTATACACCAACTCATGCTGGTCGATGTTGAACGAACTCAACGGCGGGGCGGTGTATTGCGCGATCGGCAGATTGTTGACGCTGACCACAGCCACATCTGACGGCACGCGAATACCGGCGTCGGTGAACTCCTGCAGCACGCCGACCGCCATAGGATCCGAGGCGACGACCAACGCATCGGGCATCGTCCTGGCAGACTGATGCTGGTCGATCAGCTGCTGTGCAAGATGCTTGCCGTTACTGACGGTGAACGGACCGGTGGCATACACCAGATCGTCGTTACGCAACCCCAGGCGTTTGCTCCATTCGGTGAACGCCAACGAACGCAAATCCTCAACATGGTCGTGCAAACCCATGATCGACCCAACGCCGCCGATGAACGCTATGCGCTGATAGCCGGCGCCAGCCAATGCGTCAATCGCATCGAGCATCGTCTGACTCAAATCAGGCTGCACCGAATCAAACCAATCGGGAGGCGGATTCGTGTCGATGAACACCCCATAGGGGAGCACGTCGCGAAGCTTGGCCAAAGCGGTGCGGTCCAATGATGCGGGGCCAATGGCAACGAACCCGTCGAAATCGTCGGCGATGGCAACCAGCTCATCGACGGAAGTGAACGATTCCACCAGCGTGCCCTGCTCCTCGGCAGCTCGGTTGAGTTCTTCGCGCAGTGAATTGAAATAAGCGTCCTGCAACTCGTCGATATGCGGGGGCACGTTGAGCACCGCAATCGAACGGCTGGTGAACGCCGTGTAACCCAGCTGGGCGGCGGCCTGCATGATCCTGCGCCGCGTCTGCCCCTTGACCTTAAGGCTTTTGTCTCCATTGAGCAGTCGAGACACGGTGCTCTGCGACACCCCTGCCAGTTCAGCGATTTCCTTGCGCGTTGCCATACCGCCCCTCACATCGTTGTAGATAAGTTGTGCCGTTGTATCTGGTAAATTAATTTACCAGATACAACGGCACAACATGCACGATCTCACGGCTGAATTCAGCGAGGAATTCACTGATTGAACGATTCGCGTACTCGCGAAGCGGCGAGCTGAGCCTCATCGGGGATTTCGCGAATATGCTGGGAAAGCGTGTTCAGCGCCTTGCGCACTTCCTTGCTCTGCGTCAGACCCTTTGCCTTCGCATCACCGGCGAGACGGCGGACGTCGGCCTTGAGCACATCGATGTCGCTGGCGGTGCCGTTGAGTTTGCCACTCTTGTACAGCGTGATGAGCACGGCGATGTTGATGCACAGGCACAGCGCGCTGATCACGATGAAGCAGATCATCAGCGTGTGATGCAAATTGCGGGCGGAAGCGTCGGCATCCGCTACATCCGGATTGTCATCGGGATCGTTGATCTCATCGATGTCGTGGGCGTCAAGCTCATCAAAATTGGTATCCGTCATGATTACCTCGATTCTTCGTGGGGCACGCCATTGCCTGCCCGACTGCTTCCACCGTATGCCGTTTGCGCGGGTGACGCGTCGCTGTCATCTCAAGGCGTTACCGACATGGAATGCCAGTCATTTGCAAGGCATCCGCTGGCTGATATGCCGCCAAAGATAACCGTATGCAATGCAGTATGCTGTTGCGTATGAGTAACGCAAACAGTGGTATGCCACAGCGCAATCCAGAGAGCCAAAACAATCCTGCCTATGTTCCGCCTGCGTATGGGGCGCAGCCGAACTACACACAGCAGCAGCCGTATGGCGGGCAGAACGCGAACCAACCCAATCAGTACCCGTATGCGAATGGTCAGCCGAACTACACACAGCAGCCGAACTATATGCAGCCGGATTACACGCAGCAGTACCAAGCGGTTCCACCGCAAGGCTACCCGAGCGTCAACAATCCGCAGGATCGCTGGAACGGCATGTGCATCGCGGGCTTCGTCTGCTCGTTCGTGATTCCGGTCGTCGGACTGATTCTGTCGATCATCGCACTCGTGCAGATCAACAAAAGCGGTGAGAAAAGCAAGGGAATGGCCATCGCAGGCATCGCCATCAGCGCCGTGAGGCTTGTGCTTGAAGTGGTGTTCTTCCTGCTCATCGTCACCGGAATGCTCGCGGGGTTGGGCTATGCGCTCGACTATGACTACGACTATTCGTATGGCGATGATGATTATGACTATTCGCAGTATGACGACATCGATGCCAGCTATATCGCGAATGAGCAGGCGGTGTACGATCTCGTGATAATGTGAAATAGCGGCTATTTCACTTCTATGAGTAGGCCCCCACAGCCAATGGCTGTGGGGGCCTACTCATAGAAGGAGGAGGAGAAATAGAGATGTGTTACTTGACGGTGAAGCCCTGCTCGGTGCCGTAGTCCTTCAGCGCCTTCTGCCAAGCGGCGACGGCGGTCGAGAGCTTCTCGTTGCCTGTGTAGCACTTGCCGAAGTAGTCACCGAAGATGTTGCGCGCCTTGATCTCGAACGGCAGGAACTGGTAGCCGGTGGTCACGTCAGCGGCGGCCTGTGCAAGCACTTCGTTGTATTTCTGACCGCCGAAGTATTCGATGGCCTTGCCGTCGGAATTCTTAACGGTGGTGGCGTCCTTGAAGTAATCGGCCTCCATCGACGCCTTGTCGGCAGGGAACGCACCGGCCTCGACGCGGGTCTTCACGCCGTCGCCATGGTTGGCGTATTCGATGAAGTCGAGAGCGGCCTGCGCCTTCGGGGAGTTCTTGAGCACAGCCAGCGAGGAACCGCCGTTTTCGGCGTTGGCGGTCTTGCCGTCAGGCGTAGGCATCAGCGTGACGCGCCACTTGCCAGCGGCTTCAGGAGCGGAATTCGCAAGGTTTGCAGGCATCCAACCGCCGGTGAACAGTGAGGCGATCGTGCCGTCAGACATGCCCTTGAACCAATCCTCGGACCAGCCCACGGTGTTCGTGTCGATCAGCTTCTCGTCGAGCAGCTTCTGCCAGAAGTCATCGAAGGTCTTCACGCCCTTGTCGCCGGTCAGATTGATCGTCACATTGGTGCCGTCGTCGGAAGTCTGGAACGGCTTGCCACCCGCGAGCCAGGTCATCGAATCGAAGAAGCCTGCGTCGCCGCTGTCGGACGTGATGTAGTAGTTGCTGCCGAGTGCGTGAATCTTCTTGGCGGCCTCGTAATAGTCATCCCAGGTCTTGATCTTCGTGGCGTCGACGCCAGCCTTGTCGAACACTTCCTTGTTGTAGAAGAACGCCATCGGGCCGGAATCCATCGGCAGGCCATACACCTTGCCGGCCACCTGCACGCTCGACCACGGGCCGGGGTTGTAATAATCCTCATATCCCTTGGTCTTATCGGTGATGTCGAGCAGATTATCCTTGATCGCATACTGCGGAATCGCGTAATACTCGATCTGTGCAACGTCAGGCGCTCCGGAGCCAGCCTGCAGCGCGTTGTCGAGCTGCGTGTATTCCTTCGTGTTCGTGCCGACGTTCTTCAGGTTGACCTTGACGCCGGTCTTCTTCTCGTAGTCCTTGGCGACGTTCGTCAGCGTCGGTTCCCAAGCCCAGACGGTGATCTCCTTGACGTCTTTCTCCTGCGCCGGCTGGCTTGAGCTCGACGAGCTGTTGCCGCACGCGGCGAGCGGGATCAACATGGCTACTGCGCCTGCAAAAGCAATGGCACGTGTTCCGAACTTCATTGTTCTTCCTTTCCTCAGTTGCTCATGTGCGTCGCGTCGTTGCTGTTCGCTGCATGAGCTTTGGTAGTTCATAATGTAGCACGATATTTATGTTTACGCAAACATCGATAGAAAATATTGGAAAATCAATATAAAAACTGTTTTCTGTAGCGTGTTGAAATAACGCAAACATATTTATATGCGAACGTGGCTCTGCCTTACATTTGCGTAGGGCAGAGCCACGTTGATCGCGAGATTTCCGGTGGTATTTCAGGACTTCAACACGATTGCGCCGTTCGGCTCGAGCGTGATCTGGTCCGCGCTGATATCGGCGTAACTGGAGACGACGACCTCACCGAGTGGATTGTGCACGTTCACAACGTGCGACGTGCGGTTGAACACGAATTCGAACGTCGCATCGTCACTCACGCGCGTCACGCGCAGCAGATCGCCGGACTGCGGCGAATCGTCGCAGTCGACGCCGAGCGCTTCGCACAGTTTCGGCAGACTCTTCGCAATGCCGTCTTTGCCGAGTTTGCCGGCGATATAGGCGGCCGCGCCGTCTTCGTAGGGGTGAACGGTTATCGCGGCGCGTCCGTTCATGCCGCTTTGCTGCGGGGCGTCGAACGTCGCAAGCACCTGAGTGTTCGGCTTGGTCGACGTGATCACATCGGCGATGTCGTGCACCAAGGTGCCGTTGCTCACATCGAGGTGATCGAGTGCGCCCGGGAACATGTCGGTGAGCGGGCAGTGCTCTTCAATGCGCACGCCGGCGATGTCGCCTATCAATCCTGGCCATCCGCCGAGGTAGAGATGATCATGCTCGTCGGCTATCGCGCTGTAGTAGGTGATGAACGCCTTGCCTCCGCCTGCCACGAACGCGCGCAGACGTTGCGCGGTATCTTCGTTCATCAAATACACGCAGGGGATCACGACGGCATCGTAGGTGTCCCAATCCGCGCGGATCGGCAGAACGTCGGCGGTGATGCCGCGGTCGGCGAACGCGGCGAACCAATCGAGCGGTTCGCTCCATTCGCGCACATGCTGCGTCGGCGTGGTCGAATGCTCGGTGGCCCATTCCGATTCGACGTCATAGACGATCGCCACCGGTGCCTTCGCCAGCTTCGAACTGAGAATCCCGGCGTCGGTGAGCGCCTGCAAATCAGTGCCGAGCTCGCACACGTCACGGTAGATCTGCGAGTTCTCGCCGGCCACCGGCAGCATCGCCGAGTGGAACTTCTCCGCACCGGCACGCGATTGCCGCCACTGGAAGTAGCAGATCGCGTTCGCGCCCATGGCAGTATGTGCGAGCGAGTCGCGGATGAGTTGCCCCGGCTCTTTGCGCGGGTTCACCTCACGCCAGTTCACCGCCGAAGTGGATTGCTCCATCAGGAACCACGGTTCTTTGCGCGAAATGCCGTCCACCAGCGACGACGAATAGGCGAGCTCGTCGAGATGCCAGTCACCGGGGGTGAAATAGTGGTCGTTCGACACGAAATCGACCTCGTTGCCCCAGTCGTCGTAGTCAAGTGCGCTGAACGACGCCGACACCATGAAATTGGTGGTCAACGGAATGTTCGGTGTGATCTGTGCCAGAGTGTCGCGCTCCGCGCAATAGAACTCTTTGAGCGCATCCGAACTGAACCTCTTGAAGTCGAGCAATCTGCCGGGGTTCGTGAAGTTGCCGTCACCGATGAAACGCGGAGGAATGATCTCGTCGAAATCGTTGAGACGCTGTGCCCAGAAGTTCGTGCCCCATGCATCGTTCACATTGTCGATCGTGCCATATTTCTTCTTGCACCACTGCTGGAAGGCATGCATCGCATCGTCTGAATAGTCGAAGCGGTTGTGGCAGCCGTATTCATTGCCCACATGCCAGGCGACGATGGCCGGATTATTCTTGTAGTGTTCGGCCATCTCACGGCACATCCTCAACGCGTATTCGCGATACACAGGACTTGTGGGACGCCAATGCTGGCGTGCGCCCGGCCACACGATGTCACCGCGTTCGTCGCGCCACAGCACCTCCGGGTGTTCCTTCGTCAACCACATGGGCGGCGAAGCGGTGGATGTGGCGAGGTCGACGGCGATGCCGGCCGTGTGGAGCTTGCTGATGACGCGATCGAGCCAATCGAATTCGAAATGACCGTCACTCGTTTCGATGTTCGACCAGCTGAAGATGGCGAGCGAAACGATGTTGACGCCGGCCTTCTTCATCAGTCGAATATCTTCGTCCCAATACTCTTCGGGCCATTGGTCGGGGTTGTAGTCTGCCCCATACCAGATTGTATGCTCGTGACCGGCGAGAGGCTGCGGCCAGCGGTGAACACGTCGTTGTATCGATACCATGAAAATCACTGTTCCTAAACGAGGGCGGCATATTCGCCGTGCGGTCTTGCACATGAATATGCCGCCAGAAATTGATATGTGAACTTGTCAGTGTGCTTTCGTGGAGCTTGAACTCACTCCTTGACTGCGCCTGCGGCGAGGCCGGACTGCCAGTACTTCTGCAGGAGCAGGAAGGCGACGACCAGCGGGATGATCGTGATGAGCGAGCCGGTGATCACCAGGTTCTGGATGGCCTGGCCGCCTGCGGTGGACGCCTGGTCCTTCCACTGATTCAAGCCGATCGTCAACGGATACCAGTCGGCGTCCTTCAACATGATCAACGGCAGGAAGTAGTTGTTCCACGTCGCCACAATCGTGAACAGCGAGCAGGTGACTATGCCAGGGGAAAGCAATGGCAGGGCGACGGTGAAGAAGGTGCGAGCCTCGCTTGCGCCGTCAACGCGCGCAGCTTCGAGCAGTTCGGTCGGCACGGCCTGCTCGGAGAAGATCCACATCAAATACAAGCCGAATGGGCTGATAAGGCTTGGAATGATCATTGCCCACGGGGTGTTGGTGAGCCCCAGCTTGGCGAAGAGCAGGAACTGAGGAACAGCCAATGCAATGCCAGGAACCGAGATCGCGCCGATGATCACGGCGAACACGGCTTTGCGCCCCGGGAAGCGGAACTTGGCCAATGCGTAGCCACCCATGATGGCGAGCAATGTGGCGCCACCAGCGCCGACGATCACATAGAACAGGGTGTTGAGGAACCAGCGTCCGAAGATGCCGTCCTGGTA
>Tephra_p2__coassemble_2349_pt1 | contig 21144 bp, 19 predicted proteins | sample Tephra_p2__metabat2_low_PE_021 | metagenome-assembled genome bin Tephra_p2
GCCGCTTGGTGCGTACGCGCGTCGCGTCGAACCTCTCCCCTTGGCTGTCGAAGACGCAGGTCGGCGACATGCACACGATTGCCATCTCCCATGGTGAGGGCCGATTCGTCGCATCCGACGATATGCTCGACCAGTTGATCGCCAACGGTCAGATTGCCACGCAGTATGTCGATGAGAACGGTCAACCAAGCATGAATCTGGATGTGAACCCGAACGGCTCCCTGCTCGCCATCGAAGGCATCACCAGCCCCGATGGCCGCGTGTTTGGCAAGATGGGTCATTCCGAGCGTTCGGGCGAAGGCCTGTACAAGAACGTGCCCGGCAACACCTACCAGCCGATCTTCGAAGCAGGCGTGGAATACTTCACCGCTTGATTCTCTGCTCTAGGTAATGCCAATAACAATTGTGGCCGACGATATATCGTCGGCCACAACCATATGCGCACGTATTCTGCGCGCTGCTCACAATCCTAGAATCTGTTTCTTCTTCGCGTTGAACTCCTCTTGTGTCAAAATCCCCGCGTCGAGCAACTCCTTGAGACTCTTAAGCGTCTCCACTTTCTCGCTCATCGACTGCGGTGCCTGCGCAGATGGAGTGGAAGCTTGTTCAATTGGAGCAGCAGGAGAGGTAGTCTGAGTTGCCGGTGCTGGTGCCGTAGGTTCGGGCTGCGTTGAAGCCACGTTCTGCCCCGGCATCGCGCCAGTCATCGGATTGATGCCACCTGCGAATCCCATGCCAAGCATCATGCCACCCGCGTCACCGAAACCGTGCTCCTGCACGCCTTCCGCGATCTTCTGTTGAGCGGCAATATTCGAAGCTTTCATCGAGATGTCTTCATACGCCATCAAGTTCATCTTGTTCTTGGAGAATTGTTTCACCAATTCGCGCGATTCCGGCGTGAACTCGATGCTTTCAATGCCGATGCCAGCCAAATGGATGCCGAAACGTGACTCCCATGTTCCGGCATTCGATGTGTCTTCGCTCACTTCTTTCGCGATTGCGTTCGCCTGTGCCGGCAGTTGCGAGATGCGGTACTCATTAGACAGTGAATTGAGCGCCACCGAGAATGATTGCATGAATTCACTGAGCAGCTGCGATTTCGTCTTCGGATCGTCGAAACTGATGTAGTCGACATTCGGCGGCACGAATTGACGGATGAATGCGGTCGGGTTGACGATGCGCAACGACATCATACCGCGAGCGCGAATCTCCAGATCAGTGCCGTAGAACTTGTCGTGGTAGATCAGCGGCGCTGGTGTACCGAACTTGATGCCACGGATCTCGCGCAGGTTCACGAAGGCGACGCGTTTGTTCGCTACCGGCTCTCCGCCGTATTTGAAGCGCTCACCGATCTGCCCGAAAATCGACTTGCCTATGCCATCGCCAGCGAACACGCTGTCGGTGCCGTTGCGATACTCGTAGCCACCTGCTTGCGTGATGACATTCTCGATACCGGACTGGTCAAAGATGAACGCCGCAGTGTTCTCCGGAACGTAGATGTGCGAACCGTTCGAGATGACGGCATCCGAATGCTTGGTGTTGGAGCCGCGACCGTCGTTCGTCTCACGATATACGCCCGGCATCACCGCCGTATGCTCATCGAACGCACCAACGGTGATGATGTCGAGCCATTGGTCGGCGAACGTGCCGCTCAGCGCTCCGGCAAAAGCCTTGATCAAAGCCATGTTCTACCTTCTTTCAGTTCACAGCTGCCACGCAGTGGAACAGTATTCACAGATGACGGTCTTTCCTTTTCGACCAGTCAGTGTTGCCCCGCAGCCCGGGCATGATATAGAAACCTTTTGGGGCTTCGTATTTATTGCCGCCGGCTTTGCGACCTTTCCTACGCCAAAAGCTCTTGCAAATTCATCTTTTGCTGTGCCCAATGTGCCAGCTATGCCGGAAAATACCGTTTGCTGAGGTCCCACAATGTCGTCGTCGTTACCTGTGGTCTCATAGTGAAGAGCGTTGACGAAACGAGCAAATTCGTCGTAGTCATAGATATGCACATCAATCGTGCGCGTTTGAAGTGTCAATTGACATTCATGGTCGAGGTACGCATTGCGTTTACCCAAGCTCGGCTTCTGCATGTTCACGACATGTATATCAGTGATTTCATCCAGTGAATATGCGTAATACGTCGTGTCTGACTTGGAAAAGATGTGGGTATCTGTTTGAGGAAAGATGATTCGTTGTGAAGTAACCGTAACCTGTCCACCGTCACCAACACCAAGAATATTGTCTTTCCATCTCACACCGTCGTATTGAGCGACGATCTCCTCGCCAGGTCCCATCGAGATTTTCTTCAACATTTTCATTTCCTGCCCCTTCACATGCAGCTTTCCAGTAAAGATCAGGCTTTCTTTAGCTGGTGTTTGGCAACGATCATCCAAATGCCACCGAGCACCGTGATGATTGCTGCAATGTAGAAAAGGTAGTAACCAAATCCGTAGTTGTACGGGCTACTAGGCACAAAACTGCTGTTGAATGAGATGAACACAAGCAACGTCGCGATGGCAAAGATGGTCGTTGGAATTGCTTTACGTGCAATGGCAAAAATCAATGTAAGTACTGCGAGCGTAGCAATAGCAATTACCAATACCATAATGATTTCCGCTGCGCCCATACTCACGCCGATGGCATTCTGCAGCTGTTTCCAACGCTGGGCAATAGTGACAACTGACATAGAGTCATGCTTCGATGACGCATATGGCAACAACATCGCAATTAGCATGACAATGGATCCAATGATGGAAAGGGCAACCGATGGCGCTAGGCTCGATTTTTTCGATGGCATTTTTGTTCCTTCAACATGATTATTTATACGAGAAATAACTAATTAATGGTGTTGAATCATGCACCAAACCGAATTTGTACGATGATCTCAGCTACGAGTATCAGGACTGACGCCACTATGGAGATTGCCGCAGCGATCAACGCGTGCTGGCGTCCGGAAACTTTTCCTCTCGGCCCCGTCACAAAAATAGATGCGGCCGACAGTGACAGCATTGCCACGATTCCGACAATCGACACACCCCATTCAGTGTGATCTTCCGTGAATGACACGAGGCTTATGAGCAAGAAGAAGACCGACATATACATCGTCCAAGTGGCCAGCTGTGACTTCGGACCATGGTTGTCTGCGAGCAGGCCATGCAAAAATCGTTGTTGTGCCGTTTGATGCTGACCTTCAGGAGACAGAACCGCATGCTGAACAGACAGTTGTTCCTGCAATTCACGGTACAGGCGGCTGCATTGCACACTGATGTCACCGCTGCCGACCGGCGCTTCAATGACCACAACACTCGACGTGTCATCAGCTCCATCTTGCACTCGGGCAACGAACGTTCCATTCATTTCAGGCAACGCAAAGCTCACTGACCGGTCTGCATCATTTCGAGAGATCAGATCAAATGCCACACTGAAATCGATTATCTGAGTCAAAGCCGAATATGTTTCCGATATCGGCGCATTGAAGCTCTGTCGTGCTGCAGGAATGAGAGGCGTTGCCGTTGATGCTGTGTCACTCATAATAAAATCCTTTCCATGTTTCGCATCGACGTTGATGTATGAGCTCTTAAAATCGAGCGAACCGTCTTCGTCACGCTGTCAGTAAAAACAGTGCGTGACGAAGACGGCATGACTCGGTACGGAGCATTCTGAACAATTAGATTTGAGCGAGTTTCGTGTTGACCCTGTTCATGACCTCGAGGTAATACTGCATATCGGCTTCAGTCCACGAAGCCTGATCCATATCATTAATCTTCTTGGTCATCTCCGTGTATTCGTTCATCATCTTCAGATAATCGTTGAGCATGCTGGCAGGAGAACCGTCATCCTGATACTTCTTCATGAAGTCGCAATACTTGTTCATATACGACTCATAAGAGTCCATCGCATCTTTAACTTCTTTGGAGACGCCAGAAGAGCTATTCTGATTCTGAGATTCAGCCTCTTTTTGGGCTTCCTCTTCCTGAACTTTCTTCTGCTCTTCCTCTTGCTTCTTTTGCTCCTCTTCGGCTTTCTTTTTCTCTTCTTCGGCCTTCTTCTGCTCTTCGGCCTGCTTATCGGCATCATTGGTTTCAGTTGCAGATGGTGAGGAGGATTCACTCTCCTCTTTCTCACTATTAAGTCGCTGAACATATTCAGCGGTGTCATAATCGACGCTCATTCTCTTATCGCTTTTGTTATAAGAGACATGGACTCTTCCACCCGCAGTATTATTCGCACTAAAACCAGTTGACCACTTGTCATAGTCCTGATTGAAGCCCTTTTTCTTGAGCTGTTCGGTATATGCATTGAATTCTTCAAGAGATACACCACATGCATAGATACGGACCCCGTCCGACGAATCGCTTGAGATATATCCTCTATTCTTCTTCATCGATGGAATATCAGCAGCTGCGCCGCTGGTCGGCCATGAGAAACCTTTTTCACAATAAGATGACTGACCTGATTCTCCCGCCCCGCCGATAATCGACAGCACAAGCGCAATCACAGTAATCACGGTTGCGATGCACGTCTGCATTCGACCATGTTTCTTGCCGGGCTGCGTCTTCAGGAACGCGAGCACATCAAACACAGCAACAATCACCCCGAATACAATGCTCACGGCAATCGGAGCGTGAGATGCCAATGCAATAAAGCCATACAACAGATAGATGCAGCTCAGCACCAGCGCAGTAACCGCCATCTTGGAGAGTTTTCCAGTGTTGGCATCAGTGATGAACGCCTTGAATTTGTTTGGCTTGGCGGCATGCGTGCCCTGTGAGTTTGCGTCATTCTGCGTAGGCACATTACCAAGTGGCATCGTTTGTGTCGGCGTTTCAGTTTGTGAAGCCAGCACTGTGGTCGGCGCTCCCATTTGTGCAGTCTGTGCGCTGATCTGGTCAGCTAGTTCCTTGTAGAACTGCCCGATAGTCTGCTGACCGGTATTTCCAGCATCGAGCGGAACAGTAAGCTCCACGACGCTTGAGGCACCGTCTGCACCATTGAACACTTTCGCCGTGAACAGTCCCGCGGTTCCGGGAGTGCTGAACGTTATGGTGTGAGCAGAGTCATCATGCTGCACCATGTCGAAGCTCGCACTGAAATCGATCATCTGCAGCATAGCCGCATATACCGCGTCCGGCGCAACAGCAAACGTTTGCCGTGGCATGTTTGGCATGTTATTCGGGGTGGTCATCTTGTCTCTCTTTCTTCAGTCTCTTCTAACAAATGTGTGGATGTACGGTCTGACCGCACATCCACACGTTCCAACCATTCAGTTGTCGTGGCGAGAATCTTGCTCAGCGTCTCCTTCACCTGTCGCATTTTCATTGACCGATTCACCGGAGCTACGATTGTCACTGGCTGTTTCGCGAGCCGCCTCGTCGAACTCTCGCACGCCGCGCAGAATCATGCTTGCCAATTGAGCGAACATGTCTGCACTCCTTTCTGACGAGACAGTTTTCCTCAGCCGAACTTCAGCCTGCGCATGGCAGCCGCCATGAATCTCGTCAGTAAGGGGCATGTTTTTTCGCGAGCTCTCCTCCTCCGATTCCCCGTGATTGCAAGTGTTTATGACGAGACACATGCCTTTGTCTATTCTCGAAGCCCAAAGTTATAGTGTCAATGACATAACACGTTATAAATTCTTAAAAAAGAAGAGTATTTTTATAGCATGGATGATATTTCTGAAGAACGCGCTGCCTGCTGGCGGCAGAGACTACACCAATGCATGAGTGACCGCGGGCTCACGCAACTCGGCTTGGTGAGCGCACTGAACAAGCAGTACCTCACGAAGTTCCATCAAAAAGACGTGAGCAGATGGCTCAACACCGGCTCGAAAACGGCGACCGGCACGATCGGATTCCCCAAATATGAGACGATGCTCATCATCGCCGATTTCTTCAACGTCGACGTCGGCTATCTCACCGGCGAAACGAGCGAAAGCACTTTCGATCTCACCAAGGCATGCGCATACACCGGACTCGCCCCCACATCCGTCCTTGCCATCCGCAAGTGGATCAAAGCGCCGGGAGGCTCACCGGACGACGCCCTTCACGACTACCGCGCCGCCACTCTCAACGGAATGCTCTCGTCGAACCAGTTCAGTGAACTGGCTGCGAAGATGCTGACGGTATACGAGATGTCAGAGATCTGGCGAACGAATCCGGAGCGATTCAGCGGACTGATGGGATCGTTGGCCGCGAGCAGCGACCTGCCGGATGATTTGACGTTCCAGCTGATCATCAGCGCGTTCTATGGCATGGCCAGCGAAACGTTCTCCTCACTGCTGCGCAACGCGTTCCCGACGCCGAGCGAAACGGAGTTCGCGCGCTCGCAGCATGCTGAAGCATAATAGAATTCATTGGTTGTTGACTACATTATTCAGCCGAGTTTTCGTGCTCTCTGATATCGAGCTGCACGATGTTGTCACATGAGATTTCAGCACCGTCCTGCATGACGAGAGCACGGGCGGACTGCCTATATCCGGTGACTTCGCCATCAACGCTGCGGTACGCTCCGCCATCTGCATCTTCGCGCGCGTCATCCGGCTGGAAATAACTGATTGAGATGCGCGTTCGCTGTGGAAGACGCGAGATGACGGTATTCAATCGGCGGTTGAGCAACTCCTGCGCGTCGGATTCAAGCTCCGTTCTCGACTCGAGCGTGCGCGCAGTCTCCCGCAGGATGTCTTCATAGCCGCTCAACGCGGCGAACGGCATGAACTGCGCCGCACGCTGGTGCATTGATAGCGGCGGATGCGTGCGCGAACGGTGATGGTGAAGATCGATGATGTCGTCATAGCGATCGGTTGTATGCAAACTCATGCGGCATGCCCTCCGATCTGCTTGTTGCGTTGCCTGCCGGTAGCACCCTCTTCGAGATTCGTTCCCGTGAGTATGGCATTGCCGCCAAATCTTGTTTTGACATCGATCAACGCCCGTTGCACAGCTAGGTCCTTCTCTTCCTGAACGGCGTTCTCCTGCATGGCGGCACGCTCGCCTCCCTCTGCGCCACACCCCCCTGCATCTTCGTTTTCAGTCTGCTCGAAGAGGTCAAGCTGCTCGTATTGCTCGCCCCGCACCTCGCCGACCTCTTTTGAATCCACGGTGCCCACGGTGATTCTACGCACATACAGCTCAGGATTCGCTATCTTGTCGAACAGCTTGCCGAATGTGTCGCGTATGATGCGCGCGGACGACGTCCATGAGCCCAAGTGAGCCGAGGAATGCGCGCTTTTCGGCCGGGTTCTGCCGTAATAATCCTTGGCAAGCGGCCCATTGTAGGCAGTACCGGCCGAAGAATCGTACCCTATGGCGAGCGCCACCTGTTCGGCAACCAGATTCTGCTTCATCATGTCGTAGGCCAGTTGGTCAGCCATCTCGAGCACGACCACGCGAGCGCGCGCATGGTCATATGGCTCCATCAGTACTTGACCGGAGCTCAGACTGGCATGTTCCGGCCTATACGCTTTGATGTCGGCGATGGTGCATGGTTCCCAACCCCAGGCATGGTCTATGAGCAGTTCCGCGTTCACCCCGAACAGTCTGTAGAGCAGATTCTCGTTGTAGTAGTCGCTGGCCGAGCCCAACGAGCAGCGCGCGACGTCGCCCATCGTCAGCATTCCGTGCGTCTCCAACGTGCGCGCAATGGATCGCCCCACTCGCCAGAAGTCGGTCAGGGGCTGATGCGACCACAACGTTCTGCGGTAGCTCGACTCGTCGAGTTGCGCAATGCGCACGCCGTCTTCATCGGCGGGAATGTGTTTGGCCACGATGTCCATCGCGACTTTTGCCAGATACATGTTCGTGCCGATGCCACCCGTCGCCGTGATGCCGGTCTGCGCTTTGATGTCGGCGATGATGCGTCTGGTGAGTTCGTGCGCGCTGCACCCGAAGTATTTCAAATACCGTGTCGCGTCGATGAACACTTCGTCGACGGAATACACATGAATGTCTTCCTGCGAAGCGTATTTCAAGTAGATGCCGTAGATTTTCGCGCTCATGCGCAGGTAATATGCCATGCGCGGCTTGGCCGCTATGAAATCCACCGACAGCAGTGGATCATCGTGCAGGCGCGCCGCACTGGTGGATGAGCCGACGAGTCTATGGTTCGGTGCGCGAAGGCGGCGCTCCTCGTTGACCTGACCGACCCGTTGCTCCACTTCGAACAAACGCGCGCGACCGCCTATGCCGTATGCCTTCAGCGACGGAGACACGGCAAGGCAAATCGTTTTGCTGGTGCGGCTCACATCGGCGACGACCAGATTCGCATCAAGCGGATCCAACCCCCGCGCAACGCATTCCGCAGACGCATAGAACGATTTGAGATCTATGGCCAGATACGTGCGTTCACTCATAGCCACCATTATCGAACAGATGTTCGATAATGTCCAGTCGGCAAGTGAGCGGCGTTGCGCGCGGCGGGCAGCGAGCGCGCAGGCCGCGCCGTCCGCATCGTGGATGCCACAACACCTATGGAATCCGTGCGATATCAATGGTTTTCCGTTATTCCAAGTGCCGCTATGTAGCCGGCGGTTGGTAGTGTTTTTACTGGTAGCGAATCCTCGGTATTCACGTTCCGGAAGGAGCTTTGGCTTGTCAGCTGAACTCGAAGACATCCATGAGGAATGCGGTATTTTCGGTGTCTGGGGACACCCCGATGCGGCACGACTCACTTACTTCGGATTACACGCATTGCAACATCGTGGTCAAGAGGGAGCGGGCATCGTCTCCAACGACCACGGTCATTTGATCGGACACCGCGGGCTTGGACTGCTCACGCAGGTGTTCTCTGACGAAAAAGACATTCAACGACTTCAGGGCGACAGGGCCATTGGCCACGTGCGCTATGCCACCGCCGGTTCCGGTGGCATCGATAACATTCAACCGTTCGTGTTCCGCTTCCATGACGGCGATATGGCGTTGTGCCACAACGGTAATTTGACCAATGGCTTCTCGCTGCGCCGCGCGTTGGAAGACGAGGGTGCGATCTTCCATTCGAATTCCGACACCGAGGTGCTCATGCACCTGATCCGCCGCTCCATGCGTACCACGCTCACCGACAAGCTGCAGGAAGCGCTGAACACCGTGCACGGCGGGTTCGCCTACCTGATCATGTCGGAGAACGAGATGATCGGCGCGCTCGACCCGAACGGCTTCCGCCCGCTTTCGCTTGGCCAGATGACGAACGGCGCCTATGTGCTTGCCTCCGAGACCTGTGCGCTCGACGTGGTGGGTGCCGAACGTATCTGCGACATTCGCCCGGGCGAGATGATCGTCATCAACGACGACGGATACCGCATCACTACTTATACGAGTCAGACGCAGCTGTCGATCTGCTCGATGGAATACATCTATTTCGCACGCCCCGATTCCGACATCTACGGTGTGAACGTGCATTCCGCGCGCAAGAGGATGGGCGCGCGCCTCGCTCAGGAATCGCCGGTGGACGCCGACATGGTGATCGGTGTTCCGAACTCGTCGCTGTCTGCCGCTTCCGGCTATTCGGAAGAGGCTGGGTTGCCGAACGAGATGGGTCTGATCAAGAACCAGTATGTCGCGAGAACGTTCATTCAGCCGACACAGGCACTGCGTGAGCAGGGTGTGCGTATGAAGCTTTCCGCCGTCAAGTCGGTGGTCAAGGGCAAGCGCATCATCGTCATCGACGATTCGATCGTGCGTGGCACCACTTCGAAACGCATCGTGCAGTTGCTCAAAGAGGCCGGCGCGAAGGAAGTGCATATGCGCATCAGCTCGCCGCCACTCAAATACCCGTGCTTCTATGGCATCGACATCTCCACGACACAGGAGCTCATCGCAGCGAAGAAGTCGGTCGAGGAGATCCGCGAATACATCGGCGCGGATTCACTCGCGTTCCTCTCTTTGGACGGTCTGATCGAGTCGATCGGACTGCATGCAGACGCTCCGTATGGTGGCCTGTGCGTCGCATACTTCAACGGCGACTACCCCACTGCCCTTGACGATTACGAGAAGGATTTCCTCAACTCGCTGAGCCCGCAGGATCGAGTGAAACTGCCTGGGTACAACGGCAAGGAAACCCTGTATGAGGGTACTGAATACACGAAGCCGCGCGGTGAGCACGCTTCCACCGAACCTACGGATTACTGCATTCCCAATACTTGATTTGTTGAGCCCCGTCACACGTCGTTACGTGTGACGGGGCTCATCGTTGAACTCAATCCACATATTCGGCACAACACGTTTGCAAAACAACAATGAGAAAGGTCAACCATGCCACAAGCATATGAGAACGCCGGAGTCAGCGTCGAAGCGGGCTACGAGGTTGTCAAGCGCATCAAATCGCATGTCGCTCGCACGAACCGCCCGGGCGTCGTTAGCGGCATCGGCGGGTTCGGAGGCCTCTTTGACCTCGCATCGCTGAACTACAAGGAGCCGGTGCTCATCTCAGGCACCGATGGCGTCGGCACGAAACTCGTCATTGCGAAGATGATGAACAAGCACGACACCATCGGCGTGGACTGCGTGGCCATGTGCGTCAACGATGTGGTGGCGCAGGGCGCTCAGCCGCTGTTCTTCCTCGACTACATCGCATGCGGCAAAAACGATCCCGCCGTGCTTGAACAGGTTGTTTCCGGCGTGGCGGATGGTTGCGTGCAGGCCGGTGCCGCATTGATCGGCGGTGAAACCGCTGAGATGCCGGGCATGTATGACGAAGATGAATACGATCTGGCCGGCTTCACCGTCGGGGCGGTGGAACGCTCGAAGATCGTCGACGGCTCCACCATCGAAGCCGGTGATGTGCTGATCGGCCTCCCCTCCACCGGCGTGCATTCCAACGGCTTCTCCCTGGTGCGCAAGGCCTTGTTTGAACAGGCTGGCTACACCGTCGACACAACGCTGCCGGAGCTTGGCGGCAAAACGCTCGGCGAGGTGCTGCTCACCCCGACCAAAATCTATGTGAAGGCTCTCATGCCGCTGTTCGAAGCGGATCTGGTACGCGGTGTCGCCCACATCACCGGCGGTGGTTTCATCGAGAATGTGCCACGCATGCTCCCGGAGGGGCTCGCGGCATCGATCCAGCTCGGCTCCTGGCCTGTGCCACCGATCTTCGATGTGATCGAAAAGGCCGGCGACGTTGATCACATGGAGATGTTCAACATCTTCAACATGGGCATCGGCATGGTCGTCGCCATCCGCCCTGATCGCGTGGACGAGGCGATGAACCTGCTTGACCATGCTGGCGAGAAAGCCTACCGCATCGGCACGGTGATCGAGCAGATCAACGATCGCGTTGATCTGGCCTGACAGCAGCTGTGCATGACTCTTATACCAACAGATATTCACCAACAAGAAAAGAAGAGAAATACATGAAGGTTCTTGTTATTGGCTCAGGTGCCCGCGAGCATGCGATAGCATACACATTGCTCCGTGGCGAGAGCGTTGAAGAAGTCACCGTGGCTCCCGGAAACCCGGGTATGGAACTCGATGGCATCCGCACGCTGTCGCTCAACCCATCCAATCAGGCCGCACTCATCGACTTCGTGCGCAACAACGACTACGACTGGGTGTTCGTCGGCCCCGAAGTGCCGCTCATCGAAGGCATTGTGGACGCCTTCCATGAAGCCGGCATCCCCGCCTTCGGCCCGAACAAGGCCGCGGCGCAGATCGAAGGCTCCAAGGATTTCGCCAAGAGACTCATGGAACGTCACGGCATTCCCACGGCCTCATACCAAACGTTCGAAGACCTTGATTCCGCTACCGCATATGTGCACGAGCATGGTGCTCCCATCGTCGTCAAAGCCGATGGTCTGGCAGCAGGCAAAGGCGTCACCGTGGCGATGGACGAAGGCACCGCCGTCAGCGCGTTGGAAGACATTTTCGTCGATCACCGCTTCGGCGCGGCAGGCGCTCGCGTGGTGATCGAAGACTTCTTGGAAGGTCAGGAGTTCTCGCTGATGAGCTTCGTGAGCGGCACCAAGTTCTGGCCAATGCCGATCTCACAGGATCACAAGCGCGCATATGATGGCGATAAAGGACCGAATACCGGAGGCATGGGAGCATACAGCCCTGTTCCGCAAATCGGCCAAGACGTTATCGACACCGCCATCGAAACGATCGTCAAGCCGACAGTGGAAGCCATGGCCGCTGAGGGCACGCCGTTCACCGGCATTCTCTACGCCGGTCTGATCGCCACTGCGGATGGCCCGAAGGTCATTGAATTCAATGCTCGCTTCGGGGATCCGGAAACCGAAGTGATCCTGCCGCGTTTGACGAGCGACTTGGGTGCCGGCATTCAGGCGATTCTTGACGGCGACGAGCCTGAATTCTCTTGGGAAAGCGACACCACCACGCTTGGCGTGGTGCTTGCCGCAGATGGCTACCCGACCAACGTGGTCAAAGGCGCCAAGGTTCCCGTGCTCCCAACCGATGCCGACTCGCATGTGTTCTATGCAGGTGTGAAGAAGGATGGTGACGATCTCGTCGCCAGCTCCGGCCGCGTGCTGCTGCTCGAAGTAAGCGCCGCAGACATTCCTGCCGCCCAGCAGAAGGTGTATGGCATTCTCGATGCCGCCGACACCACCGGCATGTTCTACCGCCACGACATCGGTGCGAAGGCTCTCAACGCCTGACACATTCTGCCAACTACTAAGCAGATATATGAGTGTGGGGCTCCACCCATTTGGGTGGAGCCCCACACTCATATATCTCTATCTCCTATATCAAAACTGTTAACTCAGGAAATCATCGGATCGACTCACTCCTCTGGTTTCGGAATGAGGAACGAGCAGGCGAACGCGAGCGCGACGAGTATGATGCCGCCGACCATTGACATCATATAGCCCGACGTCGCACCGGCACTCTGCGTGAATGCCTTCTGCACTGCATACAGCACCGCATAGCTCAATCCTGCGCCCAAGTTGAACGCGCCAGCGTTCAAACCAGGTAGGTAACCGGGGTTGTCTTGCGGAGAAAGCACGATGCCCAAGCCGTTGAGCATGATGTTCGCCGTGCCTGCATACGAGACGCCCACAAGGAGCGAGAATACGATGAGATCCCACATATTCGGCACCTTGCACACGAATACGCCGAACAGCATGCTCACAGCCGTGACGAGCAAACCGCCGCGCAATACCATGCGGTAACCGAATTTAGATGCGAGCACGCCCGCCACAGGTCCGAACACCAAACCGACCAAGGCATATGGCGTCAGCGTGAAGAACGAGACGACATCGGTGGCAATGCCGGCACCGGCTTCAGTATCCTGCCCAAGGGCAGGGATGATGCCGTTCATGATGGCGAACACGCCCGTCATCGTCAGCAAAGTGGTGAGCAGCAAGCCCCACGTGCGACGCTGCTTGAGATACTTGGTGGCCACCATCGGGTCTTTCTTATGCTTCTCAACATTCCAGAACGCCACGAACAGCACTGCGGCAACGATCAGTTCTACAACCACGAGCCACCAATTCGCGTCTGCGAGCTTCTGAATCTCGTTGATGGCCAGATACGCGGCAAGGAAGGCGACGGAGAGCAGAATGACGCCGAGCCAATCCATCTTCGGGGTTTCCTCTGCGGTCGAGTTCTCGCTGAAGCATGCCACCAGCACAATGGCCAGTACGCATACGCCGACCATCACCCAGAAAATGGAACGGAAGCCGAAGTGACCGGCAAGCCAACCGCCGAGCAACGCGTCGACGCCGCCGATGCCGCCATTGACGGAGGTCAGAATCGCCATCAGTTTCGCATACTGTGCGTCGTCGGTGACGCGGGCATGCAACATCAGCAATGTCATCGGTACGATCGGGCCGGCGACGCCCTGCACCACACGGCCGATCATCAGCATCGGCACATTGACGGCCAATGCAGATAGCACGCAGCCGACAGCCGTCAGCGTGAGCATGCCGAGCAGCACCTTCTTGCGTCCTGCGAGATCACCGAGTCGTGGCAGGAACAGCGAGAACACGGCGCATGCGGTGAAAAACACCGTTTGCGTCAACCCGATTTGAGCATCGGTTGTGTTGAGTTCGCGAGCCATTGTGGTCAATGCCGGCGAAAGCATTGAGGCGTTGAGCTGGAACGCGAAGATGGCGGCCATCAATGCCACCATCAAGGCGACGATCGAGCTTTTCTTTTGTTCCGGAGCAGTGCCACGTGGCACTGTGGAGGTATTCGCGGTCATATGAATCACCTGATTCCCTTGCTTCTTCTCTTTCGGTCAGCCCAAACGTTGCAGGGCGTCTACGATGAGGTCCCAGAACTTCTTGTGGTCGAGTTTGACTGCGACTTGCGTATGGCATTCCTCTGGCGCCGGCTCTGGGCCTCGAAGATCCGCCACCGTCATGCCAAGTGTCAGATCACCGTGGATTTCAACGTCCAACGGGCAACGACGTGTGGTGATGACCGTCGGATCGATCAAATAAGCCACCGTGCATGGATCATGCACCGGCGGATCCACGAAGTCTTGATTCTCCTGATACGACTTGCGGAAGAAGTCCATCAGGCCGCTGACGAACATGGCCAGATCGGTGCCGACTCCCTCCACCTGACGTTGCACGGCCGGCGTGCATAGCGCTTGGTGGGTCAGATCCAAGCCCACCATGGTGAGTGGCCATGCCTCGTTGAACACGATGTGTGCGGCTTCCGGATCAACTTTGATGTTGAATTCCGCCACTGCGCTCCAATTGCCCACATGGTAGCCGCCGCCCATCAGCACCACTTCTTTGACGCGATCCACGATGCGCGGTTCGAGTCGTGCGGCCAACGCGATATTCGTCAATGGGCCGGTCGGCACCAGTGTGATCGTCTCCGGTGGATTGTTCATGATCGTGTCGATGATCCAGTTCACCGCGTGCCCCGGGTCAAGCGGACGCGATGGCACTGGCAGTTCCACGCCGTCCAGACCGCTCTCACCGTGGATGCTGGCAGCTGCTTCCGGTTCGCGGATGAGCGGACGTCCGCATCCCGCATGCACTGGAACGTCGGTGGCGCCAGCTTTTTCGAGCACTGCACGAGCATTGTATGTGACTTTCTCAAGACTTTGGTTGCCGCCCACTGTGGTCACGCCAAGCAAGTCGATGGTCGGATTGCCAAGCGCCAGCAAAATAGCCACTGCATCATCATGGCCTGGATCGCAATCGAGAATGATTTTCTTCGTCATGGTGTTCTCCTTTGAACGCCTGTGAATAATTGACGGCATAACATCACGAACTGAGCTGTCGATCACTGAACCCGATATTCTGCCGACATATTCGTTGTAACAGAAACATCTCGTCTTCGCAAAAGCGGGCATGGTATTCAACCTTGAGGAAAAAGCGCGGCAGCTGAACCCCAGTTGAGGTATCGCCAGATACGCAGACAAGTAATTTCAACACGGATTCCCGCTGTTTTCAAGGTTCTTCGAACGGGCTGCTTACAACTTTTCAGCGCATTAAAGAATCCTAGTGCACGCAACTTCACCCTCACTAAGGTAGGGGAAGGTACATGGCAGACCAAAGAGAGGACGCATGGCGTACGTATGGGCTGGTTCTATTCGATAGACATCATTGAGGGGTGGCTTCCCGCAACCATATGGGCGTTGGTCGCCATCGCAATGGTCGTGCTATTGGTTGCACAGCGCAAGTCGTTGAAACGGGCGGGATTGCAGATCGGCATCGGTTTGCTCTCCGGAGCACTCGGATTGCTGGCCACATGGCTCGTGTCGAACGTGTTCGTCGTATTCGGCGTTTCGCTCGGCTGGCCCGTCATCTTCGCCGTTGCCGCAGGATTCGCTTTGCTCGGGTTCGCCATCAGTGCCGCCGTCATGACGCATACATGGCGCAGAGTGGTCGCCATAGTGTTGATTCCGCTGGCTCTGCTCGCCACGACGATGCGCGTCAACGCCATCTACGGCGAATACCAGACCGTTGGCAGTCTGTTCGATTACTCCCCCTACCCGCATATTTCGACGCTCAATCTTTCATTGAACACGATCAGCGTGAAGGATTGGAACGAGCAGGTGAAAGTCAAGAGCAGGAACACTTCGAACATTCCGAAGTCAGGCAAGCTCGTGCACGTCGATATTCCGAACACCGCGTCTGGCTTCCAGGCACGCGAGGCGTTGGTGTGGCTGCCGCCTGCCGCTTTCGCCAAGCACCCGCCACGTCTGCCGGTTATGGTGATGCTCGCCGGCCAACCGGGAAGCCCCACGCGCTTCTTCACGGCCAGCGACACAGTGAAGATTCTCGCCGAATTCGCGAACAAGCATCATGGGCTCGCACCCATCGTCGTCTCCCCCGATCAGAACACGGAGGCCACGCGCAACAGCCTGTGTGCGAATACGACGAAGTGGGGCAACGCCGAAACCTATTTGACGCAGGATGTGCCCGACTGGATCACAGAGAATCTTCCTGTGAGCACACAGGCCGACGAATGGACCATCGGCGGATTCTCGCAGGGAGGCACCTGCTCCACGCAGCTCGCGCCGAATCACCCGAACATCTATGGCAACGTGCTTGCCGTGGATGGTGAGATCGCTCCGACCGACGGCAGCGTAGACCACATGGTCAAGGAGTATTTCAATGGCAGCAAAAGCGCTTACGAACGTCAGGTGCCGCGCAATGCCATCGTGAACAACGCGCCTTCGCATCAGCTGATGATTCTCGGCGCCGGTGAGCGAGATGCCGAGTCCGTGAGCAACATCAAGAAGATAGGAGACACCGCCGAAAAGAACGGGTGGACGGTGTTCCGCTTCACCGTGAAGAACTGGGGGCATGACTGGCATGCCGTCAACGCGGTGTTCAAAGTGGCGTTGCCATATTTGTGCGAGCGCATGGGACTCGGCAATGCGAACGTTGATTTTCCGACTGATTCAAAGATAAGGGAACTAGCATGACCGCGAACGATTCCACACCGCCGCACAAACCGGCGGCGTCGTCGAAGATTGCACAACAATACCAATCGCAGTCCGCAAGCGCACAGTTGCTGGCGGATCTGCACCGGTGGGCGCATGAACAGAGTTTCGCGCTCACGGTGACTCTGGGATTCATCGTCATCAATCTGTGCTGGTGGGTGGCATATGGCGTCGAGCATAAGGCGATGCCGCACCATGCGCTCACTACGAGCCTGCATGAGTTCAACTTCGTGCCATTGCTCGCATCGTTGTTCCTGACTCGCTCGGTATTCCAGCTCATAGTCGATTCCCTGCTGATTCTTCTCGTGCTCTGCTTGGCTGAGCCGTACCTGGGCAAGGCTCGCACCACGTTGGTGAGTTTGGGCAGTGCGGTCGGCGGCACTGTGGTCGGCTTGCTGATTTGCGAGGGCATGAGCGTGCTGCTCGGCGAGCGCAAGGAAGTGTTCCACCTCAATTTCACGCTCTCCCCCGTTGTGTTGGTGATCGGCGCACTGATGGCCGCGACCGCGTTCTCATACCAGCTGTGGCGCAGGCGCATTCGCATCATTGGGTACACCGCGATTCTCGTGGTGGTGCTCTATGGCGGTAATCCCGGCGACTACTGCTTGCTGTTCGCCGCTATTCTCGGTCAGATTATCGGTCGCCTGATCGCAGGTCCACCCGTTGAGACCGAGCAGTGGCATTGGCAATATAGTTCGACGCAGGAGATTCGTCGTATTTTCGGCGCAATCGGCGTGGTGTTGGCGTTGGGGCCGATTGTGGCGACCACTTCTCGCTCCCATGCCGGCCCGCTCGTGTCGATGGCTTTGGTGCTCAGCCCTAAGTCCGTGGATTCCGGCATGCTCGCGGCTTGCATGCACGGGCAGATGCTGGAGGGTTGCGGTGCGCAATACGCGTTGCTGCGCGCGAGCATGCCGGGCGATATCGTCAGATCGGTGCTTCCGTTGCTGGTGATGCTCGCTTTGGCTTGGGGCATGTATTTGGGACGTCGCACTGCGGCGGTGTGCAGCATTATTTTCTACACGGCGAGCGCGTTCTTCGCAGTTATCTATTATCTGATGCCATACACGTGGAATTCGCGGTTACTGGTGCCGGTGATTTCGAAGATCACACTGGCGAACGCGCTTATTCCGCTGCTGTACGCGATTGCCGTGGCGATAGAACTTCCGCACTTCTCCATGCGCACGAAACCGCGTATTCTCAAGCGTTGCATCGCTGCGATCGTCGGCAGTTTCGTGGCGTGCTCGGCCATCTACCTGTTGTTCGCGTGCCTGCGCCCGCAGGATTTCAACCCGCAGCCGACTGTCGGCATGGTGTTCCGTGATTGGCTGGCGCAATTCCTGCCTATCGGTTACCTGACGCACTCGAAGGTGTCGTTCATCGCCACCACTCCACTCGCCTCGCTCGTGTTGCAGGGTGTGGGCATCGTGTTCTGGCTTGTGCTGGTGATCGTGTCGTTCGCTTGGTTGAACGCCACCGTTGACTACGACAAGCAGGCGCATGATCGTGCCGAACGGTTGGCGGAAGACGGCGGGGAATCGATGAGTTTCATGACGACGTGGGAGGGCAATGAGTATTGGCTCTCCGCCACAGGCCGTTCCGCCGTTGCGTATCGTGTGCTCAATGGCATTGCCTTGACCACCACCGGCCCGTTCGGTGATCCGGAGGAATGGGATAGCGATATGGATGAGTTCTCGAGATATTGCTTGGATCATTCGTGGTCGCCGGTGTTCTATGCCGTTCATGAGGAGGGCAAGGATCATTTGGAGCGTCTCGGCTGGCATTCGATCATGGTGGGCGATGAGATGCTCATCGACCCGCAGGCTTGGAAGACGACCGGCAAGAAGTGGCAGGATATTCGCACGGCCATCAATAAGGCGAAACGTGAGGGTATCACCGATCATATGTGCACATTCAATGATGCTCCGCGTGACGTGCAGGTGCAGATCGAGGAGATTTCGGAGCAGTGGTCGCAGGGCAAGGCGTTGCCTGAGATGAAGTTCACGCTCGGTGGCGTGGAGGAGCTCAAGGATCCGCGTGTGCAAGTGCTGTATGCGATCGACTCGAACGGCGTCGTGCAGGCGGTCACCAGCTGGTTGCCGACGTGGAACAATGGGCGTGTGATCGGCTGGACGCTTGATTTCATGCGCTACCGCAGCGGCAGTTACAACGGCATCATGGAGTTCCTGATCGCGCGTATGGCGCAACGTATGCACGATCAAGGCGTTGAGAATCCCGATGATCAAGTGCAGTTCGTCAGTTTGTCTGCCGCACCGTTGACCGGTTTGCAGAACTACACCGATGCCAAATCCGACGATACGTCGAACATCGATGGCACGACGATGCTGCAGCATTCGCTCGCATTGGTGGCGAATCTGCTGGAACCGGCGTATGGGTTCAAGTCACTCTACAATTTCAAGAAGAAGTTCCAGCCTCTTGAACGCCCGGTGTATATCTGCTATCAGGATTCCGCGCTGTTGGCGAATCTCGGCATCGCGATCGTGCGCGCATACTTGCCGACGCTCACGTTCAAGGAAGCACTCGGCATGCTCTCCGCATTCAAACCACAGAGCACAAAAGAGCGTGAGTCAAAGGGCAACGCTTCCTCGAATTCCACCGCGAGTCACGCTGAAAGCACGCAATCAGGTATCTGAGCGCTCGGCTTGCGCACGGCAGTCCGCGCATAATCCGAACACTTCCAACGTATGCGACTCGATCGTGAAATCGTGTTGCTGCGCCACGGATTGCAACCATTGCTCGCTCGGCGGGTCGATCTCCACGGTTTTGCCGCATGAGACGCAGACGAGGTGGTGATGATGTCGGTCGGCATTGCACAGGCGGAACAGCTGCTGCCCGTTCAATCTCACGGTGTCGACCTGACCGGCGTCGGCCATGGCATTGAGGCGACGGTACACGGTGGCCAGCGAAATATGCTCGCCACCGTCTTCCAGCCGCTGGTGCAACTGCTGGGCCGAGACGAACTCACTCGCATGGCTCAATGCTTCGTGAATAACGTCTTTCTGCCTTGTGTTGCGCATCGTGCGATCGCTCATAGTCTCCTCAATGCCGTTGCTTCGCCCACCGTGTTCCGTGGAACACTACTCATCCCAACAATGTGTGGCCTCCAGCAATTCCGCCGCACATGCCGGGTCGTCGCACAGCACGGTGATGTGCCCCATCTTGCGGTTGTGCTTCACCACGGCCTTGCCGTAATCGTGCACATGCCATTCCGGATGTTCGGGAGCGGCGGCGCGCGTCGGTTCTACGTGTTGGCCGAGCACGTTCACCATGACGGCCGGGCTGAGCAGCTTCGGCTGTGGCAGCGACCAACCGCAGATGCCGAGAATATGCATGTCGAACTGGTCGAAATCGCAGGCTTCGATCGTGTAATGGCCGGAATTGTGCGGGCGTGGGGCGAGTTCGTTGACGATCACCTTGCCCTCCGGCGTCACGAACAGTTCGATCGCCAACGTGCCCGCCAGTTCGAATCCGCGAGCGAGTTCGATCGCCAGCTCATGTGCGGTGCGCGCCACGTTCTCGCTCACTTTGGCGGGGGCGAGTGTCATGTGCAGAATGTTGTTGCGGTGAATGTTGTGCACGATCGGGAACGTGCGGTAATCCTTGCCGTTGCCCGACACGAGAATCGACGCCTCGAACGCGAAGTTCACGAATCCTTCCAAAATGGCGGGCGGGAACGCGTCGTCAGGCCATACGTCGGCGAGATCCGCGGGCTCGCGCAGTACGATCTGCCCGTGACCGTCGTAGCCGCCTTCGCAGGTCTTGAGCACTGCGGGGAATCCGATCTCCTCGAGTGCGGCGTCCAGCTCTTCACGCGAGTTCACTGCACGCCAAGGCGCGGTTTCGATGCCGTGTTCGTTAATGAACGTCTTTTCGGCGATGCGGTTCTGCGTCACGCGCAACAGGTCGGTGCCCTGCGGAATCGCCACGATGTCGCGCACCGCATCGAGCGCGTCCGCGTCCACGTTCTCGAACTCGTAGGTGAGCACGTCGCTGCGTTCGGCGAGTTCGCGGATCGCCTCCTTGTCGTCATAGTCGGCGACGATCTGGAAGTCACCCACCTGCGCGGTCGGGCAATCTTCGGTCGGGTCGAGCACTCCGACGCGCAAACCCATGTATTTTGCCGACAGCGCCATCATGCGACCGAGCTGGCCGCCGCCGACGATGCCGATCACGTCACCGGGAAGCAAACGTTCGCGTGCGCCGCCGGTTTCCTCAGATAAGCTCGGCATTGGACTGCTCCACCTTCTCCTTGAGTTCGTCGCGGTA
>Tephra_p2__coassemble_2372_pt1 | contig 20615 bp, 20 predicted proteins | sample Tephra_p2__metabat2_low_PE_021 | metagenome-assembled genome bin Tephra_p2
GTTGCGCTGAACAATCTCACCCGAGTCAATACTGCCGACCAGTTCGCAACCGCTGGATTCACTCTCGATGATTCCTCCCGCGCGCAGCTCGAGCAAGCTCTGCGCGCGTTCACAGACAACGGATATCAGATCTCGTTCGCGCTCGCCGACATGAGCAGCGGCTCGGCGCTCGCGTCGAACGGTGCTGCGGTGCGGTATCCGGCGTCGGCGATCAAAGCCCCATATGTGGTGTCGCTGCTGCAAACCGGGGCGATTGATCTCGAGGAAACCGCCGCGCATATGACGAGCGCGGGGCAATACGCCGCGCAGCTCATCGAGCCGGTGCTGCGCTACTCAGATAACGACAATTACGACACATTGTTCGCGCAATACGGTAGCACTTCAATGATTACATGGGCGAATGGCATCGTCGAGAATCCCGCGCGCATGCAGGGGTTCCAGTACCCAGACGTCAGTGCAACGGAACTCGCGAAAATGTGGGTGAACACGTATGCATATCTGGCGAGTAAGGAGTCCGGCTCGCAGGCCGCGCGCAACTGGCTCGGCTCGAATATGATCCACTCGCTGAACTCGGCGATCGACGCCGCGCATACTGAGTCTGCCGATGAGTCGGCGTCTGTGATTGTGCTGTCAAAAGCAGGCTGGATCAACGGCGAAGGCAATTATTATGCGCTCAATGACGCCGGCATCATATTGCCGGCGGTGGGCAGCGGCGCGCGCGGTTATGTGCTCGCGATGATGAGCGACGCCTGCGGTCGCAACGATTTGCTGACGCAGCTGGCGGGCACGCTCGACGATATTGTGCGCTCGCAGATGCGCACGGAAAAATAAGCAGAATACTCAGCGGCGCGGGCACAGCCAGTATTTGTGTGAGTCATTTTGATAGATTGTCTGTATGAATGAAAACTTGCACATGCACAATCATCACAACGGGTTGAAAACGGCGGCGCTGTTTGCAATCATGTGGCTCGTCATCATGCTGATCTGGTGGTGCGCCGGTGCCACTGTGTCGACGCTGTGGATGTACGTGCTGATCGGTTTGGGCACATCGTTCGTTTCATACTGGTTCTCCGACCGGCTGGCAATCGCGTCGATGCACGCGCAGGCGGTGACTGAGCAGCAGGCACCCGCGCTGTACCGAATCGTGAGAGAGCTGTCTCAAAAAGCGGGCAAGCCGATGCCGCGCATTTATATCGCGCCGACGCAGACGCCGAACGCGTTCGCCACCGGTCGCAACGAGAAGCATGCGGCGGTGTGCTGCACGCAAGATATTCTGCAGATTCTCGACGAGCGTGAGCTCCGTGGCGTGCTCGGTCACGAGCTGATGCACGTGTATAACCGCGACATCCGCACGTCGGCGATCGCGGGAGCAATGGCAACGGTGCTCACGTATTTGGGATATTCGATGATGTATATCGGCAACTCCTCGCGCTCGAACAGCGACCGCGACAATGCCTCGGGAGCGCTGGGATTGATCGGCATCGTGCTCTCCGCAGTGCTCGCGCCGATTGCTGCGTCGCTTATTCAGATGGCGATTTCGCGCACCCGCGAATACGACGCCGACGAAGACGGCAGCACGCTGACCGGCGATCCGCTCGCGCTGGCGTCGGCACTCGACAAAATTTCGGCGGGCATCGATCAGAACCCGCTGCCGAAAACCAATACCGACACTTCCACTGCGGCAATGATGATCGAGTCTCCGTTCCGCGGGCGTGACATCTCGCGTTTGTTCTCAACGCATCCGCCGACTTCAGATCGCATCGCCCGCCTGCAGCAGATGGCAGTGGACATGGGGCAGGTTGGTGCCGCCGCTCCGCAGCAGCAGATGCCGCAGTACGCGCAGTATTCGCAGACTTCCAACTATTCGCAGCGCTAGTTCGCTAGTTTTCTGTGATTGCGTACCGAATGTTGGTGTGGGGTATTTCGCTTACGAGGCGACATTACTGAGCATATACGCGCATATCGGCGACGATTTTTCAACGATTTCCGGCGATTGTACTTGCCGAATGAGCCTGTAATGTCGCCTCGTAAGCGAAATACCCTGCGCAGCGTTTGAAATGCAGACTTTTCTGTGCTGGTTAGTGTGCGCTGTGCACAAAATGTGCCCATACTGTGCCCACGGAAGCGCAGCCGAGGCTGTGCAGTGTGAGGAATGGGTCAGTTAACCCAGATCCAAGTTAAATCGCCCGCATCTGCGCGAAGTTCTGGGTCAGTTAACCTGCGCCAAAGTTACCTGACCCATACCGCAGCAGAGAAGTGGGCGATTTAACCGGCACGCAAGTTAATTCGCCCATATTTGCTAGGAAGTGAGCCAGTTAACTTAGCCGCGGGTTAACTTGCCCATAGTGGGAGGCGCGCGGACTGGTCTGCGCACATGCTAGACTATTCACGGTGCGCGCAAGCGGCACCATGCGGATGTAGTTCATCGGTAGAACGAAAGCTTCCCAAGCTTTAGAGGCGAGTTCGACTCTCGTCATCCGCTCCACTAGAAAACGGCTGATTTCCAACGATTTCAGCCGTTTTCTTCTTTTCAGAACGCGCATAAAGGTAACAAAATAGTACCAATTTACAACAGATATATTTGCTGCGCCGATTTGATGCAACGTTTGCCTATGCATCGATATAAACACGTTTCAGTAGTGGGAAATCTTTTGTGATCGGTGACTACGGAGTTCTCTTTGTGTGTGATTGTGGTTCAGGCTAGTTATATTTTCTCCAAATAGTGAACTTATTCTCGCATTCGTAACTTGAAATGAATATTTTCACACAAAACAAGGAGTGAGACGATGGATTTTAAAGTTCCCCAAGGATTTGTGTTTGCAGGTGGTCACGTCGGCATCAAAGACGTCAACGATGACATCGGCATAGCGGTCGCCGACAAGGTGTGCAGCGCGTCCGCCATGTTCACCAAGAATCATTTTTGCGGCGAGTGCATTCCCATTGGAAGGCAAGCGGTTGCCAATCACCGTCTGCAAGGAATCATCGTTACCAGCGGCATAGCGAATGTGGCCACCGGTGAAGAAGGGCGTCGCAATGAGCTTCAACTCATTGATGAGCTTGCTTCATTGACGCATATCTCCCCGGAGAACATTCTGCCTTCATCTACTGGAATGATTGGCCCGCAGCTCCCTGTGAACACTATTTTGCAGGGAATGCCCGCAATCGTCGACCAACTGTCTCCGGAACACTTCATGCAATTCGCCAAGGGAATCATCACAACGGATTCGGCAATTAAAATCGAATCGCGCACTGTGGGGGAGGCCACGATTCTGGCAACCGCAAAGGGCGCGGGCATGATCGAGCCGAATATGGCCACCATGCTGGTGTACATCTTCACCGATGCCATAGTGCCGGATGCCAACATTGATGGCATGCTGCATCACAGTGTCAATCTGTCGTTCAACAGCATGAGCATCGACACCGACACATCTACCAGTGATACAGTAGCGCTGCTCTCCAGCGGAATCCACTCCGTTGATCTCGACGAGTTCCAAAATGCTCTTGATGACGTATGCGTCTCGCTATGCCGTCAGATAGTGGCAGGAGCTGAAGGTGCAAAGCACACCATCGAAGTGGTTGTCGAGAACTGTGCCACCGATGAAGAAGCGAAACGAATCGGCAAATCCATAATCAATTCGCCGCTTGTGAAGACCGCCATTTATGGTGGCGACCCTAATTGGGGACGCATCATCATGGCCATCGGGAAAACGCCGGACATCAACTTGGATAAGGGCGCAATTCGCATTTCCATCGGGGAATATCCCATCTTTGAGGATGGGAAGGAAGTCACAGGCAATGTTGAGGCAATTCGGCAGTATCTGAAGAGCAATAACGTCATCACCATCACGGTGGACATGAACTCGGGGCATGAGAGGCACCGCGTGTTCGGATGCGACCTGACCGAGGAATACATTCGTATCAACAGCTACTACACGACCTGATTCGTAGGGTCCTTAGCTGTTTGACAACTCAGCGCCTGTGGACAGCATCCGAAGGGATGGCTGCCGGTACGAATACCCAGTTCCGCCATGGTACGGATTCAGGATGAGGCGCAAGTATCACTAGAAGATTGCTGGCGATACAAAGTGCAGGATTGAATCTGCGGAAAGTATCGCTGGGCGGGTGCTGCGATACGAGGTAGGAGAGGCTCTCGGCAATTACGTGCCTATTTGGAAAGTGTGCGCTGTATTTGGAGATTACGCGCGCTATTTGGAAAATACGTCACTTTTTGGGTTAAAACGTGACGTATTTTCCAAATATGGCGCGCGTTTTCCAAATAGCGCGCGCCGATTCCAAATAGCGCGCGTAATCTCCAAATATGCCGCAATGTACCGCATAATTCGGATGCATGTTGTGTGCGCTGCTGGAAACTGAGCCGATGGCGGAACGCAAGAGGCTGGCGGAATATTGCTCCGCGAGGGCACCTTGTTGGTAATGGGACGTAAGAACGCCTCGCATAATGAATGTAGAAGCTTGCGGAGTTGGTTTCGGCGGCTTCGCGGCAGAACGTCAGGAGAGAATATGCGTATTTTTGTTGCAGGTGCTTCAGGTCGTGTTGGAACCGCGTTGACCAAGGATCTCGTTGCGCAGGGTCACGAAGTGGTGGCCGCTTCTCGGCATCCAGAGCATTTTGAAGGCCAAGAGCATGTGACTCCGATGGTGCTCGATCTGCACCGTTCCGTTGAACAGCTCGCAGAAGACTTGAAGGGCGTGGACGCCGTTTACTTCGTCGCCGGTTCCCGCGGCAAGGATCTGCTGCAGACCGACGCGTTCGGCGCAGTCAAACTGATGCAGGCCGCTGAGCAGCAGGGCATCAAGCGCTTTATTCTGCTGAGCTCGGTGTTCGCGGACGTTCCCGAGAAGTGGAACGACCCGAATCTCAAGGATATCCCCGACTACAACATCGCGAAGTTCTTCGCTGACCAGTGGTTGATGACCCGCACTAACTTGGATTACACGATTATTCAGCCCGGCAATCTGATGGAAGAGCCCGCCACCGGCAAGGTCACTTTCCATGTGGATCGTTCCATTCCGAACAGCCTGTATGACGTGGCTGCCGTGCTCGCCGCCGTGCTTAACGCTCCGAACACCTATTGCAAGGTCATCATGATGGGCGGCGGCGATACGCCGATTGATCAGGCTGTTGCCGCATTCTGATTATTGCTAATCGCATGGCAGTGCATGTCACCTGCTGTGTGCACGGGAGAGGACTACTTCGCGTGCACCCAGCAGGTGACCTCTGCCCGCTGAGTACATGACGAATCCAGTAACACGCTCCCAACAGAAGGAATCTGTTAAAAGCACGCGGAGAGGGATGCTCACGTGCAATGAGCAGACGTGAGCTGTTCACTGTGCAGGAGGAGTGCTGCTGGAATGCTTTTTACAGGATAAATCTGTTACATGCACGTGAAAGCAGTCATTCGCGTGCACTTGGCAGATAGAACTTGTTGGAAGTGCATGAGGGACGTCGCAGACGTGCTTATAGCAGAACGGATCTGCTGAATGCACGTGGAGAGATCTGCTGAAAGTATGCGAAATATTCTCAGACAGATAAGAGCAGGTCTCGCTTGGATTCATGTTTGGGGCGTGTGCCGCGGCTGTAATACATTGAATATATGAGTGAGAAACCGCAGTTGCATATGACCGCTCGGGAGTGGTGGTCGCGCACAGATCCGCCCGAATTGCGCGGTTGGGTGGCTGCGGTGTGCGTGCTGGTCGCGTTCTCGATCATTGCCCTCGGCATACGAGCAGGCACAGCGTGGGGCGCGTACGAGCCGCCGGCATTGTATGACCAGCCTGCGCACGGCGAGCAAATCATCGAGAAACAGTCCTCTGATTCCAAGGTTGCCGATGATGTTTCGCGCTGGTATATGCAGCTCGTGGGCGGGCAGACGGGGCTTTTGGTGGCGCCGCAATATCAGTTGAGTTCGGTGAAAGTGGCCGACACAAAACAGCTGGAGAAAGTCCCTAATAATAACTATCTGTTTGTTCAGCTCGATATTATGATGCGCCCGCGGTTTGCTTCGGTCACCAGTCTCGCCGAGCAGCAGGGTTGTGAGGAAATATCGGGTTCGTCGACGAATAATATGACATGCGTTTTCGAACTTGAACCAAAGCAGAATGAGTATCACGTGCTGCAAGTGATGACTTACTCTGACTACTGGAGCATGGCAGATCCGCCGAAACCCAAGCCTACAGCCCCTGTGCTCAATGGCAAGAACGGCTACAGAGTGAGTACTGAGAAGCTGGAAGTGACGTATGATGCTGGGAAAACGTGGGTCGCAGTTCCAGACGGTGTGCAGCGAGTGTTGGGCGACATGAACGCCAGCACCGAGCTGTGGTTGGAGCCATCGAGTTATGTGATCACTCCGCAGTTCACTGCATTCGTGGGGACTGAGCGCAATTCTGACGGTGATGGGGACGACGCCGAACTCATCTACTCCTGGGATTGTGGCAAGACCTGGCTTACGTCGCGGTTCGGGAGGGGTATTAACGCGCCGACGTTCATCTCGGTGGTAGGCGACCGCATCGGCGTGGCATACAGCTTCGATGCCGCGCTCACCGCTCGCGGGTATGTGATGGTTGCGTCCACATTGACGCAGCTGCGCGCTGATCCACAGCACGCATGGCAGAAGATTCCGCAGTATACGCAGTACCCGACCGATCTGACGCTAGCGAGCTGGCTGAACGACACCACTGTGTTCGTGGGGAAGACTGACACGTTGTATATGTCCTCCGACACCGGCGCCACTTGGCAGAAAATCGCGGTTCCGCAGGAACCTGGACTCGAAAAGAAGCTCGGTTTTTACCCGTTCGATACGCCGACGCGCATGTGGCAGGAGAACGGCAAGTATTACCTCGCCGTAGGGCAGGGGAGCGACGCCGATTACGCGCGCGACGGCAAAATCATGGAATCCGTGTTCTCCTACAACGCATCAGACAACTCGTTCACTTTCGTCAAGGAGCAGCCCGAGCCCGCCGCTACTTCCGCTGGCTGACCGCCTTGTTCAGAAGAGATCGTCATGCGACCCTGTGCGCGTCAGAACAAGTTGTAACTCATCTTTCTCAACGCGATAGATGAGCAACCAATCTCCTTCGATATGTATTTCGCGGTACTTGGTGACAAGTAGTTGTTTGTCTTGCTTCATGAGTACCTCGACCGCAGCTTGAAACTTCGCTTGGCCGTAGTGTTTTCTGAGTAAGACCTTGAAGTCTTTTTTAAATTGCGTGGTGCGAAATATGGTTTTAAGCATTCGTCAGATCTTCCATGAGGTCATTGACGTTAGTGAACGTTTTGCCCTCATGCATAGCTGCCTGACGGCGGGCTTCGATGTTCTCCGGCTTTTCACGGGTGATTTTGAACGGCATGCCGTTTTCAAGGATTGACTGCCTCAAAAACACATTCAATGCCGTGGAGAGATCCATCCCCATGGATTCATACAGTTGCTTGGCCTCTTCCTTGACTTCACGATCGGTGCGGAAGCTCACCGTGGTTGTGTCGCTCATATGTGCTCCTCAAAATGATGATTGGATTAACTCATACCATGATAATGCAATTGTGTCTCTATTGTAATGCATTGTTTATACAATAGCATTGTTATATTGAATCAACATGAGCCTCAGAATAGTCGGGAAGAGCTCACATTATGCTTAAGAGTCGGTTCAAGCAGGTATTGACGCGAAATGCGTGTAATTGCAGATAACCGCAGTATTCCAGTATTCAGTAGGTGGGCAGATGGCGAACGCAATAGTCAATTCATCGAACGGCCAGAGGTCGGGGAGCGGCGGCCATACGCTTGGCATCATTGCGCTCGCATGCGGCGCGTTCGTGCTCGGTGCCGCCGAATTTGTGATGATGGGTATTCTCCCGCAGACCGCGCAGGCCATGCACGTGAGCATCCCGTTCGCCGGCCACTTCATCTCCGCCTACGCCATCGGCGTCTGCGTCGGTACGCTCATGCTCGTCTTCGGGCGCAAAGTACCGCCGCGCACATGGATCGTAGTGTTCATGATCATCGCGCTCGCAGGCAACGCCCTGTCGGCGGTGTCGGTCAACGCTCCAATGCTCATTGCCGCCCGCTTCCTCGCCGGTCTGCCGCACGGCGCATTCTTCGGTACGGCCACATTGATCGCCAAACTGCTCGCCGAAAAAGGGAAGGAGGCGCGTGCCGTTTCGTCTATGGTCACCGGCCAGACCGTCGCCAACATGCTCGGCGTGCCAGCCGGCACATTGCTCGCCGAGCACATGTCATGGCGGCTCGCATTCAGTGTGCTCGCCATCATCGCGGCGGTGACCGCAGTGCTTGCACGCTGCTGGATTCCGTTCATCCAACCCGTCAAAGATGCCGGACTCAAAGGCCAATTCCGATTCCTGCGCAAACCCGGCCCGTGGATGGTGCTCATCGCCGTATTCGTTGGAAACACCGGCATCTTCTGCTGGTGGAGCTATGTGAGCCCATGGCTGCAGAACGTTGGCGGCTGGCCGTCGAACACCGTTTCGGCACTGATGATGCTCGCCGGCTTCGGCATGGTGGTCGGCGGATTGTGCGGCGGCCGCATCGCCGACCACTGGAATCCAGGCGGCACATCCGCGCTCGGCCAGCTCGTCGCCTGCCTTGGTCTGCTCGCGGTCTTCCTGGTGCCAGGCGCCCGCCTGAGCACGGCGATCCTGACCTTCGTGATCTCCTTCGGCCTGTTCTTCGTCTCCGCTCCGCAGCAATTGCTGATGGCGGAGGCCGGCAAAGGCGGCGGCGAACTGATCGGTGGTGCTGCCGTGCAGATCGCATTCAACTTCGGCAATGCAGTCGGCTCGATCGTCGGCGGCGACGTGCTCAACGCAACCGGCATGAACTACCACTACCCTGCACTCAGCGGCGTGCCGTTCGCAGCTCTCGCCGTGCTGCTCCTAGCGTTCTACTCCTGGCGCTATGAGCGTCGACAGGATGGTGTGCGCATTTAAACGCATACTGCATTGCTGTTTATCAAATGCTGATATTCCCTAGTATTCCCTAGTTCTCCCGAGTAACTACCTAGTTCCATTGACGGCAACTTTGCTCGTAAGCTGCACCTTTGAACGCTCGCGGCGGAACGCATGCGTGACGAGCATGATGTACGAGATGTCGAACGCGAACGACACTGCGCCCATCAGCACGATGTACACGTTGAATCCTTCGAGGAATCCGCCGAGAATAGTCGGCGCGAGCGTGCCGATGCATTTGCAGACCGCGATCACCGGCGACTGCCCCTTGAGATCATCGCGCGTGTAGAACATGATGACGAACATGATGCTCATCGCCGCGTTTTGCGCGAACGCCGAATATTGCGATGCCGCCACTTTGTTGGGGAAATGCAAATAGAACGCCAGCTGCATGGCCAGGCAAGACGCGAATGTCATGAACGACCAGAACGGGAACGCACTGCGCGCACGTTGTGGCAACAGGTGCCGCCCGTACGCGAACCACGTCGCCACAATAAGCGCGTCGCAACACACCCATGCAACGTCGGCCGCGTTCTGCGCAGCCATGAACGAGCGGCTGCCGAACAGCCCGTCATAGGAATAGATCAGTTCCCACGCGAAGTTGAGCGCGAGCGCAAACACCGGCATACCGCAGGTTTTATCGCGGAATCCGAGCCGTATCAGCTCGATGTAGACGATAGTCCAGCAGATGCCGCTCAATGCCACGAGAAACAGATTCATGCACACTCCCAGTTTCGCGAAACAGTCGAATACCGCCACTGTATGCGTGCTGAAGTTTGCGCTGGAGATATGACATGGCTGTATTCGTCAATTAATTGACGAATACGTATGTAGTGTGCGTATAAATATTGCAGATAGTTATTCTCCGGCAGGCTGCGCGCGCGAGCTGAGTCCGCGCGTCATGCCGCGCAGCAGGTCGGTGAGGCGCGCGATCACTTCGTTTTTGGAGTATGTGCCGCGGTTCGCGAACCACCAGCGCGCGATCTGATTCATCGCGCCGACGAACATTTCGGCGAGCAGTTCGGCGTCTTCGCGGTCGAACGTGCCTTCCGCGAGCAATCGTGCGCGAATGCTCTCCTGCAACTGCTCTCCGGCGCTGTGCATCATGCCGACGAGCAGACCGTTCGAGTCGATCGCGCGAATCAGCGACTCGTTGTCTTCGAGGAACGAGAATCCCTCGCGCACGAGATTCACGCAATATTCCACGGTGTCGGCGGGCTCGCTGTGCTGCGTGTGCTCGGCTCGCTCGGCATATTCCGCGCGCATGGTCTGCATCATGAACTGCGCGAATTCATATTTATCTTGAAAATGCTTGTAAAACGTGGCCGTGCGGATCATCGCGCGATTGCACAGTTCGGTGACGGTTATTTTGTCGAACGGCTGCGTTGTGATGAGCTCGCGGAACGCGCGGAACAGCGCCGCGTAGGTTTTGCGCACGCGCAGGTCACGCGCGCCTTGTGCAGTGTGTGGCATGGCGTCTCCGTTTCTGTGCTGTGCAAGTTTTGCGTATTCGTTGACAATGCGGAATCATCCGTCAATTAAGTGTTGTTTCTATGATTATTGATCCTTGCACAGTTTGTTTCCTTGACTTAGTGTCTTAGCAAGAAAATAAACGAATGTCAATTAACAGACATACATCTATTAAATTGGTGTGCGGGAGGAACTCATGACGAAGTCTTGGTTGCTGAATTCAGATGCCGACTACAAGCGCTTGGGATTGACGCGCGGAGTTGTGCAGCCGTGGGAAGACGGGCAGCGCGACAACTACCGTAAGAACGCGTTCGAGTGGTGGTATTTCGACGCGATTCTCGATGACGGCACGAAGATCGCGGCCTGCTACTGCACGAAAACGCAGCCGTTCACGTTCGTGAAGGGCGCGCATCCGTCGGTGTCCGTGCACATCACCGACGCCGACGGCAAGGAATACCGTGCGAATCACCGCAAGTTCAAGAAAGACGAGATCAGCTTCTCCAAAGAGGGTTGCGATGTGAAGCTCGGGCCGCACGTGTTCAAAGGCGATCTGCAGGATTACCACATCAAAGCAGAGCCGGTTGACGGACTGGGCTTCGACGTGACGCTGACCAAACAGGGCTCATCGTGGAGGCCGGGCACCGGTTACATCGGATTCGGCGAGAATGCCGACGGCAGACCGGAGAAGTATTTCACCTGGACGTGCATGGTGCCACGCGGCCGAGTCGAAGGCACGGTGACCATCAACGGCAAGACCCACCACATCACTGGCACAGGCTACCACGATCATCAGTGGGGCGACACGATTCAGTTCCAGTTCCTTAACAATTGGCTGTGGAGTCGCCAGCAGACGAAGGATTACGGCCTGGTGGTGTTCGACTTCATCATGAACGCGAAATACGATCACGCACGCATCCCGCTGGTGTTCCTGCAGAACAACGCCGGCGACATCCTGTTCCAGTCGATCGAAGGTGTGCAATGTGAGGTGCTCGACGAGATCGACCAGCCGGTTGTCGGCTGCCCGTTCCCGAAGACCACGCGCTACGTGTTCCACGATGATAAAGGCCAGACGCTCGAATACACGTTGAAGGTGAAGCAGATTCTCGACGACCGCAACATTTACAAGGGCGTGCCGTTCTTCATGAGGTCAATGTTCGCCGGATCGCACCCCAAGTACGGGCGCTACGTGGCGGACGGGCAGTTCACGTTGAGGCGTGCGGACGGCAGCACGATCAGCGACGGCGGCGACCTGATCTACGAGTTCGCCTACGTGCAAGACAGCTACCGCGAACTCATGGATACTTCCACGAAGTAATACTTCGTAGTACTTCACCGCGGTGATTGGCTGCGCTAATCTGGCGGTATGTGCGCGCATTACTTGGGACTGACCATCGCCGAAATCAACCAGCTGGTAGACATGCTGACTGAGCAAGCGGAGGGCGGCGAAGATACCGGAGTTGCCGGTGTTCCCGCCCACTCCGGTGACGCTGCGAATCTCGCATTTGCCGGAGTGGGCGTGGAAGCATACCCGAAATCCGTGGTGCCGATCATTGCGCCGACATTTGACACCGCAGTGGGTGTGCCCGAGCTCCGGCCGGGCACACTGCAGACGGTGGAATCCCAATGGGGGTTCGAGCAGGAGTGGACGCCGCAGCCGGTGTTCAATACGCGCATCGAAAGCGCCGACAAACCGATGTGGCGTGCGCCGATGGAGCATGAGCGTTGTGTGATCGCCTGCCGCTGGTTCTACGAATCACACCGTAGTGAAACGGTGACAAGCGAGCGTACAGGGCGGCAGGTCAAGCGGCAGTATGTGTTCCGCGTTCCCGGCGAGCCGGTCATGCTCATCGGTGGCGTGCGCCGCGGCAACCAGTTCTCAATGATCACCACCGAAGCGAACGCCAGCATGGAGCCGATTCACCCGCGCATGCCGCTCATCATGCGGCAAGGTGAGCTTGACCTGTGGCTGAGTCCGGATTACCGCGCGCTCGCCGACCGCTCTGAGATCGCGCTCGAATCGCGGCCTGTGCGCTGAGTGTGCTAGATTCGTGAGCGAGCGGCGAATGGCGCCGTCTCCCTGACGACGGTCAAGTACCAGGAACTCGCAAAGACTTGCCAATAAATAACCAGTAATTCCAATGTTCTGTAGTGGAGGCAAGTCATGGCATGGGTAGTGCTCGTTCTGTCGGGAATCTGCGAATCGGTGTGGGCAATCGCGCTCGACAAATCACAGGGATTCACCAAAATAGTGCCAGTTATTGTGTTCGTGCTCGGACTTGTGGCAAGCATGGGCGGGCTCTCGTATGCGATGCGTTCGATCAGCATCGGCACCGCATACACGGTGTGGGTGGGCATCGGCGCTGCGATCACTGTGATCTACGGCATGCTGGCCGGCGAGGAATCCGTCTCAATACTTAAAATCGTCTGCTTAGTCGGCATGGTAGCCTGCATAGCCGGCCTCAAGCTCGCCCACTAAATCTGCGGATCAATTGGTGGATTAACTGGTGGCAAAGTATCACTGCGTGATTGTCAGTGATACTTTGCCTGTGCAAGAGCGATTGCTGGGGCTTCTCTTTAGTTGCGTTTTTGCTGCAAGGCTAGTGGCGCGTCGACAACGATGGGGGAGCCTTGCGGTGCCATGGTCGCATTCAGCACATCTGGCGCAACGTATTCATGCCCATGTTTTTCAATCAGCTGCAGTGATTCAAGGCGTTTCAATGCATTGCGCAGTGCAGTCGGGCTCTTATGGATATAGCGCTGAAGTTGTTCCACAGTGAGGAACGGATGGCCAATGAAGAGCATGCCCGTCTCCATAACCGTGTTGCCATAGGCGTGGTCGGTGATGAGTTTGCGGTACTGTTCACGAACGAACAGCAGACGGCTGGTTCGCATTAGCGCATCTTCGCTGGATTCCTCTACACCTTGGCAGAACATGAGCACCCATGTATCCCAATCGCCGCGTGTGGATACACCGAACAGGGCATCCTGATACTCGCTGCGCTGCTGCTCGAACCATGATGACACAGAGAGCAGTGGTTGGTGGAGCAATCCGCGGCTCATCATCTGCAACAGGATCAGCAGGCGCCCGATTCTACCGTTGCCGTCCGTGAACGGATGCAGCGTCTCGAACTGGTAATGGAACATGGCCATGTCAAGCATGGCGAGCCCTGGCTCGGTTCGCGAGTTCCACCAATCAATGAGATGCTGCACTGCAATGTTGAGATCATGCCCTGGAGGCATTGGCACAAATCGAGCATCTTCAATCTTGCGCGTTGGCGAACCGATGAACACCTGCGAATTGCGGATCTCACCTGCTTGTGGGTTGTCTGAAACAGTATTGTGCACAAGAAGCTGCTGCAATTCGCGGATGAGCGAGATGGTGATTGGTCTACCGTCTCGGATGCTTCTGATGCCGCAATCCGCGGCATCTATGTAGTTGAGAATCTCGCGCATGGATTCATTCAACCCTGATGTGTTAGTGCCAGGTTCATAATCCTGTGCAAGCACGGTTTCCAATCGTTCGTATGTGCCTTCCAACGCGCTGGTGCTCTGTGCTTCACGTCGCATTATCGGACGTCGTATGAGATCTGGGTTCGGAAGTCGTTCTCCCAATTCGCTGAGGCGCGCCACAGCCATTGAAGCGCGATTCACCGCTCCCATAGTGCGCATGGTGAGTGCGGGGTAGTCGGATAGGCGATTAGGAATGAATGATGGCGTTTCATACGAAATCAATCCATAACGGCTCTGATACTCGCCGGATAGTGTTCGCAACGTTCCGGGTGCTGTATTAGTGAAAATATCGCTTCTCATGACCACCTTTCCTCTCATCGCCTTTTGATACCTATTCCAGTATAACTAAAATGTTGAAGATTTTAGTTTTCGAATACTAACATTTGCCAAATGTTAGTGTTTTTGATTCGATTTGTGACGCAGAGCTGTGATTTTGGGTGGCGTAAAAGCTGATTTGGTCGCCAAATTAGTAATTGAGATGCCAGAATCGGTGGGCCCAGGCGGGGGAGGCCAAAACGCAGTATGGGGTGGTTGCCTCACATTGACGAGTGATGCAACCACCCCATACTGTTGAAACAGAGTTTGACTGGTGCCTTGTGCGCGCAGCGAGAGTGGCTTATCAGGCGGTTTGCTGTGAAACACGTAGTTCCATGCGCAGCAGTTCGCGTTTCATATCAGTGCCGTAGGCATAGCCGACGAGTCGGCCGCCAACGCCGACGACGCGGTGGCATGGAATGATGAACGTGATCGGGTTGTGGTTGTTCGCCGAACCTACCGCGCGCACGGCTTTCGGGTTGCCGACTGCCTCGGCGATTTGCCCATATGTGCGTGTCTCGCCGTATGGGATCGACAGCAGTTGCTGCCATACGGCGCGTTGGAACCGTGTACCGTTCACAATCGAAATCGGTACGGTGAACTGCGTCAGCAGTCCTTCGAAATACTCGTGCAACTGGCGGAACGTCTCGTCGGTGAGATCGTTCGGCTCGCCATCGCCGAGCTCCTCGTGCTTCTCTGTTGTGATGAGCTGCAAGCCGGTGATTGCGTCGTCTTGCCAGTCCATGCGCGCTGGACCATATTGCGTCTCGTATACCGCAAATCCTTCCATAAGTACCTCCTTGTTGCTCGAATCTGCAATAGTGAGCTTGATTATAGAAAGGTTCTTCGTGCGTTGCCATAGAAAACGCCGAGCGAGTCCGTGTCGCTTGCGCGCCTATTTTGCTGGCGGGGATATAAAACCTCGAAACATCCAAGTATCTGCACCTAAAAATCGTTGAAAAATAGCGGTTTTCAAATTGCGACTACTTGGCATCAACGAGGTTTTATATCCCCACCAGCAAAATAGGAGATTTTTCCTTAGTTCTCGGCGTTGGCGATGGCGGTCATCGCGTTGAGTGAGCGCGGATAGCCGATGTACGGCAGGCACTGGGCGACCACTTTGCGCAGGAAGTCCGCGCTGTTGCCGATGTTCATGTTGCCGCGGGCGTGTGCGGTCAGCTGCGGCTCGCAACCACCCTGCGCGCTCAGGTAGCAGAATGTGATCATCTCGCGCTGCTGGTTCGTCAAGCCGGTGCGCGTGTAGTAGTCACCGAAGCAGTTGTCGGCAAGCCAGCGGTTGATCGTGCCCTTCTTCCAGCTCTCACGCATCTGTTCGCCAAAGAACTCGGCCTGCAAAGCGGCGCCGCGCTCCAAGCGATCTTCCATTGTGGTCGTGGTCTGGTCCGGCAACGGCAGCTCCACACCGCGCTCCGTGAGCACCGTGTTCACAACGGTGAGGAACGGACGAACGCGGCCGATGCCGAGGTAATCAGTCGCCTGATACACGACTTCCTTCACCTGAACAGGGGTCACGCCAGCGTCAAGCGCACGCTCGAGTTCCACGTGAAACTCGTCGACGCCCTGGCAGCCGAGCAGTGTGGCGAGAATTGCGAGATAGCGCGTCTCGTCGTCAAGCTTCGTGTCGCTGTCCTGAGCGACCTCAACATTTTTGAAGTGCAGCATGCGCTCCATGTAGGCAGGGTCGGTGCGCTCCAGATCTTCGTTGGTGGTAAATGTATCGGTCATAGTTCCTTCTTAGTGTGTGCTTAGTGTGTGACGTCTATTGCGATGTGCCGGTTGATGTCTGCTTTTGCTGTTTTGAGCGTAAGTTTTGATGTTTTTACAGCTTTTACATGCATTTTCTGAGTCAGAACGGCAAATCTATCTGCTAAAACAGCGAAAATAAATAATTTCGCTGTTTTGACGCATAGATTTGCCGTTCTTGCCAAGCAGTTTGCCGTTTTAGCTGTTCGTGTGACTCTTGCCGCCGCGCAGCACGGTGCGGTATTGCGCGGCGAGGTACTACACAACGCGGTATTACGTAGCGCGGTGTGCGCGAACTTACTTGAGCTTCTTGTAGTCGGCTTCGTCAACCGGCTCAAGCCATTCGTTGCTCGTGTTCTCGCCCGGCACGGCGATGGCGATGTGCGAGAACCAGCTGCCCGGAGCGGCACCATGCCAGTGCTTCGTGTTCGCCGGAATGTTCACCACAGTGCCCGGAGTCATCTCAATAGGCTCCTGACCCTCAATCTGCGCATAGCCGCGGCCGCCAACGCAAATCAGAATCTGGCCGCCGCCCTTCGTAGCGTTGTGCTTGTGCCAGTGATTGATGCAGCCTGGTTCGAACGTCACGTTCGCAATGTTCACCTGCTCACTGCTCAGCGGCGCGAGCCAGCTGCGGCCGGTGAAATACTGCGCATATGCATCGTTCGGCTCGCCGACTGGGAAGATCAGCGTCTTCGCGTAATCCTCTGGCACACCTTGTGGAACTTCGTTGGTCATGGTAATTCCTTTCGTGAAACATGCGGTTCGCATATCTCTATGTGTGGTTTTACCGCGCAAGTTATTGCTATGTATATAAATTGTCTGAAGTTTTTCTGTGGACTGACCTTTGCGAGCAATATTTATTGCTCGCAAAGCAAGTTCAGTGCAGGTTCTTCGTGAAGAATTCGTCGATGGCGTTGAACGGAATCACGTCGAGGCGGTCATACAAATCGGTGTGATTCGCGCCCGGAATGATCATGAGTTTCTTGTTCGACGGGTTCACGCCGTGCTCAAGCTGCTCGTAGGCCGCCTTGCTGAAATACAGCGAGTGCGCTTTCTCGCCATGAATCAGCAGCACCGGATTCTCGATCTCGCCGATGTAGCTATCCAGTGGCATGTTGATGAACGAGAGCGCGGACGTCGCGTTCCAGCCGTCGTTCGAGTTGAGCGAGCGCGCGTGGTAGCCGCGCGAAGTCTTGTAGTACTCGTGGTAATCCTTGACGAACTGCGGGGCGTCGGCGGGAACCGGATCCACGACTCCACCGGCGCGCGCATAGTCTCCGTTCGCATAGTCGGCGGTGCGCTGCGCGGCGAGTTTTGCACGCAACGCGTTGCGCTTCTCCGCGGAATCGTCCGCATCGAAGTACCCGTTCGCGGTGACGCGGCTCATGTTGTATATGGTCGAGGCGACGGTCGCTTTGATGCGCGGGTCGTTCGCCGCCGCGTTGAGCGCCATGCCGCCCCACCCGCAGATGCCGATGATGCCGATCGCCTCAGGATTCACGTCACTGCGGTTCGCCAGATAGTCCACGGCGGCGGAGAAGTCCTCGGTGTTGATGTCCGGCGACGCAACGTAGCGCGGGGAGCCGCCAGATTCGCCGGTGAACGACGGGTCGAACGCGATCGTCAGGAATCCGCGCTCGGCGAGCTGCTGCGCGTAGAGTCCGCTCGACTGCTCTTTGACCGCGCCGAATGGACCGCAGATTGCGATGGCCTGCAGTTTGCCGGTTGCACGCTTCGGCTTGTAGACGTCGGCGGCGAGCTCGATGCCGTAGCGGTTGTGGAACGAGACTTTCGAGTGGTCCACCTTGTCGCTCTGCGGGAACACTTTGTCCCAGACCGGAGTCATTTCAAGCTTTGCCATTGTTTTCCTTTGCTTACCTTGCTGTGTTTCGCTGTGTGATTCCCAGTATGTGCGCACGAGCGTTATAACGCAAATAGTCATTCGTTATAATGATTATTCAGTAGAAGAATAATATTGGAAAGGTGACGCGAATGGAGATTCGAGCACTGCGCGCGTTTCTGGAAGTTTCTCGGGAGGAGAACATGACGCGCGCCGCCGCCGAGCTGCACATGTCTCAACCGTCGCTGTCGAAGCTCATCAAATCACTGGAACGCGAGCTCGGCGCGAAACTGTTTGTGCGGCGCAGCTTCGGGCTGACGCTCACCGAAGATGGGCAGCTATTGCGCGAACGCGCACGTGACTTGGTGGGCATGGCCGACCGCATCGAAGACGAATTCGCCTCGCTCGGCAACGTGACCGGCGGCACACTGTATTTCGGACTCGCGGAGTCGTTCCAAATCAAATATTTGGCTCAGCAGATCAAATTATTGCGACGCGACTGCCCGGACCTGCATTATCACGTGGAAAGTGGCGTGTCCTCCCAAGTGCTGGAGCATCTCGATCAGGGGACGTTGGATTTCGCGGTTCTGGCGCAACAGCCGGATCTGACGAAATACGAGGCTTTGGCGTTCCCGGACGTGGACAGGTGGGGCGTGATCGTGCCCCAAGGCCACCGCTTGGCTTCACGCGAGCGCATTCGCATCGATGATCTGGTCGGTGAACCGCTGTTCTGCTCCGAACAGGGCTGGAAGCGAGAAGTCGCGCGCTGGGCTGGGTCGCGTTTGCCGGATCTGCGTCTTGAAGCGACATTCGGTTTGGCTTACAACGCCGCCGTGTTTGCCCGCGAGGGCCTTGGCGTGCTGCTCTCCTTCGACAGAATCGTTGACACAAGCGAAGGCTCTGGCTTGGTGTTCCGCCCGCTTGAGCCGGCTTTGGAGACGAAGCTGCATCTGGCGTGGCGGCGCAATCGCCCGCTCAGCCCGATCGCCGAGCGCTTCCTCAAGCAGCTCCGATCCGCGTAGTGCCCCCATCTGCTGAAAACGCGAAAATCTGTGGCGGATCAACCCCTGCAGCCCGTTACTGTCACATATATATCAGCTATATCAGCGACAGTAACGGGTAATTTCGGGAGTGGCTCGACTCAAATGACATATATATACGAGTCAGTAGAAGTGGGGAGTCAGGCGACGGATTCCGCCCACGCGCGCATGTCTGCTTCGGTGGCGTTCGGCTGCACGCGGCGGCCGTCGATCCACGTGGCACTTGGCGCGGAATCGTGCAGTTGCACACCATTCGCGCCGCGCACGCTCGATGACGACGTGGCGAACGTGATCAGCTTCTTGCCGGTGAAATCGTGCGATTCCAGCCATGTGCGCACAGCGCGCGGCGCGGTCTCCCACCACAGCGGGTAGCCGAGGAAGATTTCGTCGTACCCGTCGATGCTCGTATTATTTGCCAGTGCCGGGCGCATCGAGCGGTCGCGGTGCTCGGCGGAGACGCGTCTGTTCGGGTCGGTCCAGTCGAGTGCGGCGGCGTCATACGGCTCCGCAGGAGTGATCTGCGCAATATCCGCGCCGATTGCGCGCGCGAGCGTTTCCGCCGCGCGGCCGGTCTTGCCTGTCGCTGTGAAATATACAACGAGTCGCTTAGTCATATCTTATTTTTCTCCAAAATATTTATTATTACTATATAATTACTGCAATTACTGCGAACGGAGTCAATGTTCGCAGTAATTGCAGTGTTCAGATAATTAGCTCGAATAATCAGTCGCGCGGCACGTTGAACTGCGAGAGCATCTTCACCGTGTCTGGCGAGTTGTGGTCGATGAACAGGCTCGACGCGGTGTCGAGCGAGGCGATCGTCTTCATCTCGTCGTCGGTGAGCGTGAAGTCGAAGATGTCGAAGTTCTGCGCCATGCGCTCCTTGTGCGTGGACTTCGCGAGTGCGACGATGCCGCGCTGGATGAGCCAGCGCAGAATCACCTGCGCGACGGACTTGCCGTGCGCCTCGCCGATCTTCGCGAGCACCGGGTTGGTGAACATGTTGTCGCGGCCCTCGCCGAACGGAGCCCAAGCTTCCTGCACGATGCCGCGCTCGGCGAGCCAATTGTGCACGTCGATCTGCTGGTTGAGCGGGTTCGTTTCGATCTGGTTGACCATCGGCGCGATGGTGTTGAACGCGGTGATGTTCTCGACCTGCACCGGCGAGAAGTTGCTGACACCGATCGCGCGCACCTTGCCGTCCTTGTAGAGTTCCTCGAGCGCACGCCATGCGCCGAACACGTCACCGAACGGCTGGTGCAGCAGCATCAGATCGATGTGGTCGGTGCCGAGGCGACGCAGTGAGCCGTTGACCGAGGAAATCGTGTCTTCGTACGCGAAGTTGCTCATCCACACCTTCGACGTGATGAACAGGTCATCGCGGTCGATGCCGGACTCGCGCACGCCTTCACCCACCTGCTCTTCGTTGAAATACGCCTGCGCGGTGTCGATGTGGCGGTAGCCGATTTCGATGGCCTCGCGCACTGCCTTGGCGGTGTCTTCCGGCGGAATCTGGTAGACGCCGAAACCGAGCATAGGAATCTTGTTGCCGTTGGAAAGAGTTGCGAACTCCATAATATTCTCCTTAGTGTGAGATTGTAATTTTATTTGAGAATACGAATTATTTATATATTTAATTAGTATTTACTTACGCATGTCTTCGACGTGCTGCAGCTCTTCGAGGAAGCGCTTCGGC
>Tephra_p2__coassemble_2375_pt1 | contig 20516 bp, 16 predicted proteins | sample Tephra_p2__metabat2_low_PE_021 | metagenome-assembled genome bin Tephra_p2
ATCAGCTTTGAGCGGCAGCGACGAAAGAATATCGTCGAGCTCCTGCTTCGTCTCGTCATCGCCAGCGGTCTTCGCCGCTTCACGGCGACGCAGCGGCAACGGCTCGTTGAGCACACGGCGACGTCCACGCACATGCTCGCCGCGCTCCGGCAGCGGCAGTGAATCCAGCAGTTCCGCAGTATCAGCGGTCTTCTTCTCAGTCTTACCGGCAGTCTCGCGCTCCGGCTCACTCTGACGATGCTTTCCGCGAACACGACGGGTGCGAATCTGCGTCATCTCTTCTTCAGCAGGAAGCGCGGCGTATTCCTTGCTCTCACCATCCGACTTCTCTTCAGCGGTCTGAGCTTGTGCGGTCTTGGTGTGCGCTGCCTTTGCGCGCACGGTTCTCTTCGGTTTGACAGCATTGTCTGCAGCAGTGTCAGTTGCCTGCGTGAGAGGAGCCTGATTGGTGCGCGCAGTCTCAATCGCAGTCACCAATTCGCCTTTGCGCATCCCCGAAACTCCGCGCAGACCCATCTGCTTGGCGAGTTCCTTGAGCTCAGGCAGCTTCATTTCAGTTAGATTTGGGCTATCGGCCACTTTGACTTACCTTCCCTAGGCCACACGCATACTGGCGCTTTGTGGCAGAAAAAGAATATTGAACCGCTCAATGGCGTTCAGATGATTCATATGATTTGAATACAAAACACAAGGTACATCACCATCGCGACGAAATGCGAAGCGCGCGCCCACGATATGAATATCGTAAGCGCGCGCTTCGCATACAATCTGTTTGTTTTTATGCTCTACTTGGTCTCATGATATGCCTTGTCGGTGTTCACTGACCACACATTGTTCTTCGACGTCTTGTGCGTGCGAATATTATCGACCGCCTCGATCGCCGTGGCCATCGAATGATCCATGTTGTTGTAGCGGTGCTGGCCGTTACGACCCACGCAATAGAGGTTGCCAAAGGAGTCGAGGTATTCGATGAGCTCCGGCATCTGATCATAAGTGTCGAAGTAGGCAGGGTATGCCTTCTTCACGCGTTCGCGGTGAGAATCGATCACGTCGTCGGGGCCTGAGATCACGCCCATGCGAGTCATTTCGTGAATGGCGAACTTCGTGGCGTCTTCATCGCTCATGTTCCAGAACGCGTCACCTTCTTCACAGAAGTACTCCAAACCGATCCACACCGTGTTGTCAACGTCTTTGACGAGGTACGGGCTCCAGTTGTTGAAGATCTGCAGGCGACCGACCTTGTAGCCGGGGTCCTGCACGTAGATCCAGCAATCCGGCACGATAGGCGGGTTGCCGAGCGTTGGAATATCGGTGGTGTTCTTGAGCTTCAGGTGCTTGACAAGCAGACCAACGGTCACGAAGTCACGGTATGGCAGTCCCTCGGCGATCTCTTTCATGTCGCTCGGAGCCGGTTGCTTCTCCGTGTCCATTGCCTCAACCAGATCCTTGACCGGCATCGACGAGATGAACTGATCCGCTTCCAGCGTCTCCTCAGTGCCGTCCGAATGCTTGACGAGCACCAATGCGATCTGGCCATCGTCACCGCGATTGACGCCGACCACTTTTGCGCCGGTGACCACCTTGACGCCCTTGGCCTTGCAGTTGTCTTTCACCGTCTCCCACAGCTGCCCTGGGCCGAGCTTCGGGTACCAGAACTCTTCGATCAGCGAAGTCTCCACCTCGCTGTTGTCGCGCTTCTTCGGCAGCATCTTCTGCACGGCGTTCTTCAACACACCCATGATCGAGAGGCCCTTGACGCGCTGCGAACCCCAGTCGGCGGAGATGACCGACGGGTGGCGGCCCCACAGCTTCTCGGTGTAGCCTTCGAAGAACATCGAATAGAGCTTGCGGCCGAAACGGTTGATGTAGAAGTTCTCGAGATTATCTTCCGGCAGCTTGTGCACCATCGACTTGAGGTACGAGAAGCCGGCCTGAATGGTGAGCTTCGGCCCCATCGCCTTCAGCGTGTTCGCCGACAACGAGATCGGGTAGTCGAGGAAGTGCTTGTTCCAGTAGATGCGCGACACACGATGGCGCTTGAGCATCACCTTGTCGGTTTGCTCCGGATCCGGTCCGCCCGGCGTCAGCTCATGGGCGTCCTCGCGGCCAAGCTTCTTGTCATCATACGATGGAGCACCCTGCAACGGCAGCGTGTCTTCCCACCACTGCATGATGCGGTCGTCTTTCGAGAAGAAACGGTGGCCGCCGATATCCATGCGATTACCGTTGTGCTTCACGGTGCGCGCGATGCCGCCGAACTCTTCGGTCTCCTCGAGAACCGTCACATTGTATGCGTTCGATCCGTCTTTGACCAGTTCCCAAGCGGCAGTCAGGCCCGCAGGGCCAGCACCGATAATAACAACTGATTCCGGTTCGTTTGTAGACACGATGAGAATCTCCTTATGTGGAATACCGGGATGCCAGAACGCTTCATGCGCCGGCCAATGCATATACAGTATGCAGTGCTATATCGAATTTTTATATGCCACTAGTCTACCGACTGCCGTGACTTATGTTCATCGACGAACAATCGGTAATGGGTGACATTGTTATTGCATATCGTCAGGAATGTCGATGTCTGTTTGCTGCACTTCCTCGACGTTCACATCTTTGAATGTCACAATGCGCACATTCTTGACGAAGCGACTGGAACGGTATACGTCCCACACCCATGCGTCGGAAAGCTGCACGTCGAAATACACGTCCTGCCCTGCCGAACGCACGTTGAAATCGACTTTGTTCGCCAAATAAAAACGGCGTTCGGTCTCAACCACGTACTTGAACAGTTTGATCACATCACGGTATTCGCGATACAGCGACAGCTCGGCATCGGTCTCGTAGTTATCTAGATCTTCTGCGCTCATGCTTGTGCGTTACTCTTCTTTCGAATCGTCGGACGTGTCGCGCGAAGTCATGCGGTCATGCCCGAGACGACGCCACCAAGCCTTCTTCGACTGGTTGCGCTCCTCGTTGTTGTATGGCCACGAATTATTCTCGCTGTCTACGTTGTCTTGTGCGATGCGAGCCGAATCGGAGCGAATCTTGTCTGCCATCGATGCGTCCGCATTGCTGTGTTTGCCGTCATCCTGCTGATGTTCTTTGGCGTCTCCCGTCAACGGCTGCTTGCGGATAGCCACCGAATGCTGATGTAGCAGCAGCGCCTTCTCCATGCCAGGATTCGTGATGATCGCATGCATGCCGAAGGCGTCCATCGCCTGCACCGGGTCATATTCGTCAGCCAACGTGTCAAGCACATTGAGATCTTGGTATTTGTTGTTGTGATTGTCCCACAACGCATCGCGAGACGTGCCCGAGAGCACGAATCCGAGCGACTGATACACCGAGAACGAACGCGTGTTCTTTTCGGGAACGGCGACCCAGATACGGTGCAAACCGAGGCCTTCTGGCTCGTCGGCGAAACCGTAGGTCATCACGCGAGGCATTGCGTCACGCGAGTACCCGCGTCCGCGGAACTCCTTGCCAAGAATCACTTGGATGCGTGCGGAGCGAGCCCAGCCGTCAACGTCAATCAAGAAGATCATGCCGATGAACTCAGTGGCGTTGTTGCGATTCACCGGCTCGTCATCATGGCCTTCAGGCACAGTGAGCATCGACCAGGCAATGGTACGGCGAGATTCCGGATCCCCCACACCGGAATCGGATGCTTCGATGCCCTCACTCCATGCCTGCGAACGACGCACCCATGCATGCACGGCTGCGCGTTCGGCGACGCGATCCTTGCCGGTGATGCCGGAAGCGTTCACGTAGGCGTCCAGTTGATCCATTGCCGGCAGATCATTTGGCGACGCCGGGCGCAAATACACCATTTCTCCCAAGATCTCGGGAATCGAAATACGCGATGGCAATTCACGTGAGCGTGCGGTTTCGTCCCCCGACTTTCCGTCCACTACAGTTGTCATGTCCATTCCTGTCTGTGATGACGGGGCTCGTCCCCCATCTTTCAACCTATATATGCTACCTTAGCTCGCCTATCTTTTCAACGCACTCGACCGTAAGTATGAGCTTTGTGTATGCATGGCATTCAGCCTGCTCTTTTACTGTCAACCACGCAGGTACTCGTGCGAAAAGATCGGGTGAAGCGCGCAAAGGAGGGCGGCGCAGACATCTGCAACCGCCCTCCTTGAGCCATATAGCGAACTATGCGCCGAGCATCAGCCCTTGATCTTCTCCATGACGATCTTCGTGACCGCCTTGGCATCGGCCTGGCCCTTCGTAGCGCGCATCACAGCACCGATGATTGCACCCATCGGCTTCATGTTGCCGCTCTTGAGCTTCTCCACGACGTCTGGGTTCGCAGCCATTGCCTCGTCAACGGCGGTCTGAAGCATACCGTCATCGGAAACGACCTTGAAGCCGTGCTTCTCGACGATCTCGGCAGGCGTGCCTTCGCCCTTGAGCACGAGCGCGACGGTCTGCTTGGCGAGCTTGTCGTTGAGCTTGCCGTCGGCGATGAGCTTCTCGACGTCAGCGACTTCCTGCGGCGTGACCGGCAGCTCTTCCAGCGAGATGCCTTGGTTGTTCGCTTCACGCGACAGCTCACCGAGCCACCACTTCTTCGCGCCGGCAGGCGTTGCACCGAGCTTGACAGTCTCCTCGATCAGATCGAGGGCGTCGGCGTTGATCACGTCACGCATCTCGACATCGCTGAACTTCCACTCGTCCTTCAGGCGGTTGCGGCGTTCACGTGGCATCTCCGGCATCTCGGCCTTCATCTTCTCGATGCGGTCGTTCGTGATGTGCAGCATCACGAGATCGGGATCCGGGAAGTAGCGGTAGTCATCGGCGTCGGACTTCACACGACCGCCAGCGGTCGCCTGTGCAGCCTCGTCCCAGTGACGGGTCTCCTGCAGAATCTCACCGCCATCATCCAGAATGGCGGCCTGACGACGAATCTCATACTGAATCGTGCGCTCGATGCCACGGAACGAGTTCACGTTCTTCGTCTCAGAACGCGTGCCGAACGGATCGGACGGGTCACGGCGCAGCGACACGTTCACGTCGGCGCGCATATTGCCCTGCTCCATGCGAGCATGCGAAATGTTCAGCGCACGCACGATGTCGCGGATGGCGCGCATGTATGCGCCAGCGATTTCCGGACCGCGATCGCCAACGCCGGTGATCGGCTTCGTGACGATCTCGATCAGCGGAACGCCTGCACGGTTGTAGTCGACGAGCGAGTGGTCGGCGCCTTCGATGCGGCCGTCGGCACCGCCGACGTGCGTGTTCTTGCCGGCGTCATCCTCGATGTGGGCGCGCTCGATCGGCACACGGAAAATCGTGCCGTCTTCGAGCTCGACGTCGAGGTAGCCCTCGCCATTCGTCGGCTTGTCGTACTGCGAGATCTGGTAGTCACGCGGCATATCTGGGTAGAAGTAGTTCTTACGCGCGAACTGGCTCCACTCGTTGATCTGGCAGTGCAACGCCAAACCGAGCTTGATCGCATAATCAACCGCGGTCTCGTTGATCACCGGTAGCGAGCCAGGCAAGCCGAGGCTCACTGGGGTGAGCTCGGTGTTCGGTTCAGCGCCGAACGAGATCGGAGCCGGGCAGAACAGCTTCGTGCGAGTGCTCAGCTCAACATGGGTTTCCAAGCCGATAACGGGATCGAATTCCTTGACGGCTTCGGAATATTTCATCAACTTTTCAGCCATAATATCTGTTTTCCTCCGCTATCAGTTGTTCAGGGAATCGAGCCATGGCGTCTTGAGCGACTGCCAGATCGGGCCGTTCCACTCGTCTTGCAACGCCGCTTCGAGAGCTGCTGCCGGCTTATACATCACTTCGTCACGCTGCTGTGGGGCGATGAACTGGATGCCAGTCGGCAGGCCGTCGTCGGAGAGACCGGACGGGATGCTCATGGCGGGGACGCCGGCGAGGTTCGCCGGGATGGTGGCGATATCGTTCATATACATCGCCAGCGGGTCGTCCATCTTCTCACCGAACTTGAATGCGGTGCTCGGGCTGGTCGGGGAGATCAGCACGTCTGCCTGTTCGAACGCCTTCTTGAAGTCGTCGATGATGAGCGTGCGCACCTTCTGTGCGGAGCCGTACCAAGCATCGTAGTAGCCTGCGGACAGCGCATAAGTGCCGAGAATGATGCGGCGCTTGACTTCGTCGCCGAATCCGGCCTCACGCGTGTAGGCCATCATGTTCGCCGCGGTCTGAGCCACATCTGCCGGCGGCATGACGCGCAAACCGTAGCGCATGCCGTCATAACGAGCCAGATTCGAGCTGACCTCGGACGGCATGATGATGTAGTAAGCGCCGAGTGCGTACTTGAAGTGCGGGCAGGAGACCTTGACGACCTCAGCACCCATCTCCTCGAGCTTCTTGACGGCTTCATTGAAGCGGGCTTCAACGCCGGGCTGGTAGCCTTCGCCACCGAGCTCCTCGACCAAGCCGACCTTCATGCCTTTGAGGTCACGGTTCATGCCTTCGCGAGCAGCCTTGACCATCGGGCGCGGGCCTTCCGGAATCGACGTGGAGTCACGCTTGTCGTGGCCACCGATGATCTCTTGCAGCAGTGCGGAATCGAGCACGGTGCGAGACACAGGGCCGATCTGGTCGAGCGAGGAGGCCATGGCGATCGCGCCGAAACGAGAAACACCGCCATAGGTTGGCTTGACGCCGACCGTGCCGGTCAAGGCACCCGGCTGGCGAATCGAGCCACCGGTATCGGTACCGAGTGCAAGCGGGGCTTCGAAGGAGCCGACCGCAGCTGCGGAACCGCCACCGGAACCACCTGGAACGCGCTCGGCATCCCATGGGTTCGACGTGTGTTGGAATGCGGAGTGCTCGGTGGATGAACCTTGTGCAAATTCGTCGAGATTCGTCTTGCCGAGCAGCGGCATGTGGGCGGCCTTGAGCTTCTCGATCACAGTGGCGTCGTATGGCGGCACCCAGCCTTCGAGAATGCGGGAGGCTGCTGTGGTCTCAATGCCCTTGGTGACGATCATGTCTTTGATAGCAATCGGTACGCCGGCGAGTTCAGGCAGTTCGGCCTTCTCGTCGTCGCTCAGATTGTCGAAAGCATCGGCCTGTTCGAGAGCGGTTTCGCCGGCGACTTTCAGGAATGCCTTGATGGTGGGTTCGGCTGCGTCGATGACTTCGAGCTCGGCGTTCACGAGGTCGCGGCTCGACACTTCTTTCTTGCGCAGCAGTTCGGCCATCTGCACGGCAGACAGCTTGACCAGTTCGTTCGTATCGGTCATATCACTCCTCCCCCAGGATTCGAGGCGCCACGAACATGCCGTCTTCGGCAAGAGGCGCGCCAGACAACGCTTCGGCCTGCGTCAGCGGAGTGGCCGGAACATCCGGGCGCAAATAGGCCTCAAGCGGCACTGGGTTTGCGGTCGGAGGAACGTCTTCGGTGGCGACTTCCTGAACGGAGTTGATAGCGTCGGCAATAACATTGAGCTCACTCTGCATGCGGGTGATTTCCTCATCGGTGAGCGCAATTCGGGCAAGATCGCCCAAATGGATTATTTCTTCGCGTGTGAATGTAGGCATGGCTTCAACTATACGAACCAATTGTGACGAGATGAACTAAGCTAAAATCTGTTGCATGTTACTGAGGGTAGCTCTCTACCCGTGGACTACATATTATGCAAAACATGAGGAAAACACTGATATGGGTGGGAGAAGATAGTGCTTTCTCCCACCCATATCAGCGGATCAATTATTTATTCATAGCATCGGATCTCAAAAATGCGATGATGTTTATCTCCATTAGTGGAATGCAACATAATGTGAACTTTGTCTGACAACACTGGCTCCTCTAAGCGCAGCCAGTAATTTCTCATATAGTTATCCCGTACAGAGACCTCTTTGACTATCTTTTCTTTATCGAAAAATTGCACCGTGAAATCTTTCACCAGTGTGCTTTGCACACGCTTTTCTTGCAAAGCCATACGACTGGTTAACAAACTCGGCATAATTTCACGTGACAGATTCGAATCAAAGCGGATATTCAATTCTCGTATAGAAGCAGCTCGTGAAAGATCCAGATCGATCCATTCTTCGCCATCAGTGGCAGATTCCCAGTAGTTCAATTTATCCGCTACTGTTCGTGCAGTACCATTGATAACAGCAGATGCGGCGGTTCTACTACTTGTCGAGCTTGACGCGCTCACCGTGGCGGAACGAGCAAGATCGAGAGGATCCTCGTTGATGACTCGCGGTATATACAAATCCTCTTTCAAAGCCTCTTGTTGTAGTTCTTGAATCTTGCGTTTTCCCACCTTCCTCGGTGTCAGACTGTATCGTTCAGCGAGCCACGTCGCGAGTCCAATCGCTTGTCCGATCACTGAACATGTACCCATCACTCTCGTGGAACCGAAGGCGATATGGGTGGTGCTAATAAGCCTGCCGCCGAGAAATAGGTTATCGATATTCCTGGAATATAGGCATCGATATGGAATCTGATATACATCTTTGAATTTATAGTATGTCGTTGGATCATCAGATGAAGCAGCTATGCCGCCGACTGCATGGAGATCCATGGGCCAGCCTCCGTAGGCTATTGCATCGCCAAACGAAGTATTCTCGAGAATGTCGTTCGCCGTTAGGGTGTAATCGCCAATGAATCTTCTAGATTCTCGCTTCCCCGGTAGGAAGCCAATCCAATCCAGTGCATAGTTACTCGCTCCATGATCTCCATCATTTTTGATGTGATCCCAGATTCCGAGTGCCACTTTCAGCAGCTCATCGCGAATATTTTCCGCATCTGAAATGGTATCAAGGCCATCACTTCCACCCAGTTCGATCCACCAATACCCTGCTGTAATATCTGAATGGTCTCTTCCGGCGAGATCACTTTCATGATATGTGTATGCCCAACTTGGCTTAGTGAATGGCACAGGATGACCCATATCTTTTGCCGTGAACTGTATACTGCTACCCATTGTGTGATTGTCAGCTTTTTTCGGAGCATATGGCTCATGAAATTCCGATTCAGCCTCTCGACCGCTACGGTATTCGGCACCAACCAATGCTCCTAGCGTTCCATCGCCTGTAGCATCTACAAAGTAATCGCCATAGAACCTATACTGTTTTTCATTAGTCAGTTGATCCACATCAACAAACTCGATCCGGTCATTAGTTCTGCTGGCGTTCACCATTTGCGCATTGAGATACAGATCCAGATTGCTCTGATAATGGGCTTTCTCCCATAGAATCAAATCAAACACTTCGAATGAGTTTGCTGGATTCCGATATTTATTCTCCAACAACATCTCTTCTAGGATGCCTGTTTCTCGAGCATTGGGGCGTTGCGCATGATTATCCGCTCCGCAGATGTGCATGCGTATCTCGGAGCTCGCGTTCCCTCCTAGAACCGGGCGGTTCTGTATCAATGCTGTTTTCAGTCCTTTGCGCGCTGCCGTAATAGCCGCAATAGTTCCAGACATGCCACCACCGACAACGACTAATTGATAATGCAATTCTGTAATACGCATTAGATCATCCCTTGACGCTGCCAGCCGTAAGGCCGGAGATGATATAGCGCTGGCATAGACCGTATACCAATAGGAGTGGAACCAGCGATAGCACACTTGCTGCAAGAATCAATTGGTCTTGGGAAACACCTGCATCGTCTACGAAGCTCAACAGGCCCAATGGCAGCGTGAATTTCTCTTTATCGTTCAGGAAGATAAGTGGCTGCTCATATTCATTCCACTTCCAGATAAAAGTCAGAATAGACAGTGTTGCGATTATAGGTTTGGCCAAAGGCATCATAATCTTTGAGAAGATCTGTATCTCGCTGGCGCCATCTACACGTGCGGATTCAATGATTTCGTCGGGAATTTTCGAGAAGTATTGCCGCACGAGGAAGATCCCCAGCGGGGTTGTTAGCTTCGGCAATATCAGCGACCATAGCGTGTTGTAAATGCCTACCGCTTTAAACATCAGGAACTGCGGAACCATAATAATCTGGAATGGAACCATCATGGTGCCCAGCACCAATATGAACAGTATGTTCTTGCCAGGGAATTGATACTTTGCAAATGCATACCCTGCTACTGCCGACGTAAACACTTGGAAAGTACACGATATAGCGGCAACAATCACGGAATTTAACGTATACCGCATGAATGGCGGATCTGTACGGCTGAGCACTGTCTTGTAATTATCTAAAGAAAAATGCCCCGAGAAGAAGTTGACCGATCCTTGATAGATGTCCGACAGACTTTTGAACGATGACGTAATCATCCAGATAAACGGGACGATGAATAATAGAGCCAACGCAAATATCAATATCGTGGCAATAATTTTGCTGAAATGCGAAGATTGTCTCTTCATGGTAAAACACCTCTAAGTTGTACGACGTTGTACGACTGTGACTAATCGAATGTTTTAAATATCTTTAGTAATGCACCCACTTCTTTTGCCCGCGCATTTGGATAATCGTGATGATGAACACAATGAGCATCAGGAACCACAAAATGGCGGAGGCCAATCCCATTTGATTTTGGGCAAAGCCAACTTTATACATGAAGTATGTAAGCACTGACGTAGAGTTGTTAGGTCCTCCTTGAGTCATGATCTGCACATTCGCAAAGACCTGGAAAGATGCAATCACATCAGTTACCACCAGGAAGAATGTCGTTGGAGACACCAACGGCACCGAGATGGAGAAGAACTGCCTCACAGCTGATGCACCATCAACTTTTGCAGCTTCATACAGCGATTGATCAATACCCTGCAACCCTCCAATGAACAACACAATGTTGTAGCCAAGCTGCGTCCATATCGCCATAATCATAAGAGCGATCAAAGCCGTTTTATCGCTGGCCAGCCATAAGGGTGGATTCTCAATGCCGATCTTACGTAGCACATCATTGATGATGCCGTTTTGCGGATTGTACATCATCATCCACACCAGCGACATGGCTGAAGCGCTGCCGATATATGGCAGGAAGAACATAGCACGTGCAAGCCCTCTGGCATACACGGCTCTGTTGATGATCTCCGCCAATATCAAGGAGACAATGATGAGTACAGGAACGGTCACCACTGTATAGATGATGTTGTTTTTGAACGAAATCCAAAATACTGGATCTTTGAACATGTTTATGTAGTTCTTCAAACCAATAAACTTGGATCCCCAGAAGCCCTTGAACAGGTTGAAGTCCATGAATGAGATAATCAGCGAGTAGAGCAATGGCAGATAGATGAAAATCGAATTGATGATCACCACCGGCACTGTGAACAGATACCCGCAAAAACGCTCCTGCGCCTGAATACTCTTTTGTCGTTTACCCCTATGGGGCTTGCGCATAGTTTTTGCAGCACTCATCTTTATGCCTCAGTTCTTTGCGAGTTCATCTTCGAACCGCTTAGTGAGACTAGCGATATATTGATCGAAGTTCTTAGAATTGAGATAGTAGTTTTGCTCTTCCTCGGTCTCAATCGTGGTCAAAGAACCGCGTCCTTTGAATTGGGTGGAGATGATGTAGCGTTGATCCATGCCTAGGACTTCTTTTTTAAAGGAATCGACGTCATACAACGTATCTGCCTTATCGCTCAACACCGCGGAAACCATGGCATCATCTGAGACTTGGCCATCCAGCACGGGGAGCTTCCCCATCTTCGTGTAGTCTTCGGCACCATCCGTCAGCACATATTCGATGAACTTATATGCTTCCTGCGGATGCTTGGACTTTGAGCTGATCTGCAACCAGTTGTTAGCCTCCGTGTTGTATTCACCACTATGCACACCCTCCATGTTGATTTTTGGCAATGGCGCAAATGCGAGCTTGAAATTACGCGGATACTGTTCGACGTTATTCAACGCGCTGCGAGACATCCATGGCGAATAGAAAGCCATAAGCGCATCGCCCGTGAGCAACAGCTGTGATTCGTAGTTAAAGATCTTTCTGGCCATCACTTGGCTGAATGGATATGCACTCTTCTGCTTATAGACCATGTCATAGTAATTCTTTTTAATTGTCCAGCCTTTATCGCTGAAGTTGGGTGCGCCATCCTTGGTGTATTCTGCATCACCGCCGTAAATCTGCTTTTCGATGTTATGCCAGACTCCGGCTAGGCCATATACGGTCTTGCCGTTTTCTTCATGGGTAGCCTTTTTGGCTATTTCCATGAAATCGTCCCAAGTCCAATCATCGGGAATGGTTATGCCCATTTCATCCAGCTTGTCTTTGTTGTAAACAATGCTGAATGACTCCATTGAAGTCGGGATGCCATAATATTTGCCCTCGTAAGCAAGATTGAAATCTTTGACTTTATCGACGAGCCCAGAAGAGTCCACGGTGGAGAGATCTAACGGAATTCCAGATTTGGCTCTCCTCTCAAAATCTGCTGGGGTATAGGTGAAGAACATGTCGATGGAATCATCAGCCATCAAAGCTGTATCCAACTTGGCGTTACCTGTCGGATCGTTGGTAAAGCGAGTGTATTTGACTTTGACGTTGGGATTCTTTTTCTCGAACCCTTCAATGACTTTGTTGAATCCTTGATCTGCTTGGACTCCTCCCCAGATCGAGAGTTCAACAGGTCCGTCCGACGCGCCCGTTGAACCGCATGCCGTAAAGGCCAGAGTGCTGGCAAGAGCCACTACCGCCGAAATGAATTTGGTGGATTTACGCATTGTATTCTCCCTGCGAATCTTCCGACATACATCGTTGTATGTCATGTGCTAATCAAATTTGTTGATAATTATTGAACTGTGGATTCCATATTTGATTTATTGCGATATCCCTCCTTTGAAGTTCAAGCGACAGAATGGCGCATCAAACCGTAACACCTTGAAGCTCCAATGAATGCTGTATATCGCGAACATCCAGTTTGTTGGGATTAATGTTGTTTTTTGCCGCAATAGCTGCGGCGGTGCCTGCTGCTTGGCCGATATTGACGCAAATAGGCATGACACGACAACTTGAATTCGCCTTGTGAGTGGCAGAGATATTGCGTCCTGCCAGCAATAAACCATTGCACCCAACCGGCACTAAACATCCGTATGGAATGGTGTACCCTTTTGGCTGAGCGAACAGTTTCTGCACGCCCTCTTTGTCCAGACCGCTACCATCCAGATTGTGGATGTCAAAATTAAAGTGCGCCTTAGTCACAACCCAGTCGTCAAAAACCCTTGCAGATAGAATATCTTCTGCGGTGAGAGTTTCCATGCATTGGAAATGGCGCGTTTCGCGCACACCGATAACAGATGCAGTACTGATCACATAGCAGTGTTCGAATCCAGGAACATATTCTCGCAAAAATTCAACAATCGGTTCTATTTGCTTGCGGCAAGCAATAGTCGCTCTTGTCAAATCATCTGGATTCGTCCCATCAACGTCAATGCAATTGGTCATATTGCATGTCACTATCCCCGGAAGCGTACTGCGGTACAGCAACACATGGCCTGCGGGATACGGAAGGTGTTCCCGGCCAAGAGTTTGTAGGTCACCTTTCGGCACTTTGAAAGTTTCTTCAAAGCTACCAGGGAACACTGCTCTATCAGTATCTACTCCAGCAACTTTGAACATCAGTGTCAGGGGCTGCATCTTCCCGTCATCTTCACGACCCTTGACGTATGGGACACCGGCCTTGGCAGCTATATCGCCATCTCCTGTGCAATCGATAACAACTTTTGCAGTGAATCCTTGCAATCCCGCTTTGCTGTAGCCAATGACGCCACGAATCTGATTCCCATCAAGAATCACATCATCTGAGAAAGTGTACAGGCGCAAATGCACTCCGGCTTCCTCTAGCATCTCCAGCAAAACAGTTTTCAGTTTTTCAGGATTGATAAGAGTTGGGCTCCGGCCATCGGAATCATCGGCTCTTTCCAAGATCTCTTCATAGAGCCCACCTTGAGTGTCACCTGTCCAATGGCTCATAAGACCTGTAGTGGCAACGCCACCTACATCCCCAGTTTGTTCAAGGAGCATAACTGAAGCCCCGTTCCTAGCAGCGCTAATGGCAGCCCCTATGCCGGCGGGTCCTGCACCTACCACAAGGACGTCACCCGACCATGCAATCGGAACATCTTGAGAAAAAGATATTACAGTTTTCATATCATCCTGATTTCCACATTGAAATCAGCCTTTTGACTTAAGCTGATACTGCAATTATATTGTTTTTAGCAAGTAGTGAGCCGTTCGATTCGCCGTAGAACCGACCAAGAACTTCAGGAATTTGCTCATATGGATCAGGTAGTTAGTTTTTCACCACAAGCATTCACGAATCCGGAACGATTTTATATTTCGTCCATTGGAATCACCTATCCGGAAAAGAACTATTACAGGTCGCGCAGAGAAACCGTTGAATATAGTTTCGCGTTCATCATCTCCGGAAAAGGGTACTTCGACATTGACGGCGGTCAACGGGTGACGGTGAATGCTGGCGATACCACCATTCTTCCTGCGGGTATTTCATATAAGGCATGGTCAGACCAAGAAAACCCTCAATATAAAATATGGATGGCCGTAGGCGGCAGTCTCTGCAATGCCCTGTACAGCAGCTATGGACTAGGTCCTAACATCAGTTTTCAATATCCAAGAACAGGCACGCTGCTCCATAGGCTATACGATGAATGCCACACCAACCGCGGCAATCCTGAATATCTTGCGGTACGAGGTGCATTATTTATGCACGAACTTTTCGCTTCAATAGCCTTGAATGAAACAGTAGATAACAGCACTCAATACAGGTATGCTAGAGCGGCAAAGAATTTTATCGATCAGAATCTAACGAAGCACATTTCCATGGGAATGGTGGCTCATGACGTCGGCATATCCATTTCACATCTCAATAGAACCTTTACCGCGAAATATGGCATCACTCCTGCTGCATATTATCTGCAATGCCGCATCGACATGGCACAGGCACTATTACTTCATACCGATATCCCGATCAAAAAAATAGCGCAACAGCTTGGTTTCAGCAGTGAGCGCTATTTTTCCGACTGCTTCCAGCGGAAGTGCGGTACCTGCCCTAGGAAATATCGATCGACTCATATTGGCTAATAACAGCAGTCTCATTGACCTGCAATCATCAGGCAACTTTGCAATGCCAGAAATTCCACCTACACCAAGTCCAGCCTCTGCAACTTCCCCCAATGACGCGGAGCCACCGAATGGACGCTCACTGGATTGCGGCGTGCTGGGAGATCCATGCATGCATGGAGACGGCTGCAGCTGCACCGGCGTTGATGGAACGCACTGAACCGAATTGGCTGATGTAGACCACGTCGTCGGCTAATTCGAGTGCCCTACTGGAAAGCCCCGGACCTTCAGCACCGAACAGCAGCAGGCACCGCTCCGGAAAACGATAGGTTTCCATTGGCACAGCGCCGTCGATGATGTCCATTGCGATTATTTTGGCGCCTGTGGCCATGCGTAGGTCATGGCGTGCATAGATCAGTTCCTGGTTGGCTTGTTCAGCGTCGATCTCGCCAGCTTGCAACTTCGCTTCGATGCTATGCACTCTGTTTTCGGCGTTGCGCTGTTCCTGTGCGATGCGCTCATGCCAATCATCGACGCATTCTTGAATCGTGGCGTGATTGACGACGTGCTGGTAGAGTTCGGTCATCAATGCGCCTTTGCGATTCCATTTATGTGGTCCGACGATGTGCACGCGGTTGGCTGTGAACGCATTGGCGGTACGCACCATGGAACCGATGTTGAAATCGTGAGTCCAGTTCTCGATCGCCACTTCGAATGGATGACGGCCACGTTCGTCGAGATCCGCTTTGATGGCTTCAACCGTCCAATACCGGTAGCGATCGAGCACGTTGCGTTGATCACCCTCATCAAGCAGGGTCTGGTCGAAGAGCGCATCATCTGGCCTTGGCGCATCGGGGTGCTCCTGTTCCCAAGGCCTGACGCCTATCGGCCGGAACACGGGTTCATCGGAGGCTTGCGCTCTCACATCGATTGGATTCGGTTCATGCATGGCTTCAGCTTACCTGCAACGCGCACATTGTATGCCGCAATACCAGTTGCGCACTAGTGCAGTTCGGATTCATGGAAGACTTCGATGAACGGCAGCTCGGATTCAGTGCCTTTGACCGGATCCACCACTCTGATGGTCGGGTCGGTCATGTCGACGCCACCGATAAGCGACGCTACAGCGACCACTTGAGCGCCCTGTGCTTCGATGATGCCGAAATCGAGGCTCAACTCGTTTCCGTTGCGCAAGGTGACGAGCGACGATGTTTGCACATACGATTTCTGCGACAGCCATGCGTCCAGCAATAACACGCGCTTGCCTGCAATGGAGGGTCCTTTGATTGCGGGATACACGAAATCCATCACGAACCCGTTGAGGTCTTCGCCTCGCGATGCGGCGGCCTGCATCATCGAGCACACCATCGGCACTGCCGCGGCGGTCAATGCACCGACAGCATCGAAGTCATCCACCGAATATCCCTGCTCCTCACAGGTATCGAGCAGCATATGCCCGATCAGGGAAGCACCGTGGGAATCGAATGTCACGTCGAACAGTTCGGAGAATGGTCGATCTGCCATGTGTGCCTGCAGCATCGTTTTGAGTTGCTCACGCGGCTCCATCGCCGCGAAATCAACTGCGGAATCGGTGTTCTGCTTGGCGACCGGCTTGCCGGTCTTACGGAATCCTTGTGCGTCGCTCATGCTTTCACACTATCTTCAGACCCAGATAGTTCAGGAGCCGTCAAGTCTCGAATATCACCTTGCTCCGACTCGATGTAGTTCACCTGGTCGATCACCTTGTTCGCATCGATGCGTTGGAGTTTGCGCGCCGATGGCAGCACGCGGGTTTCCAACGTGCCGACGAACTGATTGTATGCACCGACCGTCTTCGTGATTTGCTTGCCCAATGCCGTCGCACGCTCGCCCAATATGGCGAATCGTTCATAGATTTCACGTGAAACATCGAACAGCTGTTTCGCATCGTCGGTCAACGATTGCTGCTGCCACGCATAGGCGATCGATTTCAGCACGGCCCACAGCGTCACGGGAGACGTCAATGCCACTTTGCGCGCGAACGCGTCATCGAGAAGCATCGGGTCGGTTTCGAGTGCCGCCTGCAGCAGCGCCTCGTTCGGAATGAACGCGATCACAAAATCGGGAGCCTCGTCGAACGCTTTCCAATAGGCTTTATCTGACAACGCGCGCACATGTTCGCGTAGAGCCTTCGCATGTGCCTGCAACAATTGAGCGCGCTGATGCAGTTCGGCGTCACTGGCGCCGTCGGGAATCTGGCATGCGCGTTGATAATCGGCATATGGCGCCTTCGCGTCGATCGGTATCGACTTGCCACCGGGCAGATGCACCACCATATCTGGCCTCAGCTGATTGCCATTGGCGTCAGACACCACCACCTGCGTATCGAAATCGATATGCGCGGTGAGCCCTGCCGATTCCACGATGTTACGCAGCTGCGCCTCTCCCCACGCGCCACGCACCTTGTTGTTGCTCAACGCGGCCGACAGCGCATTCGTCTGCTTATCGAGACGCAACTGCTGCTCACCGAGCCCACGAAGCTGTTGACCGAGCGCTCCCATCTCCTGCTTGCGCCCTTCTTCGATCTGCTGCACTTTGTGCTGCAACATATCGAGATTGCGTTGCACCGGAGCAAGCGCCTGCAACACTTCGTTACGCTCACCCTGACTGGCCTGCGCGCGCAATCGCTCCGTCTGCTGAGTCTGCTCAAGCTGCGACTTCACATACGCGAGTTGTTCGCGAGCGCCTTCGAGCTGTGCTTCGGCTTGCGTCGCGCGGAGTTGCTGGTGCTCCGCTTCCTGCCGCAACCGTTCGACATCACGCGCGTTGAACTGCCCCGTGGGAGCGCCAGCGTGCGACTTGCCCACGAAGAAGCCGGCGACGGCGGCCAACACAGCCACAATCACTAGAACCACAATGCCTACAGCAGTACTTTCGAACATATGTTCTAGTGAAGCCGAAATCGTGCAGGTTGTCAAATACCCAGCATTTCGCGCGCCATCAACTGCTCCGCGTACAGTTATATGAGTATGTGTCGAATCCGAGCATGGGAGCGATATGACACTCAATCCGTTCATCGCAGTGGTCTGCGTGGTTGTGGCAACCATTCTCACCATCGCACTCGTTCGCTTCTTCTTTGGTGAAGACACCAAAACTCAGGGCGAGCAACTCTTTCACCAATCCGCGCATAAAGACGGCGAGCCCACATCTGCCGGCGACACGTTACGCACACGTCGCACCGATACCGCCGAAGACATTCAGATTCTGCATAAGCAAATGCTGGTCGGCGCCATACTCACGCTGATCGTGGTGATTCCGATCATCATCCATGCATTCGCGCCTCATTGCCCGCTCGGCCCGCTCATCAACCCGTGGTGGCAGGCGATCATGATCACCCCCGTGATGTTCTACAGCGGCTACCCAGTGCACGTCGATGGCTGGTCATCGATACGCGACCGCCACCCAAACATCAATTCGCTTGCGTCGATAGGCACGATCGCCGCATACGCATATGGCTTGCTGATCTGCTTTGCCGGCGATATTTTCCCCGAGCCACTGCGCACATCGTATTTCGCCGTCGTCGGCATCGTGATCACGCTCATTCTGCTGGCACGACTCGTGTCCGACATGTATTTGCCTGCAAAACCGGCTTTCCCGATGCAGATGTGGGTGGATCGCTTCAGCCGCGTGTTCGTGCCGGTCATCATTGCGATTTCGATGTGGACGTTCGTCATCTGGCTGCTCTTCGCCAAGCAGCCGTCGCTTCCGGTTGCGCTGCTGACCAGCATCAGCGTGCTGATCATCGCCTGCCCGTGCGCGTTGGGCTGGTCGGCGCCGCTCGCCGCAGTGTTTGCAAACGAGAACGCCGGCAAGCGTGGCATCACTATCCACACGTTCGGCTCACTGCAGATTGCCCAGCATGTGACAGATGTGCTCTACACCGAAACGGTGATGCCGTTGTGCCAGCGTGACATTCAGCAATTGCAGCGCAATGGCGTTTCAACATCCGTCATCAACACGAAAGACATCGAGGGCAGTATCGAGGCCATCGGCGCATGTCGTCAATTGACGACCTCGCTCGGCCAGCATCCGGTGGTCGCATTCGTCGACGATGGCACCAGCGACCAGAGCATTCGCGACGCTGCGGATATCTCATTCGTATTGCAGACCAGCAGCAGCGCGGAACCACGCGCAGACGTCGTGGTCACCGAGGAGTCCGGTACGTTCGTGAGCAATCTGCGCAACCTGTCTCATGCCATGATGCTCAACATCAAAGAGAATCTGGTGTGGGTGTTCGCGTTCAACATCATCGGCATTCCGATCGCAGCCGGCATCCTCTACCCCTTCACATCATGGCTGCTCGACCCGTCATTCGCGGCGATCGCCATGATTCTGAGTTCGTTGGCGGTTCTGCTCAATTCGCTGCGCCTGCGCCGCTACGATCCATCGCGTGATCTGAAGCCTCACGCAGCAACGAACAGTTGATCACCAGCATCTCAATAATTGCGGAACGCAGAAATAAGAACAGGTATTTCTACCCGTTGCTGCCGCTGCTCGTGATTCCGTTCGTGTATAGATACCGGTTGGCTGACACGAGCACCGGTACGAGCACCAGGTAATTCAAGTAATTATTTGCTTAGATAACACAAGTGGGTGGCGCGAAATACTTCGCGCCACCCACTTGCATAGATGGTATGCGCAGATCAGCAGATCAACCGCGCAACGGAACGATCAGATATCAGTCGTTCTGCTTGTCACCGTCGACCTTGACCTCGGAATCCTCTGGATTCGGGTCGCCGTCCATCGGGTTGGTCTTGTGGTCAGACAGCTCCAAGTGTTCGCCACCGGTGTGGTCGACGAGCACGGTATCGCCATCGTGCACCTTGCCTGCCAACAGCATGCGTGCCAGCTGGTCGCCAACCTCGGTCTGCACCAAGCGACGCAGCGGACGTGCACCGTATGCCGGATCGTAGCCGGTGTCCGCGAGCCATTCGCGAGCGGATTCGGTCACGTCGAGCGTGATGCGGCGATCGGTGAGGCGAGACGCCACCTGCTGAACCTGCAGGTCGACGATCTTGCCGAGTTCCTTGCGAGTCAACGGGTGGAAGATCACCATGTCGTCGAGGCGGTTGAGGAACTCAGGGCGGAACTCCGAGTGCACGGCTGCCATGACGGCCTTGCGCTTGTCTTCCTCGCTCATATCTGGGTCAACCAGGAACTGCGAACCGAGGTTCGACGTCATGATCAGAATCGTGTTCTTGAAGTCGACGGTACGACCCTGACCATCGGTCAGACGGCCATCGTCGAGCACCTGAAGCAGGATGTCGAAGACTTCAGGGTTCGCCTTCTCCACCTCGTCGAACAGCACCACCGAATATGGGCGACGACGAACGGCTTCAGTGAGCTGGCCGCCCTCTTCGTATCCGACGTAGCCAGGAGCCGCGCCGATCAAGCGAGAGACGGAGGCCTTCTCCATGTATTCGCTCATGTCGATGCGAATCATGGCCTTCTCGTCGTCGAACAGGAATTCGGCGAGCGCCTTGGCGAGCTCGG
>Tephra_p2__coassemble_2395_pt1 | contig 19844 bp, 8 predicted proteins | sample Tephra_p2__metabat2_low_PE_021 | metagenome-assembled genome bin Tephra_p2
GACGGCAACGCTTGATCTTCGTTTTGAACGGCTTCCAGTCACGGAACGTGTTGAGCGCGGACTCGATCATCGGAATGAGCTGCGGTTCGCGTGAAATACTGCCGCCGATGAGCACAACCTCGGGGTCTACGCTGGCGACGATGTTGAAGATGCCGACTGCCACGTAGTTCACCCAGCGTTCGACGATGGCGCGCACACGCGGGTTATCGAGCTGGCGGAACAACGTGCTGGGCAATACTTCGCCTTTGTCTGTGTTGAATTCGTCGGCGTACCATTCCGTCAGTTTTGCCGTCGACACGAAGTCGTGCAGCGGCAGCGCTCCGACGGAATCGTAATTGATGATCATCATGCCGAGTTCCGCGGCGCGCCAGTCTTTGCCACGGCGCAGTTTGCCGTCGAGGAACAATGCACCGCCCATGCCGACGTCGAGGGTGATGAGCACGAAATCGTCGAGTTTCTGTGCGTTGCCGGTCATGCGTTCGGCCATTGCTGCGCAGTTCGCGTCGTTTTCGATCCACGTGGGAATGTCTTGGCCGAGTCTGCGTGCCAGTTCTTTGCCGATCTGCTCTTTCGTCAGAATCTTCAGTGCGCCGGCGGTCAGCGCGGTTTGCGTGTCGGTGTCGATGAAGCCTGGCGCGCTGATGGCGATGCCGTCGAGCGGCACGGCGGTTTTGCGCACCACTTGAATCAATGCGTCATAGAATGCGTCGAGATCGGTGTTCGGCGTCGCAATGGTGCCGGGAATGCCCATGCGACCGTTTGAGAACAGCGCATACCGTGTGAAATACGTGTTGATCTCAAACGTGAGAACGTGTGCTTGCCTAGACATTGTTGAACCTCGTTTTAGAATGCAATGATTCCAGTGTATGCCGTGCTCTGCCAACGCCTGTTTACGCGTTGGCTCTCAGCGGTATGAGCTCGGTGCTTTTCATTCTTTCCGACCAACACATCCAACACATATCGAGCCGAATATATATGAGTCGAACTTGCGGCCACCTGCATATGGGTCGCAAGGCAGCTCCTCGCAACCCATGCATATTGGTAGGAAACAGGTGGGTTATTCGTTAGTGAGCACCAGCACGGCGAATGGGTTGAGCTGATGAAGCACACCCTGCTCATCGGTCCATTCGGTCGCTTCGTCGCCGGTGTTCGTGACAATCGTGAACACCGTGCCGTCGTCGGCGTAGCGGCGCATCACTTCGACGTTCTCCGGAGCGTCGATTGTCGGAACACCGGATTCGTCGATGATCGGGTCGATCAGCGCGCTCATGCCCGCATCGTCCAGCGCCGTGCCGATGAAGTATGCCTTGCCGTCGCCCACCTCGTGCACGGTCGCGGCGGCAGTGCCGGCGTAGAAATCGTCTCCGCCATAGGTCGCCAAGGTCTGTGCGCCTTCGAGTTCGATGATGCTGGCAACAATCGTGCCGTCGGCATGGTCGCCAGCCTCCTCACCGCCGAGGTTCACATCAATCGTGGCGTCCGGTGCGATCGCGTCGATCTCTTCGACCCACAGTCCGCACAGTTCACGCAGCGGCCCCGGGTAGCCGCCTGGAATCACCAGATCGAATTCGTTGTGGATGCCCGACATGTAGCCGGTCACCAGTCGTCCGCCAGAACGCACGTATTCCTCGAGATTGTCGGCGACGCCGGGCTTGACCATGATGAGCGTCGGCGCGACCACAATGTCGTATTGCTTCAGCACGTCCACATCAGCCGTGCTCTCGATCATGTCGACGGCGACGTTGCGCTTCCAGAACGGGCGGTAGAAGCGGTGCACTTCGTCCGGATAATGCAGCCCCTGCGTTGGGCCGACGCACCCTTCGAGCGACCAGTAATTCTCCCAGTCGAACATCACGGCGACGCGAGCCTTGACGCGCGAACCCATGAGCTGCTTCGCGCGATCCTGCAAGTCGGAGCCGAGCGCGCGCACCTCGCGGTATGTGCGCGAACGGTCTGAATTATCGTGCCCGATGACCGCGCCGTGGAAGCGCTCGCATCCACCGATCGACTGCTTGAGTTGGAAGAACTGCACGGTGTCGGCGCCGTGCGCCACCGCCTGCCAGCTCAGTTTGCCCACTTCGCCGGGGCGCTTCACCTTGCAGTATGGGAACCAGTTCTGCTGGTTCGGCGTCTGCTCCATCAGCATGAACGGTTTGCCGCCGCCCACGCCGCGCATCAGGTCGTGGCACATCGCCGTGAAGCTCGGCTGCGTGTCCATGCCGGGGTAATTGTCCCAGCTCACGACGTCCATCTCGCGGCCCCAGCTGAAATAATCGAGGTCTTTGAACGTCCCCATCAAGTTCGTGGTGATCGGCGTCTCGGTGTCGAATTCGCGGATCGCGTCGCGCTCAATCGTGTAGCATGCGAGCATCTGCTCGTTTTGGAAGCGGCGATAATCCACCTGCAACCCGGAGATCACGCATTTGTCGGTGCCGATGCCGTCGCCGTAGGTGACCGGTGGCACAACGTCGCTCCAATCATGGATCGTGTGGCTCCAGAAATTCATGCACCATGCGCGGTTGAGCGCTTCGACGGAGCCGTATTTGCGTTCGAGCCAGTGGCGGAATTCCTGCGCGCAGGTGTCGCAGTAGCAGTAGCCGCCGCCGTTGCCATACTCGTTGTTCACGTGCCAGCACACGAGGTTTTTCTCGCCGGTGTAGCGCTGTGCGACGCGCGATGCCAACGCGCGCGCGGCGGAGCGGAACTTCGGCGAGCTCGGGCAGAAGTTGTGGCGTCCGCCGAAGATCTGGTGCGTGCCGTCGACGCCGGTGCGCATGACCTGCGGGTATCTGCGTGCCATCCACGCGGGAATCGCCGCTGTGCCGGTCGCCATCACTATCTTGAAATCGTGCTTGTTGAGCAGCTCGACGATCGAGTCGAGCATCGAAAAATCATATTCGCCTTCGCGCGGTTCGAGCAATGCCCACGAGAACACGTTGATCGTCGCCTCGTTGACGTGCGCCTGCTCGAGCAGCTCGACGTCGTGTTCCCATGTGGCTTGCGGCCACTGCTCGGGGTTCCAGTCACCGCCAAAAAGGAAGTCGCTGAACATCGCCATTACTTTTCTTCTTTCTGTTTCTGCTGTGCATTGCCGCGCGAGCGCTCGCTTCATCGCGAGAGAGAACCGTGTCTCATGCCGCCGCTCTGCCCACCTGAATACTTCTTATTTATAACTTACTCAATAAGCATTTATTAGTCAAATCGTCATACATATGACTCGCCCACTCTCTCGCCTCTGAGACTCGCTCCGTCCGGGAAGTTTATCCATTCCGGAGAATTATTCTCTAATTGGGGGTCCCGTAACCATTACGAACATACATTCCGGAGAATTATTCTCTCAGTTGCGCCTCTCTAATCATTACAAATATCCTCGCGGGAGAATAATTCTCTAAGGTAGCGAGCACCAGCCCTTACGATTATCTTCCGCGGAGAATAATTCTCTGATTTACGGGGCTCTACCTTAGAGAATAATTCTCCGGAATGGATGTTCTTCGCATATGCGGAGTGCGGCGCATATCTAGCTGATACGCGCCGCACTCCGCAGCTACTCATGCAAATTATTATTACTTATTATTATTCGGCAGATCAGTTGCCGTAGCTCACCGCGCTTCCCGCAATAGTGAACGGAATGCTCAGCGTCATGCCGTTCTGGAAAGTCACTTCGAGCGTAACCGTGCCGTCTTTCACCGACGCATCGTTGAAGAACGACGAGCGCATCGTGATGGTGCCGTGCACGCGATCCGCGGAATCATATTTGATTTGGAACGCCTCACCGTTCTGCAGCCAGTTCCACCAGCTCGAGTTCGGGCCGACGCGCTGGCCGTCTTGCATGGCAGTGATGCTCATCACTTCGTTGCCGTTGAAGTCGACGGGGATGGCGATGCCGTCCGCGCGCGTGCCACTGGCAGAAGCGCGCGATGCCGCCGGCTGCGTGACGCGCACGATGTATTGGTTCCACGCCGGCCCTGCGCTGAACTTCAGTTGCAGGTCTGCGCAGATGCCGTCCGCACCCTTGGCGTTGTAGACGCGCGTCAGATAGTCGCGCGTGAGTGTCAGCGTGGCGCTGGCGTCGTCGTAGGTGTAGTCGGTGCCTTCGGTGAGTCCGTCGATGCCTTGGAACGTGTTGCCGTTGAGTTCCAGCGGCAGCTTGGCGTCTTCGGTTGGCGCGGTCTCGTAGAACAGCGTGTTGAGTCCCTTCGTGTAAGACGAGCGACCCTTCAGAGCAGCCTGCGCGAGCGTCGCGCCGACGGCTGGCTTCTTCCACGTGTAGTTCGGATTGGTGCGGTCGATGCCCGAACCGTTGTCCCAGAAGTCGTACGAGTAGCCGTGCTGATTTGCTTGATATGCCACATATTCGTAGTACTTCAGCTCCTCTCCGCTTTGCAACGCGTCGTCGGAGGCGGAGTCGTAGGCGAGCAAGCCGAATTCGCCGATGCACACGCCGATATTATTCGCGGAGAAGTGCGCGTCGAGCTTGTTCATCAGCTGGTCGATTGCCGTGCGCGGCGTGTAGCTCGGGTCTCCGAAAATCGTCTCGTCGAAGCGAGTCTTGCCGAGGTTCGCGCTGAACACCCACTCCGAGTAATAGTGCACGGTTGCCATCACATATGGGTCGTTCAGATTAGAGATGAACTTCTGCGTCGCCTCGAGTTTGAAATCTTCGGCGCCGGTGTTCATCGTGGCGATGACGATCATGCGCGTTTCGTTGCCTTTGGTGCCGCGAATGATGCTGTACGCCGCCTTGTTCAGCGTGTCGAGCTTGGTTTGCTTCTGTTCGTCGGTTCCTTCGGCAAACTGCGGCTCGTTGATTGTCTCGAAGCAGATTTTGCCGGAGTCGTTCGCGAAGTACTGCGAAAGCTGCTTCCAGTAATCAGTGAAACGCGTGTATTCAGAGGCGGAGGTGTCGCCATTCCAGTTCTTGAGCCAGATCCAGGAATCGTGGTGCACGTTGATCATCACATACAATCCCTCGTCAACCGCCCAGTCGACGACTTCTTTGTAGCGCTTGAGCCAGTTCGCGTCGATCGTCCAGTGACCGTCGGCGCCCTGAGTCGAGCGGCGATCAACCGTCATCGGAATGCGAATATTCGAGTAGCCCTGCTCCTTGACGGAGTGGATGAGTTCACGAGTGATCTTCGGGTTGCCCCACGCCTCTTCGCCGGTGTCGGGCTTGCTCAAATCGGTGTCTTCGCCGTCGAATTGATTGCCCAGATTCCAGCCAGCGCCCATCGCCTTCGCGTATTCAACGGAGTTGAGCGTGTTGGCATCCACCTTCTCATAGCTGACGGTGATGTCGCTGGTCAGCGTGTAGTCGGTGTTGCGATACGTCAGTGTAGTCGGCACGTTCTTGGCCTCGGCGTTCACTTCTGCCGCCGATGCCTTTTGCGCGCCCGGAGCCACGAGTGCGAGTGCCACGGCGAGCGACACAACGCCTGCGGTTGTGCCGATAACGCGGCGGCGCACAGTGCCGTTGGAGCTCACCAGCGGAGCGCCGATGCACACTGCGGCGAGCGCGACCAATCCCAACGCCAGCGTCGCTGAACCAGTGGCAGCGAGCACTTGCTTGGCGTTGTGCATATCGTTCGCATTCTTCGCGTTCTTGCCGCTCACTGAAGATGCGGCGGCTGCGTTATCTACGCTGCTGTTGTTGCCTTGCGCAGTGCCCGCGTTGCCGGCGTTGCCGCCCGCCGGCTGCTGGGCGGTTTCCTTGAGCGTCAGCACCAAGTCGGTGCCGTTGCGCTGCGCGTGCGCGGATTTGCCCGCAGCGAGCTCGCCGGTCTTCCACTCATATGTCGGGTCAAGTCCCAGCTTCGTGAGTTCCTGCGGCACGGTGGTCACGCCGTGCACGTCGGTCAGATCTTCGCTGCCGTTATTCGTCACATCGAGCAGATATTTGCCGTCGCCTATATTCTGCGCGGTGACGGTGATCTGCTGCGCCGGATTGGTCTCCTCTGCCAACGCAGACGGCGCCATCATCGCGAAGCACGCGGCTACCATCGCGCATAATGCAACGCATAGCGCGCGGGTTCTTCGGAATATGGCGGATGTTAAATGCAGTGACTGCAATTGCTCCCTCTTTTCTGTGATCGACCGCCGCGTCGTTGCGGCGAGTCTGCGGCATGGCGCTCGTAGGGGCTTCGATTTCTGCACACTGCGCTGCTTGCAGAGCGCGCGATTATTGGGTGCGCGGATTCAGTGTTTGTTGACGCGAGTATTCAGATTTCGAGCACATATGGCGAGCATTGCCATACCTCTTATTGATAAAGTAGTCAATAAGAGATGATTAGTCAAATCGTCATACATATAAATTCGCAGTATGCATGTGGCAAACTGTGCCGCTCACCTGGCAAATTATTTTCTCCGGAGAATTATTCTCCCAGCTGGAGCCTCATAAATCAGAGAATTATTCTCCGGAGAAGATAATCGTAAGGGTTAGAATCCTCCACAATAGAGAATTATTCTCTGATCTGAGCCTTGCTAAGCATTACGAACATCCATTCCGGAGAATTATTCTCCCAAGTAGAGCCGCGTAAAGTGGGAGAATAATTCTCCGGAGTGGATGTTTGTAAGGGCGGATTAGCGGCCGGAGATTTCGGGGCGCTTGAGCATAACCACCGCGCACGCCAGCACAACGGCGAGCAGTGCGAACCCACCGAGCACGAAGATGCGCGCGGAACCCGAGCCGCCAGCACTCGGCAGAATAATCGGCTCCGCACTGTTTTCGAAGAATAGCGTAGTGGAGTTCGAAATATGCCGCCCTGCAAAATCACTCGGTGCATTCCACGGGTAGTTTTCGTCGGTTATGAGTTCGCCGTCTTTCGGAACCAGCTTGTCGATCACGAAATACAGCGGCTCGGCAGCGAGCGCATAGCCACTCGGCGCACACGTCTCCGTGAGACGATACGCGCGGTTATAGGTGAGATTGCTGATGCTGAGTATGCCGTTCTCAGCAGCGGCATTCTGGTAATCGGGCAGTTCCACCCATTTGTTGTCGCTCGAATCCCATGCTTCGAGCGTGAACTTCGCACCGTCGAGCAGCTTGCCGTTGTTTTCGGCGTCCACTTTGCGCACGGTCACGCCGATGACGGTGGTGTCTGCACCCGCCGCAGCTCGCTTCACGTTGACCGCGAAACGATCATCTGCCGGAGCATATTCCTTCCCATGCAATGTCATCTTATTGTTCACGTGAATCCACGGTTCTTGAGGATTACCGTTATCGTCGGGAACGTGGTCGGCGAGCGCCGTGTAGCTGTAGTCGATGATGAGCGGCAGCTGATTCGGCACGTCGAACTTGAGCGTGTTCGTCCACTCCATGATCTGTTTGCCGTCACTATCTGGAATCAGAGTGGTTGGATGGTCAGCGGATATCGTGTACGAGTATTCGCTGAGCGTGAGCTCGCGCACGGTGATCGTGTCGGTTTGCGGCACGGGCTCATAAGCGGAATCATTGGGATTCCAAGTTTGGCAGTCTTTAGTGCTGGTATTGCACCACTGCAGCAGAGCCGTGCCATCTGAGTTGGTTTTCACTCGCGTGATGCGCTTGGAGCCTTCCGTTCCCTCGCTGACGGGCGTGTAAACGTGAATAGAGTCTGGATCGAGCACCAGCTCGCCGTTGTCGTAACCGAGTTCGCGCTTGTAGGTCATCACATCGTCGAAGGTCAGGCGTGCTGGCGAGCATTCGCCGGCGTCTGATTCCGCGCCCACGCATATGCCCTTGGGATTGACGCTCAACTGATAGACAGCTTTATTGGTGATGGCGGAACCGTTGGTGTCGTATTGCGGAACCTTGTTCATCACCTCTTTGTTACCGAGGTTGCTGTAGGCGTCACGATTTATGCGCTGCGTGTGTTCGGCGCTCACCTCTTGGTGGTCGCCGTATGCGGCGGTCACTGTGTTCTTGAACGCCGCGTTATTCATCTGATATGGCGCATCGTCGAATCCGGCGAGCACTGTCAAACGAATCGTGGTGTCTTTCGTGATGGTGATGCCTTGCCAGAATGCAGGCTTGAGCGTTATTGTCGCAGTCTTGGTGTCATCGTTCCACTGCGCAGTAGCCACAACATCACCAGCGGAATTGCGCAATGTCGCATTGCCGTCATCGTCGAATTCAAACTGCTGGTCGGCGAACGCATTGCTGTCGTTACGGAACAGCAGACCACCATCGGTGTGCAGGTGCGTGCCCTCCGGCAAGTGCTCGGTGATCACCAGATCGGTTTCGCCGTCGGTTTCCGGTGGATGAATGTCAATAGCCCAATTGAGCACCTTTTCGTCATCCTGTGTCTTCAAATCGTCGTAGTTATGCGAGGTGTCACCGGACTGCCAGTTATCGCCGTCCATTTTCTCGACGCGCAGCGTCGGCTTCGTCTCGTCACCCGGCGTATCGGGAACCGTCGTGTCGAAGCTGCTCGACGCGCACGCTTCGAAGCTACCGAGGTTCACGCAATTATCCGGGTGCAGCCACCCATAGTTGCCTACGCCCGCATAGAACGTGGACGCGTAGTTCAGCACGATCTTGGTGCCTGCCGGCACTGCTTTATCGCAGGTAATTGTGAATCCGGTCGTTTTACCATCTGTTTCAGTGAACGTAATGTCGACCTTCGCACCGGTCAACGCCTTCTCGAACGCTTGTGTAACCACACTTTCCAGTTGTTGCTTCTGCTCAGTGGTGAACGAGTGCGGCAACACGATTACTGTTCCGTCTCGCCAATATTCGATTGGCTTCAGAGTGTCGGTGAGCGTCCAAGTGCCGCTGTCGCCCACACTCACGCCTTCGGTGTCGGAGCCGATTGTGAGCGTCCACGGCAGCGTCGCCGTCATCTGCGTGCCGGAATCGGTATTTTCCGTGTTGATAGTCGGGTTCCCCGCAGTTTTCGAGAACGGCGATGTCATCGTATGCGTTGCCGAAGCTTCAGCGCACACGCTGTCTGGCGCGCACAATTTTGCGGTGTTCGAATACGACGTCTGCTTGTCTCCCACCGGCGTGGTTGTGTAGGTGAGACGGTAATGATTCGTGTCATTTTCCGTGAACGTGTAGGGCAGAGAGAAGTTCGCGATCTCAGCTGGACTCCAAGAACCATCCGCATTGCGAACACTCAGTTCAAGATTGCTGAGTTCGCCCGCCTGATGGTCACCGGGAAGATCAGAGAGCGTCCATCCTTTGAGATTCTTATGCCAATCGTTGAACTCAACTTTCCAGCGAATACGACCGTTCTCGTCAACACCTTCGCTGTTTTTCCAAATATTCGTGCGCGCATCATACCAATATTCAGTTTTCGCTTCGTCGGAAACCGTTTGGCCTTCGGCGTTGGTCGAGCTCACGTGGGCATCATTCGCGATTTTCACACTGTTGCCGCTGATCGGCGGATCCTTCACCGTGTATGTGAGCGTCACCGTCTCGCCAGCTTCGAGCCGCGGCAAATATGCGTCGATAGAATTTCCCGATCCGATCTCATCCACCGTCAACGGTTTGCCGTCGGCGTCGCACCAGCCGACTGTCTCCGGTGTGCCGTCTGCGTGAGTCAGCATCGCAGACATCGTTGAAAAATCAATCGTGGCGTTCTGCACGGCGTCAGTGAAATGCACGAGTCCCGGTGTGCCATAGTTAGAGAAAATCGTCACCGTGTATGGCAGCGTGCGCGCAGTTTCGTCGAAGTTCCCGTGCTGTTTGTCTACGTCGATGCTGTAGCTTTTGCCGACCACCACAACGACGCCGGAGCCCGGCAAATCAATCTCGCCACCGGTGGAATAGAATCCCTCGTCGATCTGCATATCGATATTCAGCCAGCCGTCGACAGCGCTGGTTGCGTTCGCCTTCACAGTAGCGTCGTTGAACGTGATCACAAACGTGTTGTTCTGCGCGTCGATCGAATATGTGCCGAGCGTTGTCTTTCCGTCGGAGCTTTTCACTTCGCCACTCAGCGCCATGCCACTTGCCACATCGAATCCCTTGGGCAGCTGGTAGATAACGGTGCGGCTCTCGGCGCTCAAATACTTCGTCCGCAATGTGTATTCGGCGTGCAAGCGATACAGCCAGTCCGGGTGATCGAACAAATCGATGTCGTAATATTCTTTGCCGTTTTCGTCTGTGCTCACCGGCATGTTCTCGAAATTGGAAAACAGCGGATTGCCATACTCACCGAGCACGGGGTTGCCATCTTCGTCGACTATGGGATGCGCGTATTGCAGCACACTCGTTTTGATCTCATCGCCGAGCACGTGATCCGTGGCGTGCGCAGTGACCGCGCCTATCAGCGCGCACGCGAGCGCCACGATAATCGCTGCCGCCGCGCGCACTACGCGCCTTACTCTTGCCTTGCCTGGCGTTCCCATATGCCACTCTCCCCTGTATCCCTGGCGTCATCGTCACATTCACCTCGTTGGCTGAGCACTCTCTCCACGTGCTTTCGCCAAGTTATTGATAAATGTATAAATAAGGGTTATGCCGATAGCATATCAACTCTTCACAATTTCGTCAAACCGTCGAACCAATGACTAATTATTCTTCGACACCCAGAGGAACATCCATTCCGGAGAATTATTCTCCCAGTTAGAGCCCCGTAATTGGGAGAATTATTCTCTGCAAAAGATAAACGTAAGGATTGGTGCTCGCTAATTGGGAGAATAATTCTCCGACGGGGATAATCGTAATGATTAGAGAGATACAAAGTAGAGAATAATTCTCCGGAATGAATAATTGGGACATACGCGAAGTGCGGCGCATATCTTGCTCGATATGCGCCGCACTTTTGGGTTAGTTGACAGAATTATCTGCTACTCACACGTTCTGCGGGTCAGTGCCCGGGCGAGCGAGCACCGGCAGCGTGTGGTAGTCGTACTGCTCGGTGTACCAGCGGCCCGGCTCATACTCGGTGCCGGTGATCAGGTTGCGCCACGGCATGCCGGAGCCATCGTCCGGCACGTAGAAGCGCGCGATGCCGTCTTCGTTGAAGATCGGCGCCACCAAGATGTCGTCGCCGAGCATGTATTGGGTGTCGATGTCTTCGCAGGTCGGATCATCCTGGAATTCGAGCACCATCGAACGCATCATCGGCACGCCGGTCTCGTGCGTTTCACGTGCACTCTTCTCGAGGTACGGGCGCAGCGTGTTCTTGAGCTCCACGAATTCGCGGCACACGTCCACAGCCTCGTCGCCGTACAGCCACGGCACCTTGTATGCGGTGGAACCGTGGTAGCGCGAGTGCGAGCTCAGCAAGCCGAACTGCGTCCAGCGCTTGTAGAGGTCAGGCGTGGCCTGGTCTTCGAAGCCGGCGATGTCGTGGCTCCAGTAGCCGAAGCCGCTCATGCCGAACGAGAGGCCGGCGCGCAGCGATTCCGCCATCGACGGGTAGTTCGATGAGCAGTCGCCGCCCCAGTGCACCGGGAACTTCTGGCCGCCGACGGTAGCGGAGCGGGCGAACAGAATCGCCTCGTCAGCGCCCTTCGTCTCCACGAGCACGTCATACACAGCCTGGTTGTAGAGGTACGTGTAGTAGTTGTGCATGAGCTCGGGGTCGGAGCCGTCGTAGTATTGCACGCCTTCGGTCGGAATGCGTTCGCCGAAATCGGTCTTGAAGCAGTCGACGCCCATCGCCACGAGCTTCTTCAGGTAGCCCTGATACCACGCGGTCGCCTCTGGGTTCGTGAAGTCGACGATCGCCATACCAGCCTGCCACTTGTCCCACTGCCACACCGAGCCGTCGGTGCGCTTGATGAAGTAGCCGTTCTTCGCACCTTCCTCGAACAGCGGCGACTTCTGGCCGATGTAGGAGTTGATCCACACGCACACCTTGAGTCCACGATCGTGCAGCTTCTTGAGGAGGCCCTCCGGATCGGGGAACTTCGAGGAATCCCATTCGAAGTTGCACCATTCGAGTTCCTTCATCCAGCGGCAGTCGAAGTGGAACACCGAGAGTGGAATGTTGCGCTCCGCCATGCCGTCCACGAAGTCGAGCACGGTCTTCTCGTCGTAGTCGGTGGTGAACGAGGTGCTCAGCCACAGGCCGTAGCTCCAGTCCGGCACGAGCGGCGCGCGGCCGGTGAGCGCGGTGTAGTTGGCGAGGATCTCCTTCATGTTCGCGCCGCCGATCACCGAGTAGCTCATCTCCTGCCCCGGCACGGAGAACTGCACGCGCGACACCTTTTCGGAGCCGATTTCGAAGCTGACCTTGCCCGGGTTGTCGACGAACAGACCGTAGTTCTTGTTCGACATGTAGAACGGCACGTTCTTGTATGCCTGCTCGGTGCCGGTGCCGCCGTCTTCGTTCCAGATGTCGACGCTCTGGCCGTTCTTCACGAAGTTCGTGAAGCGCTCGCCCAAGCCGTAGATCTTCTCGCCGACTCCGAGGTCGAGCTGCTCGGAGACGTGCAGTTCGCCGTTCGGATCGGTCACGAGCGCCTTCGCGCGCCAGCCGGAGTGCGCGATCATCTTGCCGTCGTAGATGTACGTGAAGTCGATCGTCTCACCCTTGGCGATGCGCAGCGTGAGCTTGCCGGACGTGAACAGCCATGCATCGTCGTTCTCTTCGATGCTGACCTGCGGATCGTCTTCGTTGAGCGCGAACTTCGGGCAGTGCGAGCGATCCTCACGGAAGTTGATCAGGCGCGTGGTGATGATGTTCTCGCGCGGGCTCGTCACTTCGATGGTGAGAATGCCGCCGTCGAGCGTCATGCCCGGGTTGTAGATCGGCGAACCGAATGGGCAGAACAGTGTGAGCTTGCTCGGCTCGGTGTTCGCGGTGTACACGTTGGCTGCATACTTGACGTCGAACCCGTCTTTGATGAGCCATCCGCCGTTGAGGAACTTCATGGTGTCTCCTTATATGTTTGTGTGACGTTCGGTAGTTAGAATTCTTTCACGAACATGCACGTACTGGTACTTGTTTCGATTGATTTCGACTGATTTTTTCGATTATTTCGACGATTTCGATTACTTACTGCGCACCCGCTTTCCCAAACGACCAATATATATATTGGTCGCAAGAGAAGCGGCGCGCAGAATAGCTGACGGTTGCATTGCGAAGAGGCGGTCACCTGACCTTTCCGTTCAGGCGGAGGTCTTGCACCGATTCGCCGATATGGATTTCGGCGGACGGCGCGAGCGCGAAGGACTGCGTTTCGTTGCACCAATACCGCAACGCGGTTTCACGTGGAACGGTGATCGTCACCTGCTTACGCTCCCCCGGCTCGAGCTCGACTTTCGTGAAGCCCTTGAGTTCGTAAGCCGGACGGTCTTCATCGGTTTGCTCGAGCGTGACATACGCCTGCGGTACGGCTTTGCCCGCGCGATCTCCGGTGTTCGTCACGTGGAAATCGAGGCGGATGCTGCCGTCGAGGTCGCGCACTTCGAGGTCGCTGTATTCGAAGGTCGTGTAGCTCAAACCGTGGCCGAAGCAGAACCGCACCGGCACATGCTTGGTCTGGTAGTAGCGGTAGCCCACATAGATGTCTTCCGCATAGTCCACGTGCCCTTTCTTGCCGAACGTGCCGATCGAATGCGCCGGGCAGTCAGCGACATTAACCGGGAACGTCTCCGGCAGGTGACCGCTCGGGTTGACGGCGCCGAACAGCGTCTCCGCAAGCGCCGTGCCGCTTTCCATGCCGTTGTACCAATTCCACACAATCGTGGATGCCTTGCTCTCCCAAGGCATCGTGACCGGCGAACCTGCCACGAACACGAGCACGGTGTTCGGGTCGATGTCCAGCAGTCCATCGATCAGTGCGTCCTGCTCGTATGGCAGATCCATATTCTCGCGGTCGCGCGCTTCGAGGTCGTAGTCGTGGTTCAGGCCGCCGACGAACACGATCGGGTCGCCGCTTGCCGCGAAGTCGCGGGCGAGTTCCAGAGCCTCGTCGCGCAGGCGCTTTGTGCGCTCGGCTTCCTTGGCTGCGTTCGCCTTCGAGTTCTCGAGACTCTCCTCCTGCCAGGTGTCATCCTGATCGACCTGCTCGGCGTAGTAGCCCGGAGCGTAGGTGATCTCGACGTTGCCACCCAGGAACCCGTTGATGCCGAGCAGCGGCGACACCTCGTGCAGCGCCTTGATGACTGCGGAGCCGCCGCCCTTTGAGTGGATGCGGTCGGCGTTCGCGCCGACGATGAGCAGTCGCTTCGTCGCAGCGGCATCGAGCGGCAACACGTTCGCCGAGTTCTTGAGCAGCACGATCGATTCGCGCGCGATGTCGAGCGTGGACTGCGCGTGCGCGAGCGTCGCATACGAACCCGCCTTGCGGTGTGCGCGCGCGTCGCCGAGCATGTTGAGCGCGTCCATCACGGCGAGCACGTGCTCGACTTTCTCATCCACGAGCTTTTCGTCGATCTCGCCGTTACGCACCGCTTCGAGCAGTGGCTGCGCGAAGTAATATTTGTCGAAATCGTAGGTGACGCCCATCTCGACGTCGAGCCCGACTTCGGCGCTGCGCTTGGTGCTTTTCAGCGCGCTCCAGTCGGAGACGACGAGCCCGTCGAAGCCCCATTCGTCACGCAGAATATCGTTGAGCAGCGTCTTCGATTCGCAGCAGTGCGTGCCGTTGATGAGATTATACGCGCCCATGATCGTGAGCGTCCCGGCTTGCTGCACCGCCGCGCGGAACGCCGGCAAGTAGAGCTCGCGCAGTGCGCGCTCGCTGATCGTCTCGTCAACGTCGAGACGGTCGGTTTCCTGGTTATTCGCCGCGAAATGCTTCGGGCAGGCCGCCACGTCGGACTCCTGCACGCCGTCGATATATGCGACGCCCTGCACTGCGGTGAGCAGCGGATCCTCGCTCATATATTCGAAGTTTCGCCCGCACAGTGGCGACCTCTTGATGTTGAGCGACGGCCCCAGAATCACGTCTTTGCCGCGCCCGCGCGCCTCTTCGCCGAGCACGCGGCCGGTTTCGTGGGCGAGCGCCGGGTTCCACGTGGAGGCGACGGCAGACCCGCTCGGCAGATACGCCACTTCGTCGCGCGTGTTGTGCATCGGAGCCCAGTTGTCGTCGTAGGTGTCGGCGCGCACGCCCATCGGACCATCGTCATAGCGCATCGGCGGGATGCCGAGACGCTCCACGCCGGCGGTGTGGAACAGCGCCGCGCCGTGAATCATGCCGATCTTCTCTTCGAGCGTCAGCTGCGCAGTGAGCTCTCGGGCTTTCGCCTTGTTGGCTTCGCTGATCATCGTCATCTCTGGTCTCTCTTTCTGTGCGAGTTGTGTTCGCAAAAATCTTCTGTAGTACTTAATAATTTGTAATATTTACAATTATTATTTAATATTTATTAATTATTTAGAGTCTTCGCTGTGTTGTGCTGCTCACTATGTCCGCGTCGCGAAGCACGCAGACCGCGCAGCAGATCAGCCGATCTGTAATCGGAACCCCATCGGCAACGCGTTCGGTGTGCCCGCGTATTCGCTGCCGCACCGCGTGGTGACGAACTCGCGAATATGCAGGCCGTCGGTTGCGCGCTCGAACGGCACCGCCCCGACGCCGAGCTGCTCGACGCCTTCGATCACGCCGTTGAACGGCGGTTTGTGCTCGCCGTCGAAGCCGGCGAAGTTCGCGCACACGAGTTCGCGCGCCTCGCCCGGGTTCAGGCAGAAGCAGTAGATCGAGCCGTCGCGGGCGGTGAAGCGCCAGTCTTGAGCCGTCCACGCAGTTTCCTCTTGGTCGGCGAACATGCCGGCGTTCTGTACAGTCGGCCCCTCTGCGCTCACGCGCCACGGGCGCGAGCCGTAGATGCCGGCGCCGTTCGCGCGCAGCCAGTCGCCTATGCCTGCCAAGAGTCCGCGGTCGTGTTCGGCGATCGCCCCGTCTGCGCACGGCCCCACATTGAGCAGCAGGTTGCCGTTCTTGCTCACCGCATCAATCAGCGCGATGATCAGTTCCGGCAGGCTCTTGTAGTCGAGCGAATCGGTGTAGCTCCAGGAGTTGCGCGCGATCGCCGTGTCGGTCTGCCAGACGAACGGCGTCGCGTCGGCGAATCCGCCGCGCTCGACGTCGACGATGCCCGCGCCCCAGGCGAGCGCATCGTACTTGTAGCAGATCGCCGCGTCGAGCCCGCGCTGTGCCATGCGGTTGTAGTAGTACGCGGTGAGTTTGCGCAGATATGGGCGGAACGCGCGGTGCTGCACCCACCAGTCGAAATAGAGCAGTTCGGGCGCGTAGTTGTCGATGATCTCGACGTTGCGCGCGAGCCAGTCGTCGAGGAATTCTGGCGATGGCGCGGGCGTGGAGTCGATGTCGAATTCGTTCGGTTCGGGCGTCGCCGCCGGCCAGTAGAAGTCGCCGCGTGCCATCGGCTCGCGCACGTCTGACTCGAATTCGCGGCCGTGCCCCATGAACCACCAGTGCTCCGCACGGTGGTTCGACGTGGCGAAATGCAGATTATGCGCGTGCGCCGCGTTTTTCAGCTCGCCGAGCACGTCGCGGTGCGGGCCCATATCGAAGCTGTTCCAGCGCGAGAGTTCGCTGCGGTACATTTGGAATCCGTCGTGGTGTTCACTCACCGGCATGATGTATTTTGCGCCGGCGTTGGCGAACAGTTCGCACCATTCGTTCGCGTCGAAATGCGGGGCGGTGAACATCGGAATGAAGTCTTTGTAACCGAATTCGCCGTGCTTGCCGTAGGTGTTCACGTGGTGTGCGAATTCGGGGTAGTCGCGAATGTACATGTTGCGCGAATACCATTCGTTGCGGTATTCGGGCACGCTGTAGAGTCCCCAATGAGTGAAGATGCCGAACTTCGCGTCGGCGAACCAGCTTGGGTTGGTGTGACGGGCCAGCGAAGCCCAATCTTCGCTGTATGGGCCGGAGCTGATCGTGCGCTCGACGGCTGCGATATTCGTCATTGAACACCTCCGCTACCCTGCTGGTGATGGAAAAATGATGGAAATGGGGCGCTGCAGCCGCTGTGGCTGCGGCGCCCCACCGCTGGCATTCACACGGTGTGGATGCCGATTATTGAATTATTCAATTATGTAGTTATTGATTGAGCTGATGCTCACTTCTTGTCGGCGTATTCCTTGACGATCTCCTGGCGAGCCTTGATGAGATCCTTGGCGTTCTGCTCGTCGACCTTGAGCACCTGCTGGTAGCCGAGATCGTCGATCTGCTTGCCCATGTTCTTGAAGATGGACTGGCATTCCGACGTGCTCTTCGCCACAACCGCCTGCCAAGAAGCGTTGACGACTTCGGTCTTGACCGAGGAGCGCAGCGTGGAGATCTGCGAATCCTCCTCCGGAGGCGTGTAGGTGGCGCCTGGGGCGACCGCGAGCTTGCCGGCCTTCTGCAGATATTCGATGTCGGTCTTCGCGCCGTCCATGTGCTCAGACCAATCCTTCGACAGCTTGGTCTGCTTGTCGAGCTGAGTCTGCCACAGCTGCGGGTTGAAGGCTGCCTTCGTGTTCGGATCGATGCTGTTCGCATTCACCGTCTTGAAGTTGAGAGCGGAGATGCCGTCGTTGTAGGAGCCGCCGCCGTATTCGGCAGGAACCTGCAGGCCATCGGAGTTGAACATGGCCTTCTCGCCGAATTCGTTGAGCTCAGGCTGACCATCCTTGTTCGTGGTCCAGCACATCTTCTCAGGGCAGGCAGCACCACCGGAGTTGGCTGCGGAAGCGTAGATGCCTTCTGGGGAGTAGAGCCAGTCGATGAACTTGGCGAGACGGGCCTTGTTCTTAGCCTTGGAACCGATGGCGATGAAGCTGCTGCCGTCGCCTTCAGGCTGGAAGCCTGGCGTGTAGACGTTCATGCTCTGCAGTGGGGCGAGCATGAAGCCGACGCCCTTTTCAGCGTTTTCGCTGCTGTTCATACGAGGCTTGCCGAGCCAAGACCAGATCGACATGAGCACCTTGCCGTTCTGCACCTTGGTGGAGAGCGTATCCCAGTTCTGGGTGGTGGACTCAGGGTCAACCAAGCCGGCCTGATCGCACTTGTTGAAGAACTCGATCATCTGATCGTAGGCGCTGCCAACCTGGGAGGCAGGGGTGATCTTGCTCTCGTCGTTATCCGCCGGCACGAGCACGGAGTTCTGCTGGGAGTAGCCCAGCCACTGCGATGCGGCCTGAGCGTTCTGCATCAGATCGCCGTCCCAATCCTTGAACAGCGAGACTGCGTAGATGTCGTTCTTGCCGGTTTCTTCGCGAGCTTTGTCTTGCATCTGCTTCAGCACGTTCACGAAGTCATCGAGATTCTTGATCTCCGGGTAGCCGATCTTCGAGTAGTAATCCCAACGGATGTATGGAGCTGCGGTTGGCTCGATGCCATCAGCGCTCTCGGTTGGCGAGGAATCGGAAACGCCGCCAGGAACGCCCCACACGCCGTCTTTGCCGGCCTGCTTGGTCACGTAGTCAACGCCAGCCTGATAGCGCTTGACGTTGGTCATCGAGTTGTAGTACGGCGTCATGTCGGTGATCAGGTTCGACTTGACGAGCTTCTGCAAGCGGCCGTTGCCCATGCCGACGATCACCAGGTCGCCGAGGTTTCCAGCAGTGGAACGGGTATCGAAGAGGGTGTCGCCGCCACCAGCAACGTTAGGAGCGATGATGTTGAGCTCCATGTTGAACTTGTCTTTGACGATCTTGGCGAACCAACCCTTTTGGGTGCCTTGGTAGTTTGCGGTGGACGAGAAGACGTCGACCTTCATGAACGAGCCGTCGTCTTTCGTGTCATCGCTGCTGGACGAACTGCCACCGCAAGCGGAGACAGAGAACAGCATCGCTGCAGCAGCGGTCGCGGCGATCGCTGAGACGAGCTTCTTCTTGATTTCCATGGCGGAAACCTCCTTGTATCCTTCTTTTCTTGCTCTTCTGTGAGCAACAGATATTGGTTATTTCTCTTGTTGAGTTATTGAGAGGAGTGGCGTCCCGCGACGAGGAAGAGCGGGACGCCAGTGTAGGTCAGCCCTTGACTGCGCCGAGCATCATGCCCTTGACGAAGAAGCGCTGGAAGAATGGGTAGATGAACATGATCGGGAGCACGACGATCACGGAGACCGTCATTCGTATTGCCGTCGGTGTTGCCGCCGTTGCGAGCATTGCCGCGTTCGCAGCGTTCGCCTTCACCGAGTTTGCAATCGAGCTTGCCTGGTTGATGTAGGTGTAGAGCAGGTACTGCAGCGACCAGAGCTTCGAATCGGTCATGTAGATCAGCGTGTCTTGGAAGGAGTTCCACTGGTTGACGGCCGAGAAGATGGCTACGGTCGCCAGAATCGGCGTGCACATCGGCAGCACGATCTTCCAGAAGACGGTCATCGTACCTGCGCCATCGACCTCGGCGGCTTCTTGCAACGATGCCGGAATCGACTCGATGTAGGTTTTCACCAGAATGATGTTGAACGGCTGCACGATGGCTGGGAGGATGTACACCCAGAAGTTGTTGGTCAATCCGTAGTTCTTCATCGTGATGAACATTGGGATCAAGCCTGCGTTGAAATACATCGTGATGACCACGAAGCGGTACCAGAACGAGCGCTTCCACATCTTCTGCTGCGTGAACATGAAGCCGAGGTAGGCGCTGGCGAGCACGGTGAGCACGGTGCCGACGACGGTACGGGCCACCGAGATCCACGCCGCGGTGCCGAGGCCGTCAAGACCGAGAACCGTCTTGTAGTTGTCCCAGTGCAGACCCTTGATGTACCACGTGACGTCACCAGCTGCCGCCGCCTGATTGCTCGACAGCGAGTTGATGATCAGGTAGTAGAACGGGTAGGTGCAGATCAACGCGAACAACGTCAGGATGATGATGTTGACGACGTTGTAGATCTTCTCGCCCTTGGTGCGGCGCATGGCCGGTGAAACGCCCGCCTTCGCCTTCTTGGGCTTCTTCGCGCTCTTAGCGCTTACGGTTGCAGTTGACATTTTCTCTCCTTAAGCCTT
>Tephra_p2__coassemble_2440_pt1 | contig 19010 bp, 15 predicted proteins | sample Tephra_p2__metabat2_low_PE_021 | metagenome-assembled genome bin Tephra_p2
ATAACCGGTCTGCGGTCCCTTGCCGCACACTGCACAACGAGCTGCCATAATGGACTCCCTACAATTACTATTGACTTGCAAGTCTGCGCATTGACCCCAGACCACACTTTCCACACGGGCATAGCGAGGCGTGGCTGAACACGCAACTTCCCAATACTACATGAGGAGTGCCGACAATGCAATGCACACTCTCTCCGACCTCACACATACGTTTGCAATATGCCATCTATGCTACTGGATTGTGAATTATCGGGTAGAATCAGACGGAAGTGCGAGGGTGCATGGACGCAGATACATGCAATAGGCGCATTGCGAAAGGGGTTTATATGCTCAGCGACATTCTTCACTCGATTCAGGCACACCGCGACCACGAGCCGACGGTTATTTCGCTCGGACAGATCTGGGTTGACGTGATGATCAAAGTTCCGCAGTTCCCGGTTCCCGGCTCGTTCATCAGCGCTGAAAGCTACTCGCGCTCGGTGAATGGCAGCTTCGCCGTGCTGGAGGCAGCCAGCCGCATGGGGGCTCACACCGAATTGGCAAGCGTTCTCGGCACCGGCCCGTGGTCAGACATGATTCGCACCGCGCTTGCCCACGCCAACATTCGGCACACCGGCCTGACTAACAAAACCGTTGACAATGGCTCCCGCTTGGTGATCAACGATGGCGAGCAACGCTCGTTCATCTCCGCGCCCGGCGCCGAAGTGCACACCGACGAAAAGACGTTTGAACACGTGCACCCGAAAACCGGCGACGTTGTGCACATCAACGGCGCTTCACTGATGAACAATGGCGCAACGGCCGTTGCGGAGTTCATCTCACGCCCCGAATGCGCGGTGGCTATGCGCGACTTCCAGATTGTGTTCAATCCGACGAGCATGGTGTCGACGGTGAATGAACGCCTGTTTGAAGACCTCGTATTACTGCACCCGATCTGGTCGCTGAACCGCCAGCAGGGTCGCGCGATTGCAGACCGTCTCGGCATCGAGCTCGACGAATCCGCTTCGATGCGCGTTGACGGCGGCTTCGACGAGTCGATGAGCAATCTGTGCGATTCGCTGGCTGAAGTATTGCGCGCGCCCGTCGTGCTGCGCGCTGGCTCGCGCGGCGCTTGGCTGCGCGAACACGGCAAGCAGACCGAGCATATCGATGGATTCGAGACGAAGGCCACGCATATTCGTTCCGCCGGCCCGACACACACCGGCGCATTGTGCGCGTTGCTGGCGAACGGCTGGAATCTCGAAAGTGCCGTGCAGATCGCCAATGCCGCGGCTTCGCTCGCGATTTCGAAGAACATCAACGGCGTTCCGCAGTGCCCGACGTTCGATGAGGCTGCCGAACTCGTCAAGAAGGCGTTGGCTGAGCTCAACGCCGAGGAGAATAATTTAAATAATTATTATTCTTGGCTCTGTTAGACCAAGGTTGACCTAAGAGGATATATGACAGAAACCCGCTTGTTTAACTGTGCTGAAAAGTCAAACAAGCGGGTAAATGTCAGTCTACTTCAGGGACAGATCGACGATGGCGCTCAAATGTGCGAGTAGCTGCTCTTCCAGCATGGACGCCTTGTGGTCGGGCCGGCCAGCCTGACGCACCTTGCGAGCGATGTTGCTCAATTCCGCTTCGATTTCCTCTTTTGGCCTGCCTTCTGAGAATAGCTTGAAGAACGACACCCAGTACTTCGCTTCGATACCCGCCATGAGCGTGTCCATGGATTCGTTCACCCAATCCGCCATGAGACCATCCACTCTGGCGATACGCCCAAAGTTGCCTCCTCCGTCTTGATTGGGAACATCAACATATTGCGTTCCCGGTTTGGGATACGGGGTGGTTTCCGGATGATGGATGCCACAGTCTCGTTTGGAGTTGTCTCCTCTGCGATGATTCCAGTAGTAAGTGCGCATGTCGGAGGCGAATTTCGCCTGTTCGACGTAGGGCTCGTAGACCACGGGCTTGCCGCTGAGAACGTTGGACAATCCCCAAGGAACACAGCAGATCAAGTCCCATTCAGTCACTGCGTCGGCTGATGCCTTGTATCGTAGAGATGGCTCGGATTCCTGGGAAAGCAGATACCACCCTTTCAGTTCGATGCCGATGAGCGGCGAATCGTCCTTGTTGGAGCCTACAAGCCTTACGTCCGGGAAGGATTCGGGATAGCGTCGGAATTCTTTGTCCGCCCATTTGCCTTGCGGGTCCCATATGCTGCGCAGGGAGTTCAACAGCATGACGGTCTGGGCCTCGATGGTGCCGCCGAGCAGTGTATTGATTGAGAATAGGTCATTGACCTCGATGCCTTCGACGTTGATGGGCGATGTGAAGTGCATCGGAAGGGCATACAATGCTCGGACTATGCCGTTGCGGAGTTCGGTCCGTTCGTCCCCGTCGGGAAGCTCGTAGTGTTCAGGTCGGTCCTTGCCGTCGTAATCGGTCATGCCTGCCTTCTTTCGAGGGTCATCGTGTCATTTGCGTTTTTCGTGTCATACTCCTCTTCGGCCTCCGCCAATCGTCCAAGGGCCAGGTTCTGGAATTCCTCGTCGATTTCCGCCGTATAGGCGATGCGACCGGTGAGCACGGCAGCGACGGATGCGGACACCAGCCCGCCGAATGGCTCCCAGACCACATCCCCCTCATTGGATGCGGCGTGAATCTGACGGTCCATGAAATCCAGAGGCTTCTGGTTGAGATGCGCCGCTGATTGTTTGGAGGGTTTGTAGACTCGTGGCGCGCTGCGTTGCAGGGTCCCCTTGAGGCGTTCTCCGTCGTGAAGCGGTGGGCGTGACCACACATTAGTGAGTCCGTTGACATGGTTCCATACGGCACGGAGGGAGTCCCATTGTTCGGCCGTGATTTCGGTATGCCCGTCGATGGAGAAGTAAGGACGGCTGGTGGGCTTGCCGTTGTTCTTCGTGTATTCGGCCATGCGTTCGACCATTTCCCCGGGCGGCCAATACCATAGCCAGTCGGCGGTGAGGTACTTGCGAGTGGCCGCGTTTTTCACACCGCATGCCTCGTTCGCACGGCAGAGCGGCAGGCCGGAACGCCGCCATTCGGCACGTAGCCATTGCTGCACTCCGAGAACTCCGCCATCCTCTGTGGGAAGCGTCAGCCTGCGACGGTACAGGGCGGAGACCTCGGTGACCACGGGGAATTGTCGAATGGTGTTGCCGTTCACGTTGCCTGCGATATGCGACAGCCCCTTGTCCCAAGTGACCAGTTGCACGTATTCCCAACCGTTCGCCTCCAACAGCGGATGCACCGTGGCCCAGCCGACCTCGGTGTTCCAGAACCACAGCGAGGTCGAAGGTTTCGCCCGTTTCGACCATTGGGCCACATGGGGCGCATACCAGTCCACGAGTCCATCTGCACTCACGGTATCACCTCGGAATCCTCGCACGCCATAGGCTCCATCGCTGACGATCAGATCAGGGGCTTCCCAATCCGAGTACACGTCAAGCACGTTTCCGCGATGCAGCGTGTATCGATGGCCTTTCGCATCCTGCGGACGGTGGTCCTTGATGCGGATGACCTTATCTGCCATTCGATGTTTCCTTCTTGACTTCGAACGGGAGTCCCTGTTCCCTGACGACGGCCTTGAGGAAGATCGTGACCGCTCCGGAGAGGGTAAGTCCGAGGTCTTCCAACACCCGGCTGGATTCCTCTTTGAGCTGGGGGTCTATCCTCATGGTCGTGGTTGGTATGCTCGCCATACGCGCCTCCTATTTGTCTGGTTGTTTCGACTGTACATCGTATGCACGATGTCATGCGGATTTTTGCCAGTAGTCCATGTACGGTGGTGCCATACGCTGGTAGTCGCGACGGCGGATTCGGTACAGGCCGTTGCCGAGCTGGCGGGCAAGCAGCCGGTCGTCGTCGGTCTCGCCGAATCCGCCGGTGAACGCGCCGAGCCATTGGAACCAGTCCAAGTAGGCTTGCAGGTACTTCGTGGACACGCCGTGGAAGCCGAACATGAAATCCTCCAAACGGGCATGCAGCGTGTTCACCCTGTTGATCGCGTGACCGTCGGCGGAGGCTTGCGTGAGGTTCGCGCCCAGTTCGGCCAGCGGTTTCACGTAGGCGGGCGCACCGTCGGTCAGCACGTCGGTGCCGCGTCCGATATGGGGTTTCAACGCGCTCATGGCGCGATCCTTGGAGATGACGCCGCGCCCGCACACGGTCAGGAACGACCGGCCTGCGTCATCCACTCCGGTCGCCACGCATATCTGCTCCTTCGACAGACCGCGCTTCCTTAATGCCTTGGTGCGCTTGTGTGCCTTGCGGGGCATGACGAACACGGTCGATTTCGTGTGGTTGCCTTTGAAGCTCTCACGGAAGTACGTCTCGTCCAACTGCACGCACAACCCGGCCTCGGAATGCAGGACGGGCGTGTATCGGCGGATGCACTCGATGACCCGCTGGCGCATGAGGAACGCGGTCTTCAGGCATACTCCGCAACGTTGGGCGCATTTGCGCAGGCTCAGACAGTCCACGAAGCATTCGAGGAACCGCATCCACACGCCCGCTTTGAGCTTGCTCATGCCCATCACCCGGTTCGTGCGAACGCCGAACGTCCTGTTGCAGTTCATGCACTTCCAACGCTGGGAGCCGTCACGGCCGTGCCCTTTGCGGATGATGCGGATACTTCCGCAGCGTACGCACGCGTCCATCTGTTTCGGGTCGCTCGTCGCCGCGTCCAACGCGAACCCCTCGTACAGGGCGTCGCGCAACGCCTTGACGGCAAGGTCGCGCTCCTGCGGCGTCAGTTCGCCCAGTTCCTTCCTGACCCTATCGGCTATGCACGCCACCTTACCTGTTCTCATACCACTATTGTAGCTACTTGGTAACTACGTCGCAAGTCAAAAAGTCAACCTTGGTCTAACAGAGCCTTATTCTTTCTCTTCGCCCGCACCCAGGCGAAGCGCGTTGCACAGCCACAGCATAGTGTCTTCGCCGGAATAGGCGGCCAGCAAGCCGACGCCATCGAATGCCGCAAGCGGCACTCCGGCGTCGGTGAGCATCATCACTGCAGTGGTCAAACACTGCATATTGTCTTGCGTCGGAGCCACGGGAATCCCCTCGTCGCGCAACGCTTTGATTGTCTGTGCGCGGGTCGGCATCAGGTCTTCGGTGCCGCTGAGCAGTGCTTCCGCCGATTCGCGCGCCACATCGCTGAACTCCGTGGTGTGCCCCACCGTGCTCGCCATCAAATAGCACGAAAGCGCAGCATTCTTATCTCCTGTGGCGGTGAGCACGGTGCCGAATGTGCAGTAGAGGAAAGCGACTTCTTCGGGAACGACGGCAATCGACAACGCCAGCGTGATCGCGTCGATGGCACGGTTGAACTGCGGCTCATCGCCAGTCAAATATGCCATCGTCTCTTCCACATAGCTTTGTATGCTCGTCGGCGACATCTGCTGCAGCTTGCGTAGGTCGAGGAACGCTTCGTTGCTGCGCCCCAGCTTGTAGTAGATGCGGGCGAGCTCGGCATACACCGCCGCGAGCGCGCCCCCGATTTTGCGGTAGCGCGTCGCCTCGCCGCCCTCCGCCTGCGAAACGAGCAAGCGCAGGGCTTCGCGGTCGCAGTAGAGCGGCTGGCGAATCATGCTCATCATCGGCTGCTCTTTAGTGAGCTGCATTTGCGCCGACTCGAGTTCGAGCATAGCCGTCACCAACGAATCCGCGTTGTCGCGAACGATCGCCTGAATGTCTTCCACCGTATACGTCAAGTCGTTGCTCACGTCGAGTTCGCACACACGGTCGGCGCGCAGCAGCGCCTTCATGTTGTCTGCCAGTTCGCGCACGTCTTCGCGCAACGGCTTGCGCAGGTCGAGCAACGCCTGCGGTACGCGCGCCTGCGGGTCGGCGATGAAACCGCCCTGTTCGTTGAAACTGACATGCGTTTCCACCGGTTGCAGCAGCGTGATCAGGCGTTGCGGGTTGCTGTCGAATTCGTCTGCGTTGAAGCGGCCGTTGTGGTAGAGCGGCAGCACATCGAAGTAGAAGCCCACACGGTCGAATTTGAGCGAGAACACGGCTGAACCGTGCGCGTTGCCGCGACGCCCGATCACCGTGATGTCGGTGATTGCATCGCTGGCGCCGAAACCGACGTATGTCAGAAGCCCCGCCAAGCGCAGCGCATAGGTGCTCGCCCAAACGTCGCGGCGACTTTCGCAATTCACCCATTCGCCACCGTCAACGTTGTCGCCGCTCCTGACGGCATTGAGCGACACGGCGGAGAACAGTACCGGTTCAGGCACGTTGAACGAGATGGCCATGTCGCCGGTTTGCGGGTATGCCTCGGCGCTCGTGTCGAGTCGGAATGGCAGTTGCAGCCCATCGCAGGTGTTCTTGAACTGCGTCAGTATGTCCCACGCCCCATTCTCCGGCGCATGCACTCCATACACGCTGCGGTATGGGTTGGGTGCCTTGACCATGTAGTCCACAAAACCCGCGTGCTCGTTCCAGTTCTTCATCATGTGTGCAACCAGCGCGTCGATCTGCTCGTCATTGAATGAGCTCACCAAGCCGGGGCGGTCGCTTTGCATGCCCGCCGCCTCCGCCACGAATGCGATGCGGTTGAGCGCCGCCTCCACCGCGAGCACCGTCTGCCGCTCGTCTTCGGCAAGCTCGCCGGCATTGACCACGACGCGGAACCACGGCATCAACGACCTGCGCATGAGCGTGAGCTTGGCATGCTGTGCGATGCCGCGAATATCGCTCGCCCCCGCCGACTCGAGTTGGCGTGCGGCGAATCGTTCGAAAGCCGACGGCTCCACGTGCGCCTCGTCTTCGCCGATCAAACCGCGCGTGCCGCGCGCGATTTCGGTTTCCAATGCATCGGGCAACGGCATAGAGGTCATCGCCTCGAACACCTCGTCAATACGACCTCCCGCCGGCACGGTGCGTTCCACGAACCAACGCGGGTCGGTTTGTTGCTCGATCACAAGTCCCCCTCGAATTCAAGTTGACACGGTTGCGGCGGATAATTCTTGCACGTGCTCCTAACCGCGCAAATCCTCGGTAAGTCTAATATGCCCGTCGCGACAGTGCTGAAGCGCTTCATTCGCACACGCAAGCACTATCTCCCGTAATTCATAAATTTTTACAATTACTATATCAAATTATTTACTGTTCGAACATACTATTGTCTACTTCACTGAGAAAAACACAGGCAAATAATATATAGAAATTTCCAAAGAAAACGGGGTGCTGAGTTCTCAGCACCCCGCCGAGCAAACGGCCGCCGCTCAATCAGCGGCCATACACCTCGTGCACGAACTTGCGCAAGCGTTCGACTCCCCGCTTCGCATGCTCGGTTTCCAAGCAATACGACATGCGTAGATAGCCCGGCATGCCGAACGAATCAGACGGCACGACGAACAGGTCGTATTCCATCGCCTTGCGCGCGAACTCGTTCGCATCGGGTTCCAGCGACTTCGGGAAGATGTAGAACGTGCCGCCAGGGCGCACCACGTCGAAGCCGAGATCAACGAGCGCGTCGTAGATCAGGTTCATGTTCGTCTCGTAAATGGAGAGGTCGCTGGTCTTGTCGCTCACTTGCTCCACCGCGAGCTGCATGCTCGACGACGGGCAATTGTGGCCGATCGTGCGGCTGATCTGCGCGAACACCGGAACCATGATGTCGGCGTCGGTGGCGCGCGGGTTCACGGCGACGTAGCCGATGCGCTCGCCTGGCAGCGACAGCGACTTCGAGAACGAATAGCAGGTCAGCGTATTGTCATAGAACTTCGCCGGGTACGGCTGGGTCACTCCGTCGAACATGATCTCGCGGTACGGCTCGTCGCTGATCAGGAAGATGTCGTGCCCGTATTCCACCTGCTTAGCGAGCAGCACCTGCGCGAGATGCTCCAATGTGGCGGCGGAATATGAGGCACCTGAAGGATTGTTTGGCGTATTGATGAGCACGGCGGTCACGTTCGGGTTGAGCGCGCGCTCGAACGCCTCGAAGTCGATCTGGAACGCCTTCGTGTCGGGCGGCACAACACTCAAGTGCGCGCCCGTGCCCTCCACATACGGCATGTATTCGGGGAAGAACGGCGCGAACGTGAGCACTTCATCGCCCGGCTTGGTCACTGCGCGGAACGCGTGCGCGAGCGCGCCGGTCGCACCGGAGGTAGGGAAGATATGGTTCAGCGTGTAGTCCATGCCGAAACGACGGTTCAGGGAGTCGGCGACGGCGCCACGGAACGACGGCAGACCCACCGACGGGCTGTATCCGTGCAGTTCATGCGGCTCGCGCGTCTCATAGAGGTCGATCATCGCCTGCGTGAACTCCGGCGCGCACGGCACGCTCGGGTTGCCGATCGAGAAGTCGAACACTTCGTCGGTGCCGATCTGTGCGCGGCGGGCGGTCGCAGTCTCCGCGATCTGGCGAATAACCGATTTCTCGCCGAGCATCTCCTTGTATTTCTGATTGACCATGTGTGTCTCCGTTTCCTAGCCGTGTGCGTTCGCGGCGCTGCGACTCTCTCGCGACCAATGTATCGGTCGAAACTGCGAACATCTCCCATCTTAGGAAGTCAAGGAGATAGCAGAACTCTTAGAGCGCGTTGTGTTTCCGGCGGTATTTCGACAGTTGCTCGCGGATCGTGTTCATAAGCGACGTCGAGCGCTCGGTGCGCATGTCGGGATACGCGTCGAGCAGGCGGCGCTGCTGCCAGTTGAAGATGCCATGAATCTTCTCCGACGCCTCTTCGCCGCTGGTATGCGCGCGCTCGCGAATGCGTGTCGCCGTCTGCCCCGCACGCTCGCCCAATTGCTCGGCGCGCTCGCCCAGTTTCTCCAAATGCTCGTCAGCAGAAGTGATGTGCACGTCGAGATGCGCAATCTGCTCTTGCTTGAGCGACTTGATATATGCTTCCGCACGCCCGAGCTTGCTGTTCATGCTGGTCAACCCGGCGAGTGTGACGGCGGCGTCGGCGAGCAGAATAATAAATAGAGTAATACTCACAATATTGAGAGTGAGCGGGTCGATTTTGTCGAGCTGAGTGTCGATCCACGGTTGCACCCACTCCTTGACCACCGTGCAGCCCGCCGCAAAGAAGAGGAACCCGTTCAAATAGACGCGACCGTTGATATTGAACGGCTTGTTTGAATAGTCCCACAGCCGCATGTGGAACATCTTCTCGATGCCCCACGACGTGATGTATTCGAGCGTGCAGCACAGCACGCCGCTGCTTAAAAACACCGCGATGAGCGAATGCTCGTTGTGCAGCACGAAGATGGCGAGCATAGCGCCGAACCCGTAGATCGGGCAGATCGGACCGTTGAGAATGCCGCGGTCTACGAACCGTTTTTTCATCACGATGTTGAGCAGCGTCTCCCACAGCCAGCCGATGAAACTGTAGAGTAAGAACCAAAGGAATATTTTTTCTATTGTCACGAGCATATTCTCACTGTTCCGCATGTTCGCGACATCGGAACTGCATATATGCGAATTATTATTCCGCGTATTTTCTGCGTTGCGAACAACTCGGCGCACAGGTATCACCTAGTATTGGGAACAGTGAATACGAGGAGGCAGTATGGGCACGATAGTTGATTACGCGTCGCTGGAAACGCGCGACTTCTCGCAGTACCCGTTCCGTGCCGCCGACGCGATGGTGTACGCGCTGCTGAGCTACGACAAAATACCAGCCGAGATTCCAAGCATTGACGAGCTGATGCAGCGGTATGGCTCCACGCGAAACAAACTGCGCGGATTTGATATCAAGCATCCGGCGAAATCGGTGGAAACGCTGTGGCGCACGCCGTTCGATGGGCCGACATTGCGGCAGCTGGAAGAGCATCTGCATCCTGACGCGCAGACTGGTGACGGTTTTAAGGGAGACGCCAACGCGAGCGCTGACGCCGAAAACGGCGTGCGCACCGATGACGACGCGAACTCCCTCGTCGCAGATGCCGGAGACGCCGCGCCTGCCATGAATTCCGCCGGCGAAGCCAGCGACGGCGCAACATCGGCGACGAACGGCAAAACAAGCAGCGCCAACAGATCTCGCCATTTTTACGAGCTGATCAAGCGGAATCCGCGCTTCGCCGTCACGCGCATGAGCGCCACCGAAGAGCGCTTCGACCAAACCGAGCAAACGCAATATGCGGCGATGACGTTCCAGCTGCCGGACGGCACGCTCGTCGTTTCGTTCCGCGGCACCGACGATTCGCTCATCGGCTGGCGTGAGGACTTCAATATGGCCCACACGTATCCGGTGCCCGCGCAAACGCAGGCCGCAGACTACGTGGAGAAAATCGGCAAGCTGTGGCCGAACGCGCGCATCATTCTCACCGGCCACTCCAAAGGCGGCAACATCGCGATCTATGCGGCGATGAACGTGCACGATCAGGTCAAAGACCGCATCGACCACGTTTACGCCTTCGACAGCCCCGGATTCATGCACGCCGTGGTGAGCAGCTACGAATACGGCACGATCGCAGACCGCGTGACCAAACTCGTGCCCGAGCAGTCGATCATCGGCATGCTGATGGAGTCGAACCCGAACGAGCATCAGGTGGTCGTCAAGTCGAACGCGGAAGGCGTGATGCAGCACTACTGCTATTCGTGGCTTATGGACGGCGACAGGTTCCAAACGCTGCCCGAACTCTCCGAAAGCTCGCAGACCTTCCACAAGTCGTTGAACGAATGGCTCAACGGCATGACGCAACGCCAGCGCAAGAAGGGCGTCGAAGCATTGTTCCGCGTACTTTCGGCCGGTGGGCATTCATCGATGACTCAACTGAGGGATGAAGGAGTGCGTGCGCTCCCCTCGCTGCTCGGCAGCTATGTGGGGCTCGATAGCGAAGATCGTCGCTACATCAATCAGGTGATGATGATGTTCGCCGGCACGCTGTTCGCGCACTGAAAACGCATTTCACGCAGCGAAAAATACCAAACATGCACGGAAACATAGCCAGAAGCTGATTTTTGGACGTATGATTTCAGCAACACTAGACTTAAGTGATGTAAATGAATAGTCTCGATGTTGCGAAATGTCGAGGCATTCCCAGAGTGAGGAGTTCCAATGCCAAGGCCTCGTCGTGACCCAGAAATCATGCCAGCTCAGCTGCGGTTGGAGAATGCCTTCTGGACGTTGCTGCGTGAACGCCCATATGGCAAGATCACCGTCACTGACATCGTTCGCGAAGCGGGCGTCAACCGCAATTCGTTCTATTACCACTACTCCGGCCTGCCGGAGCTGGCGGCTGTTGCCATCATGCATGCCGTCGAAGGCATTCCGGTGATGGGCGCAAGCACATCCACCGATGAGCTCCGTCAGGAATGGCACCGCATCTGCGTCGAAGCGTTCAACGACTCCGAGCAGCATGAGCGTCTTGAACGTCTTGCCCTTCTTGCCGGCCCGCACAGCACCGTAGAGCTTACCGAAGCGTTGCGCGACTTCATTCGCATGACGCTGCTCGGCAACTACAATATCGACTATGATCGTGCCAGCCTGAGCACACGCATGCTGCTCGACTTCACCGTCGGCGGCATCGTCGGCGTACTGCGTGACTGGTCGAATCTCGAACCACGTTTGACGATCGAAGATCTCACCAATGCAGATCTCGGCTCCGTTGCCGCGAACCTTCGTCAGGCGCTTTCCTCAGATACGTCGCATACCACCGGGTATGCGTCTGTGTTGCACTAAGCTGCGACAACTAATTGCACCGAGTAACGTGTTCCATGCACATGAGCTACACACGGTGTTGTGTACGCTAGTGTGAATGGAACACGTTCTCTTTTGGTTGCGCAGCAACAGCGGCAAGATCATTCTGTTCACGATCGTTCTCGTTCTTGCCATACTCTGCTCTCATTTTCTGAGCAAAGGTCTTCGCAAACTTCTCGACCACAACAAGATTCCATCGGCGTCGATCTTCGTCAATATTCTGCGAGTGCTCATCTGGGTGATCGCACTCACGATTGTGCTCGAGCCGGTGTTCGGAGTCAGCCCTACGAGCTTGTTCACCGCACTTGGCATCGGCGGTCTCGCGATTTCGCTTGGTTTGAAGGATTCAATTGCGAACACGATCGGCGGCTTCACACTGATGTTCTCACGCGTGATCCAACCAGGTGACACGGTGCGCGTCTCCGGCATCACCGGCGTGGTGCAAGACATCAACTGGCGACAGACCAAAGTGCGCGAGCGCAACGGCAACATCATGATCATTCCAAACTCGGTGCTCAACACGACCGCGCTCGAGAAGCTCGACCCCGGCAATGAGTGCATGGTGACGATACCGTTCACCGCGAAACCGGATGTGGATACCGCGCAGCTCGCGCACGATCTGCTCAAAATCGTCAATACGCACGCCAGCAAGCTGATAAGCAAGAAATACAAGCCGCTGGTTCGCTACAACGGGTTTACCAGTGACGGCGTGAGCGGCAACATCGTGGCGTATGCGAAGCGTGGCGTCGCGCTGAGCGCCCTCTCTGACGAGATTGCGCGCGCTGTGCACGACTCGCAGCTGAACCTGAATTTCGCGGCGTCGTCGATCGTTGGCATTGACGAGCGAGGCAATATCACAGCTGCTGATGCGGCGCAGCACAGCAACAACAACTGAGTAACTGGCACTACAAACGACGAGTGGATGGCCTCACCTAGGGCCACCCACTCGTCGTTTTTACTTATGTTTAATTATTGATTACTGGATTACTCCTCCATTGACTTGCGCTTGGCGAGCAATGCGACAGCACCTGCGATCACTGCGATGACGGCGACTGCGATGAGTCCGACCTCGGAGCCGGTGGTTGCCAACACCCCGACCTTTGGCTCGGACTTCTGCGCCTGAGCTGGCTTACCAGTTTCTTTCTGAGCGGGCGTGGATGACTTGCTGCTCGGATTCGATCCGGTTGCCTGACCACCCGATTGCGCTGGCTGGCTGGGCTGCTCCGGTTGCGTTGGCTGATCGGAAGGATCCTGCGTCGGTTCTTTTGCCTTCTCAGTCACCTTGACGGTCGCGATGCCGGTCACACCATCATGTTCGCCATCACTGATCGCAACTGGAATCTGCACGCTGTCGCCCGCCTTCGCGTCGGTTGGCAGAGCTACGCGCAACGTGGTCTTGCCCTGTGTACCGGCAGGAACAGCCACATCTGCAATGGGCGCAGCCATCCACCCTGCAGGAGGCTGAGGTGTCACCGTGAGTTTCTCGTATGCCACCTTGCCGAAGTTATCGACGTCCAGCGGCACTTCTGCGAACTGCGAGCCTTCCGGTACGCTCACTTCTCCGTTCGCCGTGGCAGAGAGATAGCCAAGCCAATCGAGTGAGATGCGCGTATACATGATGTCGAGATTGTCGCCTTCATACAGCAGACCGTAGCCGCCGCCGGCACGTGAATCGAGTGCGGTGATCGTTGAATACGCCATCGCTCCCTCTTTGAAGAGCTTGCCTTCGCTCCACGTGGTGCCGTCGTCGAAGGAAATGCGGATCAGGCCGTTGTGCCTGCCGTCCCCAGACGAAGACGAATACAGCAGAATCTTCGCCGCAGGAGTACCTTCCGCAGCATTCGGGAAGGCGCGCGTGATCTGCGCATTATTCGCAGGATCTGGCAGTTGCGTGTCTTCGTATACCTCACCATAGGTCTGGCCGCCATCGTCGGAAATGGCAATCTGGCGATAACGTGAACCATATGGACGCGAGTTGAGCATCACTCGGCCATCAGAGAGCTCGACAACCTTGTTCTCGTCCATATGCTCGCCAACGGGCGTACCGACGTGCCACGTAGCGCCGTGGTCATCGGAATACACGGAAACAGCTTGGTGCACACCAGCGTTGTTGATCGTGTATTGCTGGATCAGTCGACCGGCATGCTCCCCATATTTGAGCTGAATGCCATGCCCAGACGCCGCGAATCGCGATGTCCAGTGCTCCACGTCGTTCGTTATCTGGTCGGTTATGATGCGCGGCTCGCTCCAGGTGGCACCGTTATCGCTTGACTTGACCACCGAAGCCTGCAGTACGTTGCGGTTATTCGGGTCAACCCCGGCAACGGAACCACCCCAGCCTTGGTCATACGACTTCACCGAGAACAGGAAGATGTCTCCCGTCTCCTCATCTACCACATATGATGGGTCGGAGAACCCGTATTTGCCAACGCCATCTTTGCCAGCAGCCACCACAGTGCGTGTTTCGAACGATTTGCCACCGTCTTTGGAGATGCGCTGCACAATCGAATTGGCCTGCGGAGCGTCTTGGCAGCTGTTCGGGCGTGCATCATAGGCGGCGAGGATCCAGCCGTTGGGAGCTTCCGCTATAGCCGGAATGCGGTAGCAGCTCACCCCGTGCTGCCCGGCCGTGGCGAGCCGCACGGCTTCGCCATCGGCGCGTTCTGTAGGTTGCGTTGCAGCATCTGGTTCGAGTGGTCGCTCGCCCGGTTGCGTCGCGACGGTAGGTGCATTGACGGTGATGTTATCTTGCAATACTTGCGTACCGTTGCGGTCAGCGGTTGCCTTCCACACGGTTTTCGCAGTGAATCCACCTGCATCAACATCTTCTTGCGTGACGCGGTGAGTCGCAGTGGTGCACTGTTTGGTTTGGCCGGCAGGCAGATTTGCATACCGGCAATTCGGTGCGCCGGTAGTCAGCATGCCGTCGAGATTGCCTTCTGCAGGGAAAGCTGTAAGCGGGTGTGTTGACGTATTGGTGTAGGTGAACGTGTAGCGCAGAACGTCACCGGCATAAGCGTGGTCTCCGTTGTCGTCAGTGCGTTCGACTTTCACGGTGAGCATCGTCGTTGGCTGCTCGTCGTTCGGTTCAACTGCCTGAGCAGTGCCGACGCCGAACGCTGCGGCAAGTGCTATAGAGACCGTTGCCGCAAATACTCGTCTGATACGAGTGCGTAACTGTTGCATCCTCATCCTCTCGATCATTGAGATAGTGAATTGAGATATTTTGTGAAACACCATGTATCTGCGCTCGACGTTGAGCACGTATAGATGATGTTGTCTGCAATGATAAGACGTCTGACGAATGAAGACAAATTGTATTCGGTATTTGGTCATTGTTATACAAATAACTTATATTTGTAATACAAATTTTTCTCTAAAAATAATGTTCTCTAGTCAGTGGAGTTAAACATGTCTCCACAAATTCATACTTACGCCATCGACATAGAAGTAAAGATCCTGTCTAGGAAACACGCCCTCTCCCGAAATGCATATTCCTATTGCATCGGCGAAGAAAGCTCATAGACGCCGTTAGCTTTCAGGCTGCGCTCCGCATCTGCCAGCCGTTCTCCAGCAAGTCGCGCAAAAGTATCGTCAAGCTCCGCCACATATGCATGTCTTCCCAAAAGCACGGATGCAACAGAAGCGGAAGCAAGGCCTCCAAACGGCTCCCACACCACATCACCTTCATCGCTAGATGCAAAAACCTGCGCGAGCATCAAATCGAGAGGTTTCTGATTCAGATGCGTAGCTGACTGTTTTGTCGGCTTGTATGTTCTCGGAGCGCTTCTTTCCATAGTTCCTTTCAGCCGCTCGTTGTCGGACAGCGGAGGCCTGCCCCAAACGTTGGTCACTCCATTACGGTGATTCCATGTTGCCCGCAGAGAATCCCACGCTTTAGCCGTCATAGGCGTTTCCCATCAAGGGAAAAATACGGCCAGTCTGTTGACCTCCCATGCTCTGTACAATACCTAGCCATCTTTTCAACGCTCTCCCCCGGCGGCCAATACCAGAGCCAATCTTTGGTTAAATACTTGCGTGTAGCCGCATTTTTTACCCCACAGGCTTCGTTGGCTTTATTAAGAGGAAGAACACTACGCTGCCATTCCGCGCGTAGCCATGCCTTTGCATCAAGTACTTGCCTATCCCCTGCATTGAGGTAGATCTTGCGGCGATACAACGCCGCCACCTCCGTCACAACCGGAAACTGTCGAATGGTTTTGCCATTAACATTGCCTGCGATATGCGCAACGCCTTGTCCCAAACACCGAGCTGTACATATTCCCAGCCCGTCGCAAGCAGAAGTGGATGCACTGTAGCCCAACCGATTTCCGTATTCCAGAACCATAGGCTCGTTGAGGGCTTTGCGGCTTTTGCCCACATTGACAAGTGTGGCTTGTACCATTCGACCAGACCAGAGACGTCATTCGCGTCTCCACGAAAACCCCGTATTCCATAGGCCCCATCAGAAACAATCAAATCAGGGGCCGGCCATTCGCCGTATTTCTCTGATACATTGCCGTGATGCAAATCGTACATTGACCCAATACACTCTCTTTGCATCTCAACAGCCTCTATTCACCGACAACCACTTGAAAAATATGTCAATTCCCTCGATCATATCCACCCTAGCGGTTCAAGTAATACTCCAATTAAAAATCTAGGAAGCAGAGCATATGAACTATGGTCACAACACGCATCGCCCTTGCCAATAACGATCACAGTGCACATATACCTTATGCCGATACCCGACAACCCTTGCGTTGTGAGGATAGACGGCCAGTCACCTTATGCCGTTCAATCAGCGACGGAGTATTGCAGCACTCTGCCGCAGCCAGCCTAAAGAACCAGAAAAACAAGTGGCCCGCGACTCGTGTGAGTCGTGGGCCACTCGCCCTCGCCGCGCAAACTACAGTCGGCGAAGATTATTAGGCATCAGATGCCCTGCCATGCCGGCTTGTGCTCGTATGCATAGCGATAGTAGTCGGTGTGACGCAGGCGCGAAGCCGCGGCAGCGTCAACGATGATCGTGGCGTGCGGATGCAGCTGTAGCGCTGAAGCCGGGCAGAACGCGCTGACTCCGCCTTCCACCGTCTCGGCGACAGCCTCGGCCTTGCCCTCGCCGAACGCGAGCAACACCAGATGGCGAGCCTTGAGAATCGTGCCGATGCCCTGCGTGATGCAGTGCGTAGGCACATTGTTCACATCGTCGTCGAAGAAACGAGCGTTGTCGATGCGAGTTTGCTCGGCGAGCGTCTTGATGCGCGTGCCCGAGGCGAGCGACGAGCCCGGTTCGTTGAAGCCAACGTGACCGTCGGTGCCGATGCCGAGGATCTGCACGTCAACGCCACCGGCAGCGGCGATCGAACGATCGTACGCCGGACCTGCGAGCGCGATCTTCTCGCCGTTTTCGATGCCTGCACCGTTGAGCATATCGCCTGGCACATGCACGAGCTCAGGGTTGAGTCCGAGCGGTTCGACGACGGTGCGGTGAATCGTGGCGTGGTATGACTGCGGATGCGTGAGAGGCAGGCCGATGTATTCGTCGAGCGCGAATCCGCGCACCTTCGACACATCGATGTTCTCGTCATGCACGATCCCCGCTAGCGCCTCGTATGCTGCGAGCGGGCTGGAGCCGGTGGCCAGGCCGAGCACGGCCTCCGGCTTCTCTTTGATGAGGTCGGCCACGCAACGTGCGTATATCTGCCCCGCTTCTTCTTGATTGTTGACGATGATGACTTCCGCCATTATGAATTCCTTATCTCTTGGCTAGTTCGGCTGTTTCGCATGACCGAGCGATCAGCGCTCGGTGGACTCGCTGACTTCCTCAGGGGTGGCGGCGAGTTCGAGGCCGTTCTCCTTGAGCACATCGGCGATGCGGCGCACGTTCTCACCCTTGAGTGGAAGCACCGGGTTCGGCATCTGGTTGGTGGCGAATACACCAAGCAGCGCGAGCGCGGTCTTGAATGCGCCTACGCCTGCGCCGAAGCCGGAGACGCCGCTGGTCACGGTGACAATGCGCATCAATGCGGCGAGTTTGTCTTGCTCTTCACGCACTGCACGCCAATCACCCTCCTGATAGGCATTCCACATGTGCACGTAACCAGTCGCTTCCACATTAGCGAGACCCGGCACCGAACCATCGGCACCGGCCATGTATGCGCCGTCGACAACGACTTCCTGACCAGTGAGCAGTGTGAGCGGGTGGCCCGCCTTGTTGTTGTCGTCAACGAGGAAGCGGAAGGCCACATCATCGTTCGAGGAGTCCTTGACGCCGGTGAGCACACCGTCGAGGCCAAGGCGCACAAGCAGATCGCCCGGCAACTTGGTGTGCACGCACACCGGAATGTCGTAGGCGAACAGCGGGGTGTCGGGAACGGCTTCGTGGATCAGGCGGAAGTGGCGCTCGATCTCAGGCAGGCCGCCGAGTGCATAGAACGGAGCAGTGGCGACGATCGCGTCGGCGCCAAGCTCGCGTGCTTCGAGGGCATGCTCGATGACGCGGTTCGTTTCGGTGTCGATGCAGCCGACGAGCACTGGCACGCGGCCGTCCACGATTTCCATGGCCGTCTGGATGATCTCCTTGCGACGATCGTCGGTGCTGAATGCGACCTCGCCGGAGGAGCCGAGCACGAACAATCCGTTGACACCTGCATCGATCATACGGTTGAGTGAATTCTCGAAGCTAACTCGATCGACTTCACCTGCGGCAGTGAGAGGAGTGACTACTGGTGGAATAACTCCGCGGAATTTGCTATTCATTTTATATTTCCTTTGTATATACGTTCTATTATTTTTCTATTTTGCTGTACGAGGCGTTGTTGCTGTCGTAAGCAGAATGGTGAACGAAGTGAAATGCCGCCCGCCGACTGTGTGGATGTGATACTGTTCGGCGGGAACGCCTTTGACGGCGGGCGGCACGTGTGGTTATGAGCAGCGGCTATGCGCACTCGGCTGGGGTCGGATGCAGCAGCGACGGTGCAGCGGCCATCAGCGTCTTCGTGTAGTCGTTGGTTGGGTGGTGCATCACCTGATCGGTGTTGCCACGCTCAACGATGGTGCCGTGATTCATCACGATCACGTCATCCGAGATGTAGCGAATCGTCTGGATGTCGTGGCTGATGAACACCATCGACAATCCAAGGCTCTTCTTCAGGTCGGAGAGCAGGTTCAGAATCTGGGCACGGACGGACACATCAAGTGCGGAGGTCGGCTCATCTGCGATGATCGCATCCGGGTTGAGCGAAAGTGCACGAGCAATGGCGACACGTTGACGCTGACCACCGGAAAGCTGACCTGGCAGAGCACCGAGAACCGAGAACGGCAGGCCGACCA
>Tephra_p2__coassemble_2450_pt1 | contig 18793 bp, 12 predicted proteins | sample Tephra_p2__metabat2_low_PE_021 | metagenome-assembled genome bin Tephra_p2
GACCACGAGCTGCTCGTGGCGCCCACCGTCGTCAAGTTCCTCGGCACGCCGGCGCGCGCGCAGCTGCGCACCAAGCACGGCGAGCCGCGCGTCACGCTCAAGCTCGAAGACGGCAGCGACGCGAACGCCGCGGTCAAGCTGGTGTTCAGCGAGCACGATGGCGACGTTGACGTGTATGAACTCGACATCGACGACGAGCTCGCCATCGGCTACCACACGCTGCATGTGGTCGACGGCGAGCGCGAAGCCACTGCAACGCTCATCTGCGCTCCGGCTTCGATTCCGGTGCCGCAGCCAGAGCAGAAGCGCTGGGGCTGGATGGCGCAGATGTATTCGGTTCGTTCGCCGCAGTCGTGGGGCGTCGGTGATTACGAGGATCTGCGCGAACTGCTGCGCGGTGCTGCCGAGAGCGGCGCGGACTTCATGCTGATCAATCCGGTGCACGCCACCGCTCCGGTGAGCCCGCTCGAGCCGTCGCCGTATTCGCCGATGTCGCGCCGCTTCCTCAACGCCACCTATATTCGCCCGCAGAGCATCCCTGAGTTCAACGAGCTCTCGCAGAAAGACATGATCACCGTCAAGGAGCTGCACGAAGAAGTCGCTGCAGATAATTATGACTCCGCGCCGATGGACATCAACGCCGCTTGGCAGGCGAAGCGCAAGGCGCTGCGCATCATCTTCGACCAGCCGCGTTCCGCCGAACGTCAGGCCGCGTTCGAAGCGTTCAAGAAGGAGTCGGGCAGCGATCTCGACACGTGGGCGCTGTGGAGCGTGGCGTTCGAAGAGCTCGGCGAGCCGTGGGTCGAGGACTCCTGGTTCTACACCGAGGCTCGCAACAGCGCGCGCATCACCGCTCTGCGCGAGGAGCACGCCGACTTGTATGAGTTCGCATGCTGGCTGCAGTGGATTGCCGAAGATCAGATCGAAGCGGCACAGCGCACGGCTCTCGATGCAGGCATGTCGCTCGGCTTGATGCAAGACATGGCCGTTGGCGTGCACTCGTTCGGCGCCGACGTGTGGGGCAACCCAGAGCGCTTCGCCGTCGGCTCCGTCACCGTTGGCTGCCCGCCTGACTTCTACAACCAGCAGGGGCAGGATTGGGGTCAGCCGCCGCTCAACCCGAATTATCTCGAAGCCACCGGCTACCAGATGTACCGCGAGATGGTGGGGCACATGTTCGCCCACGCCGGTGCAATCCGCATCGACCACATTCTCGGACTCTTCCGCTTGTGGTGGATTCCGGCTGGCGAAGGTGCGAAGGGCGGCGCGTACGTTGCCTACAACTACGAGGCGATGATCGCCGTGCTCAGCATCGAGGCCACGCGCGCGCATGGCATGGTGATCGGCGAAGACCTCGGCACTGTGCCCGAATATGTGAGCAAGGTGCTCGCCGACCACGGTCTGCTCGGCACCACCGTCGAATGGTTCGCACGCGTCGACAACTCGCCGAACGCCGGCGACCCGTATGCGATGCCGCAAACGTACCGCAAGTTCTCGCTGTCGTCGGTCACGACGCACGATCTGCCGCCGACCGCCGGCTATTTGATGCTCGAGCAGGTCAAGCTGCGCGAGAAGCTCGGACTGCTCAGCGAGCCGGTAGAGGAGTTCCGCGAGTCCTGCCTGAACGAACGCAAGGCCATGCTCGACCTGCTGGTGAGCGGCGGCTGGCTTTCGCAGGAGGCCGCCGATGACGTGCCGAACAATCTGCAGACGATCGTCGAGGCGATGCATGCGATGCTCACCGATGCGCCGTCGCTGCTGCTGCAGGCCGCTCTCGTCGACGGCGTTGGCGAAGAACGCGCGCAGAACCAGCCGGGCACGTCGACCGAATACCCGAACTGGCGTATTCCGCTCGCCGACGAGCATCGCAAGGTCGTGATGACCGAAGACGTGTTCAAGTCGCCGCGCGTGCAGTCGCTCGCCGCAATCATGAACCGCATCAACAGATAGAATTTAGCTAAATTAGTAGCGGTGTGGGCTTGTTCGAAGCTTGTATCTTGTAAGCTTCGAACAAGCCCACACCATTCTCTGAACATATGCGATCGCTAGCGCAAAGATTCGACACGATGCTGCAGGGAAACAGTCATCTTGTCCATGTTCCCGATCATCTCGATTGAACTCTTAAGCGTGCGAGCAAGTGGACGCAGAGACGGATAAAAAGCACTAATTAGAGTAAACTGCGCTGGAAGTACCCTAATGCTCTCTGACATTTGGAATGAATTATGCCAACCTTGCAGCATTTGAGCAATCAAATCGATCTGATCATTACGCTCTGCTGACGAAGAAATCTCCTTTATGCCTGTTACCCATACTTGAAGAGCGGCATAGATTACTTCCCAATTATTCGAGATTTGAGCCGATGCATCATCAACGGTTTTCAAAGCTGGCTTAAGCTCCTCAGAGAGTTCCTGCGCCCATCGCGAGTGTTCCTCCATCGTTCTGCTTTCCGGGATTGGATGGCGATTAACAATTTCTGCCACAGTATTCAGCCCTTGACCATACTTCTCTAGCGCAATGTTTAAGTCCGTCCCTGACTGTTTCATTTTCAAGATCTGATCAAGAATTCCCTCCTCACCGCCATCAGATTTATCATCATTTTTTTGTGTATCTTGTTGCGCAGAGGCTGTTGTCTCATCCATCGTTTTAATTACACGAGTCAGTCTGTCTGTTATTCGTATCACTTCTTTCTCGCGTTCAGTTGGCGACAGAAGTCGAAGGTCTCTCACAACCAAGTGTTGTGACGCATGCACAATCTTCCACACAGGATCATCTTGAGACAAGCCACTCACACCATCAATGTTTTGTATGATCAGCGGCAATATTTTTTTATTCGGATCATTGCCGATGTGATTGTAAAAATCAAGCAGTTCTTTTCTGCATGCTGCACTCTGAAGATATCGTGGAGTCACTGCGGGAATAATAATATTTGACATACCGACCGCCTGATCTAAGGCATTTTGCCAATCATCACCCCAGTTAAGGCTTTCGCTATCGATAAAGAGCCGCACGGTCTTCGCGTTCTTATATTCAAATTCAGATTGTATATCTTTGAGTAATTGGACTATCCCGCCATTAAGGTGGTCATTATCAGCGTGACGATAGCTTAAAAATATATTTGCTGCCGGCATTTGCATCTCTTCCTCTTCCTGAACCTCTTTGGCATTACTTTGAGATTCCAGCACAAGACTCTGCTGATAAGCATTGGAGAATTGCAACGCATTCCCCGAATTCCCCTCGGTCTCATCTTCAATGAAACCTTTTTCATCCCACAGAGCTGACACAGGAAGAGCAAACATCCTTTCACCAAACTTCAGGATCTTGTCTCCCGTGTAAATCACATATCCACGTTTCAAATTCTTATGTTCGGCCAAAGCTGCAATACCAGCAAAATCTTCCCTCTTCACCTTCTGATTGGACTTCACCTCTATCGCTACAACTTCATCATCGTGGACAAGAACCAAATCAACTTCCTTCGGGGTCCTGCCCGGCTCCCTCCAATAGAAAGCATCTGGCCTACGCTCAGACCACTGGATTTCGGGGACAATCTGATTAACCACAAAGGATTCGAAAAGTTCTCCAAAAATCACGGGATCGTCGCGGAAATCCTTTCCACTCCGTTTAAGCATTTCTGCACTTATCGAGGTGTCAATAGGGTGTATTTTTGCGCGAGTAAAAGTCTGCCTACTCGGCGCAGTCCGCAGGTTAGGCAAGGCGATCAAAAGAAAACGCCTCATAAGAATACTGATGTACCTTTCAACTGTCACCGCAGTCGACCTAATGGTGTCGCTAATACGTTTGACATTAAGAATTCCGCCTGGAACGGTAAGCAGTTCTTTTAAAACAGCTTCACCGATAGCACGATCAAACCTTTCATCAGGAAGAATCGTATCGCCAAGCACACTATCTAAATCAGCTTGAACAGATTGACGGATCTGATTATCTGTCATCGCGGCACCGTTCAAAGCATATGAGGGAAACCCGCCTATTTGCATCATACGAGATAGGTCTGCACGGCTCAACTGCGAAACATAGTCCACATCGGGCGTCCCCTCCCATAGCAGATCGACAATACTTTTCTGAGTATTTCGTAGAAGCTCACGCTGCGTCATTGGAGAAAGCGTGTATCTCAAAGAGCGACGCGTCAATGGGTCTTGCCCGTCAAGTCCTTCTCGTGTAATCGACGCAGAGCCCGTAAGCACAAATAATGGCGTCCGCCCAGAGGAATCATCCACGATCCCCTTCACCGCTAACGGCAAATCTGGAATGCGCTGAGCCTCATCGATTACACAAGGTAATGATAGGGAAGAAAGCCATTCTTCAAGATGAGTCGAAGCATATCGATATGTAGAATCCTCGGCAAGAGATACATAGTGGAATGAAGAAAGCTGCCTCTTTGCCAGCAGCGTTTTACCTACAGCGCGTGCGCCCTCTAAAATAGCTACCTTACGCGGGCAATTTTGTACATATTTCGCAAGCGGTCGTTGGACGTATACGGTGCCATCAAAATCATTCATGTAATTTAATATACACCTATGTAAAACTTTACATATCTTATATGTCAATATTTACATATGAAGTATATAAAGATCGTATGCCTCGAAGTTTTCATAAAGATATACAAAACGTTGTTCTATCTGCCAAAACGACCCACCAAGATATATGTCTCTTTTGCAGTATGAATAAGCCGCAAAAGAGAACCTACTTGCGCGGTAGCTGGTCGCGCGTGAAATACTCCCCCGACGAGGCAGATTGCGCGGGCGGAGTCGGCTGCGCTTCGTTCGCCGGCTCGGTTGCTGAATCAGCGCGCGTGTATTTGCGCAGCGCATACTCGAGAATCGGCACGTGCAGCGCGAGCATGCAGCCGTAACCGAGCACGACGAGCAGGAAGAGCCCCTGCGGCATCACAAACCATGCACCCACAAGCAGTGCGATGAACAGCGCGTCGATCGCCACCATAGCGAGCGTAGCCGGGAAATACACAACGCCGAAAATATATGCGTTGCGCAGCGTGCCGCCGAGCGTGTTCTCAAAGCGCGCCTGCAAGTAGAACGACCATTCGAATCCGATGAGCCACACGATGCTGAACGCGATCTTCGGCACGAGCAGTGGCGTGATCTGCAGCACGATCCACGAGTAGATGAGTCCGGCGCCGGTGACGCCGAAAATAAGCCACAGCAGCGTAGACTTCGCGAAATTCTCGCGGAATGCCGCGAAATAATTGCGCGTCACCGTGCCCTGCCCGCTCTGCGACTTGCGCAGCGCGGTCTGCCCGGCGCTCAGCGCGGCGCCAACGGTCACGATGGGCAGCGAAGTGACGATCATCAGAATATTCACCCAAATCGCATCGGTCAGGTTGGTCCAACCTTCCATGAATTTGGAATCAGGAGACAGGAATTTCATACGGCAACTCTTTCGTCAGATAGTTCGAATCTACCGGCTGCGCACGATTATCAGCTAGTGCTGCGTGCAATTTCGTGCAGAATGATCACGTATAACAAAGGGCGGCCTTCGCAGACCGCCCTTCGCTGAAATGAGAGAAATGAAGAGAAGAATTACTTAAGATCAGCCCTTCACTGCACCTGCCATAACACCCTTGACGATGTACTTCTGGCAGAGCAGGTAGAAGACGATGATCGGGATGATGGCGAGCACGAGGCAGGCCATCATAGCGCCCATATCGACCGAGCCGTAGCCGCCCTTGAGGTACTGGATGGCGACCGAAATCGTCTTGTACTTGCCAAGGTCGAGCGTCAGGTATGGAAGCAGGTAGTCGTTCCAGACCCACATGGCTTCGAGGATCGCCACTGAGATGATCGATGGCTTCATGATCGGCACAACCACCTGGAAGAAGATGCGAGGCACGGAAGCACCGTCGATCATTGCGGATTCCTCAAGTGACTGCGGGATGCCCTTGACCACGCCGGTGAAAATGAACACCGCGAGGCCAGCGCCGAAGCCCAGGTAGATGAAGCACAGACCCCATGGGGTGTTGAGCTTGAGCATGTCGGCGAGCTTGGAGAGCGTGAACATGACCATCTGGAAAGGCACGATCATGTTGAACAGGAACAGGGTGTACAGCAGCTTCGCGGCCCAGTTGTTGACGCGCACGATCCACCATGCGCACATCGAGGTGCACAGCAGGATCAGGCAGACGGAGCCGACGGTGATCAGCGCCGTCCAGCCGAAGCTGGCGAAGAAGTTCGTGGTTTCAATGCCGCGCCTGTAGTTCTCGAGGCCGACGAAGGTGTCGCCCACCGGGAACGCGAACGCATTGCTGGAAATGTATGCTTTGCCTTTGAAGGAGTTGATCAGCACAAGGAAGATCGGGAACACCCAGGCAATGGAGATCATCGAGAAGAAGATCGTCCACCAAACGCCGTGCTTTGGTTTGTCTTGCATCACGCATCAACCTCCCTGGAAGTGGTGAGCTTGTTCTGAATGAGGGCCACAACCGCCACCAGAATGAAGAACAGAACGGCCTTTGCCTGACCGACGCCTTCCCAGCCGATGCGCCCGTAGAATGTACGAGTAATGTTGAGCGCCAAACCTTCAGACATGTTCTGAGGAGCGCCGTTGGTGAGTGCGAGGTTCTGATCGTAGAGCTTGAAGCCGTTGGTCACGGTCAGGAACGAGCACACGGTGATGCTTGGCATCATGAGCGGAATGATGATGCGGAACATGATCTGGCGGCCGCTTGCGCCATCGACCTGCGCTGCTTCGAGCACGTCGGTCGGCAGCGACTGCATGCCGGCGATGTAGATGATCATCATGTAGCCGATTTGCTGCCAGCACACGAGTATCACAAGACCCCAGAAGCCGTATGTTCCTGAATAGGTCAGCGAGCGGGACCAGTGTGCGAGAATGCCGTTGAGCAGCAGCATCCAGATGTAGCCCAGAATAATGCCGCCGATGAGGTTCGGCATGAAGAACACCGAGCGGAACAGGTTAGATCCGCGAATCGACTTGGTGAGCATGTATGCAATGGCGAATGCCACCACGTTGATGACGATGGTCGTGACGATGGTCAGCAACGTGGAGAAACCAAGTGCGTGCAGGAACTCTTTGTCTTTGAGTGCGCGCGCATAGTTCTTGAAACCGATGAACTTCGCGTCGGTCACCGTGGTGAACGAGCAGAAGCTCAGGTAGACGCCGTAAATAAACGGCACTAAGAATCCAATAACAAATGCGACGAAGGTCGGTAGCACAAATAGCGCCCACCACCGCCGTATAGCTTTACCAGCCATGCTGATCATAGCATGCCTACTTTCTCCTCTTTGAGTGCCCGACTCCGCTGTCAGGATCTCTTTCCTTCTGATCTCGTTCACAGCGTTGCAAACGATTTCATAACTGCATCAGTACTCAAGATAGCAGTTGATCGTGTTCTTGTCAAACGTTTGCAGTTTCGTCGTGTTGCTTTCTTCACTCATTTTTTCATAAATATTTAGTTTTTGCTGAGTTTTCAGCAAAAAAGGTCATCTCATGATGTAGACTTGATATTGAAAACGTTTGCGCAAAATATACGCAAATGCTAGCTATTCACCAAACATGAGGGTCGGTGGCACGCTACGGCGCGTCCCGCCGCCGTAGCAAAGGCAAGCATATGAGTGCCAGTATTCAAGACGTCGCCAAGGCGGCGCATGTCTCCATTTCAACGGTCTCGCGTTCGTTTACCCGGCCGGAACTCGTGTCTGAGGCCACACGCGAAAAAGTTCTGCGCATTGCAGACGAACTCAATTTCTCAACGTCACGTTCTGCCGCCGCACTGAAAACCGGCCGCTCGATGCGCGTCGCGCTGCTGATGAGCGATCATATTCGCCTGTGGTTCTCGGCATCGGTGATTGAAGGACTCAATCAGGTGCTGCACGCTGAGGGATACGACATTTCGATTTTTCAGATCTCCAGTATCGAGGAACGCCACGAATTCTTCGAAATGCTGCCCGTGCGCCGCAATGCAGACGCTGTGATCGTCGCGTCGTTCGACGCCGATGAAGCTGAGATCGCGCAGTTGTCGAGCGCCGGCGTGCCGATCGTCGGCATCAATTCGGTTATGCCGCGCGAACTCGGCTTCACCGCTGCCATCAATATCGACGACGAGCAGGGTTCCATTCTCGCAGCGCGCCACCTGATTTCGCTCGGGCACCGCGACATCGCGTATGTGCGCACGAATCGCGACGTGTCGCTGCACTTCTCGGTGCAGCAGCGTTTCGACGCGTTCATGGAGTGCTGCGCGCATTCGGGCATCTCACCCACGGTCATCGAAGCACCTGAAGGCCCCGACCGCATTCGCCGCGTGCTCACCAAGCTGATGAGTCTCGAGCACATGCCGACCGCCATCGCCTGCCAGGAAGATGGCATCGCAGTGCCGCTGATCTTCCAGCTTGAGCGCAGTGGATTCGATGTGCCCGGCGACATTTCGGTTATCGGCTACGACAACAGCTTCTATGCCGACGATATTGGCTTGACGACGATCGCGCAGGATCCTATTGCAATGGCTCGCAAAGCTGCCAAGATGACGATTGAGCTCATCGACGGCGAGCGCCCGGATCACCTGTTCGACGTGGTGCCCGCAGAGCTTATCGTGCGCTCGAGTACTGCCAAGTGCCCTACCGAGTAATCCCTATTCTGTATTTGTATTTTGCTGGCGGGATATAAAACTCAGATACTCGCAAGTATGACGAACTAGAAAACCGCTATTTTCCAACGAAAATAGATTTCGTGTACTTGGTAAGTTGAGAGGTTTATATCCCGCCAGCAAATTTGTTGTTTGCGGAGACCAACTCCACAAACAACCACACTGAACGGCACAAAACAACACAGAAAAGTAGTGGCCCACCGCATCTCTGCGGTGGGCCACTACTTGTTATGAGCCCCTCGTGGAAGAAGGAGACGAAAGACTCAAGAATTCATTCACTGGTTGGCGTGAGCGTTCTCGTACTCAGTTGCCCAGTTGTCGACGAACGCCTTCACAACGTCGTCCCAAGAGCCGGTGCCCTGTGCGTAGGCGAGCATCGCCTGGCCGAGCACGTTCTTGTATTCTTCGGACGGCATCATCGAGAAGTCCCAAGCAACCTGGGTGAGCTTCTTGTTCTGGATGCTCTCGTTGGCGTCGGCGATCAGCGGGTTCGTGGTCTTGACGTCGTTGAAGGTGGAGAACGGAGTGGTGAAGCCCATGTCTTCGCTCAGCAACTTCTTGCCTTCGTCAGAGGTGATGACCCACTCGAGGAAGTCCTGGGAAGCCTTCTGGTCGGCTTCGGAGGCCTTCGAGTTGACGCACCAGTAGTTCTCGGAACCGGTTGCGAGGCCTTCGGTAGCGTCGTCAACGCCGATGTAGATCGGCAGCATGCCGACGGAGGAATCCTTCATGCCGGCCTTCTCGAGGTCAGACCATGCCCAGGTGCCGTTCTGGTAGAACGCAGCCTTGCCAAGGGCGAACTCCGAGCTTGCGTCATCGCCGGTCTTCGAGCTCAGCTGCGAAGGTTCGGTCGTGGAATCCTTGAGATACAGGTCGAAGATGTTCTTGAAGTTATCCATGTACATGTTCTTGATCGTCGCCGGAGGAGTGGTGACGTTATCCTTCTTGAACTGGTAGTACAGCGGGATGTTTGCAAGGTGGGTCTTGAAGCGCCAGTCGGAGCTGGAGTCGAAACCGGCCGAGGTGAATGCACCCTGGATGCCGAGCTCGGACTTGTGCGCCTGCATGTCGTCGGCGACTTCCTTGAGCTTGTCGAAGGAGTTGATCTCGGAGGCTTCCTTGATCTTCGCGCCGCTCAGTGCGGTGTACTTCGCCAGAAGATCCTTGTTGTAGATGATGCCGTAGGACTCAATCACATACGGCACACCGGCAACCTTGTCGCCGTCCTTGAGCGCGAGGCTCTGGTCGTTCATGTCTTTGTAGATCGTGGAGTTCGAAAGGTCAGCGGTGTAGTCCTTCCAGCTCTGGTAGCCAACCGGGCCGTTGACCTGGAAGATCGTCGGAGCTTCGCTCTTCGCGAGTTCGGACTTCAGCGTCTGCTCGTAGGTGTTCGATGCAGCGGTCTGCACCTTCACCTTGACGCCGGTCTTCTCGGTGTAGGTCTTGGCCAGTGCCGTCCACTGATCTGCCGCTTCCGGCTTGAAGTTCAGGAAGTAGACGCTGCCCTTGCCGTCGTCGGAGCTGGAGCTGCCGCCGCACGCTGCCAATCCACCGAGAGACATCGCGGCGATTGCCACCAGACCCACTGTTGTTTTCAATGTACGATTCATCTTCGAACCTTTCCTCAGTTCTCTCTCAGTCTTATGTCTGAGATTTTCCGTAAGCCGCGCCTTCGCAGCTCCATCAGCACATTCATTATGCATCATTTATTCGCAAATTGCAAACGTAGGCAGATAATTCATTCACAAAATCATTTCAAACGGCACGAGAAATACTAAGTAACCTTGATTTTTCAACGTTTTTATTACTTACTAGTACTTTGCATGCGTTTGCGCGAAACACGGAATATCCGCGTTTCGCGCAGCAAAGAAATTCTGCAAATGCACATGTACCGTGCGCGATGATATGAGATAGAATATGAACCGATTTTGTTTCTTTTGGCAAGAAAAGAGTTCCGATGACAGCAAACAACATGCATGACGATTGGTGGAAGCAAGCCGTCGTCTATCAGGTCTACCCGCGCAGTTTCCGCGACGCCAACGGCGACGGTCTCGGAGACATCGCCGGCATCACCACGCAGGTGCCGTACCTCAAGAACCTTGGCGTCGACGCCATTTGGCTCTCCCCGTTCTACCCGTCCGAGCTCGCGGACGGCGGCTACGACGTGATCGATTACCGCAACGTCGACCCGCGCCTCGGCACACTCGCCGACTTCGACGGGCTCGTCGCCGCGCTGCACAACAACGGTATGAAAATCGTCGTCGACATCGTGCCGAACCACACGTCGAACATGCACGAGTGGTTCCAGGCGGCGCTCAACGCGAGCGCAGGTTCGCCGGAACGCGCGCGCTACATCTTCCGCGAAGGGCGCGGCGAGCACGGCGAACTGCCTCCGAACGACTGGCAGTCCATCTTCGGCGGCCCGGCTTGGGAACGCGTGAGCGACGGCCAGTGGTATCTGCACCTGTTCACCAAGGAGCAGCCGGATCTCAACTGGAAGAACCCCGAGGTGCACGAAGACTTCAAGAAGACGTTGCGCTTCTGGTCCGACCGCGGCGTGGACGGCTTCCGCATCGACGTGGCACATGGCTTGGCGAAGGATCTCGACAGCAAGCCGCTCGATAGCTTGGACGCGAACTGGGTGTTCAACACCGACAACCGCAACGGCGACAATCCGCTGTGGGATCGCGCTGAGGTGCACGACATCTACCGCGAGTGGAACGCCGTGTTCAACGAATATTCGCCGGCTCGCTTCGCCGTTGGAGAGGCGTGGGTGATTCCCGAGCACCAGCACCTGTACGCTCGCGAAGACGAGCTCGGCCAGGTGTTCAACTTCGAGTTCGCGAAGGCGAACTGGACTGCCGACGCGTTCCACGCCGCCATTGAAGACGGCATGCGCTCCGCACACGACTCCGCATCGACAACCACGTGGGTGATGAGCAATCACGACGTGGTGCGCCACGCAAGCCGCTACGGACTGCCGCAAGTGCCGACGACCGGCTACCACGAGCTGCCTAACGACTGGCTGCTGCGCAACGGCTCCACCTACATCGAAGATCGCGAGCTCGGCGCGCACCGCTCACGTGCCGCGATTCTTATGGAACTTGGACTCCCCGGCTCCGTTTACGTGTATCAAGGCGAAGAGCTTGGCCTGCCTGAAGTGGCAAATATTCCGTGGGATCACCTCGAAGACCCTGTGGCGTTCAATTCCGACCACCAGTTCGCGCAGAAGGGTCGCGATGGCTGCCGCGTGCCGCTTCCGTGGACGGCCGCCGACAAGCCACAGCCCGCCAGCTGGGACCCGCTTTTCGGCACTGGCGCTTCCTTCGGCTTCTCGTCGCCGCGCGCAGACGGTTCCGCTCCCGCAGACCCGCATCTGCCGCAGCCACTGTGGTACGAACACTACGCCGCTGACGTTGAGGAGCTCGATGAGAAGTCGATGCTCAATCTCTACAAGCGTGCTCTGGCGTTCCGTCAGGAGCATTTGACTCCGAGTGCCGACACCGACTCCATCACTTGGATGCCGGCGAGCGCGTTCGGCGCACATGACGCTCAGGTAGTCGCGTACACTCGCCCAGCCGTCGGCGAAGGCGATCACACCTTCGCGTGCATCGTCAACTTCGGTCCGGATCCAATTGATCTGCCCGCCGGCACGATCGCGCTGAGTTCGCTACCCATCGAAGGCAGCATGCTCCCCGCAGATACGGCAGTCTGGATGCTCCTCGACTAATTCCCTCGCCTAATTCACACGCGAGATATAGCTGATTGTGGGTGGCGTGCTGTATGCATCAGCGCGCCACCCACAACTGTTTCAGCCCACTGCATATTTGCATATCCTGCAATTATCACGTCGCGAACTAGCCAAATACCAGCCACACAATAATCGTCACGTTATGTCTAATTGGAAAATACGCGCGTTATTTGTAAAATGCGCACTCTACTTGGAAAATAATCCAGTTTTTCTCTCAAAAAGCGACTTATTTTCCAACTAACGCGCGCAAACTCCAAATAGCGCGCAATACGACGACAGTCGCAGAGACCTTGCGACTACAGATTCCAGTTGTAGATCACGTGATCGCCCTTGTAGATGCCGAGCACGCAGAAGTGCGCGGTGTCCAGGTGCAGGTTGCGGCCGAACTGCGGCGGAAGTCCCAGCCACTGCGACGTGAGAATGCGCAGAATGTGTGCATGCGCGACGAGCAGCACATCCTGCCCGTCAAGCAACGCTGGCATCGCCTGCGCGATCACTTCACGAGTGCGAGCGGCGGCGTCTTCGATCGGTTCGCCCTCGCCGTTGACCACGGTGACGCTCGTACCGTCGTCGAACATCTCTACGCGCGTGCCGCCAAGTTCGCTGTTGATCACGCGCGGACCGTCGTTCCACACGTTCCACTCGAATCCGAGCGCGTCGTTCAACTGTTCGCGTGTGCGACCTTCGGCGCGACCGTAATCCCACTCCTCGAGATTCGTGGTCTCCTGATGCTTGGAGAATCCCGCGAGTTCGGCAGTCTCAACCGCGCGCTTCAAATCACTCGTATAAATATTCTCCGGCCGGAACCCATTGGGAAAGGCCGTGTGCAGGCGAACGCCGGCATCGACGGCTTGTGCGCGGCCGACGGTGGTCAGCGGAATATTTGTTCGGCCTGTGTATTGGCCAGACTCACTCCACACCGTCTGCCCATGACGCAACAACACCAACTTTCCAATATGTTCCACGACAACACCGTCTTTTCTATAGGGAACGAAAACCTAGCAATCTACTCTACCGCGTCGCGCGCGATCTGACCACCTGCGCGCTGCTGATGCGCCGCCTGCACGCCACCGCCCCTGCGCTACACTGTAGACATGGCAAAGAAGAAGTTGAACGCGGCCCCAGATCTTTCGGTGGGAGCTGCACCAGTTGGCAGCGCCTCGAGCACCTCGCATAGTGGCGCGCACGCGGGCGCACACAATGATTTCGACAGCACTGCGAAAAGCACAGTGAAGAAAATCAACGATGTCGATGCGAAGATCACCGAGCTGCGCAAGCAACGTATGCGAGACCCAGACACACTGGGAGACAAAGCCTTCAAGATGGCGCTTCCTGCAGTAACGGGCATGGTGGCGGGCAAACTGTTCCAAACGGTGTGGGATTCCACGACGAAGAGGATTCACCCGAGCCCGGCCGATGACGAGAAGGATCGCCAGAACGGACTGCTCATGAGCGTGCTGTTCGCCGCCGCCTCCGCCGCGTTCGGCACTGTGGTGACGCGCTATTCCGACAAACTGTCGCAATCTATTGTCAGCGCGCTGCAGCGCAAGCGTAAGTAATCTGCGCGAATTTTGCTGGTGGGGATATAAAACTCAGCTACTGCCAAGTATCCGCAATTTATTTTCGTTGGAAAATAGCCGTTTTCTAGTTCGGTATACCTGCACGTCAGCGAGTTTTATATCCCCACCAGCAAAATGCAGCAAGCTGAGTGGCTATTTTGCTTGCAAACTTTTGGCGAGCTGGTAATAATACGTGTATGGCACAAATTATTCATAATGACACTGTTGACGTTCTGCTCAATCGCGTTTCCGTTCGCGCCTACACAGGCGAGGAAATCGAACCGGACGTGCTCAATACCATCGAACAAGCGGCTCAAAACACCGCGTCGAGCCAATATCTCAACGATTGGTCGGTTATTCGTATCACCAATCCAGCTGTAAAAACTGAGATTGCGCGCATCTGCACACAGGACTACATTGCCAACGCCACTGTGCTCTATGTTTTCGTGCTCGACGAATATCGCAACGCGCTGATTGCGGAAAGCGAGGGCGTAGACACGTCATCACCAGAGTTCACGCTGAAGAACAGCTACCGTTTCTCGCAGGCTCAGAATGACGCTGTTCTCGCTCTGCACGCAATGGAGACTGCGGCTGAGTCGTTCGGACTGGGCACCGTTATTCTCGGCTCTATCTTCGGCAATGTCGACGAACTGATCAAGCTGCTTGAGCTGCCTAAGTACACGTATCCGGTACTCGGACTCGCACTCGGCAAGCCAGACCATCTGCCAGCGCCGAAGCCGCGTCTGCCACGCAATATTCAGTTCTTCGACAACACGTATGACGCGAATCCCGAGCATATTCGCGCAGGAATCGATCAGTACAACGCCGAGGTACGCGATTATTACGCGACCCGCGGCAAGGAGCTTTCTGACAAGGCATATTCCGATATGACCACGAAGAAGGCCATCGCCACAGATCCGCTGAGCAAGGGCTTCGATCACGCCAAACAGCAGGGCTTCGATCTCGAGCGCTGATTTTGCAGCTGTGCTGTTACTGCTGGCGAGCGCGCTGGCTCCTGACTATGGCGAGCGCCTTGTAGCAACATGCTTAGCTGAGTTTTCTCAGGGGCGGGCTTTTCGCGATACTGATCGCGGGAAGCTCGCCCTTTTTGCATAGTGCCGTCCCCCTACACCGCCCTTGTGCTGAGCAAGGCACAGTAAACGGCAATTTCCGCGCACACGCAGCAGTTACTTTCTGCTTATTGCACGCAAACAATCCCATACATGCACGCCAAGCAGATTCTTCCTGCTCACTGCACGCGAACGACCTTCCTCGCGTGCAGTGAGCAGCTCCTTCATGTTGGGAGCACGCGAGCGCTCTTCCTTGCACGCTCTCAACAGAATCCTCCTGCTCAGTGCGCGTAAACAAGCCTCTTCGACTGCAACTAACAGCCTCATTCTGCTCACTGCACGTAAGCACAATTCCCCGCGCACAGCCAACAGAATCCTCCTGCTATCTGTGCACAAAAAGACCCCTCCGGCTGCAACCAACAGCAATCTCCTGCTCGATGCACGCAAGCAAGCCGCTTCGCGCACACATAACAGATCCATCCTGCTCTCTGCACGCAAAATAGTCCCCTACACTGCATACAACAGCTTTATTCTGTTAGGCGCACGCTAACGGGTCTCTTCAACTGCCACCAGCAGATTCTTTCTGTTGAATGCACACGAGGAAACTCCCCCGACAGCAAACAACAACACACTTCTGCTGACTGCACACAAACGACCATCCTTGCGTGCACACAACAGCTTTTTCCTGTTATCTGCACGCAAACGAGCTTCTTCAACTGCCACCAGCAGATTCACTCTGTTAACTGCACAAGAGCGGGCCTCTTCGTGCACGAATAACAGTTTCCTTCTGCGCAATGCACGCTAGCGAGTCTGTACATGTGCATCTAACAGCTTTATTCTGTTAGGCGCACGCTAACGAGCCTCTTCGACCGCCAATAGCAGATTCATTCTGCTCAGCGCACGTATGTGCAACTCCCCCACGTGCAGCCAACAGAATCCTCCTGCTATCTGTGCATGAGAAGACCCCTCCAGCTGTACCCAACAGCTTCATTCTGCTAGGTGCACGCGAAGGAGGCCAGCCACGTGCTCTCAGCAGCTGCTTCCTGTCAGTTGCACGCAAGCAGGCCTCTTCACGCACACGCAACAGCTTTCTCCTGCCAACTGCGCGCGAGGGAACTTCCCCATCTGCAAACAGCAGCTTATTCCTGCGAAATGCACGCGGACGATCCTCCTCGCGTGCAGCCAACAGCTTTCTTCTGTTACATGCACCGCAAGGAGTCTGCTCATGTGCACTCAGCATCTCGATTCTGCTCACTGCGCGTGAGCGAGCTTCTTCGTGCACGAATAACAGTTTCCTATTGCTCAATGCACGCAAGAGCTCTCTTCATGTGTAAACTCAGCGATGGCGAGGTTTGAAGCCCTTTTTGCGTGAATATGGTTTCTGTGAGCGTTTGAAGTGACCCGTGGCTTGGTTAAGCGCGGGGTCACGGTGCGTCAAGTGCCATGTGCCGCAGTATTCGCACCGATATACCCATAACTCCACGCCGCGCTCGATACGGCTTTGCTCAGCAGCTTGCCACGCGGTTTGCCGATCATGGTACATGATCTTGTTCGTGGTCTCGCAACGTTTCGGCGTGAAGTAATGCATACGGCCAATTCTAAGCACATGTTGCGCGCAACGTATTGTTAGGAGCGCAATCCAATCTTGTGACGAGCTTCGTTCACGAACGCGCGTGCATTGGCAAGTATTGCGCAGAAAATGCATATGCACACAATGACGAGAGCAATATTGCCGCCCTGCTTCGTCGCCAGCATATAGCTGCTTGAACCGGGCTGCCCGTGATTCGCCTGCGCAACAGACAGCGCGAGCGCCATAACCGTCGTGCCGACTGCACCACCGAGCTGTTGCAATGTGTTGAATATGGCGTTGCCGTCAGCGTGCAGTGTGCTCGGAATCACAGCAAGTCCAGAAGTCATCGTGTTCGGGAAGCTCACCGAGAAGCCGGCCATATATGCGATGTAGCCCAGGCAGCGAATCCAAATATTCACATTGCCGGGAATGATCAGCATAATAATCATGCCGAGCAGAGCGACTGAAGAGCCGATCATAATCGGGCGAATCGCGCCGAAGCGGTCGAGCAGCCTGCCACCCACAGGAGCCAGCACAGCACCCAGCAGCGAGCCGGGGAGAATGAGCAGGCCAGCGGTCAGCGAGCTCGTGCCGTAACCGAGCTGCGCCATGTTGGTGATCAGGTATGTCAGACCGATCGTCACAGTTTCGAGCAACACATATGCGAGCAGATGCCAGCGGAACGGCACTGTGCGCAGCACGTCGAGGCGGAGCAGCGGCTGCTTGGAGCGCAGACAGAGGCGCGTAAATGCGACGAGGGCGATGACGCAGAGCACGACCAAGCCAACCAGTGTCCAAGTTTCACGTGCAACGTCTGGCGAGCCACTCAGTTGCGCACTGAGCAGTGCGCCGATGCGATCCAGTGCCAGCACGAAGCTTGCGAATGCAAGTGCCAGGCATGCGAGTTGCAGTGCCTGGAAGTGGATGCGTTCGATGCGGTGGCGCGTTTCGATTGCGTAATTACCGAGGAAGAACGCGACGAGCAGCACGGGCAGCATTGCAGCGAAGATCCAGTGCCAATCCATGAATTCAACGGCGACGCCGCCGACCGTCGGACCAAGAGCCGGAGCCACAGCGCATACCATGTTCGCAAAGCCCATCAGCAAACCGAGGGACTGACGAGGTGACTGCTCAAGCACAATATTGAACATCAGCGGCAGCGCGAGCCCCGTGCCAACGCCCTGAATGAGACGAGCGCACATCAGCATCGGGAAATTCACGGAGAGCGCGGCAACTGTGAGGCCGATCGCGCACAATGTGATCGCAATATAGAACGTGGTTTTATTAGTGAACCGCTTATTGAAGAACGACGACACCGTAATAACCACGGAAACCATCAGCAAATAGCCGGTTGTGAGCCATTGCACAGTGGCAGTTTCCACGTGGAACTGCTGCATGAGAATTGGGCACAGCACATTCGTCATCGTCTCTGTCAGAATGCCCACAAATGCCATGAGTCCCACGGCAACAATTGACAGAATCAGTTTTCGCGTGATTTTATGCGGAAATTGGTCGATCGAATATGCCTCGGCGGGAGCGCTGTTCTGTGCGCTGTTTGACGACTTGCTGGACGGAGTAGATGTTTCTTGTGAAACAGTTGCTGTTTTAGTAGAAGAATTATTGTTGTGCTGAGTTGATTTATTCATATTGTTCGGCGCGGTATTCTGCTGGATATTTTTCTTAGTATTCTGCATATGCTGTTGCGCGGAGCGGGCATCATACTTGGGGTGTGCAGGTGGCTCAGAAAGCTCGGGAGGCGCCGTTTGAGCGGGAGTTGTGGTGGCCGATTGGTCGACTGCGTTAGTTGTGTTCTGCGAACTTGTGTGCTGCGTATCTGTACGCGGTGAAATTTCAGAGTTCTCGGAGCACGCGCGTCTCTCGTCGGAAGAGTGTAGCTTGTTCTGGGTCATTGAGTTGAACTGTTTCCAGTAAACCTTCCTTGGCCTAGATTCCGGTTTCGAGCTCGCAGGGTGCCAGGTGCTTTGCCAACTCACGTAAAAGCCCGCTTATTGAAGCGGGCATAGAACAAGCTTATCGCAACGCTGCGGTGCCAATTGATTAATATTCGTAACATTTGAGACGGCAAGTGACAGTAGCCGACGGTTCCAGATAGCAAGGAGCCCCGGATGGCTGTTGCCTTCCGGGGTCCCTTGTTGACGTTGTGTTGCGGCGGTGTGCTACTCTCCCATGCCCTCTCAAGCATAGTACCAT